>Ga0187892_10010407_pt1 | contig 11810 bp, 8 predicted proteins | sample MA1701073metaG_FD_139345 | JGI IMG/M metagenome (GOLD analysis project Ga0187892, IMG submission 139345) | Bio-ooze microbial communities from a basaltic lava cave in the Kipuka Kanohina Cave System on the Island of Hawaii, USA - MA170107-3 metaG ... | reverse complement strand
GGCTGACAAAACTGCGGTAATAGTATTGGCCAGAATCCGGATCCCACAATTGCTCCAAGGCGGCTTCCGTTCGTGCCATATCCGCTAGTAATTTTTCCGGTAGTGGCTTGCCAATAGTTTTAGCGATCTGTTTAAGCCTGGCATTTGCCCTAATCAAAATACAGTTAAAAGCCAGATCCTCAACTGCGAATAAAGAACGGCTGAGAATCGCCTCACTGTTGTAGACTTTACGTCTAAGTCGACGGAGAGCAGCCCAATAGGCCATAGCTTCGATGTTACTCATACGCTGGCCCGGCGGTACGTGACGAGTATCGCGTCGGAAAATATTAATAAGTCCGTCCAGATGCAGGCGTTCGATAAGCGTTATCCACCACGGCATACTGTGCTTTCGCAGTTCGCTAATCCAGGGCGGCGTATTATCTAGGCCCGATTCGTAAGGATGGAGTAGCACCGCCAAACCTTCTTTATGCGGGTCGCGCTCACCATAAATCCACTCGTGATAAGCCACTAGTGCCGGATACATTGATTTGTACCAACTGCGCCGCTGTGGAAGCTTTAACTTTTCACCGACTTTTACTATGGCATCAGCTAACATCGGTGGTTGAGTAATTCCACTTGTGGCCACATCATGCGGTGCGTAAGGGTTAAGCCAGCTGCGCCAAAGCTGTCGGTCACGACGATAGGCTGATCCACTGTCAAAAATCATATTAGGCAGCATGCCGTTTTGCCATTGCCCGCGCAGCAAACTGTTTAGTTCAGTTTTGGCGCGCTCAATATCAATATGCCGAAGGCCGATAGCGATGAAACAGCTATCCCACAGCCATTGGTGGGGATAAATATCACTGGCCGGCACCGTCCATAGTCTGCGATCATTATGTTTCAAAACCCGCTTGGCTGCTTCTAGGGGTCCAGTATCCGCCTCTTTCGTCATACTGCAAATAAGTATAACCGAGAAATTTCTTCTGCTCGTTAACTAAAAGGGGAGACGAAAAATAAACGGGTCATAACTTGTTATACTAATAACCAAGTTATGGTCTATCAAAACGAGGAAGTTGCTAAAGCGGCCGAACAACTAAGAGCTAGTTTCGAACAGCTGGATGACAAAAAAGCTATTCGGCGGGCACCAGAACTGACGGCCTTGTACGAACGTCTAAAAACTAAACCTAGTGACGAGCGGGCGGCTTATGGTCAAGAGGTCAATCAGCTAAAGCGCGAGGTCGAGAAGTGGATCTTTGAGGCGAAAGTACCGGAGGTTGACCTGCCGCCGATTGACGTAACAGCGCCTTTTGATGTGAATGTCCCGGCCCAAAAGCTACCGGATTTACTGCCAGCTAAAAATGCCAGTCAGCATCCTATTACTCGCGAGCTGGAAAAGGTGCTGGATATTTTTGGGCGAATGGGCTTCGCTACGATTGAATCGCGGGAAATTGACGACGATTACAACATGTTTGCCAGCCTTAATTTCCCCGAAGGCCACCCAGCCCGGGATGATTACGACACTTTCGTGACCGACGACGGCTTAATTGCTCCAGCCCACACTTCAACTATGCAGAATCGGGTTCTTAAGCAGTTTAAGCCCCAGCTAGAAGCCGGTAAGGGCCTACGAGTAGTGATCCCGGGACGAGTATTTAGAAACGAAAATCTGGATGCCCGGCACGAGCACACTTTCTACCAGCTTGAAGGGGTCTACGTCGACGAAAATATTCATGCTGGCCATCTCATCGCCACTCTGAAGATGTTCTTAGAAGAATATTACGGCCAAAATCTGGAAGTTAAAACCCAGCCGTTTTATTTTCCATTCACTGAGCCAAGCTTTGAGTTTGTCCTGAATTGTCCCTTTTGCGCTAAGACAGGTTGTCAGATCTGCTCACATACTGGCTGGATAGAGTTGCTGGGCTGTGGCATGATTCACCCCAATGTTTTGAAGGAAGCCGGCATTGATCCGGTTAAATACAGCGGCTTCGCCTGGGGCGGCGGAATAGACCGACTAGTTATGATGAAGTATGGTATCGAGGATATACGTCACTTTCATTCTGGCCATCTTAAATTCCTGAGGCAGTTTTCATGAAAGTCAGTTTAAACTGGGCGCAAAACTATTCGAACGTCGATCTGCTGAAGATAGGCAAAGAGACCTTAGTAAAAAAAATTGGTGCCCAGCTGGGCGCTATAGATGAAGTAGTAGAATGGGGTTCTCGCTACGATGGCATTGTGGTGGCAAAAGTTATAGCTTGTCAAAAACACACTGACGCCGACAAACTAAGCATCTGTTTAATTGACGATGGCAATGTTACCAAAGGAGTTGGGCGTAATAATCAAGGCTTTATTCAAGTTGTCTGCGGAGCATCTAATGTTGCTGAGGATCAACTGGTGGCTTACATTCCGCCGGGCGTAAAAGTGCCGGCTACCGCCACTATAGACCCATATAAACTTGAAGTACGCGAAATTCGCGGTGTGACCAGCAGCGGCATGATCGCCAGTCCGAGTGAACTGGGGATAAACAATGATCACAACGGGATCTTAGTCATAGAGCCAAAGGAAGCCGGCGCCGAAAACGCCAAGCCCGGGTTTCCTTTTAAACAACTTTACGGTCTGGACGATACAGTAATTGATATTGAAAATAAGATGTTCACCCACCGACCTGATGCTTTTGGCATGCTGGGCATAGCCCGTGAAATTGCTGGTATTCAAGGGCTAGCTTTTAAAAGTCCAGACTGGTACATTGAAACCGCTCAGCCGCCAGTTCCGGCAGAGCAGACGCTGGAGCTGAGCGTAAATAATAGTCTGCCAGAATTAGTTCCCCGGTTTGTTACTGCCACTATCGCAGATGTAAGAATCCGGCCTAGCCCATACCGTATGCAAGCCACACTAAACCGCGTCGGTATCCGGCCGGTTAATAACATTGTTGATATAACCAACTTCGTGATGATGCTTACTGGACAGCCGCTGCACGCCTATGACTACGATAAAGTTAGGGCCATAGGAGCTACTGAGCTGGGTGTTAGGTTTGCTAAACCCGGCGAAGAGTTGGCAGTGCTGGGGAATAGGGCGCTCAAACTTGGTAAAGACTTAATCGTAATCACAGCCAACGATAAGGCTATTGGGTTGGGCGGAGTTATTGGCGGGACCAGTACGGAAGTTGATGAGCATACCAAGAATATTATTTTGGAGGCCGGCACTTTTGATATGAACGCTACACGCCAAGCAGCAATGACATATGGTCTTTTCACCGATGCGGCCGTACGTTTTACTAAAGGTCAGAGCCCTCGGCAAAATATGGCAGTAATGATCGAGGCTATCAGGCAGATGATAGATAGCACGGGCGGCTCATTAGCCACAACAGTTAACGATATTTATACTAGCCCCTCTCCCTCGTCTCCGGTTAGCGCCTCGGTAGAATTTATAAATTCGCGTTTAGGTTTAGAGTTGCCCGAAGATACCGTCGCAGAACTCCTCAGGAATGTTGAATTTGAGCTATCTCTAAACGAGGGGCAGATTTCAGTTACGCCACCGTTTTGGCGAATCGATATAGAAATTGCCGAGGATTTGGTCGAGGAAGTCGGCCGACTACATGGTTATGACCACCTGCCGCTTACGCTGCCGGAGCGTGAAATAGCCCCAGCTAATCAAAACCGCGCGGCGGCTTTTAAGAGTCGCCTTCGGGACATTTTGATAATGGCTGGTGGCAATGAAGTTCTAACGTATAGTTTCGTACACGGTTCGCTGCTGGAAAAAACTGGCCAGAACCCAAGTCTTGCCCACCACATTCGCAATTCTCTCAGCCCCGACCTACAGTATTTCCGCCTAAGTCTGACTCCCAGCTTATTGGATAAAATTCACCCCAACCTAAAGCTTGGCTATGAAAAATTTGCCCTGTTCGAGATTGGCAAAGCCCACAATAAGATGCACAGCGAGGAAAACGAAAAAAGTCTGCCTAAAGAAATTAATATGCTGGCGCTAATTGTCGCTGATGCGTCTTGGGAAAGTGACGATGGGTCCGGAGCAGCCTTTTACCAAGCCAAAACAATCTTGGATTATTTAGGCCGTCAACTAAGCATCAATTTGCACTACAGTCCTATCGAAAAAGAATCTGACTACCCGGTAACTAAACCATATGACCCTAAGCGCTCGGCGCTGGTAAGCGAAGCCAGCAGTGGCCAAAATCTGGGTATCGTAGGTGAATTCCGCCAAGCGGTTGCACATCAATTAAAATTGCCCAGAGCAGCAGCCGGTTTTGAAATAAGTATCAACGAGCTGCTAAAGCACGCCAAAGAATCACGACAGTACTTGCCTATACCAAGATTCCCGAAGGTCCAGCAAGACATTACGCTGAGCGTAGCGACAGATTTGGGCTACGGGGAGTTCATTGAATTCGTTAATCAGAAACTTAGCAAGCTAAAGCCTCAAAATAGTTTACTAGAAGTGGAGCCGACTTCTATATATAAAAACAACCAGGCCATAGACCGTAAACATATAACGCTGCGTATAACCCTCACCTCGTATGAGCGAACTCTGAAAACAGAAGAAGTAAACAAGCTGCTAGAAAGCCTGGCCGCAGAGATGAAATCTAAATTTGGCGCCGAGTGGATTTAGTAAAGTCAGCGGCGCTTTTTGTGCTAAACTCTATAGCAAATGTAGTTAATCCCGCTGGGAGCTAGCAGGTAATGAGAAGATTGCAAAGAAAAGCCCGAAACCGCGCCAACAAAATACCATTGTTCGCGCGCATAAGTCTATTTTTCTATGACCGACCAAGGTTCTCGGTCGTCTTGTGGCTTTTGATACTGACTTTTGGCATCGTCAGCTATACCACGTTGTTAAAACGCGAGGGATTTCCTGATGTAGCCATACCTTATAGCTTCATAAACGGCGCCTACCTGGTAGAGGATGCTGCTAAAGTCGACGCCGACATCGGTAAACCGGTGAGTGATATTGTCAGGAAAGTCGACGGAGTTACCCTGGTGGACACTCAATCAGGCGATAATTTTTTCACCATTGTCATCCAGTATGAAGAAGATATTAATTCTTCGAAGGGCAATGCCGCGGTTGAAGCGGCGGTCAAAAAAGCCGGTGTCCTGCCCAAAGAGGTCGTTGCCGAGTTCAAGCCCTTATCGCCCGAGATTAACGACCGGGGTGATGACATGCTGGTGGCCTTTTACGCCACCGAGACACCAGTCAGCACTCTGGAGCTGGCTGAGAAAGGGAAGCAGGCCTCTAAATTTATAAAAGAAGCCCGCGGTTCACCCTCCGTGAGGCTGGCTGAGCTGATAGATCCGTTCGCAAAGGGTATAAATCCGGCTACCGGCCAGGAAGAGATCACTCAAAAGACGTTCGATCGCTTTGGCTTCCGGGAGAAGAACCAAACTAAATTTTATGAATCGGTAGAAATCGGAATTCAAGGAGTCAAAGGCTTTGATGTCCTGGCGCTGGACAAAGAGGTCCGAGCAGCGGTGGACAGACTAAATTCATCGCCCGACTTCACAGGCTATGAGGCCAAGATCAGCTTCAGCTTAGCGCCTTCAATAACAACGCAGGTAGATGATCTGCAAAGATCACTCCTTGAGGGCCTACTGGCAATACTTCTGGTAAGTGCAATATTGATTGCTTTTCGGGCGGCCTTCATCACCGTCAGTGCCATGATCATGGTGATATTCGCCACGCTGGGCTTACTATTCGCTATTGGCTACTCGCTTAACACCATCACACTATTCTCCCTGATATTGTGCCTCAGTCTGATAGTTGATGACACTATCATCATGGTGGAGGCGATTGACGCCCAACGCCGGAAGGTCAAACGGGCTCGCGAGGCGGTGGAAAAATCGTCCAAGAAGATCGCACGAGTAATGGTTGCGGCGACCTTGACAGCAACCATCGGGTTCGCTCCATTGATATTTGTCGGCGGCATATTGGGCGGGTTCATCAGAGCCATACCGATCACCGTCATTTTGGCACTGTTGGTAAGCCTGGTCGTGGCGTTGACATTTATCCCGGTGATGTCGCGGTACTTGCTACTGCGTCCACATCAGCTTGGTAAGGGCAATAAGAAAGAATCACCGGCCCATCATTTAGAACGGTTCATTGCGACGGTTCTTGCTCGGCCTATCCTATGGATGCAGCATTCCCGTAAGCGCCAATTTACACTAGGCCTGAGCGCCGTATTCGCAGGATTGGTATTTATAAGCGCCGGGCTTTTCATGTTCCAAAAAGTGCCATTTAACATCTTCGCATCCAGCCGGGATAGCGATCAGCTGGGTGCCAACATGGTTTTCGAGCCGGGCTTAGATATCACCGGCGCCCAAGCGGTGACCGAGCGCGCCAACCAGATAATTGCTCGTGAAACAGGCTCCAACTTCAAACAGGCTAGCTACTACAATACCGGCACCATCCAGGGGGCGACGATCACGATGGACCTTACTTCGTTCAAGGAGCGCGAAATTACCGCTCCCCAGCTATCTGACCAGTTGGAAAAGGCCTTCGAGGACTTTTCGGGAGCGACCGTCCAGTTCAACCTGATTGACGTTGGGCCACCGGCAGCAGCCTTCACTGTCCGTATTGAAACCGACGATAAAGAGGCTGGATCCGCCCTGGCCAAAGACCTTAGAGATTTTTTGGAGAATGTGAAGCTGAAAAGACTAGATGGCTCGACGGCCCGCCTTAAATCAGTCACCGTTTCCAGTCCTGACGTGCTGACCCGCCGCGACTCCAAGGCCTATATCAGCGTCACAGCAGCTGAGTTTGACGGTACCGATACTTCGGCTCTTGTAACTTTGACCGAGGATGCCGTCGACAAGGAATTTGATAAGAATAGATTAGCCGATTACGGTCTAAAGCCGGGCGTGACAAAAACTGATTTGGGAATCGAGGGCGATTTCCAGGATTCCTTCAATACTTTGCTGTTCGCATTTCCATTGCTATTAGTCGCTATATACATACTACTTACGATCCAGTTCCGCTCGCTACTTCAACCGGCAATAATTTTCTTGGCCATTCCTTTCAGTCTGTTTGGCATAACCGGCGGGCTATGGCTGACCGATAATGCCTTCAGCTTCTTTACTATGCTGGGCTTCTTTGCTCTGCTGGGCCTAAGTATTAAAAACACAATACTACTGACCGACTATGCTAACCAAGCCCGGCGGGACGGACACACAGCTATCAAGTCAGTGGCTATGTCCCTACAGGAACGTTTCAGGCCGCTTATTGCCACCAGCCTAACCGCCGTTGTCTCACTAATACCTCTATACCTGGCGAATCCTTTTTGGGAAGGCCTGACCGTTACCCTGATATTCGGGCTGCTGTCCAGCACCTTCTTAGTAATAACCGTATTTCCATACTATTATCTTGGTGCCGAGTACCTTCGATTGCGCATTAGTCGCCGGGCTTTCGGCCTTTGGTTACTGCTTAGCGCGTTGCTCTCAGTTGCCGCGGTTTTGCTTAAAGTTGCCCAAGCAATTCCGGTAATTTTAGTAGTTGCCGCAATCGGATTAGTGCTTATTAAAAAAATACGACACACCAGCAGGAGTAAATAATTTGAGGGATAAATTACGACGAGCTGGCTGGTTGTTCCTGGTATTATTGTTCCTAGGAACCGGATTGGGTATTGGTATCGTTGGATTCTGGCAGTATACTCAACAGAATAATCCTGACCCCAGCGCCGTAAAATCAGCTAACACGCCGCCAAAACTACAAGGAGCAAAAATGGACAACTTTACACCCCTAACAAAAATTGACAATTTGCAAAAGATAGATTTGAAGCCAGGAACTGGTAAAGAGGTAAAGGCCAGCTCGACAGTTTCCGTTCACTACACCGGGGCGATAGCAGCCACCGGTACGGTTTTTGAAAGTTCGCTTGATTCTGGACAGGCGGCGACCTTTTCGCTAGACCGAGTCATTAAAGGCTGGACCGACGGGTTGCCGGGTATGAAAGTTGGCGGCCAGCGGCGACTGCTAATTCCCGCCGTCCAAGCTTACGGGGCACAGCCACCCCCCGGATCAAGTATACCGCCAGGTGCCGACTTGGTTTTTGACATTACTCTATTAGACGTCAAATAAGGAGGTTCGTGGTGCAAAAAGCACAATATATAGTGCTATTGACGAGTGCTGGTACACTAGGTTATATTACCTACACGCTTAGATAAATAGCCAAGATCCAAACAAAAATAACCAAGAGGAGGGAATTTTAAAATGGCCAAGGACATCACTATCTTTACTACTAACACTTGTTCTTACTGTGTCATGGTCAAACGCTGGCTTAGCCACAAGGGCCTGTCATACCAAGAGGTCAATCTAGAAGAGTATCCTGAGCGCCAAGCCGAAGTGATGCGGATGAGCGGAGCGTTGACGGTGCCTATAACAGTCGTAACCAAGCAAGATGACTCGAAAGAGGTTATTGTCGGTTATAATCTCTCCCGTCTCGCGCCCGCTGTCTCCTAAGCATCATTGGCGCAAATAGTGACTGAAGCAGACAAAAGAACACATGACCTGGTGATAGTCGGAGCGGGCCCTGCGGCCCTGAGTGCTGCTATTTATACTGCTCGTGAAGATATCGATACTGTGCTTTTTGAAAAAGGGGCTATCGGTGGACTGGCGGCCGTTACAGATTGGGTAGATAACTACCCTGGTTTCGCTGATGGCGTGGCTGGGCTGGCTCTATCAGACGCTATGCGTGCCCAAGCCGAGCGTTTTGGCGCTAAGATCGAACTTGCTGAAGTCTCGTCCCTCAAGGACGAGGGTGCGCTGAAAAAATTGCAGACTAGTGAGGGGGAAATATCAGCTAGAGCCGTTTTGATCGCTACCGGCAGTGAGTACCGCCAGATAGGTGTGCCGGGCGAGAAAGAATACTACGCCCGCGGCGTGCACTACTGCGCGACCTGCGACGGTGCATTTTACCGCGATAAAAGACTGGTGGTAGTCGGTGGCGGCAATTCGGCTGCCCAGGAATCTATATTTTTAACCAAGTTTGCCACAAGTATCGATATGCTGGTACGTGGCCCGGCATTGCGGGCCAGCGATGTCCTGCAGCATGAGCTTGAACGCTTCAAGGATAAAATTACAATTCATTTTAATACGACTACCGACGGGATTATTGGCCAGGATAACAAAGTTACTAAAGTAATCGGGACTGATAAAATAACCAGTCAAAGAGTTGAGTTCCCAGCCGATGGCGTCTTTGTCTTCGTTGGATTGTTGCCCAACACTAATTTTCTGACCGGCAGCGGAGTAGAGCTAGACCAACAAAAATTTATAAAATCTGACCCAAGACTAATGACCAATGTGCCTGGTATTTTTGTGGCCGGCGATGTACGATCCGGCTCGACATTGCAGATTGCCAGCGCCAGCGGGGAAGGCGCCACGGCTGCTTTAATGATTAGGGAATATTTAGAGTCTTTGGATCGCGAGCACGAGCTTCGGGAAGTCCACGTCTAAACCATATTTTGGTGTACAATATTTTAAAGGAGTAAAGATATAAATGGCTTACGAACCGCTGTCACCGGGTAGAGACATCCCAAACGTAGTGAATCTAATAATCGAGATACAAAGAGGTGGCGGGCGCAATAAGTACGAGTTTGATAAAAAAACTGGCCGTCTAACTCTCGACAGGGTGAATGGCACAACAGCAACCTATCCAGCAGACTACGGCTATATACCGGGCACACTTTGTGAAGATGGCGATCCACTCGACGCCTTGCTGCTGATTGATGAGTCTGTAATTTACGGCGCCGTAGTGCCCGCCCGCCCGATCGGGGTGCTTTATATGATTGATGAGGGTGAGGGTGACGAAAAACTGGTCTGTGTACCAGCTGATGATATAAGTAAAGCCCACCTAAATAACCTTAGCGACCTGTCAGATCACGGCGACAACTTCAAAAAAGTCGTTGAGCAGTTTTACAAACATTACAAAGACTGGAAGAATAATTGGCAAGGCGTGACCGTAGAGTTTAAGGGCTGGGGCGATTCATCTGAAGCAAAGAAAGTCATCCAAGACTCGATTGCTAGAACTAGTTCGCCACCTCCGCCCCAAGTGGTTGCATAGTGCTAACGCAGACCTTACAATATTGCTAAAGGGCGTTAATATCGGAAACTGGTGGGAGCAAACGCAGGAATGAAAACCAAAATCGCTATCAACGGCTTTGGGCGCATTGGGCGTAATGCCTTTAAGATAGCTTTCGAGCGCAGTGACTTGGAAGTTGTGGCCATCAACGATTTGACTGACACTAAAACGCTTGCTCACCTGCTGCGTCACGACAGTAATTACGGCACTTATCAACACCAAGTAAGTTTTGACGAGCAAAATTTACTTATTGAGAATCAGAAAATTCAGGTACTGGCTGAAAAAGAACCGGCCAATCTGCCTTGGCGTGACTTAGGCGTTGAGATAGTAATTGAATCGACTGGGCTGTTCGTTGACCCGGCCAAAGCTCGGGCTCACCTCGATGCTGGAGCCCGAAAAGTAATTATCAGCGCGCCGGCCAAGGGTGAAGGGGCGACAACCATTGTTATAGGAGTCAATGAAGATAAACTTGACGGTGCCGAAGACATCATTAGTAGCGCCAGCTGCACTACCAATTGCATAACACCCATAGCAGCCATAATTGAAGATAAATTTGGTATCGAAAAAGCCATCATGACCACCGTGCATAGCTACACAGCCAGTCAACGCCTGCAAGACGCGCCGGCTAAAGACCTACGCGAAGCTCGCAATGCCGCTTCCAACATCGTACCGACCACTACGGGCGCCTCTGTGGCTGCCGCCCAAGCCTTGCCGGCGCTGCAAGGAATTTTCGGCGGATTGAGTATCCGGGTGCCAACACCGGTTGTTTCTTTGTGTGATTTTGCCATTCTGACCAAGCACGACGTGACGGTCGAAGAAGTTAACGAAGCTTTTAAACAAGCTGCCGCCGATCCATATTTCCAAGGCATTTTGACCACCACGGAAGAAGAATTAGTCAGCACCGATTTTATCGGCAATAGCCACTCAGCTATCGTTGACCTTAAACTTACTAACGTGGTGGGCGGTAACCTACTCAAAGTAGTGGCTTGGTATGACAACGAATGGGGATACAGCAACCGATTGATTGAGCTGACAGCTGATGCCGCCAATTGGCTACATGAAAAAGGCGACTTGTTATCAAAACAAGCGACCCCCATTTCCCCAAAACAGATTGATGAAGAAACAGCTGCATCTCCTGTGCAGCAGCCTATGGATGCTACTTACGAAATAAAGCAGCCTGAAGAACAGCTACTGGAAGCCCCGGAAAGCTCTCGTGAAGAATTTTTACCGCCTGTTTCACATCGGACCGAAGATAGATACGATTTAGGCGGGGAATCTGGTAAACAAACCAAGCCAGAGGCTAAATTATTCGGTAATTTTGATGCTCCGGCTGATAATGATCAGTCATCTTAAGGTGATCCGGAATGGCTACTAGAAAAGACCATGAATATAGCCCTGGCTAGTGACCACGCCGGCTTCGAACAGCTCAAAGAGCTACAGATTTACCTTGAATCGCTCGGGCATAGCTGTCGAAATTTTGGTCCTCAGTCACTAAGCCCTGGCGATGATTACCCAGATTTTGTGCTGCCGGCGGCTAAAGCCGTAGCTAGCCATGAATGCCAAATGGGTATAATTTTGGGCGGCAGTGGTCAGGGTGAAGCCATGGCTGCTAACCGCTTAAAAGGTGTGCGCTGCGTCGTGTTTTACGGCCCGGCCGTACCGCGTAAAGTAGTCGACGTTGAAGGCCGGGTCAGCCATGATCCATATGAAATAGCTCGGCTCTCCCGCCAGCACAACGATGCCAATATGCTGAGCCTGGCAGCCCGTT
>Ga0187892_10010406_pt1 | contig 11811 bp, 8 predicted proteins | sample MA1701073metaG_FD_139345 | JGI IMG/M metagenome (GOLD analysis project Ga0187892, IMG submission 139345) | Bio-ooze microbial communities from a basaltic lava cave in the Kipuka Kanohina Cave System on the Island of Hawaii, USA - MA170107-3 metaG ... | reverse complement strand
GCGTACGATACTCAGCACCAACTCTGCTAAACCAAACCCGTTCGCACTGAGCGTGTCGAAGTGCATATATTTAGCCAGGATCCTGTGCTGTCTTTTCATAAACCACACTACGTGTGTCTTTTCATCAAGGAAAAGAAGGATAAAAAAATATCTTTTCTCCTTTTCCTGTCATTCCCGACACCGATCGGGAATCTAGGTTTTATATCCGGATTTGGAGCTTTATATAAACTCCGGAATATCGGTCCTAATAAGCTAAGAGGGCAAGGGCAAATACTCCCCTTACTCTATCTCGGATACGTACGGAATATAAGGGTAGGCGGGGTCCATGGGGTCTGTCCTCGGGTGCGTCAGATGGTTTATGAACGAGAACTTCGCTACGGGCTTCAGCTTCTCCCCGCGCGTGAAGTCGAGGGTTATCTTCGTCAGGCCTTTGAAATCCTCCGTCGTTATGTGCACCATGTCGCCGGGCTTGAGCGCGCCTTCGTCTGTCCCGACGTCGTCTATCTCGCCCTCGAGCCTGCCGAGCTTCTCCTTCAGCACCTCGGGGTCTATGTTCGACGCCTCGAACACGATATAAGTGCGGGCCTTGCTTATGGGTTTCGTGATTATGAGCACGTTGTAGTCCTCAGGACCGATAGCTCCGGGCGGGCTGTACCAGCCGTACCTCCCGGTGACCACGTCCCCGTTTCCGACGTTGAACCTGTGGTGCCCCGGCTGAGAGGGCCAGTGCACATCCACGACGACGCCGTATCCCTCCGGCATCGGGGCGTCCGCCCCGCGGGCATAAGCTGCGAATGCCAGAATCAGGATCAAAACCGGAAGGATCGGGCGTGTCATGGTACATCCTCCTTTAAATTATCCCAAATTATAACCTGCTTTCACACAAATGTTAATACTTTATTTGAAGTATTTTAATTGAGTGCTTTAATTTCTATCTGAACTGCCCCATTAGTTCGTAACCCTCTGTGGGCAATGATATTTCTCGATTTCTGGATTCTGAATTAATTTCTTCCCTCCGTAGGAGGGGATATGGACAGGGTGGGGGTGAGAATTCAGTCATTCTGAACCCTGAAACAAGTTCAGGGCAGGCTTGTTTTAGAATCTCGATTTTCAATCCGTTCGCCCTTCGACTTAATTCTCTTCTCCTCACGCCTTGTAAAGGGGGAGGTAACTTGTGGGGGTTTACCTTAATTCTCTGTCATTCCCGACCCTGAATAGATCCTGAAATAAATCCTTAAACAAGCTCAGGACGGCGTTCAGGACATGGTTCAGGACAAGCTCGATCGGGAATCTAATCTTTTATCCTGTCATTGCGAGGAATGGTTCTGAGCAAGCGTAAGAACCGGTCGCTGCTAGCTGATTGCATTGAAGAAAGTTATCTATGCGCCATGCCGGATGAATACAGCGACCGCGGCAATCTCGTCTCTTCAATTTGTCATTTCGAGCAACAGTTCTGAGTAAGCGCAAGAACTGGTCGCTGTTGGCTTATTGCAAATAACTCACTTCGACATCGTATACAATCTGCACAAACCGAAACGAGAAATCTATTTTTGTAGTCATTCTGAAATAAATCCTGAAACAAGTCCAGGACGGCGTTCAGGATATGGTTCAAGACAAGCCAGCCGCTATGCCGTGTGCCGGGTCTTAACCGGAAATCTCTCCGTTCAAAGGTAATTCACGTTATCGTGACGGACGTTCTCGGTTTCCGGGGGGATGAACTTGCCGGCTTCTTTGCATATAGCTGCGACCACTCTGTCCCTGCCTTCCTCTTTCGCCCGGTAAAGCGCTTCGTCGGCCAGGTTCAGAAGCCCGGATTGCGTAGTCGCATTTTCCGGGAATACCGCCAGGCCCAGGGACAGCGTGATATTTTCCAGCATTTTACCCGCGTGGAAAAGCTGGATATTCTTGGCCTCGCGTCTCAGGCTCTCGGCCCGTTCGACAGCCTCCTCTTGCGATATCCTCGGCAGTATGAGCAGAAACTCCTCGCCGCCGTATCGGCATGCGACGTCGCCTGCCCGCACACTATCCTGGAGCAGTTTCGCCAGTGTGCAAAGCACCATATCGCCTGTTTCGTGACCGTATTTGTCGTTGTATCTCTTAAAATGGTCTATGTCCAGCAGCATGACCGCTAACGCATCGTTTGCGCGTTTAGCGTAAGATATCTCTCTGCCGAGAGTCTCTTCCATGTATCCGCGGTTGTAGAGTCCCGTGAGCGGGTCCCGGATCGACCTCTGCTTCAGCTTCTCCTGGAGCTTTATGTTCCTGAGCGCGAGTGACGCGTATTCGGCTACTGACTTTGCCAGGCGCGCCTTGTTTTTGAAACTCTTATCCGTAAGATAGTTTACGCTGTCGGCGTATGCGCTTATAAACAGGACGCCCAGCGTGTGTGTCTGCGAGATGAGCGGAATGCATATGTAGTCGTACGGGTGTGAGTCCTCGAGGTGGCTGCACCTGAGCTCGGTCTCGTTGTATTTCACCATGTGCGTCACACCCCGTCTCAGCCCCCAGCAGTCGTCAATCGTAAATGCCTCTTTGGAGAGCCCTTTCCTGCCCCAGGAAGACACGACCTCAACGAGGTCCCGAGAATCGTTGATAAGGCATAACGCGCCCGATTCGGCCGGGAAAAGCTTGCTCGCGTAGAACGCTACGGTATTGCACGCCTCTTCCACGCTGACGCAGGACTGGACCACTTCGCTCATATCGTTCAGTATTTCAATGTGCTCGTTACGCCGCTCGAGCTCCTGCACTCTCCCGGACAGCCTCTTGTTCGTCGCGTTCAGGGTTTCTTCCATAAGTTTGTACTGGCCTATGCTCATGAAATTCCCGAGCGTCGCCCTCTCCCCGTTAAATTCTACCGAAGCCACGGTCTCGAGTATCCATTTCAGTTCGCCTTCCTTCGTCACCGCCCTGTACTCGTAGGGTTTCGAACGCTCCCCCTTCAGCATCTTTACGGCGTTATCCCTGACCAACCCCCTGTCTTCCTCATACACGATGTCCATGCAGCACGATTTTGCCAGGAGCTCTTCCTTGCTGTAGCCCGTGTATTTACGAAATTGGGGGTTGACGAATTTGAATGTCCCTTCCTGAGCTATATAGATACCGATCGGAGAATTTTCAAAGAGATTGATATAGAATTCTTCGGACTTCCTGATCTCGGTCAGGTCGTGGATAATTAAGGTATAAAGAGGGTTCTTGTTCGAGGTATAACCGCTCACGGCGAGCTCAATCGGAATACATGACCCGTCGTTGCGCACCCCTGTAGCCCCTATTATCTTATCCACGTCACTCACGTCGCCCGTTTCCAATAACTTCCGGAAGACATTTCCATTTTTCGCGTGACCGTCGCTAATTATCATTTTGATATTTTGTCCGATCAGCGCTTCAGGCGTGTACCCGAACATCTTTTCGGCTGCCGTATTAAGCGATTGTATTATCCCGTGTCCGTCGATGGCGAGTATGCCGTCCGCGGCATTGTCTACGATCCCGCTCGTGAGCTTCGTGTTCTCCCTGATCTCCGAAAACAACTGTCTCACGTAGAGCAGATAAATCAGGGGCGCGGACAGCAGGCTGAACACGGCGACTTCGAATACTATGTGGGAGTAGTTGAACGGATACCGGTGGAAATAGTAATCGAGCAGCTCCGATATCACCTTCGTGACTATCAATATCCCCATGATCTGGATGATCGCCACGGCGGGACTGCTTATGACGGAATTACGTGTTTTATGCCACCATATGTGGACGACGTATCCGACGCATACCATCGTTGTCAGTATCAATATAAGATCGAGTTTGTTCACCTTTGCGCCTCTTGTTCTCTTGACAATTAATAGTGCAAATCACATGCCAATAAGTCGTTCAATAAGCCGCTTCCTTCTTATGACATAACCGGCCCTGATCATATGCTTTTTGTCACGCTCTTTGGAACCGGGCTAACTTTGAAGCAGCGCGATGGACAAATATTGTCACTCTTTCCGCAAATTGGCAATTTTCATGCCGAACGTCTATTGCTGCCGATCTTTGCTTCATTCCTTTCATCGGCGTTCCGCACGATGCCCAAGCCAAAATAGGTAGGGTGGGGGACGCAGTTACTGTCTTTGCGAGCGGAGCAATTTATCCCGGCGTAGCCGGAAGCGAAGCGCGGCAATCTCATGACAAAACCCGTTCGCCCTGAGCCTGTCGAAGGGTCGAAGGGGTGTCATTCCCGAAAGCCTTCATCGGGAATCCAGGCATTTCATTATTATTGTAGGAGCGGCTTCCAGCCGCGATTCTTCTCTTCCGAAATCAATCGCACCAAGCCTGTCCTGAGCGGAGCCGAAGGGATTGTGCTCCTACAAAACGGTTGGATTCCTGCTCAAACCAACAATTGAGGCAATCTCATACGTCCGCGGCGACTCGCCGCATTTGCATTTACCTCCCCTCCGCGCATACTAACTAAAGCATGATAAACTCGGTAGACGAGTTCATGAAAGAGTTCGTGAAGCACAAGGACAAGGTCGAATGGTACCTCCACCAGCCGACCCCCACGGCCAACTTCACGGACATCAGGGGGAAGGGAGTCCTCTGCAGCCCCGTTACTGTCATGTGCACTCCGCCCGTGCATTACCACCTCGACTTCCTCGACCTCGACGCGGACATACACCACTCCTTCGAGCTCGTCGTCAAGAACGCGTCCGAATTCAGCCTCGGGTCGCTCGAGGAAGCGATAGAGAAATACCCGCCCGACAAATTCCCCAAGAGCCGCGCGCGCGAGGCTTACGAGCTCAGGAAAAGGCTCCTCGACGTGCTCGGTTTAACGGAGCCGGAAGCGTAGATACGGACCGGTCTTCCCCGTAAGAAAATCTGACATCCTACAGCCTGCCGGCGTTTTCGTCCCGCCGCGCTCCGCGGAACGCACGGTCATCACTAAATTTATAAGTGCAGTATTTACGGCACGCTGCGTGCATATATAATAATTAAAAAGTGTTATGGAGGGGCAGTATGAAAAAGCGCGCAGAAAGAAGCCTCAAGGTAGTCGACTTAGATGATAAGTTGAAGGAACAGGCCGAGACGGCGAAGGAGCAATACCTCGGGTGGATGGAAATGAACAGGAACTTCACTAAAGAAGCGCTTAAGGCAATGGACATGCAGTTCGAGCTCTGGCTCGCGATGCAGCTCGGTCTGCTCGATTTCATGAAGAACGTTTTCGAGGTCCATCCGATGGTGAAACCCTTCGAGCACCACATGAGCCCGTACGCCGAGCAGATGCAGAACCTCGGCGAGTACAACAGGGAGTTCTTCGAGATGAAAAAGAAGAAGGCCGAGAAGTTCGCCCGGAACTTGCAGAGATACCATAGAAAGACCGTCGAAAGCACGCTCACCGCATTCGATAAATACTGCGAAATGCTGAGCACGGCGTGATTTCCGCACCAAATTGTAGGAGCGCCATCCCTTCGACGTTGCTTCCGTCTACGCTAAAGCTTCGCCGGACAAGCAGTACAGGCTTGGCGCGATTATTGACTGTAATCGCGGCTGGAAGCCGCTCCTACGAGTGTAGTTTTACATGGGTGATTATACGTATTAACCCTCACTTCCCCCACCTGGCCGCTATGAACTCGACCGCCTCCTGTATGTTGAGCGGGCGCGTGCTCATCCCCGTCCGCAGGTAGAATTTCATGTCGTTCCCCTCTTTCAGGTATACGGGTCTCGCGGAAGGGCTCGTTATTATCCTGCATATGTCTTTCCCCGCGACCGAGTGAAATACTAAATGCACGTACCGGCACACATCCGCGCCGAGCTTCTGCGAGACCGCGTTCATTACCTCCTGCGCGAAGCCGTCCCTGTCCTTCCTTCTGAGTATGCCGTAGTCGCGCCCGAGCCCCGTTACCTCCCCCGCGTCCGAGACGCCTACGATGAGAGTCCCTCCGTCCGAGTTCATGAACCCGGCTATAGATTTGAGCGCGGCGTCTTCCACTTCGCGGCTGGCCCTCGATTCCCTGATGTCCCACTTGAACGTGGCCTTGAACTCTATCTTCTCCCCCTCGCCGTGCGCTATCAGCGCGAGCACGTCCTTCTCCAATTCTCCCGAGAGCTTCTTAATATGGAGCGTGCTCCTGTATAGTGCGCTGTAGAACAATGCCGACACTAGCCCCAGGAATGCGCCCACGCAGGCGTAAAATAAGGTCTTGAGGGGCATGCCGCCCGTAAGCGCCCACATCAGCTCGGCGGCCGCGTAATCGAGGGCCGAGCCCCCGCCGGGCCTGTGCTCGAAATAAAATACGAGCGCGTTCACCGGGAGGAGGAACAGCACCCCGACGAGCGCCCCGATGAGCGCCGGTATCAGGTAGAGCAGGAACGTCCTGTTTGTGAAAATCCCTTCGCCGTCCATGCGTGCGGTTTCGCGCCTCCGGATTTATTATAAAGCAGGGCGTACGGTTTAAATAGCAGGGTGGATTTGAATGTATCGCGGCTGGAAGCCGCTCCTACAACGGGGATAGCATATCATAGTAGGAGCGCCATCCTGGCGCGATTCCTAACACCCTCTCTTTCCGAAATGTCGGGATAAATTTCAAGCGGCACATTTTTATATTAAAATAGCTGGAGTTGGCAATTCAATCTGAAATTTCAAGTTCATCACAACCCCATGCGCGACCCCGATGAAATATTTACAAAGCTCCAATCCTCCCCCTTCCGCTCCCGCTTTACACTCCGGGGAAAGGAGCTTTTGTACCTGAGAGAAAAAGGAATCGACACGGTCATGGCCCACGCCCGCGCCTTCATCGAAGAAAGGCTCGCCCCCGCAGACCCTCCCAACGACGGCAAGCAGACACCGATGCGGAACCACCCCGTGTTCATCGCACAGCACGCGACCGCTTCATGCTGCAGAAAATGCCTCATGAAATGGCACGGCATAACCGCCAGTTCCCACGCGCTCACAGAGGAAGAAAAAGATTACGTGCTCTCGCTGATCAAAAGGTGGATGGAGAATTATCTCTGAATTCTTGACGTGAACATTTCCCGATTTACCATTTAAAAAATCACCGATGAAAGGAGCGAAGCCCTCATGGCTACGATGAAAGCGGCGCAGGTAACGGAGAAGGGAAAGGATTTCGATCTGGTAGAGCGGGAGATACCCGAGCCCGGGGAAGGTCAGGTGAGGGTAAAGGTCGAGGCCTGCGGCATATGCCACGGCGACGCGGTCGCGAAATTCGGAAGTTTTAATTCTGCTTGGCACAATTACAATTCTCACCAAGCAAAGTCAGCGATGCTGAAACCGTATCTGTGTGGCAGAGGCTATCTTTTGGTGCCAACTATAAGGCCGCTAATTGCATAGCCGAGACTTTCCAGTCTCGGAAATGATCTTTTTTCCACAAAATAAAAAAAGTACTTGACAAGCGGAATATAGGTGTATATACTCCTATTATAATGAAAGAAAATGTTCAAGCGGACGAATTAAGCAGGTATGAAGTTCTCAAGTGCACAGAGTGCACCGGTTTCAATTTAAAGAAAGCCACAAGGATTGTTCAAAATTTGTTCGATGAAGCCTTTAGACCTGTTGGATTGGAAGGGACTCAATATACAGTACTGGGCCATGCTTTTGTGTATGGTCCAATTTCCTTAACAAAGTTAGCTTATTTGATGCATGTGGATAGAACTACGTTAGCTCGTAATCTTGCGCCGCTAGAGAAGATAGGTTTCGTGGAGATTAAGCCGGGAACTGATAGAAGAGCCAAGTTTATAAATATAACAAGCAAAGGTAAAGAAGTTTTATCGGAGGCTCTGCCGTTATGGAAAGACACGCAGAAAAAAATAAAAACTGTACTCGGTCTTGAGAATTGGGAGTCGATGATCTCAAATCTCGCGGGATTAGTTACAAAATTAGATCACAGTTAAAAATTTAAAACAGTATGTGTATATACACTTAGTAGTAACGGGAGCATCAAGCGGTATTGGATAGGCTACAGCGCTTGCATTTGCCCACGAAAGTGCAAAAACGGTTTGATTTCCCGTTCTAAAGGGAAGCTAGAAAGCGTTGCCGATGAAATAAGGGGTTTTAATGAGAATGTGCTCGTGGTTCCGACTGATGTTTCATCGAAAGATGAGGTTGATATGATGGTCGAAAAGGTAGTATCGAAATTTGATAGGATCGACGCCTTCCGCATAAAGGAGGATACAATGAACAAAAGAAAGACCGCTGTCGGACATGGACGCAAAAAAATTTACATCTTTCTGACTGTGTCCCTATTGATAGGTCTGGCTGCTTTTTTTGTATTTAAAGAAGAAACGCAAAAGTTTGATACGCAAACCATTCCGCCTTTGGTACGCACCTATATGCTGGAAACAGGTCATGGCAGGCATTTTCAGCTAACCGGTGCGGTACATGCCCGTGTGGAAAGCAATCTGGGCTTTCGCGTTCCCGGAAAAATCGTCAAGAGACTGGTCGATAAGGGACAACGCGTTACGAAAGGACAGCATTTAATGGAGCTGGATGCCGTTGATCTGGAGCTGGCTCAGAAAGCAGCTCGGGCTACCGTAGTTTCGGCCAGGGCAGAAAACGTACGCGCGCTACAGGACGAAGAACGCCAAAGAGTGCTGCTTCAGAAGCATGCGGTTTCCCAGCAAGAGTACGAGTCAGCGAAAGCACAGGCAGATTCGACTACGGCGAATTTGCATGCGGCGGAAGCCAGTGCGCGCCAAGCGGACAATCAAGTGCAATATGCTGTCTTACGAGCGGATGCTGACGGGATTATCATGGATGTCATGGCTGATGTCGGTCAGGTTGTTGCCGCAGGACAAACCGTTGCTAGTCTTGCCCAGAACGATACGCGCGAAGCGGTGGTTTATCTCCCGGAAACAATGACTTCTTACGCCAAGGATGCGAAGGAGGCCTTTCTTTACAGTGATCCGGCAAAGCGCTTCAATGTCAGCCTTCGAGAGCTTTCGGCAACCGCAGATCCCGTAACGCGTACGTATCAGGGGCGATATACCCTCGAAGGTGACGGTCAGTCCGCGCCCTTGGGCTCGACGGTCACTGTTTCATTCGCCACGCCCCATGACGGCAACGCCAATACATATCGCGTTCCTATCGGTGCATTGTACGACAACGGTAACGGTAGCTGCATCTGGATTGTTGATGCAGTTACATCGACCGTACATCCGAAACCCGTGACTGTTATTGATCTGGGCGAAGAATTTGCAAGCGTGACAGGCGATCTATCATCGGGCGATCAGGTTGTCGCGCTTGGCGTTCATTTACTAAAGGATAACGAGAAAGTCCGCATTGATAATGTCAATATAGCGGATGGGCGATGATGAAATTCAATCTTTCAGCGTGGGCTGTACGAGAACAAGCCATTACGTTGTTCTTTATTCTTGCCATATTGGGAGCCGGTGCTTTTGCTTTTTTCCGTTTGGGACGGGCGGAAGATCCTGAATTCACGGTCAAGACAATGACTGTGGCAGCGGTTTGGCCGGGCGCTACCGCCCGGGAGTTGCAGGAACAAGTTGGTGATCGTCTGGAGAAGCGTCTGCAGGAGTTGGAGTATTACGACCGGGTGGAAACGACCGCGTATCCTGAAAAAATCCTGATGAAGCTGTATCTCCAAGACTCTATCTCCCCTAAAGACGTTCCCGAAGAATTTTATCAGGCCAGAAAAAAACTGGGCGACGAGAAAATATATCTTCCAAAAGGGGTAATTGGACCAATATTGAATGATGAATATTCAGATGTCTATTTTGCCCTTTATGCGTTGAAGGCAAGGGGATTGCCGCATCGGGAACTAGTATTAATGGCCGAAGACATCCGTCAGCAATTGCTGTCCGTCTCAGGCGTAGAAAAGGTCAATATTCTCGGCGAACAGGAGCAGCGTATTTATGTTGAAATTTCCTATCAGAAACTGGCTACTCTTGGAATTCCTGTCAGCGCATTCTTTCAGGCGCTGCAACTGCAGAACGATGTAACCCCATCCGGTTTTGTCGACACGACCGGGCCGCGTATTTATATCCGCCTTGACGGGGCAATTGACAGTATTAAAGCCGTGAAAAGCATTCCGGTTGTCGCCAACGGCCGAATTATACGGATTGACGATATTGCGGATGTAAAGCGTGGCTATGTCGATCCCACGGTAACCAGCATTCATCATCAGGGCGATCCCGCATTGATCCTGGGCGTGGTCATGAAGAAGAACTATAATGGCCTGACACTGGGCAAGAATCTGGAAGACGAGGATATTCGAATTCAAAAATCCTTGCCCCTGGGTATCGAGTTATCGAAGGTTTCCGATCAGTCGCATGTCATCAGCGAAGCTATTCATGAATTTATGATCAAATTCTTTGTAGCTTTGGCTGTGGTCATGATCGTCAGCTTATCTACGCTGGGCGTACGGGTTGGTGTCGTAGTTGCCGCCGCTGTTCCACTCACTCTCGCAGCCGTGTTTATCGTCATGATGACGACAGGGCGGGATTTTGACCGCATTACGCTGGGAGCGCTTATTCTGTCGTTAGGCCTCCTCGTTGACGATGCTATTATCGCCATTGAAATGATGGTCGTCAAAATGGAAGAAGGTTATGACCGGGTCAAGGCGGCTACCTATGCGTGGACATCGACTGCCGGGCCTATGTTCTTCGGCACGCTGGTTACAATTGCCGGATTCCTTCCCGTAGGATTCGCGAGATCGACCGCCGGTGAATATGCCGGGAATATTTTCTGGGTGGTCGCTTTCTCTCTCATAACATCATGGATTGTCGCCGTTACGTTTACCCCGTATCTCGGCGTAAAATTATTACCCGATATCAAGCCTGTCGAAGGCGGTCATGATGCCATTTATTCCACAAAAAATTATCAAAGATTCCGGCGTTTGGTGCGCACCGTTGTCAATCGAAAATGGTTGACTGCCATATTAACGCTTGGTCTGTTCCTTGGCGCCGTTATGGGTATGGGCTTTTTGCAGAAACAATTCTTTCCCAATTCCGATCGTCCCGAAATCATTTTGGATGTCAACCTGCCGCCGGGCAGCGCCTATTCCACAACGGAAAATACAGTCGAACGGATTGAACAGACCGTAATGAAAGACTCTCTGGCTAAAATTGTGACCAGTTACATCGGTCAGGGTATGCCGCGATTTATCTTATCGACAAACCCGGAATTACAAAATCCTGCTTATGCGCAGATTATTGTTCTGACAGAGGGCCCCAGGCAACGCAATGAATTAAAGGACCGTTTGCAAAAAACAGCCGCGAACGGCGCTTTTCCCGAGGCGCGTGTACGCGTCAGGCAGTTTGTTTTTGGCCCGCCTGTAACCTATCCGGTTCTCTTCCGCGTTGTCGGGCCGGATATTAAGGAATTACGCAAAATCGCAGGTCAGGTACAAAATGTTATGATGGAAAATCCACATCTGCTGGACGTCCACCTTGATTGGGGTGAACGAACACCCATTGAGCGCCTGGTCTTTGACAACGACAGGCTGCGCCTGATCGGTCTAACCCCGCAGGAGGCCGGTTTACAGCTTCAATCCGTCCTGACCGGGGCTACGGCCACACAGATGCGTGAAGGTATCAGATCGGTAGATGTCGTGTTGCGCAGCCCCGATGTCGAACGCTACACACTTAAGGATGTTGAAAATATCACCCTCCTGACAAAAAACGGGATAACCGTACCCCTGCTGCAGGTGGCTCGGCTGAAAGTACAGATGGAAGACTCCTTGCTGAAGCGCTATGACCGTGAGAATTATATTGCGGTTCAAGGTGATGTGGTTGAAGGGATGCAGCCCCCGGAAGTGACGATGCAAGTCGTGCCGCATCTGCAAGAGATTATCAAATCCTTACCGCCCGGTT
>Ga0187892_10010404_pt1 | contig 11811 bp, 11 predicted proteins | sample MA1701073metaG_FD_139345 | JGI IMG/M metagenome (GOLD analysis project Ga0187892, IMG submission 139345) | Bio-ooze microbial communities from a basaltic lava cave in the Kipuka Kanohina Cave System on the Island of Hawaii, USA - MA170107-3 metaG ... | reverse complement strand
TGACCCATGGGACGACCACGAAGAATGTAACAACAAAGGCTAAAATTAGAAAGACGATAAACGAGATGAGCTTTGCCATGATTGACCTCCAACCGCAAGGTACCGGTTTGGAATACCGTTGTAAGTAGTTATGGATTATTTAGGCCGAGCTCCAGGCCACGGCGAGGCTCATTGCAGGCCCGAGCCAATCATACCATTGTTTCCCGCAGGGAAGCGGCTGGCTGGGAATGGCCTCGAAACCCGCGAGCCGTGACATGCGATGCCTTTATGGGGTCATGGGTGAGGGCGCATCAAACGCGCCTCAACCTCCTCGCGCTTTCCTTTTCCCATCAGCAGCTCAATCAGCACCAACGCAAAATCCATCGCACTCCCAGGGCTGCGCGAGGTGATCACCGTGCCGTCTATGACAACCGGCTCTTCGGATATGATTAGATCAGACAGTTTTAGTGCCTCCAGGGATCCCGGGTAGGCGGTTGCGTTCTTGCCCGCAAGCAGCCCGGCGTTTGCGAGCACGGTAGGGGCGGCGCAAATGGCTGCGGTGTAACGGCCCTTTTCTGCCATGCGAACCAGCAACGTGTGGATCCGTGGATCCGTGTTTAGGTTCTCTGCGCCGGACAGACCTCCGGGTAATACCACCATGTCGAACTCTCCTTCGAGCGCCTGCTCAAGGCTGGTATCGGGAACGAAGCGCACACCGCGGCTCGCTTGCACCGTCCCGCCGTCGAGGCTGGCCGTCGTCACCTCGACCTCAGCCCGACGCAACAGGTCGATGATAGTGACGGCTTCAAGCTCCTCGCAGCCCGGTGCGAGAGGCACCAAAACGTTTGCCACCCTTTCGCCTTGTCGATAAGCGCGCGCTAGCCTTTAGCGGGCTTGCTTAAGGCCAGCCCCTTTAATAGGTTCAGCGCTTGGTAGAGCTCATAGTCGCTGGAAGCAATGGACTCTGGGTCCGTTGCTTGCTTCGGGGTCTCAGGGTTGGTTGTCTTTTGTGTGCCGTTGGCAAGATGGCGCGATAGATCCGCTTCCTTGAGACTGAGTGGGTCGTCACCGTCAACGACTGCGACCTCCACCCTATCCAAGATGATGTCGGGCTTTATGCCCTCCGCCTGTATCGATTTTCCCGAAGGGGTGTAATACAAGGCCGTCGTGAGCTTTAACGCGGCTTGATTGCTCATGGGTAGGATCGTCTGTACGGAGCCTTTTCCGAAGGTGCGGCTGCCCATGATGATGCCCCGTCGGGTATCTTGGAGGGCGCCGGCGACGATTTCCGACGCCGAAGCCGAGCCGCCGTTCACCAGTACCACCATGGAGGCTCTATTTAAGAGATCATCCGGTTTGGCGCTAAACCGCAACTGCGAATCTTCCACCCTGCCCTCGGTGTAGACGATTAAGCCCTTTTCGATAAAGGCATCGGCCACAGAAACGGCTGCGCTCAGGATGCCGCCTGGGTTATTGCGAAGATCCAGCACCATACCCTTCAATGGCCCCTTATTTTCCGCTTTTATCTCACGCAGCGCGCGGCGCAGATCTTCTGCGGTGCGCTCCTGAAAAGTCGAGATCCGCAGATAACCGAAATCGGGTTCCAAGAGCTTGGTTTTTATACTTTCTACTTTGATAACCGCCCGCGTAATGACAATTTCAAGCGGCTTCTCTACTCCCTCGCGAATGATGGTTAAGGTGATCGGCGAACCCGGTTTGCCGCGCATGTGTTTGACCGCGTCGTTCAGGGCCATACCTTTGACGGGCGTGTCATCCAGTTTGGTAATTACATCTCCCGGTTTGACCCCGGCGCGTTGGGCCGGTGTGTCGTCGATCGGTGCGATTACTTTGACCAAACCGTTCTCTATGCCGACTTCGATTCCTAAGCCACCAAACTCTCCAGTGGTGCCTTCCTGCAGTCCTTTATAGTCTTCCGGATCGAGATAGGCGGAGTGGGGGTCAAGCCCGGTTAGCATGCCGCGGATGGCGTTTTCCAGCAATTGCTTATCCTTTATCGGCTCGACATAATCGTTTTTGACTTTGGCGAATACTTCGGTGAACGTGCGCAGTTCGCGCCATGGTAAATCCTGCGCCGATGTTGCGGCGTCTGACTCGGCATTGACCTTGATCGCTGCCAGGCCCACGATCGAAGCGAGGGCCAAAAGGCCAAGAGTGCACATCTTGTGTTTCATAAGTATCTCCGGTGAGGAATTGAACATTTTCTGCCAGCGCGGGTTTCAGGTCAAACCGCACTACATAAGTCGGCTTATCCGGCGCTGAGGTCGGAGGCGATAATAGCTTTGGTCTGTTTGCTGTTCCAAGGTGATCAAAGAACGTCCTGTCATTTCGCTTGGAGGTTCTATCCCCATTAGATACAACAGCGTGGGGGCGATATCGATAAGCGAACCGGTGTTCCCCGCTTCCGCTGCCCGTCCGATGTAGATAAACGGCACGGGATTCGTTGTGTGCGCGGTGTGGGGTTGTCCGCGCTCGGTCTTGGTCTCCACGCTGCGCATGCGCTCCGCATTTCCGTGGTCCGCCGTGACCACGATCTCCCCACCCACGGCTTGGGCGGCCGCTACGATGCGGCCTAGACATCGGTCTACCGTCTCGATTGCTTTTACCGTGGCCGCAAAGTTACCGCTGTGGCCTACCATGTCCGGATTGGCGAAATTAGAAATAATGACGTCGTACTTAAGACTGTGGATCGCCTCCACGATGCGGTCGGTAACCGCATTGGCGCTCATTTCGGGTTTCTGGTCGTAGGTCGCGACGTGGAGTGATGGTACCAGGACGCGGTCCTCGCCTTCGAACACCCGTTCTTCACCGCCGTTGAAGAAGTAGGTCACGTGAGCGTATTTTTCGGTCTCGGCGATGCGCAGCTGGCGCAGTCCCTTTGCCGCAATGTATTCGCCGAAGACGTTGTTTAGTCTTTCAGGGGGGAACACCACCGGAAGGTCAAAATCGGCACTGTAGGACGTGAGGGTGATAAACGCCCCCAGTTGAAGAGGGTGGCGAGGAAAATAAGCGAAGCTTGGTTCGGTGAATGCACGGGTGAGCTGTCGAGCCCGATCCGCCCGATAATTCATGAACACGACGACGTCCCCATCCTTCATCTGTACACTCGAACCGCCTCGTGTGATCGCCGTGGGTTGGATAAACTCATCGCTCTCGCCTCGTTCATAGGCCAGATCCAAGGCGATGAAAGGATCTGAGCATTGGTACGGCGCCTGACCTTCCCTGAGCAGCCGATAAGCGGCCTCAGTGCGGGTCCAGTTTTGGTTGCGGTCCATGGCGTAGTAACGGCCCACGAGCGAGACCAAACGGCCTCCTCCGCGCTGAAGAAACCTAGTATGTGCCTTAAGAATCGATTCGGCGGCGCTCTTGGGCGGAGTATCCCGCCCGTCTAGGAAGGCGTGCAGAAAGACGGGGCCGACTTTGCAATGAGCGGCTAGATCGAACATCGCGAAAATGTGGTCTTCGTGACTGTGCACTCCCCCAGGGGAGAGCAGACCCATCAAGTGGACTGCGGCTCCGCGCTGCTTGGCGTTCCCAAAGGCCCGGAGGAGGGTGAAATTCTCGAAAAAAGACTCGTCTTCAATAGACCGGGATATGCGGGTGAATTCCTGGTCGACGATGCGCCCTGCTCCTAGGTGCATATGGCCCACCTCGGAGTTTCCCATCTGGCCGTCCGGCAGCCCCACATCCATACCGGAACAACGCAGCAGCATGTGTGGATAGAGCGCCCAGAGATCGTCCCAAACCGGTTTGTGCGCGCTATGGATGGCGTTGTATTGTGTCGAGTCGCTGTAGCCCCATCCGTCCAATACGATAAGAATCATGGGGCGGTGTTTGATGGCCATGTTGTCGACTTTCGATCTGTTGCGCGATGCGGTCAATCGTTCGGCTTTGCGGTGCCGGCCGGGTTCTCCGTTTCAGCACTCCTTAGCGGGCGTGATTTTTTTTGAGTTTAAGCGAATTCTACCATGAAAAGGCTTGTTTTTCTGTGGCTTGATTGCCAGTCTGGCACTACGGCTTGCTGAGGAGTCAGCATTTAGGGACGATTGTGCTTCCAGCGTTCCTATTTTAACTAGCGCATAGAAGCTCTATCATTTCGCTCAACGCGCGCTGCGGTGGGCAGCTTGTTACCAAGCTAAAGAGACAAATCTGTGTTTCAAGAATTCGTCGCTCAGAACCTGTTTTTGTTTATCGCACTCGCCGTCATCTTAGTGTTATTGGCCGCCAACATCGTGATCGGTTTCGTCTACGGCGGAGCGCAGGTTTCCCCCACCGAGGTTACCAATTTGATCAATCGGGACGACGCCTTGGTGCTCGATGTCCGAGATCATGCCGAGTTTGCCACAGGGCACATTCTGGACGCGCTAAGTCTCCCTCTCAAAGAGCTCAAGGAGCGATTTAGCGATCTGGCAAAACACCGGGGGAGACCTATCGTCATCAACAGCCGCGCAGGAACCGATGCCGTCAAAGCGGCAAAGCTCCTGAAAAAAGCAGGCATAGAAAAAGTGTATCGTCTGCGAGGTGGAATGCTGGCATGGCAGAACGCGAATCTCCCTCTGGCGAAGGGAGCCACGAGCCCGAAAGAGAAAAAAGTGCGAGCGAAAAATGAATGAGCAGATTCGTCCGCAAAGCGCTGGGAGGCTGGCGCCCCAGCTCCACATACAAAGGATCTATATCAAGGATTCATCCTTCGAGGCGCCGCAGACCCCGGAAATCTTCACCAAGGAATGGAAGCCGGCCGTGGATATCCAGTTGACGAATAAATCCAACCGCTTGAGCGATGATCTTTATGAAGTTGTGTTGACGGTGACGGTGACCGTTCAGTCTGAAGAGCAGATGGCGTACCTGGTGGAAGTGCAGCAGGGCGGACTGTTTCAGATCATGGGTGTTCCCGAAGGACGATGCAAGGCCATCGTCTCTGCCGTATGTCCGAACATTTTATTCCCCTTTGCGCGGGAGGCCGTAGCGGATCTTGTTACCCGGGGTGGATTCCCGCAACTGTTGCTGGCCCCGATCAATTTTGAGGCGCTTTATGCCGAACAGCTGCAACGGAAAAGCGGCGAACAAGGCGAGTCAACATCAACCCATTGAATCAAGGGTGATATCGTCACCACCTCGCGCCGATGCCGTGGATCCCGTGTTAATCGTCGGAGCCGGTTCTTGGGGAACCGCGCTGGGGATCCAGATCGCCCGTAATCAACGATCCGTGGTCCTTTGGGGCCACCGCAAAGAGCACGTGGAATCTCTGCGGCAAGAGCGCCGCAACGCGCGTTATTTGCCCGATTGCGGATTTCCTGAGAACCTGAGCCCTACCGCAGACCTCGAGAGCGCGCTAAGCGGCGTACGGGATCTGATTCTCGCGGTGCCTTGCGATGGCTTGAGGGATTCGCTGCAGGCTATACGGCGATGCGGGGCCGATGTGCGCATCGCCTGGGCTTGTAAAGGGATCGAAGCCGGGACCCACCCTTTCGCGCATCAAGTGGTTGAAGAGGTCTCAGGCGCGGGACGGCCGATGGCCGTGATTTCCGGTCCTACCTTCGCCGCCGAAGTGGCGGCAGGGTTGCCTGCCGCGCTCGCCGTGGCGGCGAACGCCCCGAGTTTCGCCTCAGATTTGGCCAAGCGACTGCACGGGGGCCGGCTTCGAGCCTATACCAACGATGACATCATCGGGGCGGAGGTGGGCGGGGCGGTAAAGAACGTGTTGGCGATCGCGGCCGGGATCGCAGATGGCCTTGGCTTCGGCGCCAACACCCGCGCCGCCCTGATAACGCGGGGCCTGGCTGAGATGACCCGCCTAGGCGTGCGGCTCGGTGGGCGCAGCGAGACCTTTATCGGATTGGCGGGATTGGGGGATTTGGTGCTGAGCTGCACGGATAACCAATCCCGTAACCGGCGCCTGGGATTGGCTCTCGCGCAAGGTCTATCGGCGAAGGAGAGTATTCGGCGCATCGGCCAAGTGGTGGAAGGGGTGCACACCGCTTTTGAGGTGGATTATCTCGCCCGTAGCCACCGTGTAGAAATGCCTATCATTGGCCAGGTTGCCCAGGTGCTGAATGGGCAATGCACGCCGAGAGAGGCAGTGCAGGCGCTGCTCGCTCGGGCGCCAAAGCAGGAGCTTTCCTAAACGCGTCGGGCGCACGCCCTAAAACTAAGAGTCTGGGGGATCGCCCGAAATATGACGCGAGCGCCCTGTTCCGGCCCGGTGTTGTTCGAACTCGGGGGAATCTACCAACCTGGTTGAGAATCTGGGAAAACGATCACCAAGCTGTCTGTAATCCGTATCCGGAATAGCCACCAAACTCCTTGTCCTTGGAAATCAGAATGAATGGTTTTTGAATTGCCAACCAGATGATCATCCGGTCGAAAGGATCTTTATGTAACTGTCTGGGTAATCTATAAAAACTCGCTGCGACCTTTGCTTCCAAAGCGACTTGAACGATCCCCATCTGATTTGCGACATCAGGTAGATCATCTGGCAAACAGCTCACTAGCTCCAGCCTCCCTAGCGCGCACTTGAGCGAGATTTCCCAAAAGGTGACGCTGCTAATAAAAATCCGGTGATCCGGCCTCATGATCAGAGCACGGGCCGCTTTACTTAGCTTTTTGGGTGCGAACACCGCCCACAAAAAGCTATGGGTATCCAGCAGATAATCCATACTCCTCTAGGACTCCAGAAGTTGCTCATCACTGACGGAAAAATCCTCCTTAAAATAGCATTGCGCACGGCCCTCCAATACCCCTAAACGGCGCGTACGGAGCGTCAATTCTTGATACGGTATCAACGCAGCCACTTTTTCTTTCTTTCTCCCATAGCTGATCGCGAATGTCTCGCCCTGCTTTACTTGCTCCAATACCTCAGAAAAATGCGTTTTTAGCTCCCCAACCGTTAAGGTCTTCATCCCCGCCACCGATAACTCAGGAACGACATTAGATACAAAAAGCTACGCCGTCCTTGACAAGTTGTCAAGATAGAGGTTAAGCAAATTGAGTTTTGGTTTGACAAAGTGCACCGAGATGACGGTGGCGAAAGGATCAGGGTTTCGAATCGCTTGATCAAGGTTGTGCAAGAGCCCGCGATCGCTGAGACCGAATGTTCCGCTCTCTTGGCAACAGCAGCAACTTGAGCGTAACCTGATCTTACTGGCCTATAGTTCATCTAATTCAGCGTGAATCTGGCATGTCGGCGTCGAGCCTCTACCCCTGCTCAACGAACTCCCTCACGGCGTATAATGGACTGGGACCTATCGAAGGAATCTTTGCAGTTGCCAGATGAAACGAGTCCACTATCGGAAACGCAGAGCGAACACTCCACGCTCGTCATGGACTTCTGCGGCCTTCGGTTTAACACGCCCTTGGTGTTGCTGTCCGGTTGCGTGGGATTCGGAGAAGAATATACCCGGGTGGCCGGATTTTCCCATTCGGAGGCGGGCGCTGTTTGTTTGAAAGGCACGACGCTAAACCCCCGTTTAGGCAATTTTCCCCATCGTATCGCCGAGACGCCCAGCGGCATGCTGAATGCCATCGGTTTGCAAAACCCCGGGGCGCGCGCCGTGGTAGAGCGGATCCTGCCGCGGCTCGATTTCGGTCAGACGCGTTTTATCGCCAATGTCTGCGGTTCCACAGTCAAAGAATATGCCGAGGTGACGCGAATCTTCGATGATTCCCTCATAGACGCAATGGAGATCAACATCTCCTGCCCCAACGTCAAGGAAGGGGGTGTGGCATTCGGCAACGATGCGGAGATGTCGGCGCGTGTTGTGGAGGCATGCCGCAGCGCTACCCGCAAGCCGATCATTACCAAGCTTTCACCCAACCAAACCGATATCGCCGCCAATGCAAGGCGTTGCCTGGAGGCCGGCACGGATGCCTTCGCGGTAATCAACACCCTGATGGGGATGGCGGTGGATGTGGAGCGTCGATGCCCGGTTATTGGCAATAATCAGGGCGGGCTGTCAGGCCCGGCGATCAAACCCATCGCTTTGCTGAAGACCCATCAGGTTTATCAGGTTTGCAAGCGGCACGGGGTCCCTATTATCGGCCAGGGTGGTGTTGTTAGCGCCACAGACGCGATCGAATTCTTGATCGCGGGAGCCAGTGCCGTGGGTGTCGGAACGGCGCTCTTCTATGATCCCTTGGTATGCCCGAAAATAAACGCCGGTATCGTGGAATATCTCAAACGGCACGGCTATCGGCACGTGTCCGAGCTGGTGGGGAGCTTGGATCTCCACGGATCACCCTCTGCGGTATGCACCGGTTAGTCAGGCTCGCCGTTTCCCACCCCGGACTTCCGCAAGCGCTTTAGAAACACCCGCATCTCCTTCGCCGCCTGAATGTCACCTCGCGTTTCGGCGACAGCTATACCTTGCTCATACGCCAAAATCGCCTCAAGGATGGCGCCACTCGCCTGCAGCGCTTTAGCGTACAGCTTCCACGCGGCGGAATACTGTGGCTCGAGAGCGATGGCTTGAGCGAGGTGGACCGCGGCGCGCTCGGGGTGACCTTGCTTTAAATAGGCGCTTCCTAGGCTGAAGCGCAACAGGGCCGTATCGCTCCCTCCAGAGAGCAGGTTCTCGATGTTTTCGATCAGCGACGGCATAAGGATAAGGATAATGATGTCGAAAGAGATCCCCAGGGTGTCTCGTTTTGCCTGGAGCCAGCCACGACGTCAGAACGGCGGGGCATGCGCCGATCGAAGGGGCAGCTATCTTCCCACCTGTTTCGGGTCGAGGCCAAGGATCCGCAGCTTGCGATACAGATGGGTACGCTCCATGCCAGCCCGCTCGGCTACCTTGCTGACGCTGCCAGCGCTAATTTGAAGATGATATTCGAGATAGGCGCGCTCGAACATCTCCCGCGCCTCGCGCAGTGGGCGATCGAGCCCGGGGACGGTTTGAGGGGGATTACCCTGCTCGCCCAAGGCGGATTCGATTTCCCCGCTGTCAATATCGCCACTCTCTCCAAGGATTAGCGCCCGCTGCACCAGATTTTTTAGTTCCCGCACGTTACCGGGCCAGCGATAGCCGCACAAACAGTGAATCGCCCGCGCGGTGAATGTCCGACGCGGCAACCCCTCTTGCTCCCCGAAGCGATCGATGTAAAAAGCCAGCAGCGCCGGTATGTCTTGCGCATGCGCGCGCAGTGCCGGCACATGCAGAGGTACCACGTTCAAATGGTAGTAGAGATCGTCACGGAAGCGCCCCGCCTGGATATCGGCAAGTAAGTCGCGCCGCGTGGCCCCGATCACCCGTATATCGACAGCTACCGGTTCCCGTCCGCCGACGCGGAGAAACATATTATTCTCCAACGCGCTAAGGAGCCTCGCCTGCATATTCTGGTCCAAGTCCGCAACATCTTTCAGGAACAAGGTCCCGCCGTTCGCGCGTTCCAAAAAGCCGTAATGCACCGAGTTCCCTTCCTCACTGCCGAAAACCTCCAGCGCAGGATTTTCTGCCGCCAGTCCGGCGATCCCCACCGCCACAAAGGGACTGCTAGCGCGAGCGCTACGCCGATGAAGATAACGCGCGAAAGCCTCCTTCCCGCTGCCGGGTTCTCCCGTGATCAACGCCGGGGTATTGTGCGCCGCCATCTTTTGGACCTGTTCCCGAAGCCCCGCGATAGCCGGATGGTTGCCGATGGGTTCGTCTAGCGCTTGCTGGGACGCACGCTGGAGACCAATGTTCTCCCAGCGTAAAGAAGCCACTTCCAACGCCCGCCGGATGGTCAAAAGGAGCTTCGCTGTGGATAAAGGTTTCTCGATGAAGTCGTAGGCCCCCAAACGGGTGGCCTCTACTGCGGTCTCTACGGTGCCGTGGCCTGACATGACGATGACGGGGTTGTCCAAAACGCTACCCTCGGCCCACTCCTTTAACAGCTCGATGCCGTCCGTGTCCGGCAGCCAGATGTCCAGCAGGGTAAGGTCCGGTCGGCGCGCGCGTCGCGCTTTGCGCGCGTGCTCGGCATTCTCCGCCAGGGCGACGTCAAAGCCGTCCTCCTCTAGGATCTCTTTGAGCAGGGAAAGGATTTCGGGTTCGTCATCGACGACCAGGATGTGCTTTGAAATCATATGGCGTTTCGAATCGCTGGCATGGCGGCTAAAGCGCGTGCGACCGGAAGCCGAATGATGGCGCTGGCGCCAGTGCCTTCGTTGTTTTCCATCCACACGATACCGTTATGCTCTTCGACGATTTTTTTCACGATGGCCAGTCCTAGCCCGGTGCCCTTAGGTCTCGTCGTGACATAAGGCTCGAAGAGGCTTGGGAGGATTTCCTTCGAGATCCCGGTACCGCGATCTTCCACTCTGAGCTCTACGTATGCGTGCCCCAAGACGGATTTGCTGCTGGTGATCACTTTGACCCACGGGCCTTGGTCATTTTTTCTCGCTTCGAGTGCATTTTTTACCACGTTATTCAACACTTGACGCATGCGCCCTTGATCTGCTTCGATCAGCGGCAACTCGGGGTCGAGTTGGGTTTGCAGAATCGCCTCCGAATTCGCGCTGCGGTAGAGATCTAGGACTTCTTCCACTACTTTATTCAGCTCCACGGGCTCGATCTTAATCGTGGGTGATCGTGCGTATTCAGAAAACGTATTAACCATCTCCTTGATTATTTTAACCTGCTGAATGATGGTGTTGGTCAGCCTGTCGAGGGCGTCACCCTCTGCGTTGGCCATGTGTTTGAGATATTTGTGGCGCAGGCGCTCGGCCGAGAGTTGGATCGGTGTGAGTGGATTTTTGATCTCATGGGCTAGACGCCGCGCGACTTCGCTCCAAGCGGCATCGCGCTGACCTTGCACGATGGCGGTGATATCGTCGAACACGATGACGTGACCGCTCAGGATCCCCGGGGAATCGCTAAGAGTAGTGCCTCGGCACATGAGGACTTGCCGCCCGCTAGAGCCGAACAGCGTGATCTCTTCGGTCCAGTCGGACTGGCGGCTTCGTATTTTAGGGACAAGTGCAGCAAAAAACGATCTCAATGCGCTGTGCTCTGCGGAGATGATCGCCTCCAACGGTTCACCAAGCAATAACTCCAAAGGAACACCCAGGATTTTGGCCCCGCTCGGGTTAAAGGTGTGAAGGTTAAGCGCGGCATCGAAGGTCAAAACCCCGGAAGACAGGCGGCTCAATACCGCCTCGAGATAAGCCCGCTCGGCGGCGGCGCGGGCGCGGCTTTTTCTGATCTGGTCTTGGGCGATCCCAATACGGCGCGCCATTTTGTTGAACGACTCCACGAGGAATCCCATCTCGTCGCGGCTCAGTACGGGGAGCTGCTTGTCGTAGTGCCCGCGAGCGATGGCTCTTGTTCCCTCGGCCAGATCCCGGATCGGAGCGGCGATGCGCCCGGCCGAATAAATGGCCGCCCAGACCGTGCTGAGTATGCTCAGGGCCAATACCCAGGTCAGGGTCATGACAAAACTCAGCTTAAGCTGTTTGCGTAGGTATTCCAGCGAGGAGTATTTCGCATATATCGACTGCACGCTATCGGCGAGCTCGTTCATGCGTGTGGAGATGGGATACAAGGCTTGTAGGATCTGCCTCTGGGCGCCCACCACCAGAGCGGGTACATTGACCACCACGCGCACGTTCAAACCGCCGTCCCGAATCGGATCAAGACCGATGTAGCTGCGACCGTGGCTGACTTGCAACAATACGCTATCACTGGGGGTATTCGGTAAGATCTCCGCCCCTGGGCTGCTGGTTGTGATGATCTGCCCTTTGGGAGTCATCAGCGACAGCTCTTCGGCGCCACTGCGTAGCCTTAGCTCGCCCAGATCGATGACCCGTGTTTCCGCCGCATTGAGCACCATGGTGCT
>Ga0187892_10010403_pt1 | contig 11813 bp, 10 predicted proteins | sample MA1701073metaG_FD_139345 | JGI IMG/M metagenome (GOLD analysis project Ga0187892, IMG submission 139345) | Bio-ooze microbial communities from a basaltic lava cave in the Kipuka Kanohina Cave System on the Island of Hawaii, USA - MA170107-3 metaG ... | reverse complement strand
TCTGGCGCAGGACGAAGCCCGCGCCGACCAGGCCGGCGAGCAGTCCCTGCAGCAGGAGGGCCCCGTACCCCGGATCGATGTACATGCGCGCTCGGGTGGAGACGGGGGGCAATATCGCAGGTTGTCGAGGTGCAGGCGAGGGGGCGCCGGCCCGCGGCCGCCTGCTTCAGCCGTCAGGGAATCGGGCCCACGGTCGGCGAAGTTGTCTGGTCCGAGAGCGAGGGCGTGCAGTCCTGGGCGGCGAGGGCGTACTGGTAAGAGCTTCCGGGGGTGACCGCGGCATCCACGTAGACGTAGGTCGGCTTGCCCGCGGGGATACTCAGGTAGGGATCCCCCCACGGTCCGGCGCCCTGGTCGCGGCGCCACAGCACGTAGCGGATCACGTCATCTTCACCGGCGGCTTCGTCGGTGGCGCGGTTCCAGCTCAATCGTACCGCCGGCTGGCCCCCGACCGTCACGAGCGTGGCCGAGAGCAACACGCCGAGGATCGGCGGCTCGCCGCAGGTGCGCTGCTGGGCCAGGCCGGCGTTCGGCAGCCGGATGACGCGGGTATGACTGCGCCGCTGCTCGAGCGGCCCTTCGAGCCCGTTCGTGGTCACGAAGCTGACCCGCACCGCGCGCACGCTGTCGACGCGGGCCAACGTCCCGGTGTCGTCGGGCGCGAGGTGGATCGGCCGGGTGTGACGCAGCGGGAGCTGGGACGGGGGCACCGTATCCAGATACGGCGGCGCGCCCGATGCCGCGTACAGCCGGTGGTAGCGCAGGAACGGGACGCCGGGCTCCGGGAGCAGGCTCCGGGCGACGAGCCGTGCGGACTGACCGTTGACCTGGCGGAACAGGGCGTAGTCGTCCGTCCGGGTGGTCGACGAATCGGGCGTGAAGAACAGCGTGATCGTCTCGGCCGGGCTGTTCACGCCGCCGGCGACGTAGTCGGTGTCCGGGTACGCCACGCCCGTTCCCGGGAGCGTGATCTGCTGCGCTTTCGTGAGGGCCGACACGCTGCCGGCCGGCGCGTCGGGATTGTAGAAGACCGCGAAGATGTCGTTCTGGATATTGGTGGTGTGGTTCGTATTGAACGCCACGGCGCTCGGGCCCGCGTACACGAGGAACGGCTGCTGTTTCAACACGCCCGTGCCCATCGTCCGCAGGTCCCGCTGCAGCACGGACACGGCGAACTGCGCGTTTTGCAGCAGCGCCAGGCGCTCGGTGCCCACGGCCAGGCCTCGTGTCTGGGACCGCAGCGCACTGAGGGCCCCCGCCATCACGATGCCGAACAGGAGGATGGCGAGCAGCAGCTCCAACAGGGTGAGGCCGCGCTCGCTGGCGCAGCGACGCGTCACGGGGCCGCCAGCGTCGCGGTCCGGGAGATGGGCGCGTCGAGGCCGGGTGCGGTGACGTTCACCGTCACGGTCTTGTAATCGGCCGAGTCCGTCATGACGTGGACCACGGTCGTCGTACGGGCGAACCCCGGCGCCCCGGGGATCTGGCTTTCGGAGCCGGCGAAGACGTCTTCGATGGCCCCGTAGTCCGGATGGACCCGTACCAGGTCCAGGCGGTCTTCGGTGAGCTGCAGGGCGGCCGACTGCTGGCTGCCGACGGTCACGTTGGAGACCACGAGCGCCATCGCCGTGCCCATTCCCAGGATGACGACCGAGAGGAGCACGAGCGCCACGATGACCTCGATCAGCGTGAAGCCGCGCCGCCCGCCCGTCAGAACCCCCTTTGCCAGGTCGGCGGCGTGTAGCTGAACCAGTTGACCCGGCCCGTGCCCGGCTCGGTCTCGATCGCCCGGGTGTCTCCGGGGTGGGCACCCGACGCCGCCGCCCGTGCCGAGGTGAGGTAGAAGCCTGCCGCCTCGCTCGCGCTTCCGTCGCGGTGGAACACGAGCGCCGGCTGACCGCCGATCAGTTTCTGGTAGGTCACGGGCCCGGGGCCCATCGGCCGGGGGGTCGCGCCGCCCAGCCCGAAGACCACGCCTTCCTCCAGCGCGACGGCCCGTCGCCGCTCACCGGCGTCGACCGCCCCGTTGTTGTTGCCGTCCTCGTGGATGTGCAGGGACCGATTGGCCAGGTCGAACGTGACGATGACGTCGTGTTGACGCGTGACCGCCTGCCGCTGCGCCGTGAGGAGCGTGGTTCCGATGCCTTTCATCGCGGCGTCGGTGCGAATACGGGCCACGTTGATCCTCGGCGCGATCAGGAGGACCAGGACGCCGAGCACGACGAGGACGAGCACCAGCTCGACGGCGGTGAACCCGTCCGGCCGGTGGACGGCGCTACTGCGCGAGCAACGCAAAGTACTGGCCCACATCGAAGCCCGCCGGATCGACCTCGTACCACTGCCCGCGCACGAAATGACCCGTCGTCGGATAGTAGGGCGGGGGATCGGAGAACGCGCACTGATCGTAGGAGTAGCGCTTGAGGTACCCCGTGCCCCCCGGGCTCCCGATCGTGCCCACGGCGCCGCGGGTCTTCTGGATGATCCCGCCGGTCAGGTACAGGCACCCCCGGCCCCATGCCGTCGACTCGCAGGGCTCGGCCGTCGTGTGCCCCGAGGAGTAGTTCTCGACGCTGAAGATGTTCAGCGCCAGGATCACGGCACTGACGAACTCGTCCTTCGTGACGTCGAAGGTGGCGTAGGTCCCGCTCGGCACGGCCTGGATGGGGCTGTTCAGCGTGTTGTCCGCGACGATGATGTCCTGGCCGCTGAAGAGCCCGAGGATGTCACGGCAGCTGCCCGAGCCGGAGCCGGTGGCGTACTGCACGTCGTCGGCGATCACGATATTGCCGCTCGCCGCCAGCGTCACGCGGCCCCGCACCGTGCCGCTGATCGCGACCTTCCCGGTGACGTAGATGACTCCCTTGAAGGAAGGATTGAGCGCGCGGCTGAGGGGGAACAGGTACCCGGCGTCCGGCCGGCCGGCCAGGAGCGGACTGACCGGGCCGGGCCACGGCAGCCACCGGCCGAGGCTGTCGGTCACCTGGAAGCCGCCGAACAGCGAATCGGACCCACCGAGGAAGCAGCGGCGGACACCGGTCGTCACGGCGTTGGACTTGTTGTCGCTGCCGCTCGACGGATGGTTCGAGGCCGTACGGAACGTCCCGTCGGCATGGTAGTGCCCGCAATGCCGGGAGTTGCGCAGGCGGTTGCTGGAGAAGTCCGACGGACGGGCGCCTACGACCCAGCCGGCATTGCTCGACTGGTAGATGCGGAAGAACCCCTCGTTGTCGTCCGTCGCGTCGCCGTCGCCGTTGAGGTCGATCGCCACGAACTCGATCCGGGTCGTCGCCTCTCCGGATCCGCCGCTCGTCGTCCCCACGAAGCTCGTATTCCCGGCGGTCGCCTGGGTCTGGAGCTTGGTCAGCTCTGCCGTTTGGGGCATCGGGACTTTCGCCACGTTCTCGGTATAGCCCTGCTTGAAGACTCCATACTGCGCGCCCTGCACCGTCTTGGCGGTCGTGACGGTCGAGTAGAACGACGCACCCGACGAGTAGATCTTGAGAAGGTCGTTGGTATGCACCGGTCCGTAGATCGCGTCGCCACCGCCGAACGCGATGGACGCGGGCTCGATGTCCGTGAAGTACGCGTACTTCGCGAAGCTCTCCTGGTAGACCAGCTCGCGGCGGACCGTGCGGTTGCCGAACACGTCCTCGGCCACCGACACGATGCTCCCGTACACGCCGTACTGGCCCGACGTGACGCCGCTCGGCCCCACATACAGGGAGCGCCGCACGTTGGGGATGACGCTACCCCCGGCGTCGGACACCGAGGCCTCTGACTCGAGCGCTACGTAACCGGTGTCGGGGTAGAGCGCGCGGTCGCCGTTGATCAATGCGCGCGCCCGGTCCAGGCCCGCGTCCGCCACGGCGTCGAGCGAGCTGTAGCGGCTGCGATAACGATTGATCAGCTGCGCGTTGCTCCCGATCATGATCGCGCCCACGATGATGCTCGTGACCGCGAGCGCCACGAGCAGCGTGGTCACGAGGGCGATGCCGCCCTCACCGGTGCGCGCCCAGCGGGCGCGGCGATTCCACTGGCGGTTCATACCCGACACGACCCACCTCCCGCGTACGGCGACAATACGCCCGCGGCGCGCCGCGGCGCAACGGCCGATCGCGGCAGCGGGTACGACGCCCCGGGCCCGCCCGGGGGATGGCCAGCAATCATGTGACCGGAGCGAACCGCCGCGCCGTGGCTCCCGTCACATTTTCGCCCGCGGGCGCCGCCGGGCGGCGGCTCACCCCCGCGGCGAGACATCCGGCATGGACAATCGGTGAGTCGCGTCGTATATACATGTGCCGCCATGTCCCAGTGGTCGCTCCTCGTCTCCAATCCGCCCCACCGGGAGGGCGACCTCTCGGGGGCCGTTCCATGGCTCGGTCTCACGCCCGCCGAGGCCAGGGCGCGCCTCAATTACCCGGCTCCCGAAGTGCTGGCGGCGGACACAGACCGGCGGCACCTCGACGAAGTCGCCGCCACGCTGCGCGGGGCCGGCGTGAACGTCGTCCTGGTGGACGGCGCCCGCTTGGGGGACATTCCCCCGCAGTCGCCCGTCCTCTCGTTCTCCTTCGCCGACACCCGGTTCGTGGCAGGCACCGGCAGTGCGCCCGCGACGCTGGACTACACGACGCCCCTCACGACGGTGTTCTGCGTACCGCACGAGTGGGCCGCGCCGGAGCTCCCGACGGCCAGGCGGACGAACGAGCTGAGCGACGCGCTGAGCAAGCGCCGGAGTAGCGTGTTCGTGACACGCGACGGCCTGGTGGGCCTCGGTGGCCTCGGCCGTCGAGCGAGCATGGCGAGCATGCCGGACGCGCCCGTCGGCCCGAGCTTCGTGGACCTGTACGTGGACCAGAACGGGCACCTCGCCCGGCTGGCCGTCGTGCAGGACATGGTCGACTTCGCCGGCCTGGGCGAGCTCAAGCTGCCCAGGGCGGCCGACAACGTCGCGATGTTCATGGCCGAGTGCGAGTCGCGCTTCAAGGCCGCGCGCGTCGACCGGCGCCTCACCAATCTCGCGCCGCGCCCGCGCCCTATGGTGGTCATCACCAGCTCGCCCGACGCGCCCGGTGAGCTCGGCTACCGAACGGAGCCCCTCGGTCAGGTGCTGGAGTCGGTGTCGTCTTCCTTGAAGGCCATCAATCCGTTCGACCTCGCCTCCCGCCTGGCCTACCTCACGCTGCAGTGACGCTTGAACCGGGCTTGGCAGCGACGCCGGCCCGTGACAGATTCCTCCCGCACGATGACCGCGCCCCGCCACGACGTCCGACCGCTTGGTGTCCCGGACCCGATCACCGACCGCCGCCGCGGCGCCGAGCGCCGCCGTGGCGAGCGCCGCCGCGGTGCGGCGTCGCCCTCGCTGGATCGCCGCATCGGTGCGGATCGGCGCCATGGCACCGAGCGGCGCGAGTCCCCCGGTGGCCACGTGCGCAACGCGATCCAGCTGCTCGAGTTCCTCCTGGCGCAGCCGGCCGTGCCCGATCGCGAGCGCGTCGAGCTGGCCGCCATCGCGCGACGACTCTGGCTGGCGCTGTGGGAGATCGAGCGCGCCGGCCCCGCGGGCCCGGCCGGTCGGGGCTCTCGCTAGCGCCGGGGGCGCGCGACTCGCCGTGCCGCGCACCCTCCTCATCCCGCTGGTCGTCGCCGCCGGCAGCCTCGTCCTCCTCGTCGCCGTGCCGCCACTGACCCTGGCCGTCGCCTACGCGGCGGCCGCGGGCTTCGTCGCCGTCGCGTGGCGCGCGCCCGGTGCCCGCCGTGCGGCGCTCGCGGCCATCGGTGTCCTCCTCCTCGTGGCATCCCTGCGGCCCCCGTGGGGCGTCGCCGGAAAACACGAGCGGCGCTACACCTTCTCCCTCACATCCGTCGCCCAGCTCTCGGACTCCACGCCGCCGGGCCCTGCGCAGCGGTGCAACTGGCTGACAGGGAGCGGTCGCGAGGCCCTGTGCGCGCCCGACCCGGGCCGGCAGCCGCGCTTCTTCCTCCTCGCCACCGCACCGGCCCTGCTCGCGCTGGCCATCCTGCTGGGAGCCGCCGGGACCACCCCGCGACCCTACCCGGGCGTGTTTCACGTCCTCATCATGGCGACCTGCTTCGCGGCGATCGGCGTGCTCATGGTGCTGCTGAATGAAGGAGCCGGACTCGCGGCGTTCCGGAACGCCACGATTCGTTTTGGCGGGCCGGGGCTCGTCCACGCCGTCTTGGGCATCGCCGCCCTCACAGTCGCCGGGCTCCAGGCACGCCGTGGGCTGAGCGCTGACAGCTGAGCGCTGACGGCTGCCGCCTCGCTGCAACCTTTCCCCGCACTCCTGCGTCTATGCACGTGACGGCGCGACGGATGGGCCCCCCCCTGGCCCTGGCCGATCTCCGGCGCCCTCCATCAACACGCGGCATCCGGGGGTCCAGACGCAGGAGGCGGTATGAAGCTCGTGGCACTGTTGCTCGCGATCGCCCTGACGGCGGGCGTCGGGTATGGCTCGCAGGCGGTGATGGCGGCGGACGCCGGCCGGTTCGTCCGGCTGACCGAAGGCTTCGACCCGGCCGCCGTGTGGTTCGGCGGGACCCTGCCCCCGCTGGTCGTCACGGGGCGCTGTGAAACGGGGCAGAGCATGAATCGCAGCGCGGCTCGGTCCGCGCGGGTCGCCTCGAGCCCCCGGTTCGGCGGCACGCTGCCGGCCATCGTGGTGACTGCCCGGGCCCCAACCGTCCGGCACCTCGCTACCGTGTGTCCCATCCCCACGCCCGCCCATCTCACCGGCTGGCACGTCGACTGAGTCCGGGTCAGGGACGGGCGGAAACTTGACAGGACCGGTGCGCGTACCCCTTTTCCGTGACGATGACGGTTGAGCCCAGGGCCGAGTCGCCCCTGGTTCGTTTCTGGCGCGGCTGGCGCAAGGAGATCATCCGCGGCGGCATCGTGTTCGCCGTCGTCGTCTCGCTCGGCCTGATGCTGCGCAACGTCGGGCGCTCGCTCGAGTCGCTCAGCGCGTTCGTTCCCTTCGACGGCGACTTCGATGCGGATCGCGGCGACCGCCGCTGGGTCGAGGCGTTCCGCTGGGCCAACGTGGTCCCCGCCGGGCAGCAGGTATGGATCCGCAACACCAATGGCGAGATCAGAGTCCAGGCGTCCGAGAGCCCGGAGCTGCTCGTCGTGGCCGAGAAAAGCTGGCGCCGGTCCGCGCCGGAGCTGGTGTCCGTCGTCGCGGTCCCGGACAAGGGCGGCGTAACGTTCTGCGCGCTGTGGGAAGGGCGGGAGAGCCGCTGTGAGGCCGGGGGCGAGTACCAGGTCTCCGGGCCCAAGCGCAACGACGTCGCCGTGCGCTTCATCGTCCAGCTGCCGCGGGGTGTGCTGGTCGACGTCTCGACGGTCAACGGCCAGGTCAGCGTCGCCGAGGCCGGGGCGCCCGTCGTGGCCCGCACCGTCAACGGCGCCATCCACGCCGCCACGAGCCAGGGACCGATCACGGCCACGACCGTCAATGGCAGCATCGAGGCCACGATCCGCGCGCTGGGGCGCGAGGGCGACGTGGAGCTCACGACCGTGAACGGCTCGATCACCGCCGCGCTGCCCCGGGACCTGAACGCGCAGCTCGAGGCCCGCACCGTGCATGGGCGGGTCGACACGGAGTATCCGATCGTGGTCCAGGGCCGGGTCAACCCCCGCCAGCTGCAGGCCCGGATCGGAACGGGTGGGCCACGACTCGTCCTGAGCACGGTGAACGGCTCGGTGCGGCTGGTCGAGCAGGGCGTCGTCGTGACGACCAACGTGGTGCCCGCGGTCCCGCCGAAGCCGCCGCACCCCTGACCAGACTCACCCGCCCGTGACGCTCGCGCGCGCTGGCGCGCGGGCCTCCGCTGTCATATCGTTGAAGGTCAAGACCTTCCGGACTCGCACCACTGCCAGACCAGCTGCCCGACCTGCTCGAGGTCCTGCGGAGCGCGCTCGCCGAGCGCTATGACGTGCAGCGCGAGCTCGGCCGCGGCGGCATGGCGACTGTCTTCCTCGCGCAGGATCTCAAGCATCGCCGGCCCGTGGCGCTGAAGGTGGTGCATCCGGAGCTGGCGCAGGCGCTCGGGGGAGACCGGTTCCTCCGGGAAATCGAGATCGCGGCGCGCCTGCAGCATCCGCACATCCTGCCGCTGTACGACTCCGGCGAAGCCGGCGGCTTCCTCTACTATGTCATGCCGTACGTGGAGGGCGAGTCGCTGCGCGACCGCCTGAACCGCGAGAAGCAGCTGTCGGTCGAGGACACACTGCGCATCACCGCCGAGGTGGCGAGCGCGCTGTCGTACGCCCACAGCCAGGGCGTGGTGCACCGCGACATCAAGCCGGAGAACGTGATGCTCTCGGGCGGTCACGCGGTGGTGACCGATTTCGGGATCGCCCGCGCGGTGACGGCCGCCGGCGAGCAGTCGCTCACCCAGACCGGCACGGTCGTGGGGACCCCGGCGTACATGAGCCCCGAGCAGGCCACCGGCTCTGAGATCGACCACCGCAGCGACCAGTACGCCCTGGCATGTGTGACCTACGAGCTGCTGGTCGGCGAGCCGCCGTTCACCGGAGCGACGCCGCAGGCCGTGATGGCCCGGCACTCGCTGGCCACCGCGTCGCCGCCGTCGATCGTGCGCAGCACGATCCCCCCGGCGGTCGAGGACGCGATCATGCGCGCGCTGGCGAAAGTTCCCGCCGATCGGTTCGCCACCGCCGCGCTGTTCGCCGAGGCGATGGCTCGGCCCTCGGGGCCCACGGCGGCGACGCGGGCGACCGCGCAAGTGGCGGTGGCGGTCGGAGGCCGCCGCATCAGGCAGTGGGCGCTGGCGGCGGGGATCGGCGTGGTGGTGGTCGCGGGCGCCTGGGCGGTGCGCTCCTGGTTCCTCGGGAGCGGCCGTGCGGGCGGGGCGGCGGGCGGGCTCGATCCGCGGCACGTCGCCGTCCGCTACTTCGAGGACCTGAGCCCCGGAAAACAGCTGGGCTACCTGGCGGACGGACTCACCGAGGGTCTGATCGATCAGCTCACGCCCGTGGTGGGGTTGAGCGTGATCTCGCGCAACGGCGTGGCGCCGTACCGCGACACCGACCTGTCGCGCGACAGCATTGCGCGGGCGCTGGGCGTCGGCAGCCTGATCGAGGGAACGGTGGAGCCGGCGGGTGACCGGCTGCGGGTCACGGTGCGGCTGGTGGACGGGCCGAGCGGCGCGGACCTCGACCGCAAGAGCTATGAGCTTCCCGCGGGCGGCGCCGCGACCGTGCGCGACTCCGTCACGCAGGAGGTCTCCCGGATGCTGCGCGGCCGGCTCGGCGAGGAGATCCGGATGCGTGAGCGCCGGGCCGGCACGACGAACATCGATGCGTGGGTCCTGCTGCAGCGCGCCGAGCGGCTCCGCAAGGACTCCGAGACGCTGCTGTCCGCCGCCGACACGGCCGGCGCGGGGCGCCAGCTGGCGGGCGCCGACTCGCTGCTCGCGCGCGCCTCGTCGCTCGATGGCAAGTGGGTGCGTCCCTGGGTCGAGCGCGGCTGGCTCGCCTACGAGCAGCTCGATCTCGTGGGCACGTTCGACAAGGCGTACTACAATCGCTGGCTCACGACGGGGCTGGAGCAGGCGGGGCGAGCGCTCGCGCTCAACGGCTCCGACGCGGATGCGCTCGAGCTGCGGGGCACGCTGCGCTACTATCAGTGGATCCTCAACCTCGCGCCGAGCGCCGGGGCGGCGGAGGCGTTGCTCGCCGGCGCAGAAGGCGATCTCCGAGGGTCCGTCGGCTCGAACCGGGAGCAGGCCGGCGCGTGGGCCCTGCTGAGCCACCTGCACATGCGGCTCTCCCGGACGGCGGAAGGCAAGCTGGCCGCGTTGCGCGCGTACGAGGCCGACCCGTACCTCGCGCAGGCCGCGAGCGTGCTGTGGCGGCTGTACCAGACCTCACTCGATCTCGAGGACGGCGTCGAATCGGCGAGGTGGTGCGCCGAAGGCGGCCGTCGTTTCCCCGAGGACCGCAACTTCGTCGAGTGCCAGATCACGGTGAACGCGCTCCCGGGTGCTCGACCCGACGTGGCGCGGATGTGGCAGCTGCTGGACGGGAACGTGAAGCGGTATCCCCCCAACCAGCGCGAGTACCGGCGGCGGCGCGGCGAGCTGCTCGTGGCCATGACGCTGGTGCGCGCGGGACTGCCCGACAGCGCCCGGAGCGTGGCGCTGCGGGCCCGCACGGACGCCACGGTGGACCCCTCCCGGGACCTGGTCTACATCGAGGCGATGTTGCGCAGCATGCTGGACGATCGCGATGAGGCGCTCCGCCTCGTGGGCCAATACCTGGCGACGAACCCGCAGGACCGGGACGCCATGGCCAAGGACTATACGTGGTGGTGGCGGGGCCTGCGGGATGATCCGCGCTTCCGCCAGCTCGTGGGAATGGAAGGCCCGGCGTCGTAGTGGCGCCGCGGTGGGGCGCCGGCGCCACAACGGGGAGCAGCTTTGGTGCGTTGCGGTAATCGCCGCGACACGGCCGTGAACTTGCAAAAGCAGGCCGCGGTTGGGCAGTTGTCACCTTGTGACTTGGAGGAGTGCCCATGACCCGTCGCATGATCGCGCTGTTGACCCTTGCCGCCGGTCTGGGCGCCGTCGCCTGTAGCGAGCGGGAGAGGCGGCTGCCGGCAGAGCCGAGCTTCCATTCCATGACAACGAGCGGCGGGTGCGATTTCAACGCCATTCGCCCGCTGTTGACGACCGTGTTCGCGTTGCCCGCAGACCGTCGGGCTGTTGCGGGCCTCCTCGTCCAGATGCAGCAAGCCGGGCAGTTCACGCTCACGGCTCGCGAGCGGGCGTTCGATATTCTCGCGGTGCTCGAGGACGCGGTAGCCGCGGGGAACGTGGGCAACGGCAGCGACTTCATCAACGGCCTGATCCGTTGCATGTATGACCCGTACGTCCCGGCCGAGCTTGCACACAGGCCCGTGCAGTTCCCCGAGGATTTCACCGTCGAGCTGGACTTCGATCAGCACGGCGCATTCGGCGTGCGTGGCGGCAGCAGCGATCCCACGGGGGACCCGGTCCTCAGCCGTCCGGTCGCGACGGCCTTCTCCGGTGTCCAGGCCGGTGGCACCACGCCGAACTGGGTGACGACGGTCATCACGAATGCGAGCCCGGAGCGGGTGCTCGTCTACGGGCGCCCCGTACCGGGTGATAGCAACGGAAACCACTACGAGTGGAAAACTTTGCCGCACGACGCCACGTTCAACCCACCGATCGTGGTCGGCTTGTGCCTCGAGGACACGGACTTCCCGACCTCGATGGTCGAGATGGAAAACACCGGCGTGTTGCCGTTCAACGCCGTAGCGTTCCTGCCGGTGGGGTGCTCGAACGTCGCGATGCTCGAGTCGGGCTGGGGGCAGTCGCTGGCGAGCCGGCTGGCGCGGTTCGGCTCCGAGTTGTTCGGTCCGCGGCCCCTGTGGGCCACGACCACCGTCTCGCCGGGCGGTCTGGGCGGCTCGACGGGCGGCATCCGCAGCGACTTCGGGCCCCTCGACCTGGAGGCCGCGGGGGGCGTCACCCTAACGGTGACCCAGCCGCCGCCGGCCAACGTCAAGGTGAACCAGCAGTTCACGGTCAGGATCCGGGCGACGACCGGTACGTCGACCGTCGGCGGTGTGAGCATCAAGCTCGAGCAGTTCAACAACAACGGCTCGAAGGTCGTTCTCAGCGGTACGAATCCTGTCGTGACCGGTGAGGATGGGGTGGCCACGTTCACGCTGAGCCTCAACAAGCCCGGCGCGTACAGGCTCCGGACCACGAGCGCGACGACGGTGCTCGGCCGGTCCGCGATC
>Ga0187892_10010402_pt1 | contig 11813 bp, 11 predicted proteins | sample MA1701073metaG_FD_139345 | JGI IMG/M metagenome (GOLD analysis project Ga0187892, IMG submission 139345) | Bio-ooze microbial communities from a basaltic lava cave in the Kipuka Kanohina Cave System on the Island of Hawaii, USA - MA170107-3 metaG ... | reverse complement strand
TTGATGGACTGGTAGCAGATATTCAACCTCAACTAAATGCAAAAGTCGATAATGGTGAAAATGTCGGAACAGGAACTGGACTTGTATTCAAAGATAAATCTGCTATGAATTTACGATTTAAGACTATCAAGGCTGGCAATAACATAGCTATTACAAATAATGCTGATGAAATTCTGATTGATTCTACAAGCTCAAGTGTTCCAAAGCCAACCCATACAAATCCAAAGAAATTTGGTTATTTCTACCCATCAAGTGCAGCTGATGATGCAAACGGTGGGTTTAGTGGATTATTAGCAGATATTACAAGTGATGGAGCACAGACTTTTGATGATGATGCTGATGGCGCTAGATGGTCATCAGCAACAGGACCTGGAGTTGGAAATAATGCTGGAATTCAATCAGCAAATGCAAATATGTTTCACAGGGAATGGAACTCAAACATGATTGTAAAAGCTCAGCAATTAGCCACTACAGGTCAGAGGACATTTGTTGGATTTACATCACAGCCTACTTTACCAAATTCTAATACCCCATGTGCTAGTGCTTCATGTGCTGGTTTTGTAATAGATTCAGATGACACATCTTGGAGTATAGTCACAAATTCTGGTGATGCAACCGAAACTAGAACAGCGTGCTCAAGTGGATGTACAGAGGATACAGGAGTGCATACTTTCCAAATCAGGGCAGATGCAACAAATAACAGGTTTTGTTTTACCTTTGATGCACAAGCAGAGCAATGTGTTTCAAGTGATATACCAGCAGCTACAACTGATCTAAATTTGGATGTTGAAATAGTAAATGCAGTAGGAGGAGGAGGTTCAAGCCAAAGTATCGAAATTTACTACATTTATGTAGAGAGTGATAAGTAACGACTTCTGTATTAATGATTTTTTCATGATATGGTTTTACATAATATGAAGAGGTTTTAATTAAAAATGCAAAAATCTCATTTCATGATTATTGTATTACTTTTTTCATTTTCTTTTGTAACCTATGTTTTTGCTGATATTACTGTACAAGGAATCAACGTCAATCTCGATAAGGTTACTTGGAACTTTCCAAATTCTATTACACTTTCTAACATTTTCATACAAGATAATGGAATGACTTTGAAACTAAATGCTACAGCAGAAGAACGAGAGTATAATTTTTTCAGATCAGGTTCTTTGGTTCCATATGATATTAGTCTAGTTGACTTTACTTCACAGAAAATAGATTTTACTGTGGATACACTTGGATTGACTGACGTAATTCTAAATGTTAGTGGAACAGAAATAGATGGGGTTACACTTGATGGCGTTGTATCAAGTTTCACTTATGATGGAATTACAAATACAGTCAACGTAAATTCTGCTAATCTAGTTACAATCTATTTTTCAAATGCACCATTAGCGCCTAAAGGAGGAGGCGGGAGTAGTGGTGGAGACCATACAGCCCCTGCGTTTAATACATTTTCTGTAACTGGTGCAAGAACTCAGCAAGAGGATGGAACTATTGGTTTTGGAGGAATTATCAACCAAGAGATACAGCTTACAAACAAAATGCCCACTGCAATAGTTGAGGCAGGTAATGAAATTCAATTAAGAATGCTCTTGTATGAAAACTCTGGCACCTCTGCACTACAACACATTGGCCTGTACACTAACTTGCATGAACAAGACAGGATTGACAAGAGCGATACCTATGTAGAGTATGACAAGGGAAAACCAATCAAAATTGTAAATAAAAATGGCTTCCTAAAAGATGCTAATGTTTCATTTGTACAGCGAAACAACAATATCGAGGCAGTCTTTTCGTTGACATTTGCAAAGCCAATGGATACTTCAAACATTATTGTAAGAGCATGGGATTCAAGTAGAAATTCAAGAGACGCTATATTTTTTGATGCAATTAAGGTAGAGCAAGATGTAGAGGGGATTGTTCCAAGTAATTTACCACAGGTACAACCTGAAGCTAAAATGCAATCAGATTTAGTAAAAATGGATCCAGAACCACTTTTGTCAATTCCTATGTTAAAACAGTGGGCAGGTTTTTCTGAAGACTCTATTTCCGATGAAGAGTTTTTAAAAAATCTAGGTCTTGAGGGGACCAAAATACCATCGTGGTTTAAGAAAAGCCAAGTTTCAAAATGGGTCATAGAAGAAACCATATCTCAAAGAGAGTTACTTGACACGTTCAAATTCTTTGAAACTAGTGGGCTACTAATCTAAGTACGGCTAACTGGATCAAAACAGCATTATCGTTAGTTAAACTAGTTTGATATCTGGTCTGAAATGATCTGAATCTGGATAATGACTTCTACGTATGATAACACAGAAGGGAACAAAATGCTCCGATGTATGTAAAAAAACACTAGCAGTTTTGACTATTGGTATTTTGCTTGGAACTACTTCCACCTTTTTTAAGGAAGCATATGGTGAATACAAGCTATCAGATGAGCAGCTAAAGCAATGCGAACATCTTTATTTTAATTTCAAAAAATTTGGAGAAAAGGAGTTTATCTATAGATATTCTTTCAAATCATTTATCAAAGAATGCATAAAGCTGTACAATGATCCCGAGTGGACATTTGAAGAAAAAGAAAAGATTGACAGATATTATGAAAAGCAAGATGCTGCCAAAGCAGCCGAGCATACTACAGCAACTGAAGTTCAAGTTTCAATTACACAAAAGTATCGAATAGACCAAACTCGATATGTAATATCCTTTGAGGCCTGCACCCAGAGTAGTAAGACGTTAGCTATCTTCTTGATAAGCTCCGATATTGACGAATTTATTGCAACATCACAAAGGCTGATTCCACAGGACTCGTGCAGCACCTACTGGACAAATGTTTTTGCCCAGTCACCTGATTCAATTGATATCCAGTATGTTAAAGATCTTCAAGAGTATGCGCATTTAGTAAAAAAAGTTGTGTAAAAAATGATTGAAATCATAGATAAGATTCTGCATGGGTTTTCAATAATTGTCCAGCCAATTATAGATCTATTTCAGTAATTAGTCAGATACATAAAAAAAGTCTGAGACTGTCAAATCATGATATTGTAGCTGTGCAACATACATTCCAGGCTCAAATGGTTTTGAAAGTATCTCGTTGAATTGACCAGACGAAGTATCCTTTAATGCAATCTCATCAATGTGGTTTCCCCTCTGATCAAATATATCAACGAAGAGATCCTCACGGAAGGAGAGAGTTTTTTGGACTGCGCCAGAGAGTACTAGCTTATCGTTATCAAACACTGCCTCTACGACTGCAGACCTTGACCTTGCAGGAAGGTATCTTTCAATTAGTCTTTTGAGCTCTGAGAGTTTTGCATCTGCCGTTTCCAATTTCTGGTCTGCTAGTGCAGATGTGATCTCGCCAAAAATAATTTCAAACCTTCCAGAGTTTGAAGCAAGATTTGCACCGCCAAATTTTTCGACAAACTTTTTGAGTTGTTCAAAATCTTCCGATAGAGAGATACGCTCAAGGTCTACAGATGAATAAGTACGTTCTATTTTTTCCTCCACATTAACTAGTTGAGATGCTTGTACATTTTGGTACTGTAGCATGATCACATACAAGCCAGGCTCGACTGGAGCCTCCCATCTGGTAAAAAACTCACCGTGTTTAGTATTATAAAATTGCAAGGTGCTGTGTTTTTCTCCATCCATTGAATAAATGGTAACATAGGTGCGCTCTCTTCTGTCCATATCTGGCTTGTCCAAATAACCTTGTAGTATCCAGAATCCGTTTTCTGGATCATATTCTGAATTAAATATAATTCGTTCATTATTTAGAACTAAATATTTTCTAAGATGTTGATTCATTTCTTTTATTTTTGAATCAGCCCCAAGAAAGTTTCCCTGCACTATATAGTCTGACGCAGTATTGAGCATGTCTGAAAATTCGTCAGAGTATTGGGCAAAACCAGAATTGTAAAAATTCGATACCGTGTTAGAAAGAGCATCAATCTTTTTTCTGTACTCTATTCTTTTTAGCTCATCACTACTATACCCTACATCAGAACCATATGGGTTCTTGCTATATGCAGCTAAAACCTCTTGATACTCATCAAATATATCGCGTACCATATTGTCTGCTGCATCAAGGTCATTTTTAATTACAAGCGAACGAGCATCATCGACTTTGGATTTAATTGAATCGGCAAAATCGACATAACCTGGCAAGAATCTATTTTTAATCAAACTAAGCTCAACAAGATCCTCAACGGATTGTGCTCTCTGTAAAATATCAGCAGCTCGAATCTTGTATGCGTCTTTAGAGTACGAATCAAGCTCATTTTTTATTTCTGGTGCAATGGCACTTGCCCATGCAAGCAAAACCTCAATTCTATCTATTTTGGATATGGTGGGGTTTCCTTGTTCCATTTGCTGAGCAGTATCAATTATTTTAAGAGCATTGTTTATTGTGAATAGATTTTTGTTGTCGGCCTGAAGTTCTGCTTTTGCCTTCAGGTCTTCATACTGAAACTTTAAGATTGATAATGGGTTTCTCTTTTCTCGAAGCTCATTCATTGATTTATCAAAATCTGATACAATCGAAAGAATCTCTTCAAGAGAGTTTTGCTCCTCAACCTGGGCTAGTAAGGTTTCCCAGCTATCAAGCAATTCATTATCAAGGTTAATCTCCGTTAGGATCTCAATTGCCTTTGATATTCTCGAAGAGGCATCTATGACATTTTTCATGTCCTCAATCTCCTTTTCTGATTGTAGAATCTGGTCTACTGAGGTTGCAAGAGTCAATTGATTGCGTAACGCATCCCATTTTGGTGCAAGTAGGTTTGCAAGTTCTGAGTTTTGTTCCGAATCAGAGGAGATGAATCTATCTACTTTGTCTAGTTGTCGCAAAAGCAAGGCTGCTTTGTGTAGCTTATCAACTCTGTCTTTTTGTTCTAAGAGCTCTTCAATTGACTCTTTTTCAACAAACGACGGTTTTGTCGAGTCCCATTGGCTTGACACAAAGCGATATAGCGGATCATTTTTTTGCAATACTACATCAAGATATCGTGACTTTGAAAGAAGATCAATTAGGGAATTAATCTCATCGCTGTAAATTGGTGCTGTGCCACGAGCATAGATAAAACCAATCTCCTCTTTTACTGGTCGGCTCATAATAGATTGAGATTTTTCCATGAGATTGAGAAGAGACTCTTCAAGCTCTGCAAAACTTTTTTGAGGTGCTTCTGGTAGCTTTATTGGATCAGAGTTTGAAATTAAAATAAATACGTCATTTAGTGTTTCTATTGCCTTTTGGGTGTTTCCTATGTTATAATAAAAAACTGCAGAGTATGTTTTTCTGTCAATATCTTTTGCAATATCAAATGGAAGTTTTTTTTCTTCTACAAGAGAAGCAGTTTTTGCCAAGGTATTCTCTATTGCGGGTCTTATTGCATCATCAATTTCTTGGATCTCATCACTTATGAAAAACTCATCCCACAAATCAACATAGATTGCTTCTAATACTGAAATGGTATCCTCTGATGGTTTGTCACTTACAGATAATCGCTCAGAGTATAGGTTCATTGAGGTATCAGTTTTTTCTCCAACGAAATCAATTTTTTCAGATACTAACTTTGTTGCTAAATCCAAGTACTCTGCACCAGTTTTTTCTTTAAAGACAGATGAACTTACCTTAAACTGGTCACTTTTAGTATCATCGCCATAAAATATTTTTATTTCATAATTTCCTTCCAGTCCGCAAATTCTTCCCTCTAGTGGAATTGGATCTGTCAAAAACAAACCATTGGAAAGGGGGGTGATTTGCTGAATCTGACACAAGTCCCCTTTAGGATTTATAATTTGTAAAATTAGAAAAGAGTCGGCACTTACCTGAGACAGCTTGCCATAAATGAAAATGTCCTGGCCTTTTTTAAATTCTGTATAGTCCCCAAATATGGCAATACCCTGTGAGCTTTGGGCAAAAGCTGCTGGTATCAGTAAGAGTATAGCAAAGAATAACCCACCCACAATCTCCTTCATGAAAAGATCGATGAGTCACAATCATACTTAAGTTTTAGGTAGCTTTGTTCCAGATCATTTATTGGAGTTAGAAAAGATTTTGTTCTGTTCTACAAAAAAATTTTTAATTGATGTGGTACTTTAGAAAAATTTGTGAAGGGGCAAGATGCTGGGTTTGATTCTGCATATTATAGAAAAAAACGTTTAAAGAAAAAATCAAGAACAAAAAATAATTAAATTTTTACAGTGATGAACTTTGATAAAATTCATTTATTTATTTTTCCCACTGTATGGATTTACAAATTTTTTAAAATGAATTTTTTTGAGGTTGATCCTTACTTGTCGAGTTTCTTTTTTTCTAATTCTTCAAATGCGTTTACATCATCAGGATTTTTTTCTTGTTTTCGCTTTAGTTTTGCAAATAGCTTTTTTAACATGTTTAATTAGGTAGTTACTGACATATAAGGTTAGGAGATTTTATAGCTAAAACTTTCAAACGTAGCTGAGTAGTTAATTCAGTCCTTCCCTTTGTATAAGCAAACTCACACCACTACGCTGACAATATTATCATATCAATGCCTAATTAAGATTCATTATGATGTTGGTTAATTAGGTGGAATATACTAATTATATCATGAGCTATCCATCCATGTGGCATAGAAAAGTCTGCTCGGACTGTAAAAGAATGAAATGTAAAGACGGCTGTAACTGTGATTGCCATTGGAATCCAAGATAAAGCCAGTTTTCTGACAAAAAAAGTAGAACAAGATTTTCATGTCTTGAAATCAGGAGATAAAAAAAGTTTTATCAAAACTAAATCGTTGGCAGAGCAAGAAATTTTTCAGTTTGGTTATATCAAACCATTCTACAAATGGTATTTTTACATAAAAGATGTACACTTGCACTCTATAAGGCCAAGTACAAATCTCTATTTAGTAAGATGGCACAAACAAAAGCTCAACGTAGTGCTGCAGCAAGAAAGGCCGCTCGTACAAGACAAAGAAATGCAGCAAAAAAAGGTTCTAAAAGTAGCGCGAGGAGACGTTAGAATCAATCTCTTTTTTTAAAATTTTGTTATAATGAAGTTTAAATGCAAAAACTGTAAGAGGGATTTTGAGTTATTCAATAGTGAATTTTGTTGCATAGAATGCCTCAATGATTATTACATTAAGGGACACGCAAAGTACTAGGAAATTAAGCGAGGATATAGTTGTGTTTGTGCCAATGTCTAATCCAAAGGTTCTTGTATGGAACAACTCAGCTGGTACATTGTGAAGATTGTGCATCTCCGCTTGGAGATTTAATGAAACAAAGACAAAGTCATGACTCCCTAATCAAAGGATTGATTGATTATTTTCAAACAAAAGATCTTCAAGTATCGCTTGCAAATTACGAAGGTTATACAAAACCATTCGTCATAAAAAGACATTCTCCAGACGTAATGGCTGTTGATCGTACAAATGGGCTAATCCACATTGGAATGGTAAAGCTGTGCTCATCGCTTAATGAACAAACAACCAAAGAGGCGTTTGAAGATTTTTCAAAAAGACTGATGAAGAGTTCTGATTCAGAAAAAATACGAGTTCCACTTTATATTGCTGTTCCGAACGAATGCCAATCTAAAATAAAAGAAATTTTTAGACAATTTGAAATTCCTTGGAAAGATAACATCTTTGTTTTAGGATTTTAAAATACATTAGAGAATCCAGTCATTAGTAGACAATTTTCAATCTGTGTCCATATTACAACATGGATACGTTCCATGTTTTGTCTTGTAATCTTCTAAGAGCTGTCTTTTGCGTTCTTTTGGATTTTCAATAAACATTCTTTGATAAGTATGGGTTTTTTGTTTACATGGATTGCTTTCAAAGTTTGTATCAACGTAACTGGTAAACTCTTTTTGAAGATTTTCACTTTCTCCAATGTATAGTACATTGAGCTTTTTATCATACAGCACATAAACTCCAGGCTTTGCTTTAACAAATCTTGCACTCTCAAGCCACAGCAGAACCTTTTCTTCAAGAATTTCCATGTTAATTTTTTACTTGTGTGAGATAAAACATTTACAATCACAATCAAACATGCCTGCCTTTCCCATGCATTGCTCATGATGCTGATTATAACATTTGTTACAGGTAGCCAAGAGTCGCATATTTACAAAAGAGCCGCATAAATATCCATGTTATTGAGGGATCTCATAATTGTTCTTTTTGATACGGTTTATAGGTTCAAGCCAAACCCCTAACTAAGGAATTGAAGACAGAAGGGAATGGGTTAACGCTAAATGGTGTTTTGATTGGTAATATGAATGGAAGAAAATGTCTATCTTCGATCTCTAATCTTCTTTTCTAAAATATCAATCATTTCATTAACCATATAGTCGCCATCTCGTACATGATTAATTCCAGTGATTGCCTTCATCCTAGTCATTGTTTCGTTGGTGATTTGCAGTTGTGGCATACAATATATTGTAATAGTTGTTATATAAGCTCAGGGGATTGCCTCGATTTAAAAAAAAAGAAAGAGTGTGTGTAAAAAATTGTAGCAAGATAATTGAATTTAAATTACTTTAAACAGAATTAGCTTAAAATCTTCTACTACGATGTTTTGGTAAACATTCTCGGCAATAAACTGGTCTACCTTCTTTTGGTTGAAAAGGTACTTCAGATTCTTTGCCGCAATCAGCACATGTACAAGGGTACATTGTTCGTTCTTCTGACATAATCACCATCTATATTGGCCTAATAAGAACTAATGAAAGTATAATGATTCAGTGGATTATAATCGGTATGGGAGTTTTAATTGCTATAATTTTGATTAAAAAAATACTGAAAAAACCTAAAGATTCCAAAACTGTAAAATTTGATAGTCCAAGTCCAATGCTGTGAATTAGATTATTGAGGCTAATAGAATAAAACCATGAAACGCTGGTTCTTATAGGAGACAAATTATCATTATACTATATTTGGTTTTGCATACTTTCAACCCAGGCATATGTGCCCGTTGTGGAAAAAATGTCATGTTGACAGATAATGTAACCGGTGAAAGGTTTTGTGGAAAATGTGGTTTTGTTGTTTCTGAGAAATTAAATGATTTTGGACCAGAATGGAGATCATTTTCAAACGATGGTGGTACGGATCCTACGAGAACTGGCGCTCCAACATCACTGACAATGCATGACATGGGACTAGCAACTATCATTAGTCCAATGAACAAGGACTCATCTGGAAAACCACTCTCTACTTCGATGCGAAGTACTATTGAGCGTCTTAGAACTTGGGATAGCAGAAGCCAGGTTCATGAACCAGTTGACAGAAACTTTAGACAGGCATTTAGTGAACTTAGTAGATTAAAAGACAAACTTACAATTTCTAGTGCAGTTTTAGAAAAGGCAGCTTACATTTACAGAAAGGCATTGCAAAAAGGACTGGTGCGTGGAAGATCAATTTCTGCACTAATAGCTGCTGCGCTTTATGCGGCTTGTAGAGATACTGAAACTCCAAGAACATTAAAAGATGTTGGGCAAGCAGCAAACATCAAAAAGAAAGACATTGCAAGATGTTACAGACTAATACACAGAGAATTGGATCTAAAAATGCCAGTAGTAAATTCAGTTCAATGCATTTCAAGGATTGCAAGCAAAATAGGAATTTCAGAAAAAACAAGACGTAGTGCGTGTCTAGTTCTTAAAGAAGCACAAGACAGTCATGAGTCGGCAGGAAAGGATCCAATGGGTTTAGCGGCTGCAGCTTTGTATCTATCTTGTGTAAAAAACGGAGAATCGTTAACGCAACGTGATATTGCTGAGGCTGCAAATGTAACTGAGGTTACAATAAGAAACAGGTACAAAAGTCTAAGATCAGATAAGACTATTTCTCTTTAGAAGACCACTACAATCTGGTATAGATATACTCATAATATGTTATAGAAAATAATAAGGTAAATTATTTTGAATTTAAACTGTAGAACTTTTTTATTCCTAGTTTGAACCAAAAAATGCATAAATGACAAGAAACTTGTATGTCAAGGAGATTATTACAATTCTCAAAGAACCAAGACTGTGTCCAACTTGTGAAAAAGCTGATAAACTCGAAGAAAATATTGTATTTGAAAATATTTCTCAAGGCAAAACTTTTCTCTGCACACGTTGTGAAGCATTAACTGTAGTTACACATCTTAGCCTAAGACGAGTAGAATTATCAAGCCGAACTGGTGATAATATAATGCTAAAAGAACCTCATCTCATAAGAAATGTTAGTTACTAAATCAACTGCTCTAATCTGAAAGTTTAGTCTAACTCTTTTTGTTTAATCATATTACAATTTAAACAGATAACCTGTAATTTTTTCCTAGCTAGATCTGGATCTGAAATATATTTTTCCCACGATGAAGCAACGCCTGCTCTTTGGATATAGTCAAATGATTCCACATCATCAGTCTGTCCAAAACCTAAAGCTCTTTCATCTTCAAATCCACAATTGACACATTTTTTTTCTCCTAGTATAGCAAATAATTTGGTTCTAAGAGTAGAATAAAATGAATTAGAATTATTATCCCTAGGATTTTTTCGATAAGATTCATCACGATTCGGTTGATATCTTGTTGTTCCAAAATTATCTCTACTGTGAATTGGAGTTCGGTCTCTTTGGAATCTAGATGGACCTTGATTGTATCCAGAGCCCCTGTTATTTCGTGATCCTCTATATCCTGAAATCCTGTCGTTTCTTGGACCGTGGTATCCTGAGCTTCTGTCGTTTCGCGGTCCTCTATATCCTGAGCTTCGATCATCGCGTGGACCTCTGTAACCTGAGCTTCTGTCATTTCTTGGACCTCTATATCCTGAGCTTCGATCATTTCTTGGACCTCTGTAACCTGAGCTTCGATCATCGCGTGGACCTCTGTAACCTGAGCTTCTGTCATTTCGTGATTCTCCATATCCAGAGAACCTGTCATTTCTTGGAGCTCCGAATCCTGAGCTTCTGCTATCTCTCCTACCACGATAGGTGTTTTTTCTATATCTTGGCCTATGAATCTCCATTTCTAGTCTTTTAATTCATAAGGACATCAATAAGAATTCTTAGCATTTGATGCATTATTCCTACTTAATCCGTAAACAATATAGTCACATTTTATATTTAGAAATCAAGTACTAGATTTTGAAGCCGTTGAAATTAACAAGAAAAAAATTTTTTGTAATCAATGTAGTGATTTCTTTGTTTCTCATAGTTCCGTTTCTTCCTGTAAATGCGATTACGACTTTGAGTGAAAAAAATCATGAGGAAGACCACATTCACTTTGTAGCCTTTGAGACTTCACCGCATTCGCAGTTTGCAAATAAGATTGCATTAGAATCAATAAAGTGCTCAGAAGGCATGGAGCTTATAATGAAAGTATCAAATGGAATGCCTGCATGTGTTAAACCTACAACATACACCATTCTAATCGAGCGGGGATGGGGAATTCATGTACTGCCTGCATACACAGATGAAGACAATAATTCTGAGATATTTCCATTAGGAGATTATGAGATAACCACTAGCTCTGTAAATTATTTTGAAAACGCAAATGGATACATTGCCCAACCAGTTGCTCAAGGAAGCTATCCGGGAATAATTATGATTCAAGAGATTTGGGGCCTAAATGACAACATCAAAGACATGGCAGAAAAGCTTGCCTCGCAGGGATATGTAGTGTTTGCAGTTGACCTGTATGATGGAAAGGTTGGCGCTACATCAGAGGAGACAAGAGCATTAAGATCCTCCTTTGATCAACAATATTGGAATGATAACATGAACGCTGCAGTTGCATATCTTGAAGAAAACTTTGGTACACAGTCAATTGGCTCGATAGGG
>Ga0187892_10010401_pt1 | contig 11815 bp, 11 predicted proteins | sample MA1701073metaG_FD_139345 | JGI IMG/M metagenome (GOLD analysis project Ga0187892, IMG submission 139345) | Bio-ooze microbial communities from a basaltic lava cave in the Kipuka Kanohina Cave System on the Island of Hawaii, USA - MA170107-3 metaG ... | reverse complement strand
TGCGCCCGGGGGTATCGGAGGCGCATCTGACGTTCCGTACACCGCCAGAGGTCGCCGCTGAGGGATCCTGCTCGGTTGACTCCGATCGGTTGACTCCGATCGGTTGACTCCGATCGGTTGACTCCGATCGGCGGAGATGGTCACGAGCGCCGTACGGAATGTCAATGCCCGCGCCCGTGCGGCCGAGCGTCCGACAGTCAGCGGATGGCGGCCACCGCCGCCGGGCCACCCGTGGCCCAGTCGTAGATCGAGCTGCCGGAGATGCCGACCTCGGCCAGGGCGGATGCGAAGCCTCGGTAGTCCTCGAAGGTGGCGGTGTCGGCGACGCCGCCGACCACGTGGATCTTGACGTCGCCGAGGTTGGCGCGCAGGCGGGCGACGTCCGACAGCGTGTTCTGGTGGGCGTCCCGGAAACCCGAGGCGACGGTGCGGTTGGTCCAGTACGACATCGGGAGCCAGGCGTCGTAGTAGGGCTTCAGCCCGGCCCACGGAAACCCGGGCCAGTAGCCGGGGTTGACGACCTCGAGCAGCACGGGCGGCAGCACGATGGCGGCCAGCGGCCGATCACCGGCAGCGTCCGCCAGCCGGCGGGACAGCTCGACGAGCCGGGCGGAGCGGGCGGCAGGGTCCGGGACGGCCGCCCGCCACTCGATGTCGAGGCCGATGCCGTCGAATGGCCGGCCGGCGGCCCGGAAGGCGAGCATGGCCGACAGGTGCCGCATGTCGTCGTCGAGGTCGGCGAAGTACGGGAGGTACCAGGCCACGACCTTCATGCCGTGGGCATGGGCCCGCTCGGTGAACCGCCCCAGCAGCTCGGGGTCGACCAGATCGCCCGGCGACCGGGGGTCCTGGGGTCGGGCCGCCTGGAGGTAGAGCGTCCGCACACCGGCGTCGGCCATGCCGTCGACGTCGGCGGGCACGACCGGCGGCCGGCCGTTGGTGTGGGCGGGGTCGAAGTCGAACACGTCGATCCAGGTGCCGATCTCGTCGAACAGCCGCCCGCCGCGGTCGACAGCCGCCACCACCGGCTCGGCCGGCGCCCCCTCCGGCGCACCGAGGAGCGACCGCATCATCGGCGAGGGGAGGTCGACGTCGCCGAAGGTGAGGGCGCCGCCGAAGAGGAGCACGAGGAGGCCGATCAGCACCGCAGGGTTCCGCCGCACGGCGGTCGAGGGTATCGAGTCGCCCGCCGCTATGAGCGACACCCCCACCCCCCTCCGCGCGCCCCTCCCTGCCAACTCGCGCCGTTACACCTCAGAGGGGGGCGCCGGCGCGAGCAGATCCCGGAGCTTGGCGCGCCACTCTGGTAGCACCGGAGGTGATGGCCCGTCACAGCGGAGGTGGGAAGCGTACGGGGGCGAGAGGTGGAGGCCTCCGCCGGGGCCGACCGAGCCGACGGGGCGCGGGCGCCTCGGGGCGGCTCGCCACAGGGCTGGTCCTCGCCGGCTCGCTGGCCGCCGTGGGCACCTACCTCGCCGTCGCTGCGGCCCGGATCGGGCACCCCTACGAGCTCCAGTGGATCGAGGGGGCCGTCGCCGACCAGGTGCGCCGCCTGCTCGCCGGCCAGCCGCTCTACACGGCCCCTTCGGTCGACTACACCGGCTTGCCCTACCCGCCGCTGTTCCCGTGGCTGGCGGCTGCGGTCGCCCGCCTGGTCGGCGGAGGGTTCCTGGCCCCCCGCCTGGTGTCGCTCGTGGCCTCGGTGGCGTGCCTCGCGCTCGTGGCCCTGCTCGTGCGCCGGGCGACGGGCGACTGGGTCGGAGGGGCGGCGGCGGCCGGCTTGTTCGCCGCCGGCTTCCGCCTGGCGGGGGCATGGTACGACGTGGCCAGGGTCGACTCCCTGTTCCTGGCCCTCCTACTGGCCGGGCTCGCCGTTGCCTCCCGGGCCGAGGGCCGCGCCGGCGGGGCGGCCGCCGGGGCACTGCTGGCCCTGTCCTTCCTGGCCAAGCAGTCGGCACTCGTCGTCGTGCTGCCGGTGGCGACGTACCTCGTCGTCCGGCGCCGGCCGGCCGGCGGGGCCCTGGCCGTGGCCTTCGCCACGCCGGTCGTCGTGTCCACCGTGGCCCTCGACGTGGCCAGCGACGGCTGGTACCGCTTCTTCCTGGCCGAGAGCCTGGCCGGGCATCCCGTCGTGGGCTCGGCCTGGCTCGACTTCTGGGTGCGCGACCTCTGGCGCCTGGTGCTCGTGCCGGCGCTGGTGGTGCCGGCGGCGCTCGTGGCCCGACGTGGCCGGGACGAGCTCGGCACGGGCTTCTGGCTGTCGTCGCTCGGCGGGCTGCTGGCCTGCGCCTGGATCTCGCGGCTGCACAGCGGCGGGTACGCCAACGTCCTCATGCCGGCGGTGGCGGCTGCGGCGCTGGCCTTCGGGTTCGCCGTCCACCACCTCCGCCACGGGCCGGTGTGGCGGCGGGCGGGCACCGTCGCCGCCGTGCTGGCCCAGCTCGCCCTGCTGTCCTACGACCCCCGGGCCCAGCTGCCGACGTCGGACGACCGCGACGCCGGCCACCGCCTGGTCGCCGCCCTCCGGGCCGTGGACGGCGACGTCTTCGTGGTGTCCCACCCCTGGTACGGCGTGCTGGCCGGCAAGCCCTCGACCGCCCACGCCGCCGCCCTCGGCGACGTGCTCCGCGGCGACGACCGGAGGCTGGCGGCACGGGTCCGGTCCCAGCTCGCCGACGCCGTGCACACGCAGCGCTTCGCCGCCATCGTCTTCGACGAGACGACCGGTGACCGGCGCGGCTTCCCTCCGGACTTCGAGCGCTGGTACCGGCACGTGCCCGATCCCGTGTTCGCCCCCGGCAGCAGCGGCCTCGTCCCCGTGACCGACCTCAAGGCCCGCCCGAGGTCGTGGTGGGTCCCGGTCACGCCGCCACCAGCCCGGGCCCGGCCTTGACCGCCGGGCGCCGGACGCCGCCTGAGACGGCCCCTCGGCTGGCGGTCCTGCGAGCGAAGCGAGCCGGCAAGGGTGTGCAGCGTGCCGGGGCGGCTCCGTTGGCCTCGGCACTCGTTCAGCTCGCCGATGAACCACCGGTTCCGAGGGCGAAGTAGCGGCGTAGGCCCATGGCATTGGAGTGGATGCCGTTGAGGGTCTCGATCTTCTCCTGCTGGAGGTGGTCGAGGGTCGCCAGCTCGGGACCGAAGCGGCCGGCCAGGGCGCCCTCCACGTCCTCGCCGGCCAGGTACGCGGTCTCCGCCACCTCCGCCCAGGTGCGGAGGGCGCCGGCCGCCTCGTCCAGCACGTCAAGGGCGTCACCCGGGACCACGCCGTAGTGGGCGAGGGCCAGTGCCGACGGGCTGCGGTCGGCGAAGCGGGCCAGCGAGCGGAGGGCGGCGGCGAGGTCGAAGTCGGGCGGCGGCGTGGCCGGCCGCAGGACACCGACGTCGGGCAGGCGGACACCCACGGCGTCGCCCACGAACAGCATCCCCGTGTCGGAGTCGTGCAGCGCCAGGTGGTGGCGGGCGTGGCCGGGCGAGTCGACGGCGGTGAGCACCCGCCCCCCGCCGACGTCGATCCCGTCGCCGTCCTCCAACACGCGGATCCGCTCCTCGGCGACCGGATCGAGGCGGCCGTACAGCCGGTCGAGGAGGTCGCCGTAGACGCGGCCGGCCGAGGCCACCAGGCGGCTGGGGTCGGCCAGGTGCCGGGCCCCGGCACGGTGGACGCACACGGTCGCGCCCGGGAAAGCGGCGGCCACGTCACCCACGCCTCCGGCGTGGTCCAGGTGGATGTGGGTGACCACCACCGTGGCCAGGTCGCCGGCACCGACACCGATGCGAGCCAGGGCGTCGAGCAGCACCGGCACCGAGGACTGGCTGCCCGTCTCCACCAGGACGGGCGCCGGCCCGGTGACGAGGTAGCCGGCGGTGACCTGCTCCCAGCCCCCCAGCCGGGTGTCGATCTCCACGACCCCGGGCGCGATCTCGCCGGGTGGGAGCTCGCCCGGCGCCGGCACAGCGCCCACAGCTAGGCGGCGGCGAGGTCGGGCAGGACCTTGTCCGCGAGCTCCTCGATCCGCGGCCAGCCCTCGGCCGGCCAGCTGGCGATGAGGGAGGAGACGCCGACGCCTCGCAGGCGATCGACCGTCGCCCGCAGCTCGTCCCACGGCTCCGACAGCGACAGGCTCGTCGAACGGGCGATGGCGGCGGGGTCCCGGCCCGCCTCGCGGGCCATCCCGTCGAGGAGGGCCGACTTGCGGGCCAGATCGTCGGGCGAGCCGAAGCTGTGCCAGACGTCGGCGTGGCGGGCGACGAGCGGCAGCATGCGCCGCTCGCCCGAGGCTCCTATCCAGATGGGCGGATGGGGCCGCTGGACCGGCAGCGGCCGGTAGCGCGTCTGCTCGAGCCGGTAGGTCCGACCGGTGAACGGCCGATCGGCACCGGCCAGGAGCGCCGTGACGATCTGGAGGTGCTCCTCCAGGCGGTCGATCCGCTCGCCCGTCGGGGGGAAGTCGAAGCCCAGGCGCCGGTGCTCCGCCTCGAACCAGGCGGCGCCGATGCCGAGGTCGAGGCGCCCGCCCGAGACATGGTCGACGGTGACCGCCTCGGCCGCGAGCAGCGACGGATGGCGGTAGGTGACCCCCGTGACCAGCACCCCGAGCCGCACCCGGGCGGTGGAGGCGGCGAGGGCGGCGAGCAGCGTCCACGCCTCGAGGCATGGGCCTTCGGGGTCGCCGTACAGCGGCGTGAAGTGGTCGAAGACCCACACCGACGCGAAGCCAGCGTCCTCGGCGAAGCGGACCCGCCGCAGGAGCTCCTCCCACGGCAACTGGTGCTGCGACACGTCGACGCCCACATACATCCGACGTCGACCCTATCGCCGCGGTGTTCGCGGCTCCGGCGACCGTGAGCGCCCGCCCGTCGTCTCGTCCCGTGCAGGACGGGAGCCGTCGGGCGATCACCGCTGCCTTCCTGGCCAACTCGGGCATCGCCGTGGCCAAGGGCATCGGCTTCGCCATCACCGGCGCCACCTCGATGCTGGCCGAGGCCGTCCACTCCGTGGCCGACGCCGGCAACCAGGGCCTCCTGTTGCTGGGCGGCACCGCCTGCGCCGAGGCGCGAGTGGTCTACATCGAGCCCGACGTCGCGCACCCGCCCCGAACCGGTGACGATTGAGGGCGCTCCAGCGCCTTCAATCCTCCCCGGTTCTATAGATCTCGCGGCCGCCGGCCACGAACTGGGCCGCCTTCTCGGCCATGCCCAGCTCGATGGCCTCCTCCGTCCCGACACCGTGGGCCCGGGCGTAGGCCCGCACGTCCTGGCTGATGCGCATCGAGCAGAACTTGGGCCCGCACATCGAGCAGAAGTGGGCCGTCTTGGCCGCCGGCGCCGGCAGCGTGGCGTCGTGGTACGCCTTGGCCGTGTCGGGGTCGAGGGCGAGCGAGAACTGGTCCTCCCAGCGGAACTCGAAGCGGGCCTTCGACAGCGCGTCGTCCCACTCCTGGGCCCGGGGGTGGCCCTTGGCCAGGTCGGCGGCGTGGGCCGCGATCTTGTAGGCGATGACCCCGGCCTTCACGTCGTCGCGGTCGGGCAGGCCGAGGTGCTCCTTGGGGGTCACGTAGCAGAGCAGCGCCGTGCCGTACCAGCCGATCATGGCCGCGCCGATGGCCGACGTGATGTGGTCGTAGCCGGGCGCCACGTCGGTCGTGAGAGGGCCGAGTGTGTAGAAGGGCGCCTCGTGGCAGAGGTCGAGCTGGAGGTCCATGTTCTCCCGGATCTTGTGCATCGGCACGTGCCCGGGGCCCTCGATCATCACCTGGACGTCGTGGTCCCACGCCCGCTTGGTGAGCTCGCCCAGGGTGGCCAGCTCGGCCAGCTGGGCCTCGTCGTTGGCGTCGGCCACCGACCCGGGACGCAGGCCGTCGCCGAGGGAGAAAGACACGTCGTAGGCGGCGAGGATCTCGCAGAGCTCCTCGAAGTGCTCGTAGAGGAAGCTCTCCTTGTGGTGGGCCAGGCACCACGCAGCCATGATCGAACCGCCCCGGCTCACGATCCCGGTGACCCGCTTGGCCGTGAGGGGCACGTAGCGGAGGCGGACGCCGGCGTGGACGGTGACGTAGTCCACCCCCTGCTCGGCCTGCTCGACCACGGTGTCGCGGAAGACCTCCCAGCTGAGCTCCTCGGCCTTGCCGCCGACCTTCTCGAGCGCCTGGTAGATCGGCACGGTGCCCACGGGCACCGGCGAGTTGCGCAGGACCCACTCGCGCGTGGGCGAGATGTCGCGCCCGGTCGAGAGGTCCATCACGGTGTCGGCCCCCCAGCGGGTGGCCCACGACATCTTCTCGACCTCGTCGTCGATCGACGACCGCACCGACGAGTTGCCGATGTTGGCGTTGATCTTCACGAGGAAGTTGCGCCCGATCACCATCGGCTCGGACTCGGGATGGTTGACGTTGGCCGGCAGAATCGCCCGGCCGCGTGCCACCTCGTCGCGGACGTAGGCCGCGTCGAGCCCTTCCCGCAGGGCGGCGAACTCCATCTCCGGCGTGATCTCGCCTCGGCGGGCGTAGTGCAGCTGGGTCACCGTGCGCCCGGGTGCCGCCCGGAGTCGGCTGGGCGCCCCGCCCGCGGCGGTGCCGTTGGCCCCGACGCTGGCGGCGGTGGCGCCGTTGGACGCGGGCGCCCCCCCTGTCGGCGAGAGGGACGCGGGCACCGCCTCCACGTCGCCCCGGCCGGCGATCCAGCCCGCACGTAGCGCCGGAAGACCCTCGGCCGGCACCGACCCGGGGCCGGAGGTGTCGTAGAGCCGTACCGCGGAGCCGTCGGTGAGGCTGACTTCGCAGAACGGCACGCGCACGCCGGCGGCGCCCTCCACATAGACCTTGCGACGACTCGGCATGGCTGTCCTCTCCCGTTGCGGCGACGACCCGGCGGGCCCCGGTCCGGGCCGGCGCCCGAGGGCAGACTACGACCCGTGGCCGCGCCCGGATTCGCCGCTGCCGGCGCGGCGGGCGCCGTCGTCCTGGCGGCCGTCTTCGTGTGGTCGGGCGCGGCCAAGCTGGCCCGCCCGGTGACGACGACCGAGGGCTTCGCCGCCCTCGGCGTACCGGCGGCAAGGTTCACCGCCCGGGCCGTACCCGTGGCGGAGCTCGCGCTGGCGGCCTTGCTCCTGGCCGCGCCCAGGGTGGGGGGGATGGTCGCCCTCGCCGTGCTGGCCGGCTTCAGCCTCATGCTGCTGCGGGCCCTCGGGGCGGGGACGAGCGCCGGGTGCAACTGCTTCGCCAGAGCCCGCGCCGAGCCGGTGTCGCGTCGCGACCTGGCCCGCAACGCAGCCCTCGCCGCCCTCGCCGTCCTGGCGGCGACCTCCGGCTGGCGCTAGGCGCTTGGCGCCTTCGATCGACGATTTGTTGTCTATGCGGCCACCGCCGGTTGCTGGCGGCTGATGCCCACCTCGTCGAAGAGGGCGACCATGTCTCGTCGCAGCGTCTCGTAGTGGTTGTCGACGGTGGTCCAGCTCCGCGGACGGCCTCCCCACATGGGCACCCGGCACCCGGCGACGATGGGGGCGATGACGTGGTCCCGCAGGACGAGCAGGGCAGTGATGGCGCGGGTGGCGTCGGGTGGCACGTGGTAGCGCCGTGACCGGCCGCGCGTGGCGACGAGCTGCTTGCCTCTGAGCTTGCCTAGGTCGTAGGCCGCCTGGCGGACGGTGTGATCGGCCTCGGCCCGGCCGGTCATCGAGCGCACCCGGGTGGCCATGTCGGCGACCGAGAACCCCCCGGGTGCAACGGAGAGGGCGACGGCGGCGGCCAGCCATCGCTGCGACCCGGCCGGACGTCGCCCTCTGCGCACCTACTCGCGTCCCCTCCTCCTTCCCTTCTCGGGCTCGGTGACCCGACCTTCTGCTGCCCGCCGCGACCGCGGCGAGCGCGTGCTCGACCACTCGACGCCTCCCGGCAAGGTCCAGTCCCCACCTCGGCCCGGCGTGGTGCCGCCGGTAACGTTGCCGCTCCATGTCCACCTCGGGCGACGGTCGATCCAGGTTCCTGGCCGCCTGTCGGGGGGAGCCCGTCGACACCGTGCCGGTGTGGTTCATGCGCCAGGCAGGCCGCTCGCTGCCCGAGTACCGCGCCGTGCGCGAGCGGGCCGAGATGTTGGAGATCATCGCCAAGCCGGAGCTGGCCGCCGAGGTCACGCTGCAGCCGGTCCGGCGGCTGGGCGTCGATGCCGCCATCCTCTTCTCCGACATCGTCGTGCCGCTGACCGCGATCGGCATCGACATCGAGCTGGCGCCCGGCCCGGTCGTGGCCGAGCCGTTCCGGGGGCCGTCCGACCTCCGGCGCCTCCGAGCTCTCGATCCGGACACCGACCTGGCCCCGGTCGTCGAGACGGTGCGCATCCTGGCCGGCGAGCTCGACGTTCCCCTGATCGGCTTCGCCGGCGCGCCCTTCACGCTGGCGAGCTACCTCGTGGAGGGCGGGCCGTCGAAGGATCACGCCCGCACCAAGGCCCTCATGCACGGCGAGCCCGACACCTGGGCGGCCCTGCTCGACGCGCTCGCCGGTATCGTCCTGGCGTCATTGCGGGCGCAGGTCGAGGCGGGAGCGGCGGCGGTGCAGGTGTTCGACTCGTGGGCCGGCGCCCTGAACCCGGCGGACTACCGCCGCTACGTGCTGCCGGCCAGCCGGCGCATCTTCGCCGGCCTGGCCGACCTGGGCGTGCCCCGCATCCATTTCGGGGTCGGCACGGGCGAGCTGCTCGGCCTGTTCGCCGAAGCCGGGGCCGATGTCGTGGGCGTCGACTGGCGGGTACCGCTCGACGCCGCCCGCCGACGGGTCGGCTCGGGAGTGGCGGTGCAGGGCAACCTCGATCCCGCCGCCTGCCTCGCGCCGTGGCCGGTCGTCGCCGGCCAGGTCGACCAGGTCCTGGAGGCCAACGCCGGCCGCCCGGGCCACGTGTTCAACCTCGGCTGGGGGGTGCTGCCCGACACCGACCCCGACGTCCTGGCCCGCATCGTCGACCGGGTCCACTCCCGGGGCTCGGGCTCGGCACCCCTCGGTCGTTGACGCGGGCGCCGCGCCAGGCGGGGTTTCCGCGTCGACGACCTCGTCGCAGTGACGCCGGGGGGACTACGGCATGACGACCGGCGTGCTCGTCATGGCCTACGGCACCCCGGCCGGGCCCGACGACCTCGAGGCGTACTACACGCACATCCGCCGGGGCCGACCGCCGAGCCCCGAGCAGCTCGAGGACCTCCGCCGGCGCTACCGCTCGATCGGCGGTACGTCGCCGCTCTTGGCCCGGACCCGGGACCAGGCCGACGGGCTCGCCCTGGCCCTGGGCGACGAGTTCCTCGTCGAGCTGGGCACCAAGCACGCACCGCCGTTCGTGGAGGACGCCGTGGACGCGCTGGCGGCCCGCGGCGTGCGCCGGGCGGTCGGGCTCGCGCTGGCCCCCCACTACTCGGCGCTGTCCGTCGGCGAGTACGCGGCTCGGGCGTCGGCCGCAGCCGCCGGGCGCATGGCGCTGTCGGTCGTCGAGTCGTGGCACCTGGCACCGGGCTACGTCGACCTGCTGGCCGGCTTCGTGGGCGAGGCCGTGGAGGAGGTCGCCCCCGCCTCGCCGACGACGGTCGTCTTCACCGCGCACAGCCTTCCGTCCCGGATACTCGGGATGGGCGACCCCTACCCGTCCCAGTTGGCCGAGACGGCCGCCGCCGTGGCGCAGCGCGCCGGGCTCGCTCCCGGGTCGTGGTCGGTGGCGTGGCAGAGCGCCGGGCGCACGCCCGAACCCTGGATCGGCCCGGACATCCTCGAGGTCCTGCGAGACCTCGCCGCCGGCGGCGCCGGCGGCGTGGTCGTGTGCCCGGCCGGCTTCACGTCCGACCATCTCGAGGTGCTCTACGACCTCGACGTGGAAGCCCGCGGCCTGGCCGACGAGTTGGGCATCGCCTTCGCCCGCACCCGGTCGCTGAACGCTCACTCACGACTGTGCGCGGCCCTGGCCGACGTCGTGCGGTCCCATGTCTGAGGCGTCCACCACCTCCCCGGCGGCCGTGCCCGAGGTGGTCGTCGTAGGCGGAGGCATCACCGGCCTGGCGGCTGCCTGGTTCCTGCGCCGCGACGCCCGGGTGACGGTCCTCGAGGCCGAGGAACGTCTGGGCGGCAAGATCCGTACGGAGACCCTGGGGGGAGTGCCCGTGGAGGCCGGCCCCGACACCTTCCTGGCCCGTGAGCCCGAGGCCGTCGACCTCTGTCGCCAACTGGGCCTCGGCGACGCACTCGTGGCACCGGCCAACAACAAGGCCTGGGTGTGGAGCCGGCGGAAGTTGCGACGCCTGCCCGAGCCGCATGTGCTCGGGGTGCCGCTGGAGCTGCGACCGGTGCTGCGATCCGGGCTCGTGTCGGGTCCGGGCGTGGCCCGCGCCGCCCTCGACCTCGTGCTGCCGCGCCAGCGTGACGGCGGCGATCGTTCGGTGGCCGACGTGATCGGGAACCGGCTCGGCACCGAGGTCCTCGACCGCCTCGTGGAGCCCCTCGTCGGCGGCATCAACGCCGGCACCGCCACCGGACTGAGCCTGGCCTCGACGGCGCCCCCATTGGCCCGGGCCGCGACCACGTCACGGAGCCTCCTGCTGTCGCTGCGCCGAGCGCGCCGCCTGGCCACTGACGCCACGCCCCCGCCGGGACCTCTGTTCCTGGGTCTCGCCGGGGGGATGGAGCGCCTCGTGGCCGCCCTGCGCGAGTCCCTCCTCGCCGCCGGCGTGGAGCTCCGCACCGGGACTGGCGTGGCCTGCGTGGAAGCCACGGAGCCGGCGGCGGGCGCCGGGCGCCCACGGGTGCGCGTCGTCCTTCAGGACGGGCCTCCCATTGATGCCGATGCCGTCGTGCTCACCGCACCCGCCTTCGCCGCCGCTGAGCTGCTGGCGGGATCGGCGCCCGACACCGCGGCCGAGCTCGCCGACATCGAGACGGCGTCGGTGTGCGTCGCGACCCTCGCCTATCCCGTCGACGCCGTCCGCACCTACCTCGACGGCGCCGGCTTCCTCGTCCCTCGGGTCGACGGTCGGCTTGTCACCGCGTGCACGTGGACGACGAGCAAGTGGCCGGAGCTACGGCGGGGCGGGCACGTCCTGCTGCGGGGTTCAGCCGGCCGGGCCGGCGACACCCGGGCCATGCAGCTCGACGACGACGCCCTCGTCGCCCGGGTGGCCGACGAGCTGCGTGAGGCCCTCACCCTCGCCGCCGATCCCATGTCGGCACGAGTGGACCGTTGGCCGCGGGCGTTCCCGCAGTACCAGCCCGGCCACGCCGCCCGGGTGGCCCGCATCGAGGCCGCCCTCGCCCGGGAGCTGCCCGCCGTCCACCTCGCCGGTGCCTCCTACCGGGGCATCGGCATCGCCGCCTGCATCCGCTCCGCCCACACCGCCGCCAACCAGGTCCGCAACCCGTAAGGAGACCGCTGACCCATGGGTCGTCCGCTTGGCGGTCGACGCCCTGATGCGAGGATCCCGACCTCTGACATCTTCGCTTGCCCCGGCGAGCACAAGGAGCTCTACGTTGCTGACCTGCGGCGTTGTCCCGTCGTGTTGGCGTCGGGGCTGATTGATCAGCGCTCACCCAGCCCGACCAGGCCTGGCGGCCCGGGGTGACGGCGGCGATGTACCCGACGGCGGCCGCCCCACCGCCGCAGGCGGCCCCTCCGGCGGGCGTCAGACGGAGGACGGCTGCGGGCGTCCGGCTGCGCCGGACGTCGCCAGCCCCATGGGCTCGCCGGGCGACCTCCGGTGCCGAAGGCGATGCTGCGCGTGGGCAGCGACGACGGCGGCGACGTCGTCGTCCGTGACGTGCAGTACCGACCAGCCGAGTGCGGTGGCCCG
>Ga0187892_10010400_pt1 | contig 11815 bp, 5 predicted proteins | sample MA1701073metaG_FD_139345 | JGI IMG/M metagenome (GOLD analysis project Ga0187892, IMG submission 139345) | Bio-ooze microbial communities from a basaltic lava cave in the Kipuka Kanohina Cave System on the Island of Hawaii, USA - MA170107-3 metaG ... | reverse complement strand
GAGGTAGTCCGAGATCTCCGGCGCCACGTTCCCCGTATCGTAGAACACTCCGGCTTCGAGGCGATCGAGGAGCTTCTGGCGGATCTCGATCGAGAGGACGGTGAACGCCTCCCCACCGATCGGATTCTCGTCCGCGTCCTGGGGCCCGAGGTCGTCCTGCGTGAAGGAGCGCACGGTGTTCTCCCCGCCGTTGAAGAAGCGCTCCTGGATCGGGATCGTCTCCGTGTCGTGGACCGGGAAGATCGCCCCCGTCCGCACCGATCCGGCGGCGACCGTCGTCTCGGTGACGGGGACGTAGAGGGCCTGCGCGACCTGAGTCCGGAAGAAGTCGAGCTCGGAGCCGATCGCGCCGTCCGCCCACTCGAGGCTCACCCTCCCGTAGTAGCCCCGGTTCGGGACGAAGAGGTCGTTGCGGGTGTCGAAACTGGGCGAGAACTTCAGGGCGGAGATGTCGACGACGTCGACTTCCTGCAGGACGGCGGGATCGACGACGTCGACGTTCTTCGCCTCGGAGCGGCGGAACTCGTAGCCGAGCGTCGTCTCGAACCGCTCCGTCCACGCGCGCTTGAAGCTCGCGCCACCTCCCCACTCGACCCGCGTGAACGAGGGCTCCTCGCGCCGGTGGAAGAAGACCGGAAAGTCGGCGGCGACGGAGGTCCCCAGGAACCAGGGATCCGTCACGCCGACGACCGCCCGCTGGGCGCGGACCGCCCCCATCGCGTCCGTCCGGAGGATCCGCCCCGTTCCGAAGAGGTTCTTCTCCCGGAACCCCGCCCGCAGCCGAGCGAGATCGTAGCTCCCGAACCCCGGCTCGACGAAGAACTCGATGGAGGGCGCCTCCTTCACCCGCACGACGAGCGCGCGATCGGTGCCCTCTCCCTCCTCGAGTCGGATCTCGACCGTCTCGAAGAGGCCCGTCCGGAAGAGCTCGCGGAAGCTCTCGCGCTCCCTCTTCGTGCTGTAGGTCTCCCCCGCCCGGAGCCTCAATCGCGAGAGGACGAACCCGGTCCTCGTCGACTCGTTCCCCTCGACGCGGATCTCCGAGACCGTCACCTTCGGGCCGGGCTCGATCCGGAACGAGAGGGCGACGTTCCCGGTCTCCGAGTCGAACGCCTCCCGGAACTCGCACCGGAAGTCGGGGTGCCCCCGTTCGCCGTAGAATTCCTGGATCCGCGCGCGCAGCTCGTAGGCGACGCGCGGGAGGTAGGGAGCGCCGATCGCCTGCCGGCAGACCCCGCGAATCTCCTCCTCCGGGTAGAGGAGGTCTCCCTCGAGGTGGACGGCCGAGAGCGTGTAGCGCAATCCCTCCGTGACCCGGACGACGACGGAGGCGCGGCTCCGGTCCTCGCCGAAGGTCACCTCGGGCTCGGACACCTCGACGTCGAGGAACCCGTTCTCGACGTACTGGCTCGCGATCGCCCCGGCGGCGGCCTCCACCTCCGCCTGCACGAAGACGAGGGCGCCCGTGCCGAAGACTCCCGCCCGCGTCCCCTGGAAGAACGGGAGGAGGACCTCCTCCGCGAAGGCGGCGTTCCCCTCGATCCGAACCGACTCCAGGATCGTCCGCGGTCCCTCCTCGATCCGGAACAGGGCCCGCGGCGGCTTTCCCGGCGGGGTCTCGAGGGCGTACTCGACCCGCGCGAAGGGGAAGCCCTCGCCGAGGTGGAACGTCTCGAGCGCGTAGGCCGCGTCGTCGATCGAGGCCTTCGCGAAGCCCCGTCTCTCGAAGTCCGCCAGCTCCCCCGCGATCACCCCGCGCAGGCGGGAGGCGGAGAACGACGTGTTCCCCTCGAAGACGACCTCGACCTCCGCCTTCCCCTCCTCCGGCGCCGCGGGGGTCGCCGGGCGCGGAGACGCGCACGCCGCGAGGGCGAGGAGGACCGGGAGGAGCGCCGGACGCCGCGCCCCGCTCATCGGAACCGCACGACGAACCTCACCCCGAAGTTGTACTGGCTGTACGCGTCCTGCTCCGCGGTGAGGTAGACCGTGTCCTTCTCGAAGAGCATGCCGCGCGTCACGCGGAAGCTCGCCTCCGTCGTCTCGTCCCCGCTGCGCGTCACGTCGCGGCCGGTGCGGACCTCGAACCGCTCGAGGATCGACTCCTCCGACTCCGTCGACTCGCCCGCGAACCACCGGCCGAGGAAGTCCTGGGCGAGGAAGACGACGACCGACTGCGCGGCCCGCTCGCCGGTCCGCGAGGAGACCTTCTCCTCCGGAGGCTTGCCCGCGAGCACGAGGAGGAGGAGGTCCCGGTTCGGCAGCGGGGGGACCGAGGAGAGGAGGACCTCGGGCCGGTCGAACGGACCCGTGACGTGGATCGTCGTGTCATATCCGCGGAGCCTCGCTCCCGCCCGGATGTCGAGCACGGGGAGGAAGGGGTTCTCCTCGTCGAAGCGAATCGTCCCCGCCTCGACGGTCACCGCGCTCGCCGGGAGGGAGACCTTCGTCGCGTCGACGTAGATCAGTCCCGTCACGACGGGGACGCGTCCCGTCCCCCCGAGGCGGAGCTCGGGGCGGATCGCCCCGGCCGCCACGTTGTTGCGCACCTCGAACGGTTCCGCCGAGGTCACCCGGACGTCGAACTCCGCGTTCGCGAGAGGGGGATCGCGGAAGGAGAAGACCTGGAACCCCCGCCTCCCGGCGGGCCCGCCACCCGATCGCGAGAAGCCGAGGATGTCGACGTTCTTTCCGAACCGGCTCCCGCGGAGCGAGATCTCCCCCTCGATGCGGGGGCGATCGAGGGTCCCCCGGATCCGCAGGTTCGAGTCCGCGCGGACCCGGAGCGCCGCGCTCCGATGGAGGAGGAGGTTCTCCCCGGCGAGGTCGATCTCCAGGGACGGCGATCCGAGGAGGTCCGCGACCGTTCCTTCGAGGCGGAATGGGGACCCTCCGAGCTCTCCACGGAGCCGTTCGATGAGCACCCGGTCCTCCTCGAAACGGAGATCTCCTTCGAGCGCCTCGAGCGGCGGAAAGGCCGCGGCGACCCTCAGCTCTCCACCCTCGAGGTGACCCGAGCCCGAGATCCGGGGATCGCGGATCGTCCCCTCCACCCGGGCGGAGATCCGGAGCCGTCCGGCGAGGCGACGGATCGCCTCGCTCCGCGCCGCGATCCAGGAGGGGTCGGAGGCCGTGATCGTCCCCTCGACCCGCATCGGCGCATCGAGGATCGACCTCTCGGCGCCAGCGAGGAGGGAAACGAGATCGCTCCCCGTCTCGAGCCGACCGCTCGCGTCGGCCTCGAACCGCCCCGGGCTCCGAAGGGAGAGGCGAGCGACCTCGAGCGCATCCTCCCCGAGAACGACCTCGGCGGAGAGCGCCACCGGAGCGAGCAGGGGCTCGGCCTGGGGCTCGCGCGCGACGAAAGCGATCTCCTCTCCCTCCACCTCGATCCGCCCCCGGAGCGCCCTCCAGGATCCCGAGAGCTCGAGGCGGGCCGCGAGGCGTCCCGTGAGCGCGCGGGCCGCGTCCGGATCCGCCGAAGCGATTCGCTCGATCGGGGGCGGACGCACCTCGCCTCGCAGCGCGATCTCCCCGTCGGGGAGAATCTCGGGCCCGAGGAGGTCGAGCGGCGCACGACCTTCGAGGTCGACGAGGATCGTCTCGCCGTCCCGCAGCCGCAGCTCCTCTACGACGGCCTCCCCCTTCGCGAGTCGCGCCCTCCAGGTGAGGTCGAGATCGCTCCCGATCGGCTCGATCCGCACTCCCCCGACTCCTCCCGCTCCCTCGAGGTCGAGCCGGCCTTCCGCCAAGGCGCCTTCGATCGATGCGTGGACGGTTCCGAGCCCGATCCCCTCGGGAAGGAACCCCGCGAGGAGGGCGCTCGCCCCGGCACTCGTGAGCGAGAGGCGGAAGCGCGTCTCCCCCTCCGTGGACGAGATCGACGCGCTCCCCTCGCCGAGGGTGCCCGTGAAGTCGATCGCCTCCGCCTGCACCCTTTGCCCCTCCCACTCGACGGACGAAGGTCGCGCGAGCGCGATCGTCCCGGCCTCGCTCTCGATCTCGAGCACCTGGAGGAGGAGCCGTGCCCCGGTCTCCTCCGCTCGCCCCTCGGCGACCAGTCGGAGCCGGCCGACGGCGACCCCTCCCGTATCGATCCCTTCTCCCCGGAGGTCCATCTTCGCGGTCGGGCGAGCGGGGGATCCCCCGACCTCGATCGTCCCGCGCAACGATCCCTTCCAGGGCGCCGTCCCGAGGATCGGGCCGAGGCGGAAGAGGTCGTGGACGTCGGCCTCGAGGCGAAGCTCGATGGCGGCCTCGGAGACGTTCGCGGGATCGGCGGGCGAGAGCGCGATCCTCCCGGCGGCGATCCGTACGGTTCCCTCGGGGAACTCGAGCGCCCCGGCGTCGATCCGTCCCTGCCCGGCGGCGATCTCTCCCGAGAGACGAATGCGGTGCGGGGGTATGGCATCGAGCGGGGCGGCGCCTGCGAGCGCGGGGAGATCCGAGAGCTCGAGGGCGAAACGCGCCCGGGCCCGGGTGAGGAGATCCGCGAGATCGGGACCCGGCACGGGGATCTCGAGCGACTCGAGCCGCGCCCGGTTCGATCCCCAGACGAGGTCGAACCCCTCCGATCGAATCGTCCCGTCCGCGACTCGGACGTGTCCGCCGGCGGAGTCGACGTTCTCCCCCCGGACGCGCACGTCTCGAAGGGACACTTGTGCCTCCCCCTCCTCGGGCAGACCCTCGACGATCCGCAGGCGCCCCGTGGCGCCCGCGGTCGCCTCGAACTCGTCCTCCGCGGAGGGATCGAGCCACCGGAAGACGTCGCCCGCTCGGACGCCCTCGATCGAGAAGGACCCTTCGATCACTCCGCCGTCGACGGAGCCCTCGATCCGCCCGGTGCCGCCGAACGCGTCGAGTCGGACGTCGCCCCGGACTCGCCCCTCGCCGACGGCGGAGAGATCGAGGACGGACTCCCGGACCACCTCCTCGCCGTCGAGGCGGAGCGACTCGAGGTCGACTCGTCCCCCCGCATACCGGAGCGACGCCCGCAGATCCGCGCGACGCGTCCCGAGACCCGGATCCTCGAGCTGGACTCCGGCGGCCTGGAGGTCGAGCCGGCCGTCCCGGGCCTCGAGATCGGCCCGAGGAACATCGAGCCGTGTCCCCCCGCCGAGCGAGGCCCGGATCGACACTCCGCGGATGGAGAGGATCGGGAGGGCGTCGGGGAGGCGGAAGGGCTCGGCGGGTTCATCGGGCTCGGTCGGCGAGGACCCCTCCGCCTCCTCCAGCACCAGATCGATTCCCTCGGCGCGAATCTCGCGGATCCCCTCGAGGCCCGTCGTGGCGAGCCCCCAGAGGGAGTACCTCGTCTCGATGCGATCCGCGGCGAGGGAGCGAAAGCCGGAACCCTCGTCCCGCACCCGCAGATGGATCCCCCGCAGCCGGAGTCCCATGAAGAGGTTCCCCGTCATCTCGTCGATGCGAAGATCGATTCCCCCCCATCGGTCCGCGGCGAAGGTCGCCGCGCGGACCAGGAGGGGGTGGACCAGCCGATCCCGGAATAGATAGACGAGCCCGAGGAGGAGGAGGGAGACCGCGCACAGCCGGAGGAACTTCCGCAGCCGGCGTCGCGGCCTCCGGCGCTCGGCCTCGCGGGTTCCGCCTCCCATGCCGCGGTGGGGTCGCTGCGGACCGCGTCAGCGGGCGCGGGCCGACGCTCCGCTCGCCGCCCCGCGCTCTCCGGGGAAGAGGTGTCCGAAGTTGATCGTCACGCCCGCGACGACTCGAAAGTCCGGCGCGTCGTCGCTCAGGCCGACGACGACCCCGGCGTCCGCCACGACGTCCCTCGCGATCGCGTAGGCGAGCCCGAGCGTCGTGAAGACGCTGCTCGTGTCGCGCTCCCGGATGAACGTCCCGGCCACCTCCGCGAAGGCCCCGAGGCCGTTCACGAGGGGGGTCCCCGACGCGATCGCGACGTCGTGCTCGAGGTCGGTATCCCCGCCGTCCGGCTCCCCGAGGATCCCGATCTGGTAGAAGCCGGTCGTGAGGAAGCCGCCGAGATCCTTCGTCACGATCCCCGCCCCGAGGAAGTCGAGGGCTCCCGAGCCGAGCCCCTCGCGCTCGCTCGCCGTCGGGATCTTCGTCTGGAGCTGGAAGGCGGCGGAGGGGCGCGACTCCGTCTCCTCGAGGAAGCGGTTGCGAACCCCGATGAAGAGGTTCCCCTGTCCCCGTCCGTCGGGCCCCGATCGCTCGACCCATCGGTAGGGAGACCAGGCGAGGAAGAGCTCGGTCGCCTCGGCCGCGCCGACCTTGAGCTGGAGCGGGGAGTCGAAGGCGTCCGTGGGGTCGACCGCGACGCCCGCCTCGATCTCGAGGGTCCCCTTCGCCGTGGTCGCCGTGTCGGAGGAGAGGGTGGGGCGCTGGGGCGTCGCCGGGACGTCCTGGAGGTCGACGAAGGAGCACGCGCCGGGTCCGACGGCGAGGAGGAGGGAGAGAACCGTCCGCATGGCGCGGATATTCGTTCCGCGCCCGCGCCCCTTCCAGTCCCCGTGCCACCGCGCCCTGCGATGCCCCGAGGCGCTAGAATCTCCCCGACATGTCGGACGACGGACTCTCGAGCTTCGTGATTCACGGGCACTTCTACCAGCCCCCCCGGGAGAACCCCTGGACGGACCTCGTCGACCGGGAGGAGAGCGCCCACCCCTGGCACGACTGGAACGACCGGATCACCGCGGAGTGCTACCGCGCGAACGCCTTCGCGCGGATCTTCGACGACAAGGGCCGGGTCGAGGGGATCCTCAACAACTACGCCTGGATCTCCTTCAACTTCGGCCCGACGCTGCTGCGCTGGCTCGAGCGCGTCGACCCCGAGACCTACGACCGGATCCTGGAGGCGGACGCGCAGAGCCTGCGCCGCCTCGGCCACGGCAACGCGATCGCGCAGGCCTACAACCACCTGATCCTTCCCCTCGCGAACCCCCGCGATCGCCGGACGCAGGTGCGCTGGGGCGTGGCGGACTTCCGCGCGCGGTTCCGACGCGACCCCGAGGCGCTCTGGCTCCCGGAGACCGCCGCGAACGCCGACACCCTCGGGCTCCTCGTCGAGGAGGGGATGCGCTACGCGATCCTCGCGCCCGGGCAGGCCTCGCGGGTGCGCGCGCCAGGGGGGGAATGGATCGACGTCTCGAACGGATCGGTCGACCCGCGACGCCCGTACCGTTGGTCCCACCCCGACGGATCGGGGCGGTCCATCGTCCTCTTCTTCTACGACGGCCCGATCTCCCGATCGATCGCGTTCGAGGGGGTGCTGCAGTCGAGCCGGCGCTTCCTCGACCGGTTGAGCGAGGCCCTCGGCGCGGGGAAGGACTCGGGTCGCCTCGTCCACGTCGCGACGGACGGAGAGTCGTACGGGCACCACACCCGCCACGGGGAGCGCACGCTCGGGTACGCCCTCGCGGCGGAGGCGAAGGGACGCGGCTTCCGGATCACGAACTACGCGGAGTTCCTCGACCGCCATCCCCCGCAGTGGGAGGCGGAGATCAAGCCCGGGCCGAACGGCGAGGGGACCGCCTGGAGCTGCGCGCACGGCGTCGGCCGATGGGCGCGCAACTGCGGCTGCGCCCAGGACCCGGGACGAGGGTGGAACCAGGAGTGGCGCCGCCCGCTGCGCGCGGCGCTCGACGTCCTGCGGGACGCCGCCATCCCGTTCTTCGAGAGCGAGGCGGGGCGCCTCCTGCGCGACCCCTGGGCGGCGCGAGACGACTACGTCCGCATCCTCCTCTCGCCGACGGAGGAGACGCGGGAGGCGTTCCTGGCGGATCACGCCTCGAGCCCGCTCACCACGAACGACCGCGTGCGGGCGCTGCGCCTCCTCGAGATGCAGCACCAGGCGCTCCTGATGTACACCTCGTGCGGGTGGTTCTTCGACGAGATCTCGGGGATCGAGTCGGTCCAGGTCCTCAAGTACGCCGCGCGCGCGCTCGACCTCTGGCGGGAGCTCGGCGGGGATCCGCCGGAGGCCCGGTTCCTCGAGGTGCTCGGAGAGGCCCGGAGCAATCTGCCCGCGCAGGGCTCGGGCGCGGACGTCTACCGCCGCTTCGCCGCCGCGTCGCGGATCCGTCCCTCGCGCGCCGCGGCGCACGTCGCGATGACGGATGTCGTCCCCGACGTCCTGCGCGCGCAACGCCTCGGCCTCTTCTCCGTTCGCCGGCGGACGCGCCGGGAGGCCCTCGGCCGCACGCGTCTCTCCGTCTCCTACGTCGGCCTCGAGGACGTGCGCACCGGCGCGACCTACCCGTTCGCCGCCGGCCTCCTCCACCTCGGGGGGCTCGACTTCTACGTCACGGTCACCCCGTTCCCGGGACCGAAGGCATACCGGGAGGCCCAGGAGCACCTCGTCGAGAACTTCGGGCGCCTCTCGACCCCGCGCCTGCTCGAGCGTCTCGTGCGGGAGCTTCCGGGGGAGAGCTTCGATGCGGACGATCTCCTCGACCCGGGCCGGCGGGAGCTGCTCGAGCTCGTCTTCCACGACACGATCCGGGGATTCGGAGAGACCTACGCGCGGCTCTACGACGAGAACCGCCGGATCCTCGAGCGACTGGCCCAGGCGGGAGTGGACCTCCCGCCGGAGCTCCGCACCGCCGCGGAGTTCACGCTGAGCAAGCGCTTCGAGGCCGAGGTCCTGCGGGCGAAGGGGAGCTCGGACCCCGCCGCCTACGCCCCGGCGATCGCGATCGGGCGCGAGGTCGCCGAACGCGGCTTCCGCATCGACCGGACGGTCGCCCGCCGCATCCTCGAGGGAGTGGCCGCCGACCTCTCGAGGACTCTCGCCGAGGAGCCGGGCGACGACCGCGCGCGGCGACTCCTCACACTCTTCGACCTCGCTCGCGCCCTCGGGGTCGAGGCATCCTTCGATCGGACGCAGGAGGTGTTCCACGAGGCGTTCCTCGCTCGCGCCGGGGGGGGCGTCTCGGTGGATGTCCGCGTGCTGCGCGAAATCGGCGAGCGGCTCGGATTCTCCGACACGCTTCTCGATCGCGCGCTCGCGCGCGAGGAGAGCCGGCGCGCCGCGGCGGCGACGGCCACGACGCCCGGCTAGTGTCCCGAGTCAGAAATCCGCATCGAGGTCGGGATTCCGCTTGCCGGGGGGCCCGCACCCCGCTAGGCAGGGGATCGGACGGTCTCGATCCCGCCCGCCGCCGGCCATGGGGGACTTCTACCAGACCGGGGTCATCACGACGCTCCACCGCCTGGGGAGGCGGGGGCCGCGCGCGCTCGAGGCGGAGCTGCGGGAGTACGCACGGCACAAGCCCATCGCCCTCCTCCTCCCTTCCCTCTACCAGGAGATCGAGGGGCCGGCCCTCCCGCGGATCCTCGAGGCGCTGCGAGACGTGGACTACGTCCACGAGATCGTCGTCACGCTGGGGCGCGCCGACGCCGAGCAGTTCGCCCGGGCGCGCGAGTTCTTCGGCGCCCTCCCGCAGCGGACCCGGATCCTGTGGAACGACGGCCCGCGCATCCAGGCGCTCTACGCGGAGCTCGAGCGGGAGGGGATCTCCGCGGGCGAGGAGGGGAAGGGGCGGGCCGTCTGGCTCGGCTTCGGGCTCGTCCTCGCGGAGGAGACGGTGCGCGCGATCGCGCTCCACGACTGCGACATCCTCACCTACTCCTCCGACATCGTCGCCCGGCTCTGCTACCCCCTCGTGAATCCCTCCTTCTCCTACGAGTACGCGAAGGGGTACTACGCGCGGGTGACGGATCGCCTCCACGGGCGCGTGACGCGGCTCTTCGTCACCCCTCTCGTGCGGACGCTGCAGAGACTCGCGAACCACCACCCCTTCCTCCACTTCCTCGACTCCTTCCGCTACCCCCTCGCCGGGGAATTCGGCCTCTCGACGGAGCTGGCTCGCGCGGTACGCATCCCGAGCGACTGGGGCCTCGAGGTCGGTTTTCTCGCCGAGGTGTACCGCAACTACTCGGCGCGGCGGATCTGCGAGGTGGACCTCCTCGACGCTTACGACCACAAGCACCAGGACGTCTCGGAGGACGACCCGACGAAGGGGCTGACGAAGATGGCGGTCGACATCGCGAAGTCGATCTTCCGGACCCTCGCGAGCGAGGGGATCCCCCTCTACGAGGGGTTCTTCCGGACGCTGAAGGCGGCCTACCTCCGGGCGGCGGAGGACCAGATCCGCCGGTACAACGACGACGCCGCGATCAACGGCCTCGTCTACGTCCGACACGAGGAAGGGAAGACGGTCGAGGCGTTCCTCCGCGCGCTCGAGATCGCCTCCAAGCAGGTTCTCGAGGATCCCCTCGGCACGCCTCTCATCCCGAACTGGAACCGGGTGACGAGCGCGATCCACGACTTTCCCGCCCGGTTGCACGAGGCCGTCGAAGAGGACAACCGCTGAAGGATCGACCTCCGCTCGTCGTCGCGACCGACGTCGACGGGTGCATTCTCGACGGCCGCACCTACGAGCCGGGCCCCGCGGCCGCCGCGCTGCGGGCGGCCGTCCGCGCCGGGGCGATCGTGCTCCTCGCGACCTCGAAGACGCGCGCGGAGATCGCGTCCCTCGAACGACGCCTCGGCCTCCGGGTCCCGGCGGCGGTCGAAGGAGGCGCCGGTCTCTGGTTCCCGCCCAGGAAGGTTCTGCGCCTCGCGGCGCCCTACGCCGTCGCGCGCCGGGCGTTCGTGGCCTGGAGGCGCCGCGAGGGGATCGGCGCCCGCGGCTTCGGGGACGCGACCGCCGCCGAGATCGCGAAACTCACCGGGCTGACGGGACCGGAGGCGGCGCGTGCCAAGCGGCGGGAGTTCGACGAGCCCTTCTGGTTCGAGGGGCCCCCGCCGCGCGCGGCGCTCGCGAGGCTGCGCGCCCTCGCCCGCGGGAAGGGACTCGTCCTCTCGCGGGGCGGACGATTCTTCCACCTCCACGGGCGCTGCGACAAGGGGCGGGCGCTGGCCTGCATGCTGCGGGAGATCGGGGAGCGGCGGGCGCGCGTCCTCGCGTTCGGAGACTCGCCCCACGACGTCCCGATGCTGCGGCGCGCGGACTTCCCCTTCGTCGTGCCGAAGCCGGGCGGCCGGCCCGATCCCGAGGTGGTTCGGAGGATTCCCCGGGCCCGCATCGCCCCCGCCGCCGGCCCGAGGGGCGTGGCGGCCGTTCTGCGCCGCTTCCTGGCCACCGCGATTCGCTGAGGTACTCTTTTCTCACGGCGGACACGGGCGCGTGCCGGACCCGACGGGAGACGGTCCGGGGGCGCCGAGGGAAAGACGATGAATCGGTGGTGGCTCGGACTCACGGCGGCGGCGATCGGAGCGTTCCTCGGAGCGGCGGGCGATGCCCTCGCGCAGGGAACGCCTCCCCCCGCCGGGTTGAGCGGGATGTGGCTCCTGACCTTCTCGGGAACCGCCTACGACGCGCAGGGCGCGAAGACGAAGGTCAAGGAGACCCTCCTCGTGTCGTTCGCGGACACGGAGAACGGCGGCCTCGACGTGGGGCCCTTCGGGGCGGGCCCCCTCTCGTTCCCGCCCGCCTCCGGCGAGCGGCTTCCGAACGCCTTCTTCGCCGAGGGCGCCGGCGCGTCCATCGCATGCCGGCTCAAGGTCGACTCCGCCTCGGGCGAGGGAGTCTCCTGCAAGGGGATCGCGACGTGGGGACCGGGCGGATCCGTCGCGATGCTGAAGGTGAAGGGGAAGCGGGTCCTCTTCGTGGGGCCGCCGACCTCGATCTTCGCCCACGACTTCGAGACGGGGCTCGCCCCCTACGTCGAGACGGACGCGGCGGGGGCGGCGCAGGACACGCTCTGGCACGACGAAGCGCTCTGCGGGATCGGCGCCCCGATCCCCTCGGCGATGGGCTCCCTCGCCGCG
>Ga0187892_10010398_pt1 | contig 11816 bp, 8 predicted proteins | sample MA1701073metaG_FD_139345 | JGI IMG/M metagenome (GOLD analysis project Ga0187892, IMG submission 139345) | Bio-ooze microbial communities from a basaltic lava cave in the Kipuka Kanohina Cave System on the Island of Hawaii, USA - MA170107-3 metaG ... | reverse complement strand
TTCGTCGATGAACGTGGCCAAGGCTTTGGCGAAATGTTCCGGAGGCCTCGCTAGGCGCACAGCAAGACCACCGGTGCGATGGATTCCGTCGCGGTGCACAGCATACGGACCGTCATGCTCCCCGTACTCAGGCGTCTGCTCGGTGAGGATGTCCGTCTTGAAGGTTCCCGATACGAGGATGGTCACGCCAACGCCGAACGGCGCGATCTCTTCCGCCAAGGCTTCGGCCCACCGTTCGAGCGCCCCCTTGGAGGCGGAGTAGGCACTGATCGACGGCATGCCCCGGATGGCTCCCTGGCTCGATACGACGATGATCCGACCGCGCCCAGCGGCCCGCATGGACGGCAGCAGCTCCTTGGTGAGCCGCACCGGTCCGAACAGGTTGGTGCGGAAAATGCGCTCCCACACCTCGGACGGCGTCTCCTCCACCGATCCCGCGGCGGCGATCCCTGCGTTGTGGACGAGGACGTCTGGCGTACCTACCGCCTGTTCGATGGCCTTGGCGGCAGCCGTGATCGACGCCGTTTCCTCGAGGTCGAGTCGGACGCCGACCAGGCGGGGATCGTCGGCGGCTGCACCCGTCGCCGCCCGCAGGCGTTCGAGTCCCACCTCGGGCGAGCGCATCGCTCCGACGACACGCCATCCCACCTTGTACAAGTGGGTCGCGGACGCCAGGCCGAGTCCGCGCGACGCACCAGTGATGACGACGCTGCGCGGCTCATGCATCATTGTCGGGCCTACAGTATCCATCCGTCCTCACTGGGTTCACGGTCGGACGTCCGTTCGGCTGAGCGGTCATCCAGCGGTTCCAGTGCCCCTCGAAGTATGGGCCGGGTTGCCCCTCTCTCTCAAAAAATCCTTGGGGGTCGTAGACCTTGGCTTCTGGATACGGCCACGGGCAGGCGACGGAGGTCGCAAGTCCCGACGCGCGGATGGCGGCGAAGCCCGCACCGTATACGAAATACGCGACGTTCAAGATGGCTGCCATCACCAGGAACGTGGCGAGGGCCGGACGCGTACGAAACCAACGCAACCTCTGGGCCAGCTTCTCGGCTTGCGTGCGTCCCGTATCGTCCCGATAGCAGAGGACGCCTGCGGGAATCATCACGACGGTGACCAGCGCGGCCTCCCAGATGAGCGGGAACTGGAAGGTCGTGCCGGCGAAGACCGAGCCCCACGGCATCACTTGCGAATAGATGTAGAGCCCGGTGTGGACGAGGAAGATCTCCAGGCACGCGTCCATGACAAAACCGGTGACGAAGAGCAGCAGCGCCATGCTGATGAGCGGGCGGCGCCAAACGAACGAGTCGGCGGACGCACGCGCCTGAAGACGGCGCAGAATCCAGGTGGACGCGAAGAAGGGGCCGATGAAGTAGAAGGTCGAGTATCCGATGACGATGAAGGGCTCGACGGTGGGCGACAACTTCACCAGTGGCCAGTCTTCGGGAAAGTGCCAGAGCTGGGGGTTGTAGACCGCATACGGTGCCCAGTTCATGATCGGGTCCTGCCAAACGATCGCCGTCGACGCCAACACCATGAGTAGATAGGGATGCGCCGGGCGCCGCATCCAGGCCCACACGAACACGCCGGCGAGCATCAGCATCATGACGACCGTCCCGACCTGATGCAGCACGAGCCATTGGTGGTCCCATCCGAACAGGAACTCCACGGGTCGGGGAACACCCGTCACCTCCGGATTGGCGACGCGAGGTGAGACGGCGCCCGTGCGCGCGTAATAGGCGATGACCGCGAGCACAGCGATGGCGACGGCGATCCACAGCGCGGGAATCAGTGACCGCTTCGGTGCGGCGGACGCGCTGACCGCGGACGGCAATGTCTGCTGTCTGGATCATGTTTCACTCCTGACCAAAGCGCGCGACGAGATGCGTGTTCGTCCCGTCCGGATCGAGCCGCCGCGCCACGAGGTAGCCCGCCCCCATCCATGCGCGGTGCATCCACTTCCCGAAACAGATCCGGGTCCCGGGTGCGCCGCTCGCTGCCGGAATCATCTTCACTCGCTCGAGGGCGTCCCGCACACCGCGGGGACTCAATGGACGCGCGTCGGCGAACGCACGCAGGAGCGCGGTCGCGATGTCCCGGTTCACCACCGGCAGACAGTATTGCGGGCGCCGTCCATAAGCCGCTGCGTACTGGTCAAGGAAGCGCTGGCCGACCGGATTGCCCTCGTCGTACTGGTCGTTCCCCGTCCATCCTAGGAATGCATTCCACAGGATGGGGTTGATCCACGCGTTCTCGAACGCGGTGCTCGTGAAGCGCGGCGGGTTCCAGTCCAGCGCCTCGAGAGCCGCGTTGACGTGTAGGATGCCGAAGCCAAAGCCACAGTGTACGAGCGCAGCAGGTTTTGCTTCGTACACTTTGCGAATCGCATCGGCGACGTCCTGCGCGGTCTGTGCGATCTGCTGCTCCGCCACGATGCGGATGCCTCTCTCGCGACACACGCTGGCGAAGCTCTTGAGATAACTCTCGCCCACCAGCGACTGCTCCACCAAAACGCCGACCTCCGTGTGTCCGCCCTGCGCAAGCAGGTCCGCCCAGAAGACGGGCTCGTCCGTCAACGAGCCCATGGGGAACGAGAACGTCCACTCGCCCAACCAGTCTTCAGAACCGGTCACGCTGACCGCCGGAACATGGAAGCGCTGCTCGATCGCCTCACGTGTCGGGACGGCGTTGTCGGTGATGCTCGGACCGAAGATGACGAGGCAGCCTTCGTCGACGAGCTCGCGGTAGGCGTCGATCACGGCCTTCACGGTTCCCTTCGGAAGGCCCTCGACCTCACGGAAGACGATGTGCACCGGGCGGTCGATGATTCGTTGTTTCAGACCTTCGTTGAACACCAGCTCGAATGTCTGCGTCAGGTCGTCTCGCATCTCCTTCGGGTAGTAAGCCGGCAGCCGAAAGTCGAAAAGGTAGCCGAGCTTGATCGGCTCCGCGGTGCTCTCGTAGGACATATCGGCGGACTCCTGTTAGCCGTCAGTTGAAAAACTCCCTGGAGCACAGCACACGGACAACAGAGCTCGGACAAATCCCTGCTGTCTCACCGTTCCCGTCTGTACTAACGTCTGGTTTCTTGTTGCTGCGCAAAGACGTTGGCCAGCAGGTTCCCTCTCCTTCCCCCAGGAGAGGGTCAGGCTGAGGTGATAAGATGTCCGACGCGCAGCGTCACCTCTGTGTGCCTGCGGGTACGCAGAGCCATTGGTGAGAAGAGAACTCATCTCATCCCCTCACCCTGCCCTCTCCCGGGGAGGGGGCCTTGCACATAAACCCCCGCCCGAGCCCGTGCCAGTCGGTTGGTCTTCGGAAGGCCAGCAGAATTCGGGCTCGGGCATGGGCACGGGCTTGGGCTGGGGAAGCCGAGAGAGACCTTATGTGCAAAGCCCCCGGAGGGAGAGGGAAATCTGCGTTCGGTGCTCTGTCTCATTGGTCCTTCAACAGTGCGTTACGCTGGTACGTCGGCCAGGTACGCGTTGATCATCTCCACGAGCCCGCTCGTCACCGTCGAGTCGTCCGTGAGTGGTCCCGCCACAGCCGCGCGAGCAGCCTCGCGTGGGCTCAGCCCTTCGGCAACGAGCCGCCCGGCGGCGATGAGCACCCGCGTCGAGGCCACCTCGCGTAGCCCGGTCGTCTGGAGGCGACGGATGGCCTGACCGAGCCGCACCAGTTCAGCCGCCCTTTCGTGGTCGATGCCGGCCTCGTGGCCGACGATCTTCTCTTCGACATCCGCGGGCGGGAAGCCGAGCTCGATGGCGACCATCCGTTGGCGCGTCGAGTCCTTGAGGTCTTTGAGCACGCTCTGGTACCCGGGGTTGTAGGACACGACCAGGCAGAAGCCGGGCGCTGCGTCGAGGGTCAGCCCCAGCCGCTCGATGGGGAGCTGGCGGCGGTGGTCGGCCAGTGGATGGAGCACGACGGTCGTGTCCTGGCGGGCCTCGACGACCTCGTCGAGGTAGCAGATGGCTCCCTCGCGCACGGCTCGCGTCAGGGGGCCATCGACCCACTCGGTTTCACCGCCGCGCAGCAGGAACCGTCCCACGAGATCTGCGGTCGTCAAGTCGTCATGGCAGGCGACGGTGATGAGCGGCCGCTCGAGGTCGTAGGCCATCGCCTCGAGGAAGCGCGTCTTCCCGCACCCCGTAGGTCCCTTGAGCATGACCGACATGCCCTGTCGGAAGGCCGCTTTGAAGACGTGCGCTTCGTTCGCGACAGCCACGTAGTACGGCCGCGGCCCACGAGTCGTGCTCACAACACCTTCCAGGCGAGGACCAACGGTCGGAGTCCGTTCGTCAGGGCCGCTCCCCGATGGGTCGCTGGATGCTGCCAAGTCCGACAGACTGCTGGCACCGTCGCCCGCCACTACCGCCCGTCCATCAGTCACTGCGACACCCGTCGGCGAACCTCCGCGGAGCGGAGGGCGGCGCGAAACAACGGACCGATCACCTGGCTCAGCTGCTCGGTCCTGGGAATCGTGGCGTGGGCAGCGCTCCCAAATACACGTCGAAGGGTCTCGGCATCGGTGCTGGCACCAATGCTCAGACAGAGGCAGGCCGTGCCGCGGTGGCGGGCCTCGGCAAGCGCGCGCCGCGCGTCGGCTGCGCCATACACGGGTTCATAACCGTGGTCGTACGCCAACCCATCGGACAGCACGACGAGCAACCGCCGCGACGTACCGCCCCGTTTCTCCAACACGGCCGCGCCATGTCGGATCGCCGCACCCAGCCTCGAGTAAGCGCCGGGCACGAGGCCGTGGAGACGCCTCATCACGAGGGTATCCAGATCTTCGTCGAACCGCTTCACGGGCACGAGGTGCACCGCGGACCGCCCTTGCGAGTGGTAGGCATACAGCGCCACACGATCCCCGCAGTCGTGAAGAGCGACAGTGAGCGCGCCGGCTGCCGCCCGCTGCTGCTCGTGCACTGTTTGGCCTGCTGCACCGGGTTCGGCCGCGGAGCCCGAGGTGTCTAGGAGGAGGAGCACGGCGAGATCGCGCCTGCGGCGAAGGCTCTCGACGTAGACCGCTTCGTTGGGCGCCGACCCCGCCAGCACCTCGACGCGTGCCTCGACCGCAGCATCGATATCGATGTCGTCGCCCTGCACCCGCCGGTGGCAACGATCAAGGCCGGTGCCGAGACGGACGAGCGGTCGGCGCAAGCCGTAACTTTCCGACAACAACAGAGGCGTGCCGTCCCTTGGTCGCGGCTCGATCTCCTTCACCGTGCACCAGTCAAGGCGATAGCGCTGGCGATGAACGTCCCACTCGGGGTACTTCGTTCCCCGGATTTCGATCGCAGGTTCCTCCACGGCCCCTGCCATGCCGGTCGAGAACGCGGTGTTGCCGCCGCCTCCCGTTCCGGCGTGCGTCCGGTCCGTTGGCGCGTCGGCACCGGGAGGGCCAGCCCCCGTGAGCTGACGCACCACGTCCAACAGTCGCCCCAGCAACCGGCCGAAAGCACCCCCACCGCCGACGGGCCTCGAAAAAAGGTCTGCGGCGGTGCCGTCGTCGTCCTCTGCAAGCTCGGCCAGTAGCTGGTTGAGCTGCTCGCGCGGCACGTGCTGACCGGTTGTCGCGCGGTCGGCGCGCTTGATTGATGCCAATAGATTGCGTGCGCGGATAGCTCCAAAGCTGTCGGGTGCGTCGGCGATCGCCTCGCGGCTCAGTGCGGCAGCCAGGGACGCGGCAGGTGAATCGACGCGCGCTGCGACATCAGAGTCGATGAGCGACCGCACCGACGGTGGCAAAACGTCCTCGATCGCGGCCAGCGCCCGATGGCCTTCTACGGCCAGGTATCGCTTGGCCAGTGCCGGGCGCCGCGTCAACTTGCGCACGACGTCGGCGTCCAGGCTTCCAGCGGCGAGGAGCGACGCCTGTACGGCGAGTGCTTTGACCTGCTCAGCTGTGCTGATGCTGGCGTCGATGAAGACCAGTTTCCCGTCAGTCCACGCCGGTTCACCGGGCTCGCCAGGCGCCACCCGCAGGGCGCGGCTGGAGATGGCGGAGGCCAGCAGGCCAAGCCGCCCCACGCTGTCGCTGTTTGCCTCTTCAAGCCTCAAGGGAAATTCCTGTTCGTCTGAGGATTGCCGGACCAAATATCTGTTCCACTACAATCGGCCCAGGGCCGGAGTCAAGCAGACACGTTCTCATCACAGCAAATCGACTAGGCGCTGCGGTTGGTGACCCCACGCAAGACCGTGTCACGAGCATGGATGAGCGCCGCGCGCTTTCCCGCGGCGCGAACGATGCTGTCTGGCATCCACAGGACATCGATCACGCACCTGGACAGCATCTCGGTGGAGGGACTGTCGATGCGTATCTCTCCCGAGCGAATTCCTGCGGACAACAGCGCCTTCAGTTGCCGAAGTCGCGTCGTAAACGACCTCGCTGGATTGCTGTCTGGCGGCGACTGTCGCATCCACGCAAGCTGAATCCTGAACTCGTCATGGAACCGATCCAACGCATTGATGTCGACCCAACTCAGGGCGTCGAGCTTCTCGACGGGCGTCGCATCCGATTGCAGAACGCCAACCCATCCGGCGCCAACTTTCTGTTCAAAAGAACGCATGATCGATGCGAGGAGCTCTTCCTTCGAACCGATCAACCGATAGACGGTGCCGGTGCCAAGACCCGCCGCCGACGCGATGTCCCTGATGGTGGTGACTTCATAACCTCTGCGACCAAACTCCGTTCGTGCCGCCTTGCGGACGTGGGCCGCTTTGTCATTGGGATTGGCTTCGCTGCCGTCCGTCCACGTCTGGATGACTTGGTCTGCGGCTGCAAAGGCGCGGGAGCGATCCAGCTCCGCATCACTGTGCGGCCGGCTGGCGAGCCCCTGCAACAAGATTCGGCAGAGGACCGCGGCGACCTGATCGGCGGCGGCTTTGTGCCGGATGACGTCAAGTCCGACGTGCAGCATCGACTGGCAAATCCGGTCCGCCAGCGTAGGGAGATCGATGTCGGGCCTGATGTATCCGCTCCATCTGCCGGCGCGCAGGGTTTGCAGCATCGCGTGCTGAATCGCGACAGGCGGCCGTTGGGCCAGGTCAACGAGCTCTGGATTTGCGCTCGGCGCCTCGTAGAACGAAATCTGGAGAGCGGCACGATGCTGGACTGCGCAGTCCGCGATCGCCGTTCCAAGCTCGACGATCCGTTCGGAAACCGGTCTCGGGTGCGGTTCGTCTAGGCTTTGCTGGGCGAGCTCCCCGATGCGATCCAGAGCGGCGTGGTAACGCCGGATCAGCTCGATCAGGATCGCTTCTTTGGATTCGAAGTGGTGATACAGGCTCCCCGGGAGAATCCCGGCGGCGTTGCCAATCTCCTCGAGGGAGGTGCGCAACCCGGAGGAGGCGATGAGCGACGCAGCGGTTTGAAGGATCCCGCTTCGGCGAGTTCCATCGGCCTGCTCATTTCGGACCTTGGCCACAGGTGTGCTGCTGTTCTTCACAACCGGTCGCCGCTTCGGTGTCACGCGAATACCCTCCGGCGGGCCTGCTTGAACGCCCCGGGGAGAATTCGAAATCCGAAATCCGAAACTCGAAGCAAACCCGAAACAGCAAACTCGAATGACCGAAACGCAGAGTCAAGATCACTCCCGCTTCGACATTTCGAGCATTGGAGTTTCGAGCTTGTTTCGGATTTCGCGCTTCGAAATTCGAATTTCAAGCGGCGAGTCCTTGTCTCGCGGCTAGGCGGTGATGCCGAGCCGCTCGCAGATGCCGAGAACTTCGTCGAAGATCGACATCGGCACGGTGAACGGCTGAGTCGCCGACACGGTGGTGAGATGAGCGGCGACGTCGTCGGCCGTCGGGGTGCTGCCGGGCTCCGCAAGCCAACCCTCGGCGAGTCCGACGAAGACCCGCGCGAAGCGCCCGGCACAGGCGGAGTAGTTGTGATGGCTAAACTCGCAGGCGCGACTGGCGAGGAAGACGACGATGGGCACGACCAACTCTGGCTGGATGGCGTTCAGAAAACCCGACTCTTCGAGGTACTTCGGGTCCGGCACCGTATCGGTGACCATCCGCGTATAGCCGAACGGAAGCACGGTATTCGCAAGGATGCCGTGCGGCGCCCCTTCGATCGCGATGACGTTGGTCAACCCGACGAGACCGGCTTTGGCAGCGGCGTAGTGGGCTTCAAGCGGCTGGCCGAACAGCGCCGCCGACGAAGCGATGAAGACGCAGCGGCCGTAGCCCTGTAATTTCATCACGCGAAACGCGGGCTGGCTCAAATAGAATCCGCCGTCCAGGTGTACGCTGAGCATGCGCCGCCAGTCGGCCTGCGACAGTTCGTCGAAGGGCACGCTGTTGAAGACGCCCGCGTTGCTCACGATCGCATCGACGCGACCGAAGCGATTGACCGCGGTACGAACGATCGCCTCCCCGCCCGTGGGGCTTGCGACGGACTCGTACGACGCCACCGCCGCACCGCCGGCGCGCTCGATCTCGTCCACGACCTGGTCCGCGACGCTGGAGTCCGAGCCCTCGCCGTGCATCGTGCCGCCGAGGTCGTTCACCACCACTGACCCACCGCGCCGCGCAATCTCCATCGCATAGAGGCGGCCAAGACCGCGGCCAGCTCCGGTGACGATCACGACTTGGCCTCTAAAGTCGATCATGCAGTCGGGAACCAAACATTTGTCCCAACCCTACAGTTCGGGATCGGCACCGGCAAGCCCCTCACCACTCGCGTGCTCCCGACTGCGATAGGGGGATCGCCTACGTGATCACCTGACAATGCTGCACGAACGCAGACCACGTCCTGAATCGTGGTGGGCACGGTGTCTTGAGCGGCGATGTTGGCAAGAGTCGTGGCTGCTCGAGGCCCTCGCTCGCACCGCGGGCCGCACCCCCTGAACGGTCAATTTGACTGGCAGGCTCGTCTGCAGCCGCTCCCGGAGCCGCAACCGCACGCACGCATCGCCTTGCGAGGCGTCGCCGACAACCCGGAGACGACAATCGCCGCGCCTTCCGCAAAATGGCGCTTGAAGTGATTAGGTTTCCGATTACAATCCTGCGGCTTTCGATGCACCCGAGGGAGCTTCGAGAGCAGGGGCAGTGTAAGCGGACCACCGTACCTAAGCAGGAGGAACGATGCGATCGCCGATGTACTCGCTCTCATTCAGTACCGTGGCCGTAGTGGCTGTAGCCGGTGCGCTCGTGGCGCAGGGATGCGGCGGCGACGACCCACCGCCCATCGTCCCGACTGCGACCGCGATCCCGAGCCCGACACCGACGCCGTGCGTCCTTGGCGGTCCCTACTGTGGCACTTCTTTCAACGTCAATACGATCCAGCCGACGACGTTTGGACCCGCCTGGGCGGATGTGATCACCTCGCCGAGCAACATGTTACCCTGCTTCGGCCACTACGCCCTGTGTTATTACGCTAACTGCACGGTCACGGCTGGAACTGACGGCACCGTCAGTGATTGTCCCTGTTTCGACTGGTACGGCACCAGCTACGTCATGATCAATGGCATTCTCGGTCTCGAGTCGTACGAAGCGACGGTCGAGCAGTGCACCCGCGATCCGGACAGTTGTAGCGTCCCCAATGGTGCGCCGGTGTGCAAAGAAATCAACAATCGAACGTTCTACGACGGCGCCAACACCATCTCGACCTTCAGCTTCTATCGCGCTCTGCAAGAGCCCATCGGAAGTACGAGTTGTACCTTGGATCCCGGGTTGTACTCCGGCTGTATGACGGCTCCGTGCTTCGGCAATGCGACGCCAGACCCCAGCAACGGCACCGTGACCGTTCACTGCGACTGTCCCAACTACGAAGGTCCCTACCAGATCGGTAAGGACGGGGAGTCGTGCGACAACATGCCGATGACCTGGTCAGCCGCGTACAACACGATCCAGATCCCGTCGAACCCGTGCGACCTGGTCAACGGATGCGTGGTCGACGCGCCCGAAGATGCGTGTGGCTGCCCACTGTACACATCTGGCACCGTCCTCCCACCGGGCAGCGGGGTCGATTGCAACCTGGTCTGCCAACAGTACGCGAGCTGCAAAAAGCGCAACTCCAATATCGAGCTGGGCTACACCTGCGATGCGACCATCTGCACGTCGACCGAACACGACCTCGTCTTCGAAGCCTGCTTGGGGCTCGAACAGTGCGACCTGAGCGAAATCTTCAAAGCGGAGCGTGCGGCGCAGTGCAGTTGCTGCGGCAGCCAGTTGTGCGACTGCGAAGCGAACGAGGAGACCGATGTGGCGATCGGCGCACTGAACGAGGCGCAGCGAGAAGCTGGAGAGACGCCGCAGTGCGACATCAACGGGACGCTGTGCGGCACAGTGCCTTGACGCATCGCCAGCCCGCGAGCTGAATTCGGCCGGAGGTCCTTCCCCAGAAGATCTGGGATCTCGTTGGGCTGACAATTCCACTCATGGTGCGGAAGCCGATTCCGCGTCGACAAATGTACCCGAATGTCCGAGAGCGACGCCGCGCTCAACCGATGGCCGCTTGACCGGATCCACGGCACCGGCCATGGTCGGTGCCGGCCTTGGGGCGGCGGCGAGAACATGTGGGTCACTCCAAACGACTTCGCCTTCACGCTGAGCTTCTTCGTCACCCTGTTCTCGGTTCTCAATCCCCCCCACGCGGTACCGCTGTTCCTGGCGATGATGCCGTCGGCGACGCCGGACATGACTCGACGCGTCGCGCGCGTTGCGGCGCTGACCGTGCTGATCGCGCTCACCACTTCACTGTTCGTCGGCGAGCAGCTCCTCGCGTTGTTCTACATCACGGTGCCGGCGTTCCAGATCGGCGGCGGGCTGCTGATCCTGTTGATGGGCCTCTCGATGCTCCAGGGCCAGATGAGCCCGGCCAAATCGACGCCGGCGGAAGCCGCCGAGGCGGCACAGTGGAGAGAGATCGCCGTCGTGCCGCTCGGCACTCCGATCCTCGCCGGGGCCGGCGCGATGAGCACCGTCATCGTCTTCGCCCATCAGACCGACGGCTGGGCGCAGTGGAGCGGACTCGTCCTGGGCATCGTCGTGAATTCCCTCCTCTGCTGGGGCTTCCTGCGCTTCTCCGAAACGCTCCTGCGTCTGCTCGGCCGCACCGGGATGAACGTCATCAGCCGTTTGATGGGCATGATCCTGGTCGCCATGGCGGTGCAGTTCATGGCCGACGGGGCCCACGACCTCTTCGCCGGCGCACCGCCGCAAGCCGCGCCATAAGGCATCCCGCCGGCTCAACGAGGGAGCCCCAATTGTCCGCGATGGCCAGCAGATGCCGCGAGGAATGAGATGAGCAAAGCAATCAACGGGGATCTTTCGGTTCGGGCGGTCGTCGACACGGCTCGGATGGAATGGACGTCAAGTCCGAGCGGATCCGTCTGGCGAAAGCGAGTTCACTTGGTGGGTTCGCCAGAGTCGGGCCAGGTCACGTCTGTTGTGCGCTACGAGCCAAAGTCGAAGTTTCCGGCGCACGACCATCCCGAGGGAGAAGAGATTCTCGTACTCGAGGGCGTGTTCTCCGATGAACACGGCGATTGGGCCGCCGGCAATTACCTCCTCAATCCTGAGAGCTTTCGGCACGCTCCTTTTTCCGAACCCGGCTGCCTCTTGTTCGTCAAGCTCAGACAGTTCCCCGGGCCGGAACGGCGACACGTTGTGGTCGACACCCGAGAGCTCGCTTGGCAGCCGAGCTCGATTCCGGGTGTAACCCGGAAGGCGCTCTACCAGCAAGCGGGCTTCCACGACACGACGCGCCTCGAGCGTTGGGACTCGCAAACGGACTTGGGTACGGTCCTCTATGAGCGAGGCGCCGAGTTGTTTGTCCTCGAGGGCGAGTTCGCCGATGA
>Ga0187892_10010397_pt1 | contig 11817 bp, 13 predicted proteins | sample MA1701073metaG_FD_139345 | JGI IMG/M metagenome (GOLD analysis project Ga0187892, IMG submission 139345) | Bio-ooze microbial communities from a basaltic lava cave in the Kipuka Kanohina Cave System on the Island of Hawaii, USA - MA170107-3 metaG ... | reverse complement strand
GAAGGCGTCGAGGTCGACGGGCGGCGGCGCCGCCGGCGGTTCCGACTCGGACACGGGCGTCGCCGGAACCGAAACGACCGCAACGACCGGGGCGACCGGCCGAGGGCGCGCCACCCTGGACGCGGCCGCCTTCGTGGTCGCGGCCGCCTTCGTGGCCGCGGCGGGCTTGGTCGCGGCGGGCTTGGCCGCGGGCGCCTTCTTGGCCGCGGCGGGCTTGCGGGCGGGCGGCGGCTTGGGGGCGGGCGGCGCCGCAGGCGCCGGAGCGTCTCCGTTGGCGGACGCCAGGCGCGCCGACGCCTCTCGCAAGAGCTTCCTCAGGTCGTCGGTTCCATCAGGCACTCTCGTTCCTCCTTCGCTGGATGCGCTCGGAGCGCGTCCTCCCACCAAGGAGGGCGACCGTCCGCCGCGTGCTTGTGCTTCCAGAGTTGTCGGCGCCCAGATAGCCGCGCTTGAGAATTACCCTGTGGGCCATGTTGACGTACGTGGTCCCGGAGATCAGTTGTGGGCACTGCAAGGCCGCCATCGAAGGCGGCGTTCGACAGGTGCCGGGGGTGGACCGCGTGGAAGTCGACATCGACGCCAAGACCGTGGTGGTCGAGGGCGCCGCGTCCTCGGATGCGGTCGTGGCCGCCATCGTCGAGGCCGGCTACGAGGAAGTCCAGCCCCAGACGTAGTGGTGCGGGCGAGAGCCTTCCTCATCGCAGCCGCCGTCGTGCTCGCCGCGTGCAGGGCCGGCGAGCCGGCTGCCGACCTGTCCCCGGCGCAGGGCCCGGCGCAGGGACCTACGTCGCCTGAAGCCCCCACGACGCCCGCCCCTCCCACGACGGCGGCGTCAGTCGCGCCGCCCACCGCCATCCCCGCCGGCCCGCCCGCCATCGCCGACAACCCCGCCGATCTCGCCGCCCAACTGGCGAGCACGGAGGCGGCGATCCGCAACCCCGCCACCCCCGCGTCGGCCCTGCCCGGGCTGGGCCACACCCAGCAACTGGCCGCCGGCCGGCTCGTCACCCGCCCGGAGTGGTACGACGAGGTCATCGCCCGGCTGCCTGAACCAGCCAGGTCCTCCGTCGCCGCCAACGTGGCCGCCGGCATCGACCTCCGGGCTCTGGTGACGGGCGAGCCCCGGCCCATCCCCAACTGGAAGATCATTGCCCCGCCCCCGGCCGCCGAGCTGCTCAACGAGTACAAGTCGGCCGAAGCGGCCACCGGCGTGGGCTGGCAGTACCTCGCCGCCATCCACCTGGTCGAGTCCCGCATGGGTCGTATCCGGGGCGACAGCTCGGCCGGCGCCCAGGGCCCCATGCAGTTCCTGCCGTCCACCTGGGCCGCCTACGGCGCAGGCGGCGACATCAACTCCTACCACGACTCGATCCACGCCGCGGCCCGCTACCTCAAGGCCAACGGCGCGCCCGCCCGCATGGACAGCGCCCTGTTCAACTACAACCGGAGCAACCGCTACGTGCGGGCCATCACCGCCTACGCCGGCCAGATGAAGGCGGACGAGCGGGCCTACCTGGGGTACTACCACTGGCAGGTCTACTACTTCAGCGCCTGGCTGCCCGAGGGCTACGGCAGCTGACCGGCCGGCGCGGCGCAGCCCCCGGCGCTGGGGAGCGAGCCGGGGGCTGCGATCGTGGTTGCGAATGCGGCTTACAGGGCGCCGATGCCGTCCAGCACCTGCTGGATGATCTCGTCGACGAGACGCTGGATGGCGTCGATCAGTTCCTGCACGTCAGAGGGGACCAGCACCGGCGGGGTGTCCGGAGCAGGAACCGACAGCCCGTCGTCGGGCGTGTCCACGACCGGGGGGTTGGGCGCGTCGACCGGGCTCGACACGGGGGCGTCGACCACGTCCAGACCGTTGACGAGGTACAGGCTCACCGAGGCCTCGGACGCGCCCTGGTTGGCGGCGCACAGGCGCACCGCGCCGGGCGCCCCCGTCGTGGTCACGGCGAGCCGCTCGGGAGCGGAGGCCAAGAGGACGCCCTCCGAGGTGAGGGTGAAGACCACCTCGGGGCTCCCGAGACCCTCGGCCCGGACCGAGTCGGCGGTGGCCGGGAGGTCGACGCATACTTCCCCGCCGGGGGCCACGTTGGTCTGGGCGCTGACCTCGTTGGCGAAGGCGGCGCCGGACCCGGCCAGAACGATCGCCCCGGCGGCAGCGGTGGCGGTGAGGAATTTGCGAATCGTCATTGGATCTGTCCTTTCGTGTGATCGTCCTTTGACGGTTCGCAGCATCCGGCCGCGGCCTTGCCACGCCGTTGCCACCCGCTTGCCAGCCTCGAGGGAGGGCTACCGCAGTGGGCTACCGCAGCTTGGCGGCCAAGGCCCGGAAGGCCCGGCCCCGGTGCGACAGGGCCTGCTTCTCCTCGAGGGTCATCTCACCGTAGGTCCGCCCCCCGCCCCCGTCGGGCTCGAACGCGGCGTCGTAGCCGAAGCCGTTCTCCCCGCGGGCAGCCGCCGCCACCACCCCCCGCACCGACCCCTCGGCGACGACCTCCCGACCGTCGGGGAAGCACACGACGGCCACGGTCGTGAAGCGGGCGCCCCGCGCCGTGACCCCGTCCAGCTCGCGGAGCAGCTTGGCCAGGTTGTCGGCGTAGGTGGCGCCCTCGCCCGCGTAGCGGGCGGCGTGCACCCCGGGCCGCCCGCCCAGGGCGTCGACCGCAAAGCCGGTGTCGTCGGCCACCGCCGCCTCGCCGGTGGCGTCGGAGAGGGCCCGCGCCTTGAGGCGGGCGTTGTCGACGAGGGTCGTACCCGTCTCGTCGATGTCAGGAACGTCCGCCGGCCTGGGGACCAGCTCGACGACATCTTCGAGCAGGGCCGCGATCTCCTTCGCCTTGTGGGGGTTGGCCGTGGCGAGGACGAGCTTGACCATCAGCGCGGCGCCGGCGGGGCGGCCACCGCCTCGGCCTGGAAGTCGAGGATCTGGGCGATCCCGTGCTCGGCGAGCCCGAGGAGGTCGTCCAGCTCGTTGCGGGTGAACGCCAGCCCCTCGGCCGTCCCCTGCACCTCGACGAACCTGGCCTCCGACGTCATCACCACGTTCATGTCGACCTCCGCCTTCACGTCCTCCACGTACTCCAGGTCGAGCACCGCCACCCCGCCCACGATGCCGACCGACACCGCCCCGCATGCCGCGGTGAGGGGGAACGAGGGCAGCCGCTTCGCCTGCACCAGCCGGGTGCAGGCGTCGTGGAGGGCGACGTAGGCCCCGCAGATCGACGCGGTGCGGGTGCCGCCGTCGGCTTGGAGCACGTCGCAGTCCAGGGTGACCTGGCGCTCGCCGAGGAGGGCCAGATCGGTCACCGCCCGCAGCGAGCGACCGATCAGCCGCTGGATCTCCTGGGTGCGACCGGACTGCCTGCCTCGGTTGACCTCCCGGTCGCTCCGCTCGGTCGTCGATCCCGGCAACATCGAGTACTCGGCCGTGACCCACCCCCGGCCCTGGCCCCGCAGCCACGGCGGCAGGCGCTCCTGGACCGACGCCGTACACAGCACGCGGGTGCGGCCCATGCTCACGAGCACCGACCCGGCGGCGAAATCGGTGTAGTCCCGCTGGAACGTCACCGGCCGCAACTGGTCCGGCGCCCGCTCTCCCGGCCTGCTCACAGTTCGAACCTCCCGTTCATGACCGCCAGTTCCGCTTCCGCCCCGAACGCCTCCGAAGCCTCCATGCGGCTCTGCTCCCGGTCAAGGGTGGGCCAGATGTGGGTGAGGACGAGCCGTCCCGCCCCCGCCTCCCGGGCGAGGGTCCCCGCCTGGCGGGCGGACAGGTGCTGCATGTCCCCTTCCCGGGCGATCGGGATGCTCGCCTCGCTCAGGACCACGTCGAGGCCGGTTCCGAGCGCCTCCACCGACCACGCCGGCCCGGTGTCGGCCGTGTACCCGAGCGACCCGCCAGCCGTCGCGTCGACCCGCACGGCCAGCGTCACCGGCCCATGGTCGGTGCGGGAGAACGCCAACTCCAGCGTCCCCACCGGCGCCCGGTCGCCGTCGGCCACGTCGTGCCACTGGATCGACGGGCGCATGTCCTCGGACGTGTGCCGTTTCAGCTCGGCGGGGGCGTACACCGGGAAGCCCTGCCGCGCCGCGAAGTGGCGCAGGGCCACGTGGAAGCCCTCCAGGTCCGACCAGTGGTCGGGGTGCCGGTGGCTCAGGACGACGGCGTCGAGGTCGGCGAGGGCGATGTGGCGCTGGAGGTTGGCCATCGTCCCCGAGCCGGCGTCGAGCCACAGCCGCGTCGTCCCGTCGTCGACCAGGTAGCCGCTGCACGCGCCCCCCGGCCCGGGGTAGGAGCCCGAGCAGCCGAGCACGGTCACCGTCAGTCCCACTGCCAGGCCTCCACCCGGTCCAGCTCCGGACCGAGGAGCCGGCGGCCGAGGGCCTGGAACCAGGCCACGTCGCCCGAGGAGATGAAGCGGTGGGCGCCGGTGCGGCTGCGGTCAGCCGCCCGGTCGGCGCCGAGGATCGCCCGCACCTCGAAGGCGGTCTCGTCGGCCGAGGAGACGAGCACCACGTCCCGCCCCATCACGTCGCCGATGGTGCGGGCCAGGAACGGGTAGTGGGTGCAGCCCAGCAGCAGGGTGTCGACCTGAGCCGCCCGCACCGGCGCCAGCAGGCGCTCGGCCAGGACGTACGCCTGGTCGGTGCGGAACTCCCCCCGCTCCACCAGCTCCACCAGGCCGGGGCAGGAGGCGCAGGTGAGGTGGACGGGAGCGCCCGTCTCGGCCACCGCGTTCTGGTAGGCGCCCGACCCGATCGTCCCCACCGTGCCGATCACGCCCACGCGCCCGCTGCGGGTGGCCTTGATGAGCGACCGCACGCCCGGTTCGATGACGCCGATGACCGGCGCCGGGCACTCCTTCTCGAGGACGTCGAGGGCGGCCGCGGTGGCGGTGTTGCAGGCCACCACCAGCAGCCCCGCGCCGAACTCGTCGCACAGCAGGTCGCCGATCTGGGACGCGTACTCCCGCACCTCCTCGAGCGGCCGGGGGCCGTAGGGGTAGCGGCCGGTGTCGCCGAAGTAGACCAGGTCCTCGCCGGGCAGCAGGTCGATGAGGGCGCGGGCGACCGTCAGCCCGCCGAAGCCGCTGTCGAACATCCCGATGGGGCGCCGCGCCACGGGGTTCAGAAGTACACGATCCGCGACGCCCGTTCGACGACCTCGTCCAGATCGTCGGTCCACACCCCGGTGGAGAGGTACTTCCAGCCGCTGTCGGCCAGCACGACGGCGATCACGCCCTCACCGATCTGGCGCGCCACCCGGGCGGCCCCGGCCATGGCGGCGCCGGACGAGATGCCGGCGAACACGCCCGCCTCCGCGGTGAGCCGGCGGGTCCACTCGATCGACTCCCGGGGCCGCACGATCACCTTCCGGTCGAGGACGTCGGGGTCGAAGATGGGGGGCACGAACCCGTCGTCCAGGCTGCGCAGGCCCTGCACCAGCTCGCCCGCCGGAGGCTCGACCGCCCACACCTTGATGTCCGGGTTCTGCTCCTTGAGGTAGCGGCCCACCCCCATGAGGGTCCCGCTGGTGCCCAGCCCGGCCACGAAATGGGTCACTTCGGGACAGTCCCGCCACAGCTCCGGTCCGGTCCCCCGGTAGTGGGCGGCCACGTTGGCGGGGTTGCCGTACTGGTAGAGCATCAGCACGGCAGGCAGCTCCTTGGCCAGCCGCTGGGCCATGCGCACCGCCCCGTTCGACCCCTCCTCGCCGGGCGAGAGGATCACCTCGGCGCCGAATATCTCCAGCAACTGGCGCCGTTCGACGGAGACGTTCTCGGGCAGTACGACCTGCAACCGGTACCCCCGGAGCCGGCAGATCATGGCCAGGCCGATGCCCGTGTTGCCCGACGACGGCTCCAGGATCGTCTGGCCCGGCTTGCCCGGCTCGAGCGAACCGTCGGCCTCGGCCGCCTCGATCATGGCCAGGGCGATGCGGTCCTTGACCGACCCGCCCGGGTTCTGCCCCTCCAGCTTGGCCAGGATGCGCACGCCCGCGTCGGGGCTGAGCTGGCTGACGTCGACGAGGGGGGTGTTGCCGATGAGGTCGAGGACGGACCGGGCGGGGGGCACTCGGCGGCCGGCGCGCTACGAGCCGCCGGCGACCGCCGGGAGCACCGAGATCACGTCCCGCTCCGACACCGCGGTGTCGAGGTGGTCGAGGTAGCGGACGTCCTCGTCGTTCTTGTAGACGTTCACGAACTTGTGGAGCTTGCCCTCGGCCGTCACCAACTGGCCGGCCAGGCCCGGGTAGCGGCGCACCGCATCCTCGAACACCTCCCCGACGGTGGCGCCGTCGGCCTTGATCGCCGACTGCCCACTGGTGTTGGCCCGCATGACGGTGGGGACGCGAATCTCGACTGGCACGGTCGGAAATCCTACCGGCCGACCACGACTACCGGCTCCTCGTCGATCCGGCCGTCCACGATGCGGAACGACCGCACGTCGGGCTCGGGCAGCTTCAGCGACACGATCACGTAGTGCCAGTCGGGCCAGCCCGCCTCGGCGACGTCGGTTGGGGACGGGTACGCCTCGGTATGGGTGTGGGAGTGGTACACGCCGGTCAAGGTGAGGCCGCGGGCGCCGGCGTCGTCGTCGGCGGCGGCGACGTCCAGCGGGTGGGGCTCGTAGACCTTGGCTGACGCCCGGACGTTGCGGCACCGGTAGACCTGCTGGATGTCGCCCGACTCGCCGCCGGGGCGCGCCGCCAGCAGGCCGCACGCCTCGTCGGGCACGGCGTCGATGGCGTGGGCGACGATCGCCAGGTACTGGTCGTTGTCCAGTCGGAGCATCGGGGGCAGCAGGGTACCGTCGAGCCCGATGGCGAAGCGGAGGGCGCCCACGCTGGCTCAGCCCGCGGCCGGCATGAAGGTCGTGGCCAAGAACCGGCGCGCCCGCCACGACTACGACATCCTGGAAGTGCACGAGGCGGGCATCGCCCTGGTCGGCACCGAGGTCAAGTCGGTGCGGGAGGGGCACGTCCAGCTCAAGGACGCCTACGCCCGCATCGACGGCGGCGAGCTGTGGCTGGTGGGCGTGCACGTGTCGCCCTACGCCTCGGCCGACGGGTTCGGCGGCCACGAGCCCGAACGTCGCCGCAAGCTGCTGCTGCACAAGCGGGAGATCGCCGAGCTGGCCAACCGGGTGGCGCTGGAGTCCTTGACCCTGGTGCCGCTGTCGGTCTACTTCAAGGAGGGCAAGGCCAAGGTCGAGCTGGGGCTGGCCAAGGGCCGCAAGCGGTACGACAAGCGGGAGGCGATCGCCACCCGTGACGCCAACCGGGACGCCGAGCGGGCCCTGGCGAGGCGCAACCGGGAACGCTTCTCGTAGCTCGCCGAAGGGTCGCGGCATCGTCGCCGCCGACCGGCACGACCGCGTCGTTGAGAGCCTCCAGCGCGGCGCGACTGGGATCGTCCTGGGCAGCCTTCAGCACCGGCGGCCAGATCGGCGGGACCGCGGCGGCCGGCGGCCAGATCGGCGGCGGGGCGGGATCCGGCTCATCGAACGGCGCGGGAGCCGGTCGCCCCGGTCCAGGGCGAGGAGGGCGGGCGCCACCCAGCCCCAGGTGGAGACGCCGGCCGCGTCGCATGCTCGGCGCGCCGCCCATACGGCGATCCGCCGTGCCCCCCCGTAGGCCCGGACTGCTGGCGGGCGTGTTCGTGCCAGTAGGGGGCGGGGGGGGCGGGCCACACGCAGTCCTGCTCCTCGATATCGAGCGGCGTCGACCCCTCGCCCCCATTGCACGAGCGACACGTCCTCACTCCTCCGTCTGCCGGAACGACGCCTCAACGACCTCCTCCCACGCGTCACCGAGCGGCAACGGCCGTCCCGCGCCGGCCGTACACCTGCCCGGCGAGATGCTCGCCCACCGGCTTGTCGTCCGACGCCGACCGGACGTAGACCTGCCTGTTGTGCACCCAGGCGTCGCCGCTGAACAAGCACCCGCAACGGGCCTAGACTGGGCGGTCAGTTTCCCGTCCCAGGGGGTGCATGGTTTCGACTTCGGTTGTTGCGGTGGGAGAAGCGAGCCGTGGTCTCCGGAGCCACGTTAAAGAGCCGGAACACAAACACAAACGCCAAGCCCAGCTTGGTTCCTCTCGCGGCCTAAACAACCGTGAGACGTTCGTCCAGGCTCGGCCCTGCGGTCTGGTAGCGAGCGCCATCTAGCGGGGCTCACCCGGTGCGCTGCGTCAGCGGGCGCCGCCGGGGACACCTCAGCTGACTGGGGCGGTCGCCCGACGCCGGCGACGTGCGGCTGCCCGAGACCCATCCGCCGGCTGCGCTCGGAGAATGCCCACCAAGGCCCCGAAGGACGAGGGTTCGATTCCCTCCACCTCCACCAAACGCTTGACACGTTCTCGGCGCCCCCGCCCAACATGGCCGACAGCAACCGTCGAGCCGCTCGGCCACCTCCCAGGTCAGGTAGCGCTCTCCACACGGCGGGCAATCCTCCATGGGTACGTCAAGCACCACCGCGACGCGCCCGGCGCGCTCCGCCGCCTTCGCCCTCCTGACCGGCACACGCTCACCTTGGTCGCAGCGCTCGCAACGAATCATCGGCGCGTCCTGAAACCGGTCGACTAGCGCGACGGGTCGGGCTCGTAGACGGTGACCACTCGGTCCTCGGCGCGCACAACGTCGACGATAACGACGACATGGAGCGGGCGTGTGGCGATCGTAAGGACGAGTTCCTGATCCCGGCGGCCAGCTCGATCTCCTCGATGACGGCCGCTTCCTCGCAGGCCGCCTCGAACTCGGCGAGCGTGCAGTCGATCTGTCGGAGCTTGTCGAAGGGCATGCTCCGACACCAGGCGCCTCTCCTGCCAGGTCTTTCGGGCGGGGCTCAACCGGCGGCGCCGGCGCAGCCTGGCATGCTCCACGATCCAGCGCGGCGCCTGCCAGGACCAACCCGCGTCATCGGCACCGAGCAACGTCGCAGCCGGATGTTCCCGACGTGGCAGCCGAGAAGTTCTCCCTCTCGGGTCACGGCGGCGGGTCACCGGCGATGCGGCGGGCTGCATGCTCGGCCTGGCGGACGCAGGCGGCGATGCCAACGCCCCGGTAGGCGGCGCCGGCCACCTGAACGTGGGGCGGCAGCAGCCGCTCGATGCGGCGGACCCGGTCCTCGTGGCCCACGTCGTACTGGGGGAACGAACGGGGCCACCGAGTCACGAGCGATTCGTCCGGTCCCGCCGAACGCAGGCCCATCGCCGCCGCCAGCTCACCGTGGACCGAGGCGACGAGGGCGGCGTCGGTCATCCGCATGGCCCGGTCGTCCCCGATCCGGCCCGCCGAGGCCCGCAGCAGGACCGAGTCGCCCGCCAAGCCCCACTTCGCCGTGGTCCAGGTGCAGGCCGTGATCAGCCGCCCGTCGACCCGGGGCACGAGGAACCCGCTGCCGTCCAGCGGCCCCGGCAACGCCTCGGGCCGGTACGCCAGCGAGACCGTCACGACCGAGGCGTACTCGACGCCTTCCAGCTCCGCCGCCGCCTCCCCGCCGACGAGCCGGGCCGCCGTGAACGCGGGCACGGCGAGAACCACGTGCTCGGCCTCGATGTCACCCAGCGCGTCCACCCGGGCGTTCAGCCGTACGTCCACCTCCTCCGCCAGCCGGTCGACGAGGCGCTGGAGCCCGCCCCGCAGGCCCAGGAAGACCGGCCCGCCCGAGCCTGCCGGTCCCACCCGCCCCGCCGCCTGGCGCAGCCCGAGCAGCAGGCTCCGGTGCGAGGCGGCGGCCTCCGCCACCTGGGGGGCGACCGACGCCAGGCTGAGCCGGTCGGCGCGTCCGGCGTGGATGCCGCCGAGCAACGGCTCGACCAGCCGGGCCGTCACCTCGGGGCCGAACCTCCGTCCGACCACCTCCCGCACCGACCGGTCGCCGGTCGGCCGCGTGCGCGGCAGGACGACGTCGAGGGCGGCGCGGGCGACACCCCACGGCGACACGATCCCGGTGCGGGCCAGGGGCGCCAAGCGGCAGGGCACGCCCAGCGACGTCCCCTCGGGCAGGGGCCGCAGCGCCCCCCGGGTCCACACGTAGGCCTTGCCGGTGGCCGGCGCGACCAGGTTCTCGCCGAGCCCGAGCGACCGGCACAGGTCGGCGGCCCACGGAACCCGGGCGAGGAAGGTGTCCGGCCCCGCTTCCACCGCCACGCCTGCGAGGGAGGTGGTGGCGATCTTGCCGCCGGCCCGGTCGCCGGCCTCGTACACGGTGACGTCGGCGTGGCCGCGGAGGAACCAGGCGGTGGCCAGCCCGGTGATCCCGCCCCCGACGACGGCGACGCGCGGCGGTTCAGAAATGGCGGCGGACCACGTCGGCGAGGGTGGCGCAGAGCTGGGGGTCGTCGTTGGGCATGCGGGTGCGAGCGAAACCCAGGCCCAGCTCGGCCGCCAGGGCCGCCGCCTCCACGTCGAGGTCGTAGAGGACCTCCAGGTGGTCGGACGTGAACCCCGCCGGGCAGACGACCACGTGGCCCGCCCCGCCCTCGCCCGCCCGGGCCCGCAGCACCTCCAGGATGTCGGGGCCGATCCACGGTTCGGCTGTCCTCCCCGCCGACTGCCACGCCACCGACCAGCGCGCCAGGTCCGCCCGCTGGGCCACTGCGGCGGCGGTCTCGTGCAGCTGCGCCGGGTACGGGTCCCCCTCGTCGAGGATGCGGGACGGGAGGCTGTGGGCGGTGAAGACCACCTCGCTCCCGGGCGTCGCCACCTCGCCCACGAACCGGGCCAGCAGGTCGAGGTAGCCCGGCTCCAGGTGCCACGACTCGACCACCCGCACCCCCGCGCCGGCGCGGGCGGCGTACTCGCCCACCGACAGCCGGGAGTAGTGCGGCGCCAGGACCAGGCCCACGAGCTCCTCGGCGCCGGCGTCACGCAGCGCTGCCACCCCGTCCTCGATGAAGGGGGCGGCGTGCTTCATGCCCAGCTCGACCCGGTGCCCGGGCCCGAGCGCGGCGGCCAGCCCGCGGGCCTGGGCCTGGGTGCGCTCCAGGAGAGGCGACGTCCCCCCGATGGCGGCGTAGCGAGCCTCCAGCTCGGCCAGTTGCTCAGGCGCCGGCGGCCGGCCCCGGCGCACATGGGTGTAGTACGCCTCGATGCAGGCGGGAGTGGCGGGCGTGCCGTACGCCATCACCAGGACGCCCCTAAGCGGAGGCATGCACCAGGTCGACGACGCGCCGGAGGATGTCGGGGTCGGTCTGGGGCAGCACGCCCCAGCCCAGGTTGAAGATGTGCCCGGGACGTTCGCCGTTGCGGGCCAGCACGTCCCGCACGCCCTCGGCCACCGCGTCCCACGGGGCCAAGCAGCGGGCGGGATCGAGATTGCCCTGGACGGCGACGTCTGGCCCCAGCCGCTCGCGAGCGGCGTCGAGGGGGACCCGCCAGTCGACGCCCACCACGTCCGCCCCCGCCTCGGCCATGAGCCCGAGCAGCTCGCCCGTCCCGACGCCGAAGTGGATGCGGGGAACGCCTAGCTCGCGGAGCCCGTCGAGAAGTGCGGCGCTGGCCGGCAGCACGTAGCGGCCGTAGTCGGCGGGCGACAACTGGCCGGCCCAGGAGTCGAACACCTGCACCGCCTGCGCCCCCGCCGCCACCTGGGCCCGAAGCGACGCCAGGGCGATGGCCGCCAGCGCGTCGGTCAGGTCGCGCCAGAGGGCGGGTTCGCCGTACATCAGCGCCTTGGTGCGGGCGTACATCTTGGACGGCCCGCCCTCGATCAAGTAGCTCGCCAGGGTGAACGGGCCCCCGGCGAACCCGATCAGGGGAACGTCGCCCAGCTCCTTGACGAGAAGCCGCACCGTTTCGAGCACGAAGGGG
>Ga0187892_10010396_pt1 | contig 11818 bp, 8 predicted proteins | sample MA1701073metaG_FD_139345 | JGI IMG/M metagenome (GOLD analysis project Ga0187892, IMG submission 139345) | Bio-ooze microbial communities from a basaltic lava cave in the Kipuka Kanohina Cave System on the Island of Hawaii, USA - MA170107-3 metaG ... | reverse complement strand
GACGCGCCTTCGTCCGCCCTGCCGGGCGGGGAAAAATGTTGGGGCCCAACGACCAGGGCCTGAAGGCCCTGGCTACCATCGCGCGCCCTACGGGCGAAAAAAAAATCGGCCGTCTTACTGCCTGGGCATCGGCCCAACTCCTAATATGTAGATATTTTAACGAAACGATACACTCGTCCGCAGGGGCGGAATCGGAGGCAGCACGTGAAGCACTTTTCTGCGAAATCGAGCGGCTCGGGGCGCATAGAGACTTCGGCGGGGGCATGACGCGGCGAACGATTGCGACGCCCCGCATGAGGTCCGCAGCCTGGCATCGACGGCTTGGGTGATCGTTGCTGCCGCCGGCCTGGCGGCTGGACTGGTGTTGACCATCCGCGGATTGCTGGGACGCCGCGTCCGCGACGCACGCATCGGCCCGCGCTCTACGATTGAGCGCTAGCGCTTTCGAGAACGTCCGCGTTTGTCGAATCAACCGACGGCCGCCAAGATCACAGAACACGCTTATCGGCAATTCGGATTCGCCATTTCGGATGGCTAGAGGCCGGTCCCCGTCGAATCTCGCCTCCCGACATCGTTGCCGATCGCGGTTCGGCATCGAGTCAGTTCGGGCTATCGAATCTGGCTGCACCTCGGACCCGGCCGCTCCGTGATTAGCCGCCGGAGACGTCGCTCATTAACTCGTCGGATCAATCAAACGCACTCTGGCGGTGAGTGCACAACCCAAAGCGGAGCGAATGAGGTGCGAGTCATGGGTGAATTCCCTGTGGGGCGGGCGTGCGCGCAGCGCGCGGGCAGGTGGCGTGCAAAGGTCGCAGCCGTGTTGCTGACGCTGTTCGCGTCGCTGGGCGGGTGCGGCAGCGTCGGGCGATCGGCCGGGTCCCAGGACAGCCATGCCCCGGCCCAAGGCGTACTGCTGACGGGTCAAAACAGCTTCGCGGAGATCGAGTCGAACGACGGGTTTTCTCAGGCCAACATCGTCCCATCGAACGGCGCGGCGCTCATCCGCATCGACGGTGAGGTTGCTTCGTCCGTCGACGTCGACGTGTTCGACCTCGGCCCGGTGGCTGGCCGCAGCCGTCTGCACGTCGAGCTCAGCGCCGACAGCGAGATTCGCGGACCGGTGGCGCTGTTCGGGCCAACGCACGATCTTCTGGTGGTCGACGACGCGCAGGATTTCATCGCTGGGCTCGGCGGCACGTTTGCAGACGCAGAGATCTCCGCCCCGCAGAGTCACATGTTTGTGGCCGTGGCTTCGGACGGCGAACTTCGAGGGCGATACACATTGGTGATCGAGCGCAGCTCCGCTGCGGCACCTCGGCCCAGCCGTCCCCAAACCGCGTACCTCAACTTTGAAGGCGCCCAGCGCGTTCAGATCGGAGGCCGCGCGCCGATCGGGTTCGGTGCATTCGATCCCGGCGACGTCCTGGCCGAACTGGAGGGGCGGCGAGACGACTTCATCGAGGCGGTCACGGCTAAGGTGGCCTTCGACTTCGCCGGCCTGAATGTCACCATCCTCAATTCTAACCATGCGAAGGGGACCCCAACCGCAAACAGTTCGCGGTTGGGGACCCCGAAGCCTGCCGGCGCCTTTGCGACCATTCACATCGGCGGACGCGATGGCGCGCTGATCGGATTGGCCGACAGCGTCGATGAATACAACACCGATCCCGGTCAACAGGCCATCGTCTATGCGGATGGGTTCGACGGGTTGGCGCCGTTCCGCCCGACGCTGGATGAGGCCGCGCAGGCCATGGCCAACGTGATCAGCCACGAGCTTGGGCACCTTCTGGGACTGGTCCACACCTCCGACGCCCGCAGTATCATGGTGCAGTCGGCGACGTGGGCCGAAGCGGTCCGCGATCGATCGTTCGGCCGCTTCCCGCTCGATCGGTCGGTCTTCCCGGTCGGCTTCGAGGACTCCGTCCAGAAGCTCGTGGCCAATGTCGGTTCGGCCGGTCGGTCACCCACATCGCCGGCGCCCACACCCGCGCCTGTTTCGCCCGCACCGCTTCCGACGGCCACGCCTGCCGTCGTCGTTTCTGATTCGGGCACGCTCAGTGTCGGAGTGACCGCTGCCGAGGCTCGGGCGGTCCAGAGCGAGCTGTGCCTGTGTTTGTGCGCTCGGTGTCTCGAGGCGACAGGCGAGTGACGGGTCCGTGACAAATCAGGCGGGAGCGGAGCGTGCCGGGAATTGTGGTGCAGGCGTCCCGCCTGCCGGCGCAGCCGAGACGGCCGCACCACAACGGTCAGACCGGATTCGTACGAATGGTCGCCTGAAGTGTCACCCACCCGGCGGGTGATTCCGCCGTGTTCCCCACCTTGAATTTCTCGATTCTGTTGGCTAGACTCGACTCAAGACCGATTCGCATCTTTCCAGCATCGGCAGTAGTCGAGGAGTTATCGCACGTGGCATCGCCCGCGTGGTCGCATCGGCAGGGGCACGTTTGATTATCCGCCGTTTGCCCACGGACCGATGGGAGGAGGAAGGAATGAAGCTGGTCGCTCGTCTGCGGGTCCCCAATCGCGGCGCGCCCGGACGCGTCGCGATGGTTGGGGTCTTGCTGTTCCCCCTCGTCTTGGCGCAGGGTTGGTGGGTCGAGCGTGTGCATGCGCAGGCGTGCATACCGGACTGGTCCGATCAGTTCCTCGGGAACGAGGATCTGGACGGACCGGTGAGCGCGCTGGCGGCGTTTGATGACGATGGGGCAGGTTCGAATCCCGTCGCGCTATTCGTGGGCGGCCGCTTCACGATTGCCGGCAGCGCCGGTGCAGGCCGCGTTGCGAAATGGACCGGCGCTGCATGGCAGCCGCTGGGCGAGGGCGTAAATGAGCGCGTCAACGCGCTGGCGGTGTTCGATGTGGACGGCGGCGGGCCGGGTCTGCCGGCCCTGTACGCGGGCGGCGACTTCACCATGGCCGGCGGCGCGGCTGCCAACCGAATCGCGCGCTGGAACGGCAGCTCCTGGGCGCCGCTGGGTAGCGGTCTCGACGGCGAGGTTTTCGCGCTGGCCGTCTTCGATCCGGATGGTGCAGGGGCACAGCCGGCGGGCCTGTACGCTGGAGGCGCGTTCATGATGGCCGGCGGAATGGCGTCAGCCCGCGTGGCCCGCTGGAATGGCACGAGCTGGGCGCCGCTGGGGGCCGGCACCGATGGCAGCGTGCTGGCCTTGGCCGTTGTAGACTTGGACGGCGGTGGACCGGGGGCGGCCAGCCTCTTTGCGGGCGGCAGTTTCGGCATGGCCGGCGGGCTGGTGGCTCAGCGGATCGCTCGCTGGGACGGCGTCAATTGGAATAGTGTGGGCGGTGGCGTCGACGGCAATGTCCGTGCCTTGGCGAGCTTCGACGTCGACGCGGGTGGTCCGATGCCTCCGGCCCTTTTCGCCGGCGGGGATTTTACGTTTGCGGGCGCGATGGTGCTCGTCAATCGCGTGGTGCGCTGGAACGGAGCCACCTGGTCGGCGCTGGGTGCCGGGACCGATGGACCGGTCAGCGCGCTGGGCGTGTTCGACAGCGATGCCGGCGGACCTGCGACAGCCGCCCTCTACGCGGCCGGCACGTTCGGCTCGCCGGGAACCAACGCCGCCAGTTGGAATGGCGTGAGCTGGACGGGCGTGCCCACGGGCGGCACAACAGTCGGGCCGATCTCCAGTCTCGTGGTGGTTCCCAACGGAGGACCGCCCAGCTCCGGCAAGCTGTTCGCAGGGGGGGATTTCGCGGCGCCGGGCGTGCCGGGCGTCAGTCACGTGGCCGAATTAGATGCGGCGGGCTGGGCGCCGCTCGATGACGGGATTTCGGCCACGAACGGCTTGGGTGACGAAGCCAACGCCGTCGCCGTGTTCGATGCGGATGGGAACGGACCCAATCCGGCCCAGTTGCTGGTGGGCGGCATCGCCAGTGCCGGAGACGTCAGCGTCAATGGCATCGCCGGCTGGAACGGTGAGGGCTGGTCGAACTTCGGGAGCGGGCAGTTGGGTGCGACCGCGCTGAGCGTGTTCGACGCCGATGGGGCCGGGCCAGCCAACCCGGTGCTCTACGGCGGCGGGGGATTCACTTCAGGAGCCAGCACGACGATTCGCGTGGCGACCTGGAACGGGGTGACTTGGACTCCCGTTGGCGGAAACTTCACGGGAACGCTTGCGCCTTCGATCAGCGCCGTGAGGGTGCACGACCCGGATGGCGCCGGCGGCGCCGCGCCCATTGTCTACGCCGCGGGCACGTTCACGCACGTGGGCGGCACGCTCGTGCGCCACATCGCGCGCCATGATGGTGTCGCCTGGTCATCGCTGGCGGGCGGCATCACGGCCGGTCTGGGCTTCTTCCCGGGCGTTTTCGCGTTGGCGCTCTTCGACGATGACGGGCCGGGCCCGAATCCAACCGACCTGTACGCCGGCGGCAACTTCACGACCATCGGCGGCCTGAACACCTCGTGCGTGGCGCGTTGGAATGGCGTCAACTGGGTTTCGCTGGCCGGCGGCGTCTCATCGACGGTCTACGCGTTGGCAGTGTTCGATGCGGATGGCGCGGGCCCGGGACTTCCCGCTTTGTTCGCCGGCGGTGACTTCACGTCCGCCGGTGGAATGGCAACCAACCGCATCGCGCGCTGGAATCCGGGCGCACCGGGCTCGTGGAGCGCGCTGGGCAGCGGTATCGGCGGCGCGAACGTGCTGGCGCTGGCGACGTTCGACGTCGACGGCACAGGTCCGCAGCCGACCAGCCTCTACGCCGGAGGTGAGTTCTCGCAGGCGGGCGGCGTCGCGGCGAACAGCATTGCACGATGGGATGGAAGCGTCTGGTCGCCACTGGGCAGCGGCATTGTCAGCTCGTTTGGCGCGGCCGTGAATCTGCTGACCGTGTTCGATGACGACGGCCCTGGTCCGACCCTGCCGGCGCTCTACGCGTTTGGCTTCTTCTCGAACGCCGGCGGCAACCCGTCGGCCCGGATTGCCCGCTGGGGATGCGATACAGACGCGCCGGTTCCCGGCGACGGCGACGGCGACGGCGACGTCGACTTGGACGACCTGGCCTCCATAGGCGACTGCCTCACCGGACCCAACAACGGGCCGGTTGGACCCGGTTGTGAAGCGTTCGACTTCGAACCGGACGACGACGTCGATCTCGACGACGCGGCCGCATTCCAGAACGCGTTCACGGGTTAGTGGCGCCTGCAGGTCACACTCGCCGTACCGCGGCGCAGCGTGAACCTCACTGGCGCTTCGGGCCTGCGGCCTTGGCGGCCGGGGATCTGATTACCGCTTGCCGCCATCGCTCGTGCTTGCACGCCGCGTCAGCACGGTATAATTGGACAACGACTGTGGACTGCCGATAAGTGCGCGGAGATTCTTGACGATGTCGAAGTCCGATACCGCCGTCATCGAGCCGGCCGAGGTCGCCGGCGCAGCAGGTCAGCCCGGGACGGCGCTGGCGCCCGCTCCGGCCCGTCCGACGCCCAAGGTCTTGCCACCCTACAAGGTGCTGTTGCACAACGACGACGTCAACGAGTTTCTCTTCGTCGTGCGGGCGATCGTCCAACTCACGCCGCTCGACGCGGACGAGGCGCTCCAGAAGACGATCGAGGCCCACGAGACCGGCGTGTCGCTGCTTTTGGTCACGAACAAGGAGCGAGCCGAGCTCTACGTCGAACAGTTCGCTTCGCTCAAGCTCACCGCCACGACCGAGCCCGACTGACGCTCAGCGGCGCGTGCGGGCGGCCAGGTAGGTCTTGACCAGGTTGATCAGGGCGTGCCGATCGATCGGCTTGGTGAGGTAGTCGTCGGTGCCGCATTCGCTGGCCCGCTCAACGTCGCCGGTCTCGTTCAGGGCCGTCACCATGACGACGACGATGTCGCGCGTCTCCGGGTTGCTCTTGAGCTGCTTGCACACTTCGAAGCCCGACATCTTGGGCATCATGATATCGAGCAGGATCAGATCAGGATGGTGTTGGGCCACCTGCTCGAGTGCCTCGAGCCCGTTGGTGGCGCTGATGGTGCGGACATCGGGCAACGCCTCCATGTAAACCTGCAGCAGCTCCAGGTTCTGGGCGTTGTCGTCGACCACCAGCACGGTGGGCGTCCGCTTGCCGTTGCTCGTCTCATCGCTCACGCGCGGCTCCTTGCCTTCTGGGTGCGCAACGATAGTTCCTCGAAGCGCGACCGTCAAATTCATCGATGACGTGGCTGCGCCTGCCAGGCGGGATCGCGTGTCAAGCTCGTTCGGCACGCGACGATCCTCGCAGCTCAGGCAAGACAGACGCTTTCTCGGTCGGCTCTCGGTGAGTCGTGCGAGCACTCCGAGTTCACCGCGGGACACCTGCTGCGTCCAGGTCGGCCAATCGCGAACGCCATTCAGCCGCATGTGTATCATGACCCTGCCCCGGCTCAGCCTGGTTCCAGGCTTCATACAGTTCGACAATGCGCTCCAGCGCCTCGCGCTGACGAACGGCGCCGGCCGGACTGTGATTCAGTGCCTCAAACGCATCCAACAAGAGTCGCTCGGCCTCGCTGAACCTGCCCTGGCCGGCGACCGCGCCGCCCAGCAGACTGGCCGCATTGTGACGCAGCCATGCGTTCGGATGATCGGCGGTCAAGATGCGCTCGCGAATCACCAGCGCTTCGCGGCACAGCGGTTCGGCTTCGGCGAATCGCGACTGTTTCAGCAGGTGTGCGCCCAGCGATGCCGCCGCCGCGGCCACAGCGGCCTCGTCCGGCGGCGTGTGTCTGCGTTGTGTTTCGAGCACCTCCCGGTAATGGGCCTCGGCTTCTTCGTATCGGCCTTGCAACTGCAGCAGCAGGCTCATGTTGCGGGCGGACACGAGTACGTGCGGGTGGTCGTCACCCAGCAGGCGCCGGCGGGACTCCATCGCCGCGCGGTGGTACGGCTCGGCCTCGACCAGTTGACCCTGCCCGCGGAGCACGGAGCCGAGCTCGTCGAGCGACATCGGCGTGTCGGGGTGCTCTGAACCCAGCAAGCGCCGCCGCGACTCGAGCAGTTCGCGGCAGTAAGGCTCGGCTTCGGCATAGCGGCCCATCGACTGAAGGACGACGTTGAGGTTGACGAGTGTGTTGAGCGTGTCAGCGTGTTCATCGCCTTTGACGCGGCGGGAGCGCGCCAGCAGATCGCGGTAATGGTCTGTGGCCTCGGCCAACCGCCCCTGCGCTCTGAGGACGTCGGCCATGTGACCGATCGACCCTAGCGTCGTCGGATGGTCTTCGCCGAGGACTCTGCGGCGACCCTCCAACGCCTCGCGACAGTATGGCTCTGCCTCCGCGAGCTGGCCGCGCGCCTCGAGCAGATATGCCATGGCGTCCGAGGCAGCCAGTGTGTCGGGGTGGTCGCTGCCTAACGTCCGTCGGCGGCCATCCAGCGCCTGGCGGCAAAACGGCTCGGCTTGATCCAGACGGCCGTGGGACTGCTTCAGACCGCACATGACCGAGAAGCCGTCGAGCGTGCGCGGATGGCCGTCGCCGAGCGTGCGGCGAACGCCGTCGAGTGCCGCGCGATAGTACGGCTCGGCCTCGGCGAATGCGCCGCGCGCGTACTGCAGATAACCCGTCTCCTGGATCGACGCCAGCGTGTCGGCATGCTGGTCGCCGAGCGCGCCGCGACGCAGGGCGAGTGCGCGCTGCTGAGGCTCGATCGCCTTGTCCAGCAGACCGAGCACGCGCAGCGTCTTCGCCATCGTCTGCAGCAACTGCGCCTGAACGACTGGCTGGTCGGCGAACTGTAGGTCCACGGCCGGGAGCGTCCGTTCGAAAATGTCGCGGTCGAGCTACCTTAGCGCGACATTGGTGAGGTTCGCGCCTGCCAGCAGCGATTCGAGCTGCTCCTGGCGGCCCGTGATCTGCTCGGGATCGAGACGCGCGCGTACCATCGCGGCGCGCACCTCGGCCAGCAGATTCGCGCGCAGGCGAACGCCCATCCCCTGCACATCGATGTCGCGAAGCTGTTCCGCCTGGAAGTTGGCCACCGGCTGCGTCGCAACGCGGGCGGCCTCGGCGGCTTGGGCCTGCGCTCGCGCGTCGGCGGCTTGGTTCCGGGAGACTCGGTCAACGATTCGACCTGAACGGTGACAGTCCCGGCATCGCCCAAGGCCTCGATCTCACGCCGCGCGGCGCCGATGAGACCGGCATGGGTCTCGCGCGGCCCTGGTTGCGGGGTCTCGATCATGAGCGGTCTTCGCTGATCCCGCCCGAGGCTGCTCCCGGGGCGGCATGAAGGTAGGGCGAGGAATCCATGGCCGACTCACGCGCGTTCCGGAAAAAATCCGGAGCTGGCGCCCAGCAACTCCCTCAGTCGCGAATGGGCCCGACTGCGCAACATGTGAACGGCCCCGACGGATCGGCCGATCTGTCGCGCAACGTCTTGCGGTTCAAGCCCTTGCAGATCATGGAGCCGCACGACTGTGGCGTAGCTCTCTGGCAGGCGCGCGATCGCCGATTCGAGCAGCTCGACCGCTTCGCGCCCGACAGCCGCGCGGCTGGCCGTCGCCGTTGATACGCCGAGCTGATCGAGCAGGACGCACGTCGACTGCTCGGGATTCGCCACGATTCGCCGACGACGATCGGGCCTGTTGTCGCACTCAAGCTGGCGGAAGGCGTCTCGCAGATTGTTCTGTGCGATTCGCGCCAGCCAGGCGGCGAATGTTTCTATGCTCGGGTTCCGAAGCTCGCCAATCCTCAGGAACGCCTCGAGGTAGGTCACCTGCAGGACGTCGGCCACATCGAGGGCCGATTGCCAAGCCGGCGCGATCGTGAGTCTGGCGCGAACTTGCGGGCCGATCGACTCCAGCAAGTGCGTCAGGGCATCGCGGTCGCCCGTCGCTGCGCGCGCTACGAGTTCATCGTCTGAACCAGACAAGCTCGTGACATCCGGACGCTCGAAACAGCATGACGCCGCCCCGAGCCCGCCCTCTACGATCGCGCCCCCGGAACTCAGCGCCCAGCATTCGCCTCAGTCACACCGCACGCACCGTTCTCGCGGATCACGCGGCGCTACAAGGTGTTCCGCTCGGGGAGTATAGTGGTGAAGCGGCTCTCCCACCAAGATTCTCGACGGAACGGTGTTTAGATGAGTCTGAGCGCTGACGCAGGATTTCCGGGCGGCGTTGCGGCCGCAGATGGCCGCGCGGATCAATAGAAGTCGTTGACGCGGTCGCATTTACACGATTTCACGCCGACCCGCCCCGTGCGTCCCTGGGCAGCGACCCCGGTCGCTGCTTCGGGCTGGGCCTCGACCACCGAGCGCTCCGGCGTACGCGGCCCTCAACCCGATAACCGCCCACGTGACCGCAGAAACGCGAAGCGCAAATCAATAGCCAAGAGCCGATCCGAACAGAGCACCGCCGACAGCGCGACGTTCGTGTCGATGAGCCCGTTCATTGACCGCCCCGGTAGCGGTCAATGTCTTCGCGAAGTTCCTCATCGCTGATGTCGCTGAGCGCGGGGCGGCTGCGTCAGGCGCAAACGCGCTGCCAGGCAGCCGAGGACTCTTCAGTGGAGAGCAACGAACCAGCCATCACAGCTCCGCGGTTCCACTTCACGAACTTTCGCAATCGGTATGGGGTCGATGCTGGACTCGCCACGACTGGCTCGTTGCCGTGAATGATATTGCCTCACGCGGAGGCGTTGCAACCTGTTTGATTCCGGCTACGCCGGGTTAGGAGGGGTTCGACGATGGGCGCACCAGGATTCGAACCTGGGACCGACGGATTATGAGTCCGCTGCTCTAACCGCTGAGCTATGCGCCCAGGAGTCTGTCACAAATAGAGTCTACGTGCGCGACGGCCATGGGAAAACCCCCCCTCGCGCGCAATTCTGCGCTGCGATCAGCCGGCCGGCGTGGCCGCCAGCTTCTCAGCGACCTCGCGGCCGGTCTTCAGTGTGACCGTCTGGTTGTACGCGGCCGTGACGTTGCCGCTGCTGTGCCCCAACACTTCCTGGGCACTCCGCAGGCCGATCCCCGCCCGCGATCTCGGCCGCGAGCCTTCCCACCCCCACGTTGGAGCGCGGGCGTCCCCGCCCGCTGTCGGACGCGGTCGACGGCGACGTCTTGGAGCGCGGGCGTCCTCGCCCGCTGGCTGGCCCTTCGCAGCAGCTACGGCCAATCCGGAAGCGAGACGCCGTTCCAGGGTTGGAGCGTCTGAGTGCCGTTAAGGAGTTGCACCGTGCGAAGCAGGTCCTGCGTGTTGACCGTGCCGCTGCGGTTGATGTCGCGCTGCAGCAGCGACTCCGCATCGCCGCACGTGCCGCCGGAAGCGCAAGCGTTCAGGCCTTGCACCAGCGCCAGCAGGTCCTGCGTGTTGGCCGTCTCGTCACCGTTCACGTCTCCGGGCAGGAAGGCGTACTCGACCACGCTGCTGGCGCCGACCTCGCTAACGGCGGCCGCGTCCGCCTCGTCCGAGATGATGAACCGCGTGCGATGGCCCGGCGGGATGCGCTTGTCCAGCCGGATCTCCCACGTGTCGCCGTCGTCGCCCTCCGGCCGCGTCACCCACTGCACATTCGGCCGCAGCGACGCCGGCGCCGTCGACTCGACCGTGATGTTGCCGATGTGCAAACCGTTGGGCTCGTTGAACGTGACCATGAACCGATCGAGCCCCTGCAACATCTGCGGCATCCCCACCGGCCGATCCTGCCGCGGATCGATGTAACCGTTGGGCGGATCAGACTCGATCACGACCTCGCCGAATGTAATCAGGCCGTAGCGTATGTAGTCCCATTCGTCTGTCAGTCCAGGATAGCCCAAGCCATCGGGGCCGCCACCTAAACCGCCGCCCGAACCGCCGAATTGAATGAATGTCCCTCCGCTTCCGGCACAGCATGCAGATGTCGCCATGAGCAGGACGCCATCGGCCCAGCGACGCGAATTCAGTCCGTCGGCGATCTCGAAGCGGTACGTGTGAAACTCGCCCATCGGCATGCCCGTGACCGAGCAGCAGACGCTTGCGTCGAAGGCTGCGTCGCCCCACATCCAGGTGCTCACGCTCACAACCACCTGATCGTACTGAGTCCGGACGCGTGCGTCATCGAGCACGAATCCGTTGCTGTCGAGGTACGAGTAGCTCGAACGGAACCGCCATTCAACCCAAAGCGTCTCGGGCGGTGTACCGCCCGTCGGCGTGATCGTGCGGTGGTAGTTGTAAGACCCGCCGCCACCGTCGCCGTCGGTCAGCACAGTCACGTAGTGGCCGTCCTCAAGATAGTCCGCACAATCTGATCCCGGAGCGGAGCACGAATCAGCGAAGAGAAAACCGCTCAGCCACGGCCACGTGTCGGCTTCGTAGGCAAAAGAGGTCTGGTCTGCCCAAGCCTGAGCGGCCCACGGCGTTGCAATCGCCAGAAGTGCGATGAAGCTCAGTCTCGACATGATCGGCTCCAAACGAGAAACCCTCGGGACGTAAGTCCCTACAGCACAGAAGATAACGAACTTCGGAAAATAATCAAGGGGTGACCTTGAAATCCAGTCGGGCTTGATGATCGTATGAGCGGACGTGAACGTAGGCGCTCGGCGGTCGAGTTATCTGTTCTCCTTCGGGTCAACGGATGAATCTGAAAGCGTTGATCATTGCCTACGACTACGTCGGGCAGGACTTCTTCCCCGCGGACCGTGCGACACGACCGGCTGGCCGGTAGAGCCTGCGTACGTGGGATGGGCAAATGGACATATCTGAATTCAAGGAGATTTTGCAGGCCAAATATATTCATGGGACGGTTCACTGACGCCGAAGGCCACCATCGGCCGCTCACCCGGACAGGGTACGCTCAGAGCCGGCGGCGAAATCCGCACGTTCAAGGGTAACTACTCCAGCCCACCGACTGAGTTC
>Ga0187892_10010395_pt1 | contig 11819 bp, 6 predicted proteins | sample MA1701073metaG_FD_139345 | JGI IMG/M metagenome (GOLD analysis project Ga0187892, IMG submission 139345) | Bio-ooze microbial communities from a basaltic lava cave in the Kipuka Kanohina Cave System on the Island of Hawaii, USA - MA170107-3 metaG ... | reverse complement strand
GGTGTCGCTCACGTTACGGCGCCGGCGAGCTCGAGCCGCACGCGCCGGTTGTGGCGGCCCTTGTTCTCGACCTTCACGAGCCGCACCGCGCCGATCCGCGCGGTGTTTTCGACGTGCGTGCCGCCGCAGGCCTGGCGGTCGAAGCCGGTGATGTCGACGACGCGCACGAGGCCGTCCGGCGTCGGCGGCGGCGCGACCGCGGCGCTGCGCAGCAAACCGGGCGTCGCCTGCGCCTCGAGCAGCGGCACCTCGACGCTCAGCACGGGACGCGCCGCCGCGACCTCGCGCTCGATCAACGGCTCGAGCGCGCGCAGCGCATCGTTGTCGGCGTCCGGCAGGTCGAAGTCCATCCGGCCCGTGCCGTCGCCCATGATCTGCGCGCCGGTCACGAGCGCGCCGTCGAAGCGCTGGAACACGAGCGCATTCAGCACGTGGGTCGCGGTGTGCATGCGCGCGAGGTGCTCGCGCCGCGTCGCGTCGATCGCGACCGTCACGCGGCCGTCGAGCATCGCTTCCGGCAGGTCGAACACGAGCCAGTGCGCGCCGTCCTCGACCCTCACCTCGACGACGCGTGCGCTGCCGTGCGCGCCGTGCACGAGCGCCTGGTCGCAGAGTTGGCCGCCGCCGCCGGGATGCAGCGCGGAACGCGAAAGCCGGATCGCGCCGGGGCGCGCGCTGGTGATCTCGGCATCGAAGACGAGCAGGTCGGGTTGTTCGTGGCAGAGGTACAGCGACATCGAGGTTCTCCGGTCCCGCCGCGCGAAACGCCGCGCAATACGCCTCCGCATTGAGACGCGATGCAGCCGGGACGGGCGAGTATTACCCATCGTCCGGGTTGCAGCAGCTCCTGGCGTGCGCGTGACCTGCGCGCGCAACGGGGAGCCTCCACCACCGGCGCGACTCCGCCGCAAGAGCCTCTCCCATCCGACCAGGGCCTCAGGCCCTTGTGCGTCCCCGGTCGCGTCCGCTATAGCTTGCCCCGCCGACGCAGGGGTTCGTCGGCTCCCAGTGGTGCACTGACCCGCCGCGAGCTACTTCGCGGCTCGTGGTCGTCTTTTTTCCACTTTCGAGGGGTCAACGTGGTCAACGAAACCAACTTCCGGAGCGCCGTGCTGACCGCGGCGCTCGGGGCCGCGCTCGTGCTGGCCGGCTGTGCCGGCGACAGGCAGCGCGACGACGCGTCAGCGGGCCTCAGGATGCCGCCGTCGGCGAAGCTAGCGAAAAGCGCCAAGCCCTACGATCAGCCGGCCGAAGCGCAGCAGTACTACGCCGACATGCGCCTCCCCGAAGGCGAGACCGCGGTCGACGCCGCGTGGTACGAGACGGCGCTCGCCGCCGCCGGCAAGCTCGAGTGGTACGCGAGCGCAAACGACCGGCGGCTCGCGACGCGCGATCCTGCGCAGCTGCGTGCGCTCTCGACCTGGACGCCGCTCGGCCCCGGCAACATCGGCGGCCGCACGCGCGTGATCCGCTTCGAGCCCGGCAATCCGAACACGATGTACATCGCGGGCGTCGCGGGCGGCGTCTGGAAGTCGACCAACGCCGGCCAGAGCTGGCTCGCGCTCAACGACCTCGCGCCGAACATCGCGATCGTCTCGATGGCGATCGACCGCACCAATGTGCAGCGGCTCTGGGTCGGTACCGGCGAAGGCGTGTTCAACGCCGATGCGGTGCGCGGCGCCGGCATCTTCGTCAGCAACAACGGCGGCCTCGACTTCGAGCGGCTCGTCAGCACGAATACGCCCGACTTCCTGTTCGTCAACGACCTCGTGCAGAGCCCGACCGACGCCGCGACGCTCTACGCCGCGACGCGCAGCGGTCTCTGGGTCTCGCGCGACGCCGGTACGAGCTTCACCCGCGCGATCGACACGACGACCGGCGCGTCGACCTACTTCGGCGGCTGCTTCGACATCGACGCGCGCACCGTCGGCGGGCTCGACGAGGTCGTGGTTTCGTGCGGCACGTTCCGCCAGCTTCCCACCGACTCGGGCGCGGTGTTCCGCAATCCCGACGCGCTCGACGTCGCGAGCCCGTGGACGCCGGTGCTGCAGCCTGCGGGCATGGCGCGCACGATGCTCGCGCGCGCGCCGTCCGACGGCAACGTCGTCTACGCGCTCGCGGCGGCGGCAACGCCCGCCGTGCCGAACACGAATGACGGCCTGCTCGGGATCTGGCGCTCGATCGACGGCGGTGCGACCTGGACGAACCGCCTCACGAACGCCGGCACCAACGCGAACAACAACCTGCTGCTCAGCAATCCCGTCATCGCGCGGCTCTCGAGCTGCTTCGGCGGCGCCGAGCGCTTCCTCAACCAGGGCTGGTACGACAACGTCATCGCGGTCGATCCGCTCAACCCCGACCGTGTTTGGGTCGGCGGCGTCGACCTGTTCCGCTCGGACGACGGCGGCCAGAACTTCGGCGTCGCGTCGTACTGGTGGTTCTTCCCCGACGATCCGAACTACGCACACGCCGACCAGCACGCGCTCGCGTTCCACCCGGACTACAACGGCACGACGAACCGCACGCTGTACGTCGGCAACGACGGCGGCATCCAGCGCAGCGACAACGCCGACGCGCCGGTGGGCACGAACACCGCGGCCGACGCCAACAACTCGGTCTGCGGCAATGCCAACCTGCCGCAGGTGACGTGGGCGAGCCTCAACAACAACTACGCGATCACGCAGTTCTACTACGGCACGGTCTACCCCGACAGCCGCCGCTACATCGGCGGCACGCAGGACAACGGCACGCTGCGCGGCGACGAGGCCGGTGGTCCGATCTGGGACGAGGTCAACGGCGGCGACGGCTCGTACACCGCGGTCAATCCGACCGATCCGCGCCAGGTCTTCTTCGCGACGACCGGCATCTCGATCCGCCGCTCCGACAACGACGGCGTGAGCTCGGTCTCGGCGATCGGTGGCATCTCGGACGCGGGCCTCTTCATCAACCCGTTCACGATGGACTTGAATACGCCGAGCCGGCTGTGGACCAGCGGCCGCCGGATGTGGCGCACCGAGAACTCGGGCACGGCGTGGGTCGCAGCCTCGGCGACCGGCATGCTGCCGACCGCAGCACCGTTCACGACCGCGCACCGCTTCAGCACGCACGCGGTCGCGCCGGGCCTCTCCGATCTCGTCATCGTCGGCACGAACCAGGGACAGATTCGCCGCCAGGCCACCGCGACGACCGCGACCGGCACGACGACGTGGGACATCGTCGGCGCACCGGTGCGCCTGCGTCCGGGCTTCGTCGGCGACATCGCGTTCGACGCCTCGCAAGCCGCGCTGCCGGCCGACCAGCGCACCGCGATCGCGGTGTTCGCGACGTTCAACGGCGTCGCGAACCCGAACGACCCGCACGTGTTCCGCAGCACCGACGGCGGAACGACCTGGACCGGCATCGACGGCACGGGCGCCGCGCGGATCCCGAACGTGCCGGTGCACACCGCGGTGATCGACCCGACCTCGAACGGCCAGCGCATCTTCGTCGGCACCGACATCGGCGTGTTCGTCACGACCGACGGCGGTGCGACGTGGCTGCGCGAGAACGCGGGCTTCGCGAATACGGTGGTCGAGGAGCTCGTGCTGCAGCGCGAGGAGATCACCGGCCGGCTCGAGCTCGTCGCGTTCACGCACGGCCGCAGCGCGTACCGCACCGTGGTCGCGGAGCTCAACCCGCAGCCGCGCACGGAGTTCGTGCTCGACCTCGGCCTGACGCCGTCCTCGCTCGGCGTCACGGACGCGTACAACCTGCTGCTGACCGTCACGCCCGGCACCTCGCCCGCGAGCACCGGCATCACCGTCACGGCGGATCTGTCGAGCGTCGGCGGCAGCAGCACGGCGGCGATGAACAACGGACCCAGCCCCAATGTCTTCGTGCTGGGCCAGAACGTCACGTCCAACACCGCGCCCGGGCCGAAGGCGATTCCGGTAACCGTGCGCGACCGTCAGGGCCGCACCGCCATCGTGACCGGCAACCTCACGGTGCTCGCACCGACCTCGCCGAGCGGCGTCGGTAGCGCGACGCCGGCGGCGGTGTCGGCGACGGAGTCGACCTTGCTCGCGGTCACCGTCACGCCCGGCACCAACCCGACGGTCGTCGGCGCCGGGATCACCGTCACGGCGAACCTCACCTCGATCGGCGGTGCGACCGCACAGGCCTTGCTCGACAACGGCACCGGCGGCGACCTGGCGGCGGGCGACGGCATCTACTCCGCGACCGCGAACGTCGCGCTCGGTACCCCGGGCGGCACGAAAGCGCTCGCGGTTTCGATCGCGGACACGTTCGGCCGGAACGCCGCGGCCTCGATCACGCTCGACGTCAACGCGGCGACCGCGTTGTCGGGCAACGGCGGCGCGACGCCGTCCGATGTCCTCGCCGGTGCCTCGACGCTGCTGACGTACACGGTGACGCCGGGCACGAATCCCGCCAGCAGCGGGATCGCGGTCGCGGTCGACGTGTCGGCGCTCGGCGGAACGACGCTCGCGCTCGTCGACGACGGCACGAACGGCGACGCCGCGGCGAGCGACAACGTCTACTCGAGGAACGTCACCGTCGCCGCGGCGACGGCGCCCGGCGTCAAGACGCTGCCGGTCACGGTCGTCGACGCGCAGAACCGCAGCGCGGCCGGCGCGATCGCGCTGAACGTCTCGGCGAGCGGCATGCCGCGCGGCGCGAGCCTCGCGACGCCGGCGACGTTGCAGCCGGGCACGCAGGTGCGCCTCACGGTGTTCGTCACGCCGGGCACGAACCCGCCGAGCACCGGGCTCGCGGTGACGGTCGATCTCACGAGCATCGGCGGCAGCGCGACGCAAGCGTTCTCGGACGCCGCGACGAACGGCGACCAGATCGCCGGCGACAACGTGTTCACCTACCTCACGACGGTGCCGGCCGCGACCGCGTCGGCCGTGCTCTCGCTGCCGGTGACGATCACCGACGCGCAGGCGCGCACGGCGACGAGCTCGCTCGCGCTCGACGTGCGCACCGACGGTCTGTTCGGGAACGGCTTCGAGGACTGAAGCGTCCCGCATCGCGATGAGTTTGGAGCCCGGCTCGCGCCGGGCTCTTTTTTTGGCCGCCGTCGGTCGGCCCTAACCCAGTTGGGTAATGCGCGACACCCGGGTTCCTCCGGTAGTCTTCGCTAGCGTCCCCGGGAAGGGCGCCCTCGCAGGGGACCATCGACGAGGGGAACCGTGATGTCCGAGTCCTACCGCACGAACGCGCGGCCGTGTGCCGCACGCGCCGTACTTGCCGTTCTGGTGATCGCCGCGCTGTCCGCCTGTTCGGCGGCGCGCGACGAGAGCGTTGCCGACGAAACCGCCGCGGCACCAACGTCCGCCGCACTGTCGGGCGCGGCGCCGTTTCCGCCGGGCTTCGACTGGCCCGCGAATCCCGCGGTGCTCGAGCGCGCGATCGCGCAAGGCGACTGGGCCGCGCTGCGCCGCCACGGCTGGTACCTCTGGGCGGGCATCAACACGAACACGCCGAACGGATTGCCGGTGTGGTGGAGCTGGCCGACGTCGTCGCAGGCGTTCCCGTACCAGAGCCCGCCGCCGACCGCGACGACCCCGGCGACGCCGAAGGCGCACGGCCTGCGCGCGAAGAACGCCGTCAACACGCCGGTTCAACTGCCCGCGCCGGTTTATCCGCCGCCGATCGTGAGCGGCGACACGTGCGCGACCGGCTCGAGCACGCAACCCGGCCTGCCCGACGGCGAACGCTTCCAGTCGAACGGCGACATCATGATCGCCGGCGTCGTCTACAACGCCGACGCGTTCGGCTGGATCCAGCAGGCGTCGCTGGCCGAAGCGCCGCAACTCACGGTGGAATGGAACCGCGGCCAGGGCGACAAGGTGATCAAGCCGTTCCCGTCGCGCTCGATCGTGCTGAAGCACATGTACTGGCCGCTCAAGGGCGACGACCTGACGGCGCTACCGGTGTGGGATCCGCAGAGCTACCCGCCGCAGCCGCCGACCTACACCGGCTACGAACGCTGGAAACGCATCGTCGTGGTCGATCCGAGCGGCCGGCCGGTGAAGCCCGGCATGACCGCCGTCGCGCGCTACCTGTTCCATATTTTCGAGTCCGACGGCACGACGCCGCTCGGCCCGCTGCTGAAGACGGGCCCGGTCGTATCGGTCAACGACTTCTATCACGAGCGCATCGACGCGGACGCGCTCGCCGCGCTGAGCGACGGCGACCGCGCGATCCTCGACGCCTCGGCATGCTGGCTGTTCAACCGGCCGTTCCGTGCCGGCGACATCCTCGCGACGGTCGCGCTGCACATCAACACGAAGGAAGTGCCGACCTGGGCGCTGCAGAGCCTCTGGTGGCACGACCGTCCGAACGTGGGTCCCTACGCCGCGAACCGTCCCGACATTTCGCCGAGCAAGGCACCGGGGCCGTGGCGTCACTATCTGATGACGATCGAGTACGGCATCGAAGCGTCGCCCGGCATGCTGCCGGTGGCGTTCAATCCCTACATCGAGCTCGCCGCCGGCCATCCGATCGAGACCAACTGCCGCAACTGCCACTCGCGCGCGGCGTGGCCGCGCAAAGGTGCGGTGCCGAATCCGCCGGCGACGGCGTCGTACCAAGCCGACGGCGGCCCGGGTCTCCTCGTCGACATCCCCGACGACGACCCGGTGTTCGACCAGCTGATGCGCCTCGATTTCCAGTGGGCCGTGTCGGATCGCGCGGGCGATCCGCCGTAGCGCGACGCTCGTCGGCATTGCGACGTTGGCGCATTGCCGGCCTTCGCTTCGCGAAGTCCGGCCTACTCGTAGGCCGGACATCCGAAGGACGGCCGGCAATCGCGTCGCGCTACCAAACGACTTCCGCCATCGAGCAGTTGAGCCCCGAGCCGATGCCGAGCAGCGCGATGCGCTTGCCCTTTTGCAGGCGGCCGAGCTCCTTGAGCTTCGACAGCGCGATCGGGACCGAGGCCGGACCGACGTTGCCGAATTGCGGGAACACCGTCAGCACCTTCTTCGGGTCGATCCCGAGCAGCTGACAGAACGCGGCGGTGTGGACCTTCGAGATCTGGTGCACGACGAACTCGTCGAGCTCCTCGACCGCCCAGCCGAGCGACGCGCGCGCGGCCTGGAACGTCTTCGCGGCGAGCTTCAAGCCTTCGATGAGCAGCGTCTTCGTGTCGGTGACCATCTGGTCCATGTTGCCGCGGCACAGATGCGAGAAGTTCGTGGCGGCGCGCGTGACCGAGCCCAGGAAGCGGTGCCCGTTCGGCAGGAGCTCGCTGCGCCCCATCACCATCGCGGCCGCGCCCGAGCCGAGCGTCAGCGACGCGAACTCGTTGCGGAAGTCGACCTCGGTGACGCTGGGGCTGGTGAGACGCGCGAGCGTCTGCTCGGTGATCGTGTTCGAGGTCTCGCCGTCGACGATCAGCGCGTACTCGATGTCGCCGCGCTCGATCATGCGCGCCGCGATGTCCATGCCGTTCAAGAACGCGAGGCAGGCGTTGCCGACGTCGAAGTTCTGACAGGTGTCGGCGAGACCCAGGTTGCCGTGGATGATCGACGCGGTCGAGGGTTCCAAGTAGTCGCGGCAGACCGAGGTGTTGATGAGGATCCCGAAGTTCTCGTGCGGCACGCCCGATTCGGCGATCGCACGCTGCGCGGCCGCGGTCGCGGCGTCGGACGGCTGCGTCGGTACGTCCCAGATCCGCCGCTCGTAGATCCCGGCGACGTCCTCGAGCAGGTTGTCGCGGATCCCGAGCTTGTCGAGCGTCGGCTGCAGCCGCGTCATGATCTCGGCGGACGAGAGCTTCACGGGCGCATCGACGTGCGCGACGGAAGCGATGGAGACGTGCTTGTAGATCATGAAGGGGCGGGCCGAAAAGCGAAGCGGGCCGTCACGCTAGCGTTTCGGGCCTGAGACGGCAAGGACAGGGTGCCGCGGCCTGCCCGGCCGTTCAGCGCCGGTCGCGCGCCAGCAGTCGTTCGAGCCGGTCGATACGCGCCTCGAGCGCGGCGATGCGCGCCGCATCGCGGGCGGCGAGCTCATCGCGCGCGATGGGCTCGCGGTGCAGCTCCTGCACGGCCGCGGCCGTCACGAGCCCGATCGGGTGGGTGTCGACCTGCAGGATGCCTTCGCCGGCGGCCGTCTTCTCGCCGCTGTCCTGCACGTAGTCCGGAAACACCTCGGCGAACTCCTGCGCGACGACGTTGTAGTAGCGGTGGTCGGCGATCTTCGGGTGTTGCGCGAGGTACTCCGGCGTGTAGCGGAAGGTCACGGGCCGCAGGCGCGCGAGGGTGTCGAGTGCGTTCGCGATCGGCTCGATCGCGGTCTTGATGCGGCGGTCGGAGTTCGCGAGCCAGTCGCCCGCCGACAGCTTCGAGGCCGAGCCCTCGACCTCCAGCGCATTCGCGGTCGTGAAGCGGAAGATCGCGAGCCCCGAACGTGAGAAGCGGTATATGTCCGCGCCACCGAGCAGCAGGCTGAAGGTGTTGTCCGCGAACGAGTCGCCGCCCGCTCCGACGATGACACTCGCGCCGGCCGCGTTGCGAAACTGCATCAGGCCGCTGTTCGTGCCGCCGCTCACGAAATGCAGCGACGCCGTGTCCGTCGACTCGATCTTGACCGTCGGCGCCTGCCCGGCGGGGGCGCCGGACGCACCGTCCTGGACGTACAGCTTCGTGCCGGCTTGCGGCGAGCTCGTGCCGATCGCGACCTGCGACTCCCGCGCGGTGTCCTGCAGCACGACCTTGCCGGTGTTCGTCGCCGAGCGCAGAAACCAGTCGCCGCCCGCGCCGAAATGGGTGTGGCTCACGTTCGGACCTTTCGTCGACTCGAGCCACAGCGTCCCGCCCGTGAAGCTGCCGCCGCGCACGGTCATGGCCGTGGTGGGCTCGGGCGCCGTGGTATTGACGCCGATGCCGCCCGCGGCGGAGAGCCGCAGCGCGCGGCCGTCGGTCGTGCCGAGGAAGTTCGTCGTCGGCAGCGTGCCGGCGTTGCCCGTCGTTTCCCAGCACGCGGCGCCGGTCGCGAGCTTCACCGACATCGGCGCGCCGGGTGCGGCGAACGCGGGTTCATCGCTGCGCTTCGCACTCGCGGCGATCCAGACCTCGTCCACAGCCGCGTTCGCCAGCGCGAGATCGAGTGGTACGCTGAAGGCGCCGTCGCGCACAGCGACGTCGCTGAGCTCGATCGGGCCGGCGACGCGCTGGCGCGATCCGGCATCGGCGTAGACGACGAGTTGCAGGTCGTAGCGCCCGTCGACCGGCCCCGCGACATCGCTCAGCGTGCCGCGATAGACGAACGACGACTCGACTGGCGCGGCGAGCGGCGCTGCCGCGAACAGCGCGAACAGGACGATTGCCAACGCAGGAATCCGTTTCATCTCGGCTACCTCAGTTCTCGAATCCATGGGCGAACAAGACGTCGGCGGGCGCCGCGCACGCGACACCCTTCGCCGCGACGAGCCGCGCGTCGAGGACGAGCGCGTCGGTGTCGCGCGGTGCCGGAACGAGGACGCCGGTCACCGCGTAACCGCGTGCGTCGTGCGAGACGCGCTCGAGCCTCGTGTCCGAGACGGTGACGCCGGCCGCCTCCGCGATGAGCGTGGCCCCGGCCAGCCATGCGAACGCAAGCGGATGCGGCAGCACGTCGCACCTCACTCGTAGCCGTTGGCGAACACCGCGTCGGTCGCGGCGCAGGTGACCGTGATCGACACCGTGGCGTTGCTGCCGCTCGTCAGCCGATAGTCGAACGTGTCCGGTGTGCCGCCGGGCGCGCTGTTGCAGTAGCCGGTATCGGGCGTGTAGCGCAGCACGGCGTCCGGATCGGTCGCGTCGCGGACGACGTCGCCGTGTGCCGCCGCGCCGAGATCGAGCACGGCGAAGGCGTCGCCCTCGGGATCGACGTCGTTCGCGAGCACCGTCAGCGGATTGTCGTCGCTGCCCGCGGCGACCACGAACGCGTCGTCGACCGCGAGTGCAGCTTCGTCGACGTCGGTGACGTCGATCGTGATCGCGGCCATGTCCGAGAGCTGCGGCGCACCGTCGTCGCGCACGACGACGGTGAGGACGCGTTGCGGCTCGCTCTCGTAGTCGAGCGCGGCACGGTTCGCGACGCGCAGCCGGCCGTCGACGTCGATCGAGAACGCACTGTCGGCATTGCCGCCGCCGATCTCGAACGTCAGCGCGTCGCCGTTCGCGTCGCTCGCGCTCACCACGCCGAAGGCCGTGCCGTTCGGAACGGATTCGGGCACCGCGAACGTCGCACTCGTGACCTCGGGCGCGAGGTTCGCGACGGTGCCGCGCAGGCACCAGCCGTGCGCGGTCCCGCGCAGACCGCCACCGGGGATCGCGTCGCTGAGGGTGAGCGTCCAGGTTCCGCCGAGGTTCTGTCCGTCGAACGCGGCGAGCGACTGCAGCGGTCGCAACCGCGCGGCGTTTGGCAGCGCCTCCCGAGTTTGCGCGCACTGTGTCGCCGCCGGCAGGGCCGCTTCGTCGTCGAGCGTGACGTCGATCAGCTGGCCGCCGCAGGTGCGCGCGAGCGCGACGTTCTGCAGGCGGTCGATGAGCGTGACGCTGGTACCGGTGTCTACGTGGGTGAGCGTCGCGACGAGGTCGCCGACCGCGGGATGGTAGAGATCGATCGAGACATCGAGGTCCTCGAGCGCCGCCAACGACGGCAGTCGGATCGTCGAGACGCTGGTGGCGGCATCGCCGATCGGGCGCTCGTCGGCGGCGCACCAGGTCGGACCTTCGCGCGCCAGCAGGTTCAGCGTCGCGAGGCCGTCCACCGCGTCGACGAACAGATATCCCCAGGCCGCCGCCGGCGCGGTCGACTGCACCTCGACGGTCGGATCGACGGGGGTCGTACCGGCAGCCGTGGCGTCCGAGCGCCACAGCTGCGCGCCGGCCACGAAATACAGCACGCCGTTGACGACGCTCGGCGCGCCGAAAGGCTGCGAGCCCGCCGGGCCCGGCGTCACGTCCTTCACGAGCGTCGTGCCGGCCTCGGTGCCGTCGCTGCGCCAGAGCTCGAGCCCGTTCACGCCGTCGTTCGCGAAGAACAGCGCGACGCCGTCGAGGTCGCGGATGCAGCACGGCGCGCCGTCCTGCAGACCCGGACCGATGTCCTTGACGCGCTGCGTCCCGCCGGCGGTGCCGTCGGAGATCCAGAGCTCGCGACCCGCCGTCGACTCGCTCGCGCTGAAGTAGAGCCGGTCGCCGACGCGCGCGAGCCCGAACGGATCCGCGTTCGCATTGCCGGGCGCGATGTTGGCGACCATCGCCGTGGTCGCGGCCGAGCCGCGCGTGCGCCAGAGCTCGAGGCCATTGGTCGTGTCGCTGCCCGGAAAGAACAACTGCCCGTTGACGGCCACCTGCTCGGTCACGATCGCGTTCATCTGCGGCAGGAGCTCGACGGTTCCCACCGTGGTGCCGTCGGTCAACAGCAGCTTCGACTGGATCGTCGGCGCGACGTCGCCGCGGAACATCACGCGGCCGTCGAGATGCGTGGGCACGCGCTCGCGTGCCCGGTTCGAGGGCGGCGCGGGCAGGGTTCCGGCGACGCTTCCGTCGCTGCGGTGGAGGACGCGGTTGCCCGAGACCTGCGCCGTGAACCACGTGGCATCGCCGACGGCGAACGGTGTCGTCACGTCGGGCGTGCCGGTGAAGCTCGTCAGCGCGAACGTGCCGGCGGAGGTGCCGTCGGTCCGCCACAGCTGCTGTCCGCTGAAGCCGTCGTTCAACGGGAAGTACACGCGGCCACCGTGGGCCGTCGCGCCGAACGAGACGAAACCCTGCGATCCCGTGATCGCCTTGATCCTCAGCGTGCCGGCCGAGGTGCCG
>Ga0187892_10010394_pt1 | contig 11819 bp, 15 predicted proteins | sample MA1701073metaG_FD_139345 | JGI IMG/M metagenome (GOLD analysis project Ga0187892, IMG submission 139345) | Bio-ooze microbial communities from a basaltic lava cave in the Kipuka Kanohina Cave System on the Island of Hawaii, USA - MA170107-3 metaG ... | reverse complement strand
TTATTAAGAAGCAAAAGACATCTTGAATCTTCATGATAGAAGACAATGAACTACCGACAAGAATATTTTTTGATACAAATGTAATACAGAATATACTAGAATACGACCTGTTTAATGAAGAATTAGAAGATGTAAGATTACAAACCGTTAAAGACCCTAGGAAAAGAGAAGATATAATCGCCCTTAGATCGATCTACATTGCTAATAGAGGAGGAAACCTAGCATTTATCATATCTGGAAGGGTCTTTCAAGAATTATCAGCGTCACAGAGAAGCGATCTGAGTAATTGGGGGTTTGAGTTCCTTGATTACTCGAATTACTTTTTTGAATACGAGGATAAAGGAATAAGAGAACGATTTGGATTAGCGTTACTTAAACCTAAAGATAGGATTTTGCTGATCGATGCCATTAACATGAATTGTAATGTGTTTCTAACTATGGACTATAGAACCATTTGGAAACATAAGAAAAATATCAAGAAAATAGCCATCCTACGACCTATAGAATTGTGGCAATTACTAGAAGCTATGGGAGCTTAAGAGTTGCGTAAACATTGGTTTTACATGTAACGATATGTTCACAGATGGAAGCGCGTATTACTACACAATGCTTCTGCTCTGCATAAATGCTTGCCTTATTTTCGATGCAGAATTTGGTGTTATGCTCCTGTCTGTTATGTACTTGTTTGTAAGAATAAGTGTCTTGCTTGTTCCAACATCGCTGTTCCTAACTAGATACAGATGATCTCCCCTGATTTGCGTCTCATCCTCTTCTCCACCAAGGTAGTGCTCAACGATAACACAGTAAGCCAAATGGTTAAAGTTGAACACAATTTCTTCCAGTCTATTCATGGCCTCTTCTACACTTCTCCTGAACATGAACAACGTATTATCACGAATAACTAATATGTTCAGTAAGTTGGTAGGAAGCTGCTTCTGTTTCTCTTCAATCCTTACGCTCGTTCTGTGTAGTTCATCGGCGTCCCAGGAAGGGCCGCTCAGAAAATGCTCCACTTTTCTTGAAGAGGACCATGCCTTCAACAACTCTCTCTTTTCTTCCTTGGCAAGAGCCAAATCTATTACACCATCTTCAACCAATTCAGCAAAGCCACTCCTTTTGGCTTTTAGTATCACTTCATCTATCTTCAATAAAATCTCATTAAGATGTGGTTCAGAAAGAAATTTATGGACTCTACACATTACAAGCAACTCTTTGCCATCATCGGTTCTCCTAGTATGTAATAATCTCTCAGTTATTCTATTATGTGTCTTAGCTGCTACTCTGGCCTGTTTACTTGCTCCTAGGACTGTAATCTCTACAAAAAACTCCTCCTTCGTCTCTGAATTAGTAATCTTAAGATCAGGAACCTTGTTTATTTCACTTACCCTAGGATAGAATTCGGCATCAAAACCTACCTTAATCAAATCATAAGCGGTATCAAGTTCAAAAAGTGCTTCAACATACATCTTAGGGTCTTTCAGCTTGTCGATTATTTCCGTCCCATTTTTCTGTTCTAGAGCCATTTGTATCGCCTCCGACACCGCAATAAATCGTTTCCTCGACCATGCAGTGGTATTTATCACATCCCAAGCAATAGGATGTCCTCTTTTCAATAAATTCTGCAAATCTAGACCCAACGCTTCTCTGATAATATTCAATGCAATTTTAGCTCTTTCCTTCTCTAATGCTGATAGATCCTCCATAGTATCCACATGAGATATCCAATGATCCCAATCCTCAATTTGCATTGAATTGTTTCAACTGCGTGAACTAATATTCTTTTATCTGGCTATCAACTTCTTCCATTCTAGCAACAATCTTTCCTGTTTGTCTCTATCATTTTCAAAGACTTTAACTACTGATGGAAATACACGATTCAACAAAAACTCTGGATCTGCAATCTTCGGCAATTCATGCAACAAATCCAGTTTGTTACTATTTCTGTACCTTTCCAATCCCCTCAGCAAACTGTTACATTCGCTCTCTTTTGTTATGCGTCCTGATGCTATCACTAAATGCGATCTGAACTCTTCAAAAACATACAAACTCCATCCATCATACACCGCGTAGAAAATATAGCTCTTAAGCTTCTGTGCATATGACCGTGCCTTCTTAATTGCTCCTGCAGTTGCCAGTCCCGGCCTAGTGAAGACCCTTTTCTTCACCTCTATTACCGCATATGGTTCAACCACCCCACCAGATCTATTGGCCGTGATAACAATGTCTGCTCTTTCTTCACCTATTGGAAATTCTGGTATCACATCCTTGAACTCGCATTTCGTATCCGTATAAGTTACACCTAGTGAAATTGCATTCTTTAACAACCTGTAGAGCTCATAGGCTATGTACGCCTCTCTATTCTTAGCCTTCTCGGCCTTATCTTCAAATGACGAAAACCATCATCTCGAACTCTTCAACAACATCTGTAGCAAAACTAGATAAACATTAGATTTGCTTTACTTCAATTACAGTCATAAATATGTGTATTGAACTAACACAGGGATGACAGACAGGTGTCTACCTCTTATAGTCTATGTACTGGAGAATTTTTGGCTCAACAATTCAGAAAGGCTAGATCTGGATAAAGATATAGTTATAAGATTATCATACGAAGAGGAACAAAAGGATATAGAAAAATTTCCCCGATCTTCCTTCATGCTGTCGAGAAACTGCTTTCTCATGGAATTTTACATGGATAATTCGGGGTCGAGGATTGACCAATGGCCCCTATGGTCGGGCTTGTTTGCACTTAGGCTTGTAAAGCCTGGAGGGGTTGGCTACAACAAACCTCTGGTAAATCCTCGAGGATACATTATGACAGGTTGGCGTGCAGATGATGTGAGCAACACTTTCCTATTAGAGTCTGAAGATATTCCGACCGTGCAAACAATCTACGGTCAACTCCTCAAAGCTAAACGAGATCTGCAGTTCCAGAACATTTTGAGGAGGTTCAACGCCTCGTATAATGGTCCTTTCTATAAGCGTCTTGAAGATTTGATGGCAGCTCTCGAAGCACTCTTGATCTTTGATATGAAAGTGCGGGCAAAGAACTCCACAATTCAGCAACGCTTAGAGCGCCTGCTCGACACTGAAACAGAAGATCTTAACATCATGCGAAATACAATGAATGTTGCATACGGTGCTCGGAATTGTATCCTGCACGAAGCTCGCATACTAGACACTGAACTATTAAAGGAAGTGTGCGGGGAGTTAGGAATGCCTATTATTCATGTGTTCAACCTTCTGTCGGCTGTAGAGGAATATGCTAGACTCGCTATTAGAAAATGGGGTGCCATGTTGGCCGATGAACGCTACCTAAACTCCTCCACTATACGAAAATCTCTTTACGGAGATTCCTGACTTGTTTGCGTTGATCTTCATGCTCTGGGAACAGTCAGCCAGTTATATTCGTCAACGAGTTTGGTCATCTCTAAATTGTTGCTTCGTGTATCGCTAGAATATATCTATTTTATACTATATAGTTAATTATTCTGAACACACACTACGGTAGTTAAATGGAACCAGTTTCTATGATCTGATCATGATAATGTCTGAAAAATACCATTTAACGGTTGAATATCGATCTTTCAGTTTGAAATTGATAGAGGCTAGATGATATGAGAAAATGATTAAACCAAGTGATTTAGGTACGGACTTGGTGAAACAGAAAATGAGCCATATAAATTCCGAAGTGAGGGTTTCTTGGATCATAACTATCAATCATATCATGAAAAGGATTTAAGGTTCTGAATCAGAACATGCTCGTGGTTCGAAGCACAGATAGAGGTGCACGTGAGGAAGTTTACAATGTAAGGTTGGCTGATCTTCTTAAGGAGCATGGTATAATTTCTGATCCTGAAAGGATTAAGCGAATAGGAAGAGAAACCAGATTACCTGACGTGGTGGTTACTGATATCTTAGGAATTCAAACTTACTTAGAAGGTCGTGTCTTGGAAGGAAATGCGATCAAGAAGACATTGGAAAATGATGCTAAAAAGCGGATAAGAGAAGCCTTATGCTCCGTGTGTGTGGCTGTCTTATATCCCAAAGAGATAAGGGAATGTGGCACTGACGAAGAGCTTAAGAAATTCATGCGTAATTCTGAAAAATATTTGGTAAAAATCTTTACTCAAGATAGCAAATCAATACCAGATTGGAGCTCTACAGATTTGAAAGGGCTTGCAGCAATACTTAGAAAAACAGGTGAAAGCATTATCAGCGATGAGGTATTGGACGAAGCGCAGGAAAAACTTGAGCAGGCGTTAGACAAATGTGAAGAAGCCTTCATTATAAATGCTGCAGTGCAAGACAAACTGCTAGAGATAATAGGAGTTTCTCCCAATACGGACGATGGGTCAAAATAGAAGTAAAGGATCTAAAGATCGGAAAAATTGCTGGACTTACACTTGCTAATGCTATGATTTTTCAAGATATACTTTCAGACTACTTCCGAGATACGCAGAAGCTTCGTGAAACATTGGATCATAACAATTACAGATCCGAGTTCATTAGCGAGTGGAAAGAAATTCTTCAGAAAGACTATAATCCTATCTTTCATGTTGCTCGCGAAGTACTTAAGATTCTACCGAATGACTCGGAATCCAATAAGGCACTGAAAAGTTTAGCTCAGACATGTTTAGAAATAACTGAAAACCGAACACCGCTAAGACTCGATTTGATGGGTCGGATCTTCCACGGATTACTAAGGAATCCAAAACATACTGGAACATTTTACACTCACGTACCCTCTGCAACATTATTAGTAGACTTAGCTTTAGCACCAGATGGCGCATCTGTTGATTGGTCAAACATCAACATGATAAGAAAGATGAGAATCGCAGATCTGGCATGCGGAACAGGAACTCTCCTCAAAGCTTGTATAGAAACTATCTCCGACAATTATCATGACATATGTGCAGATAAGAAAAAAGCGCCTTCCATGCGATCACTTCATAGCGTTTTACTAGAGGAAGTTCTGTACGGTTTCGACATTTTTCCGTATTGTATTAACTTAAGTGCCTCGGCATTAGCTCTGCATTATCCAGAAGTATCTTTTAGAAAAATGAATGTTTACAGTCTTCCTTATGGATTTAAGCATCGGGCAATGATGGGTAGTCTAGATTTCTTAAAGTCAGATACAATTAGGGTCGGAGGTGAAAGTATTTCTCTTCCCATGTTGGATGCTTGTGTGATAAATCCTCCATATACTAGGAGTGTCGGGATGAATTTACTCTTTGGGATTCTACCAGAAGATCAACGCAATAAAACGCAAGTTGAATTAAGAAAGATCGTTAGAACCCGTAAGCTGCCTGCTAATGTAACAGCTGGCTTGGCAACAGTATTTGTTGCACTCGCTGATAGCTATATAAAACCTAATGGTCACTTCGCAGCAGTTCTTCCTAAAGCTTTGCTTTCTGGTCTTAGCTGGATAAAAACTAGAAAGCTCCTCTCAAACAAATATCATATTAAGTATCTTATATCATGTCATGATAATAAAAAATGGAATTTTACTGAAAATCAGAAAATGGCTGAGGTTTTGATTGTAGCCAAGAAATTGTCGAGTTCTGACAGTGAAGAACACCAAACTATTTTCGTAAATTTGTCCAAACGACCAGACCGAAAGGTTGTTGCTAGCCAGATTGCAAGAAGGATTCGTACTGTGAATCCAGCGGATTTCATAAGCACTGGGATCAGCGAGTTAAAGCTCGGTTCAAAGTATTTTGGTGAAGCCATACAAGTTAATTCAGAGTTCATGCGCACCCAGCTATGGACGTATCCGGCTTTTTTTGTTCATACAGATCTGTCGAGAGTAACGTATTACTTATCAGTAAAGCAGCGTCTGTACATTCCAGGAAGCAGCAAATACTATCCCATACACCTCTGCAAATTATCGACACTGGCAGGTCTAGGCATGGATAGGCGGGATATATGGGATGGATTTGAAGAAACTAGTAAGCGTACAGCTTATGCAGGTTTACATGGACACTTGGAAACGCATATGAACTGCATTGCGCAGAAACCAAATGGATATTACGCACCACTTGCTCGAGCACGACGAGGTCGGAAATTAAGAAGCGCTCACATCATTTGGGCACGTCGTGCACGTTTAATGATAACCGACAGACTGTCTACAAGAACAAACAGTCTTACCACGGTGTTACTCGACAGACCTGCGATCGCAGGTGTTTGGTGGAGTGTGAAACTATTGAAAGAAAACAAAGATTTTGAAAAAATAATCGCATTGTGGTTAAATTCGACTCTCGGCATATTGACATTCTTACCTTTCACTGTAATTACTAGTCCACGTTGGGTCTCAATGAAGAAGGGAAATGTTAAGAATTTGCCACTTATCGATCCACGTAAATTGAATAAAAAACAAGTAAAAGCGCTCGTTGCATTATACAATTCTATTTCGCAAGAGACCTTCCTACCTTTATCCAGATTGAATGAAGATACTATCAGAATTTCTGTAGATGACAAATTCCAGCAGATCTTAAATCTTCCTGATCTTAGCACATTACGGGATCTTCTTGTAAATGAACCTGTGATGTCAATAGGCGGAGACGCTGAAGAAGTGATAATAGATGCAGAGTATGATGAGGATGATGTCACCTGATTATGAATTATTATCCAGTAATTTAGTTACATACATTATTTCTGCATTATAATTATGTTCTCACTTGCAATTGTTTCTCCTTTAGAAACCGTCCAAGGAATAGATTTCGTTGGAATATTTCGATAGTATGTAATCACGTGCTTAAGTCCAAGATCCTTGCCAATATCTACTGTGACCTTATCCATCGGAACTCTTTGCTTTTTTAAGGACCTATTACCAAGTACAATGCAACAGTATCCGTTAGGTTTGAGAACTCTATATAGTTCAATCAAGGATGATTTGTAATCTATGAAGAAGGATTCTGCATCTAAAGCTAATTGCTTATTCTCTTTCTCAACCGCCCGCAAGATCGATTCCAGAATTGGAGAGTTAATACCATTACGTTGTTTCTTAGAACCTAGAGTAAGTCTTTCGCCTCTTACAACATCATCTTGCGAATAGCCCAACCAAAATGCGCTTAGCTTCGACCATCTAGTGTATGAAATAGTATTTCGCTCTTCACCATAAGGCGGTGATGTTACTATTGCATCTACTGCCAAATCTCCTAATGAGAGATGACGAGCATCCCTTGACATAATAGTTACAGATGGCTTTTCTGCCAGAGAACAATAAACTCTCCAAAAATCTCTCATCAGATTTGAATTGTTAATAACAGAATCTTTGAATTCAAGATATGAGTCAGGATTGTACTTTTTCAAAGCCTCTAACGGCATTCTTTTTATGAAAGTATCACCCTCTCGATAGATATTAGACGTCCGTCTTACTGCATTTGAGAAACATATTTTGAAGAAATCCCTAACATCAGGATCATCAATTCCAAATACTACTTCACGAATCAGACAAAGTTCATCAATAACGTTCTGCTTGAACCAGAGCTCTATATTTGGAAATTCTATCTTCCTGTCAACATTCATTTTGCTGGCACGATAGCGTTCAATCCTAGCTCTTACATCTGTCAGAGTCTTACCTACGTATGGCTCTAGCTGCTGCGGATCAAGGGGAGTAGTTTTCACCTTTGCAAGAAGAACTGCAAGAGGATTAATGTCATTACCGAGAGCATTGCGCTTTAATAGAATACTCTCTACCATAACGGTTCCACTACCGCAGAAAGGATCAAAAACTAGTTGGCGCTCCATCGAATATCTTTCTACTAACCGCCTTGCAACCTGAGGAATCATGCGTGCAGGATAGGGATGAATGCCATGAGTAAGGCCTTGTGTATGCTCTTCTGCGAAATCCCAGTCTTCTGTCTTCTCCTTCGTTTCAAGCCCCAAAAATCTATCAAGATCGCCTGAGGATTTCAAATTGATTTCTACACGTTTTTGATAGAGTTAATATTTAAAATAAGCGTTTACTATCACTAATTTTAATCCCTTCGGCTCACCTATCTGTGCAAACAAGACTTGCAAATTCTTGATTCTGTGAACCCTTAAGATAAGGGTTGAAATCTCGCAGAACCCTGTTTCTCACGATAAAAATTAGATGGGGGTTATATAGCCATCCCTACGGCCTTGCCTCTATTAGAATCACATGTCATTTGTAGAAATGCTAACATACTACCCCGCCTTGAAAATAGCGTCTCTAATTTCTCTAGCTCGACGATCAATAATGTCGATCATCTCGTCTAGTTCGTTATCTGTGGGCTGTCTCTCCATTATGCTGGCGAAATAGAGCAAGAATGTACCATAAATATCTCCAAATGCCAAACCATATACAAACTCATTCTCATCCTTAATCTGCAGTTTGGTTTTCTTTAATCGGAAAAGACGAACTTGGTGTGGAATATGGTTAATAGTTTTATCGATAATTCTTTCCAAGGTTCCCCTAGTCCCCACATCTAAGCTCACTACGAAACTAACTGTCATGCCTTATTTAAGGTCATCAAACAAGAAAGAATGGAAGGCTTACGCTCGCCCCAGTCAAACAGCAAGTGATTTCAACCTAAAGCCAGAGCAGTTGGGTAGGGGTTCCGTAGCCATGAATTTTTTGCGTCTTAACATGGTTATAGAATTAGGTAGTAACTCCAAGTTTCTGATATTTTCTAATATAATGCGTTTTAGAGCAGAGTTTAACTATGTGGCTAGACGAACGGTTTCTAGGATACAATTAGTATGAGCTCGGTCTATTGTATAGTGGCCCATAAGGACAGACCTCATGAAGCAGTAGAAGCTTGGAAAGAGTGTAAAGTTTGCTCGATAGGATGGTCAAGATTCGGTGATTTAACGAAGTCTAAAGAATCCAATATTCATACACGTTTGTTTCTGGGAATCAAAAATAGTGATCTTATTTTAGCATATGCGGGTAATAATAGAATCGCCTATGTAGGTGAGGTCGTTGATCGCAAATATATCTATGATAATAAGAATATAGTAGGGAAGAAAGATGGATTTGACCATCCGAATCAACGTCTAGAGTGTTGGTGGAAGTTTTGTATCGCTGATTCTTTGATACATAAGCAGCTTTCCTCCAATCGGAGGACTTTCGGCTCTTATGAATCCGTTTTTCTCATAGAAATTAGCTCTGGGTTCATTTGTGTGTAGCATAACATACCTGCAAGCCACACGGCCAGATAATTCTTGTGCCAGTCCTAAAGCAAATTTGCATACATAGGAACCGATGTTGCACCATCATTTTCAGTACAGTCTAGAGAAGAAAGGTCATCCGCCTTATCTAATTTGATAAACTCTAACCTGTCCGGATTAACAGCGTTTTTGGACACAAATAATCAGATAGATTAAGCAGGACAGTGCTTTTTATAGAATTCGTGTGATTCCTTGAGGGATTTCTTTTCGTCTATAGATAGCTCTCGTGAATCATATTCTAGAAACTTCTTGGCTGCTTTTCCTGTCAACGTTGGAACTTTTTCTGTCATTTCTTATCACTTATCATGTGTGCGTAATGTGTATATAATGCTTATGTAATGCTTGCATAATGCACGGTATAAGTAATTGAGGCGCCGTATGCCGTTGACCTAGTAGCGCGGACGTTGCTTCCTCTGGAAGCCCCGTGACCCGCTGGGCATTACGGCCTTTTGTGCCCGTATTAATTATCATCAAAATATTATATAAATTAGTATCTGATCCTTTGTATCAGACATTTATGTTTATTTTACTTTCAGCTGATTTACCCATTACCGTCTAGGGCGTATAAAAAATTTAGGCGGGGTTTATGCAGCCACCCCGGTAGCTTCTGCCATCTAGATCGTTTTTACCTTTGACTCCCTCCTCGCCCACTTATTTCTGTATACGGGTCTACTCTTTTTCGTATACGGTCTTGCTCATTACCGTATACGGTTTGTGCAATGTTGTCTTGACCGCTTTGGTCTTTGCCATAGAATATGTTGCAGGCATGGCAGTAGTAGCCTACGGTCTGAAATTGTGCTTTCTCGCCAAATCTTTCGTAGACAGTCTTCATTTTCTTACCGCATTTTTGACAGGTCTGCATTAACTCTAAAACCGTATACGATGTATTTAGCTTGTATGCGAAAAGCTTAAAGCTAAGATCGGTATCGCATAAGATATGTCAAAACTGATCAGAATATGGCTCTTTGGTATTGCTTTTGCTTGGTTTATGACTTTCGCAGCATGGCGATTTGCACATCCATTAGAAATAATTGTAGACTGGCTGTTGGTTGCCATTGTAATAACGTCTGTGTTCATGCTGAAATTAGAACATAATGCACGAAAGAAGGCCATAGTTAAACCAGAACAGTACTGCCAGTGTACGGCTTTCACCTTTGCCCATCGTTAGTATGAGCAAAGATTCAAACCTAAATGCAGAATTCTAAGACTATAAATACATGATAAAGATATTTTATATTATGTCAATGGTTGACCGTCGCAGCAAATTGAAAAGAATTATCAGTTTTCTGCTGGCAGGGTTAGGCTTTGCTCTTATCAGTGCTGGACTTTCAGGGTTTTCGGCACCAACTTACATAGTAATCGAAAATAGTGCTATTTCTAACACTACTGTTGGTTTGCAGCTAATACCAACGCATAATTTATTCAGCGCATTAATGATAACGGGGGGTTCTCTATCGCTCTTAATAGGTGTGATCTTGTCTGGCGACACATTGTTGCGCGTTGCAGAGTATGGCAATAGATATTTCGGTCGTATTGGCAGGCTATGAGTAATCTAATGTCCATACAAATTTATTAAACGGGCTGACTAATAATAGCAAATGTCTAGAGTTGCAGAAGGTATCGTATTAGGTCTTCTCGCTATAGCAGCGTGGCGGAGCCAACGTAACCCGCCAAAGGTGTATCTGGGCGAACAAAGAATACATCACGGTGCTGTTGGTACAGCGTTAACTCTGTTTGCAAAAGACCCACTTTGGCGTGCATTCGGCGCAGTGTTGGCATTAGACGATCTAAAAGATGCAAAAGACTGGCTACTTAGTAGAGTTTAAACCGCGTGGGCTGGGTTCTAACGCCCCTTGTTAGACCATACCCACACGGGCACATGCTAACCTAGGTCTAAATTACGTAGTACTCATATCCTTTTTTAATCATTGCTTGTGTTGAATAGCCTACACCGAAGCCCCTAACGGGTTTTTTTGCAGGCAGTAAATAAGGTTTTTCCAAAATGTTACCTAACTCTAATTCAAGAACTGCTGGGCGATCACCTTTGCCGAAGGTCATAGTGCATGCAAAAATTGTCTAACACAAGACCTGATGCTGGCATTTAAAGAGCACAAATACCTACACTTTCGAGAATTTTCTTACGCGCGGCAATCTTATCTAGCTTATTCTCTCGAATTCTGCATAAAGCGTTGAATAGTTCTATGGTGCTTAAAAGACAAATATCGAGCTCTTTAGCCGCATTTACCACGGCTTCTGTAAATGGTTCACCCCGTTGCTTAGGCTCCTCATTGATGTAATGATTTGCTACCAGAACGCCTTTTTTTACAGATTCGTCTTTCATTTCTCTAGTTAAGTAGTCTAACAGCTGTCTGATTTTTTTCAGGTCTATGGCGTTTTCAGAACCCGTAACTTCTAGTATCGCCTCGCCTTCATCAGATTTGATCAATAGATCTATGTTACCTTTTTTGCTTATTGTAAAACACAGTTCTTCAAACGCAATCTTGACAGCATCTTCTAACATTTCATCGCCTTCGTATAACAGCTGTTTTATTGCAGTTTTTGAATCAAATTCAGCCTTAACTGCTTGATGTTGCATATTCAGTTCAGCTATTTTACTCTCT
>Ga0187892_10010393_pt1 | contig 11824 bp, 15 predicted proteins | sample MA1701073metaG_FD_139345 | JGI IMG/M metagenome (GOLD analysis project Ga0187892, IMG submission 139345) | Bio-ooze microbial communities from a basaltic lava cave in the Kipuka Kanohina Cave System on the Island of Hawaii, USA - MA170107-3 metaG ... | reverse complement strand
TTTCCTGATGAAGCTAGGCGAGGTTAACAAAGACGAAATGGTTTCCGACGGCGCACGGAAGGTTGTTGAAGAGACGATAAAAAGTGCGCGCCCTGTCAAACGCGCAAGGAGAAGTAAGATTGTTGAAACTTGAATATCTTATACGTATTAATTCTGTATAATAAGAATTATCAGATCAAATAAACATTACAAAAATGAAAGTGACTGGCTTCTTTATATCATCATTTTTCATTCGGTAATTATTTTGACCCTAAAAAGATGAACTTTGGGCCTCTTTGAGTATTCAACGATAACACTTCAGCCGGTCGAAAGTTTTCTTGCTGAACTATATATTTCATATATACCATATAGAATATACATATAAACACGGATCATCGAAGTCCGCATGTGAGCTGGCTATCTTGGGTAAAACCAACAGAGAAAGAGATTCTAAGCATGCTCGAGACTCAGGCAGCAAACCTGCTAAAAGGATCCGAACTTTTGGTTGATCTGATCAATAACTACGAAAATGTAAAAACCAAGGAGAACAGCATAAAGGATCTCGAGCACAACGGAGATCTTATCGCTCATAGCATCTTTAATACATTGGACAAGACGTTCGTCACGCCGCTTGATAGGGAGGATATATCACGTCTTGCTGCTTCGATTGATAACATCCTAGACTCTGCAGATGGTGCTGCAGATCGATGTGTTCTTTTCAAGATCAAGAAACCCACGCCATATATGGCTGAACTTGCCAACTACATCAGACTTTCATGTGTAGAAATTCATGATTTAATGTCTAAATTACGAAACATAAAGAATGTCCCAGATATAATCTGTCACTGCAGGAACATTGGCAAGAACGAACATGATGCAGATCAGGTTTACAGGAAGGCTGTTGCTGAGCTGTTTGAAACCAATGATCCCATTGAGATAATAAAGATGAAGGAAGTTTATGATGCACTCGAGAAAGCCACAGATATGTGCGTCGATGTTGCAGACGTTGTGGAAGACATTGCCCTGAAGTATGGTTGAGTTCAGATGGAGCTTGAGTTTGTTGTCTATGGAGCCATAGCAGCAGCTCTGTTCTTTGATTTTGTGAATGGTTTTCACGACTCGGCAAATTCGATAGCGACTGTTGTAGGTACCAGAGTTCTGAAGCCTATTCAGGCTGTGGGTTTGGCTGCTATAGCAAATTTTGCAGGTCCGTTCGTATTTGGAACTGCCGTGGCAGCAACAGTAGGCAAGGGGATTATACAGCCTGAGTTTTCTACTGTGTATGTGATCATTGCTGGATTGATTGGAGCTATTGCGTGGGATTTGATAACATGGTATTTTGGGATTCCTTCATCTAGCAGCCATGCGCTTATCGGTGGTTTGATTGGTTCAGCGTTGATAGCTGGTGGACTGGAATCTATAGTAAGTGCAGGAATCCAAAAAGTACTTACGTTCATGGTAGTGTCGCCCACAGTTGGTTTTGTTATAGCATTTGGTTTTGCGATTGCTATGATGCATTCTCTACGTAAAGCAAGACCTGCAAAAATTAATAGAGTGTTTGGCAGATTACAAATAGCATCATCTACATTCTTTTCACTTACCCACGGTGCAAATGATGGTCAGAAAGTCATGGGTGTCATAACAGCATTGTTGATTGCGGGGGGAATGCTAGAGTCGGAAGGATTTGTTGTACCAATACCAGTAATTTTTGGAGCGGCAACTGCGATCGCCCTTGGCACCTTCTTTGGGGGATGGAGAATTGTAAAGACCATGGCATTTAGGTTAACAAGCCTAAGACCGTATCAAGGATTTTGTGCGGAGACCGGCGGTGGAGCCATCCTTACATCGATGGCATGGTTAGGAATTCCTGTGAGTACTACCCATGCTATTTCTGGTGCCATAATGGGTGTTGGAGCAACCAAAAGATTGTCAGCAGTTAGATGGGGAATGGGTAGAAGAATCGTAATGGCATGGATAATTACCATACCTGCAAGTGCTGCAATCAGTGCAGCCACATACAAGATTATGGAATCCCTAGGTATTATATAGGAAAGTTCTGTCTATATATGATTCTGCATAAACTATATAGATATCATATTCATCTCAAGAGACATGGAACAGACACAGGAAGAAACTAGAAAGATACAGTTTACGGGAAACTCATCATACATTGTATCCCTTCCTAAAAAGTGGGTAGAAGACATGGGACTTAAGCCTGGAGAACAGGTAGTAGTTATTCGACAAGGTAATTCACTGCTTCAGATAGCACCTGCCAAGAAGCAACTCACAAAGACAGCGAAGGAGGCTACGATCGAAATTTCTAGGGATGATGAAAGGAGCAAACCAATCAGGAAACTTATTGCATTGTATCTGTTGGGCTTCAACGTGATAAACGTAAGAGCGAAGGATGGAAGGTTAACAACAGACCAGCGAGACGCTGTGAAGGATACTGTCAGAAAAGTACTGATGGGTACGGAAATTACAGCAGATTCTACAGACGGTATGACCATACAAGTACTGATAAACATAGTCGAACTTTCAGTTGAGGCTGCATTCAAGAGGATGCTATTGATAGCAAAATCTATGTTGAAGGATGTCATGCTTGCTCTGCAGGAATCCAATCTTGATCTTGGAAAGGAAGTGATCAGGAGCGACGACGAAGTGGACAGATTCAGCTTCTACATAATCAGGCAGTTAAAGATCGCAATACAGAACGAGCACTTGCTTGCTGACATGGGACTCGTAAGCCCGAGAGACTGTCTGGGTTACAGGCTGATAGTGAAGAGCGTTGAAAGGGTCGCCGATCATACTGTAAACATAGCCGAGGATTTTGTTGAAATGGAAGAATCCGTAAGCACAGAAGTATTGAACAAAATAACAGACATGAGCACCTTTGCACTGGAGGTCCTCGACGATGCTTGTCTGTCGCTCTTCAAACGAGACTATAATGCCGCAGAGAGTGCAATAGAGAAGTCTAAGAAGATAGATGCAATAGAGAGTGCTGTCTTCAAGAATACACATGGTTCCAGAAAAGCAAGCGAGCTTTACAGGACAAAGTTCATAACAGAAAACCTGAGGAGAATTGCAGAATACGCGAGCGACATTGCGGAGATAGTTATGAACATGACCGTGGAACAGACGCTGAAACAAAGTAAAGGCTAAATTGAGAGCATGTGCTGGTAGGCTAGATGTCGTACTGTGAATTATGTGGCAGCCAGATAACTGGCGAAGTAATTCCTATTTTAGTTGAGAATGTGCCAATGAAGGTTTGCAGGCCGTGCTCGAAGCATGGCAAACCGGCTGTAGGAAAGAAAATTGAGAAGAAACCAAAACCCGTAAAGGAGATGTTTACTCTTAGCCTTCCATCTGTTAGAGAAGATTACAGTAAGCTGATCAAAGACGCAAGGGAAAAATTGGGTCTAACGCAGGACGAGCTGGGCAGCAGAATAGCGGAGCAGGGTACGGTTGTAAAATTGCTCGAGCAGAGCAAGTTCAAGCCAGATCAGGAACTTGCGAAGAAACTGGAGGAAGCTCTTGGAATATCGTTGATTGAAGAGGAAGTTCATGAATAAAACAAATGCTATACTGATAACTTATCCTCAGGAAAATTCGATCAAGGAAGCATTTGCTCTTGCAGACGCAGCTGGTTACAATATCGTAAAGACTGTTACGCAGCGATACCTTTCCAAGGCAAGGTACGGTATTGGGGCAGGAAAGGCTGAAGAAGTGAAGATCTTCGTTGAAGAGCTGAAACCGAAGGTGATAATCTTCGACGAAGTATTAAGATCAACACAGGTGTACAACCTTGCAAAGTTATTGCAGATCGAAATAATAGACAGGGAGCGATTAATACTTGAAATATTTGAAAAAAGAGCCAGCACTGCTGAATCAAGCATACAGGTAAAGCTTGCCCAGCTCAGGTATGAAATGACAAGGGCGAGGGAAAAGGTTAGACTGGCTAAAGAAGGAGAGCAACCAGGCTTCTTCGGTCTGGGTCGATACGAAGTTGATAATTATTATCGCGACATAAAGCGTAGGATAGCAACACTGAAACAGAAACTTGGCAAGGTCTCAAAACGCAGGGATCTTTACAGGTATCAAAGAACAAAGCAGGGGTTTCCATCAGTATCCCTTGCAGGTTACACATCTGCGGGCAAGACCACGCTCTTCAACGCATTGATTGGAGAAAAACATGATGTTGGGAAAGGGATGTTCACTACGCTGGCAACTTACGCTAGGGCTCTAGAGTTGAACAATGGCAAAGTGCTTCTGTCAGATACGGTAGGTTTCATCAGCAAGTTACCTGCATATATGATCGAGGCTTTCAAGTCAACACTTGATGAATTAACGTACTCTAACCTTGTTTTGTTGGTAATTGACATGAGTGAACCTCTTACAGAAGTTGCTAGAAAGTATGACAGCTGTCTTGACATACTTACCGAGTTACGCGTGCCGCAGACCAAGGTGCTGTATGTGTTGAATAAGGTAGATCTTACCAGTGAGGAAGAGGCGCTTGAAAAGGCAAAAGAGCTTGGCCTGCTTGAGAACAAGAGGCATGTTACCGTGTCTGCGAAAACAGGACAGAATATTCAGCGTTTGAAGGAACTCGTAGGTAACATTGTATTTGAGCAGACAAAGGTCCAAGTCAAGGTAGAACAGAAAGCAATTGCAGAGAATTCTGATTACTTGGAATTGCTGAAAAACGTCGCAAGCATCAATATCGATAAACATCTGGATGGCAGTGCAACAGCAACTGTAAGCGGACCTTCATGGGCGATCGATTCCTTCAGCGAGGTTGTCGAAGATGAAAGCAGTGATTCTTAGGATCGGGCATAGATACGTTAGAGATTACAGGGTAACAACTCATGTTGCACTTGTAGCACGGGCATTCGGTGCAGAAAAGATGCTCGTCGTCAGCTCAGAGGATGAGATCAAGAAGAGTATCCGGGAAGTTAATGACAGATGGGGAAGTGACTTTGAAGTTCAAGAAGTTGGCAACTGGAAGAGCGTGCTTAAGGAATGGAAGAATTCTGGCAATAAGATAGTTCATCTAACGATGTACGGAACGCGTGTTGATGATATTATTGGTGGAATAAAGAAAGATAACAAGGATTTGATAATTGTCATAGGTGCAGAAAAAGTGCCTAAAGAGTTGTATGATATAAGCGATTATAATGTGTCAATCGGCAATCAGCCACATTCTGAAATTGCCGCCCTTGCGATCTTTCTTGACAGGTTGTTTGAAGGCAAGCAGCTAATACAGGAGTTCAAGGGTAAGATGAAGATCGTGCCAAGTGGCAAGGGCAAAGTTGTGAAAACTGAATAACAGCAATAATTTTTCCTCTACTTGTATAATCGAAAATCATGTTTTGATATCGAAAGTTATGTATAGAGATACCCTTAAATAAAAAGACAAGAATAGGACGTCGATGATGCATTACAGGAAAGGTAAGGCAATTTTCCTGATGGTTGTCATGTTATCAATCACGGCTCTGCTTTTTGCATCTAATCAGACAACTCTTGCCTCCCACAAGGTTGGCTATGAAGTATGGTTTATCGATCAGTCTGACACAACTACAGAAGGCGGTGGCAAGCTGTACATACTAAATGGTGCTAACTTCAAGGGCAAGGGCTACAAAGGTACTCCGGAAGTTATTGATCTGGCACAAAAGGCAAGAGGGATTGGTGATGGCATAGGAAAGAGGCCGCACATGGTATTCTTTAACACCGAACAAACTCATGCCATAATATCTAACGTGGCAAGTGGGCATGTTTACATTCTGGATGCGGAGTTCAGGGACGTTGTTGCCAGTGTACGCATGGGTAGTGAAGGTGAGCCGATGCGAGGTGCACATGCGGCAATACCCTCGCCAGACAGTTCCATGATAATAGTTACCAATCACAAGAGACTGGAAAGGATAATGACTGATTATGATAACAACGAATTTGATTACAACCCAAGTCATGCACTTGACTTTAATATTACGCAGGATACAACACATCCTGACAACTGGATAGTATGTCCGATATTCACTCCTGACAGCAAGTATGTATTTGCCACATTGCGTGGAGGAGGACTCTACGTTGTAGATGTCAAGTCAACACCCATGAAGATAGTAGAGGACTTTGATCTATTGCAGGTTTCACCAAACGGCTGTGGAGGATTGGTTAGCAGCGATGGAAGGAGCATGTTCATAAATTCTGGGGGTGGGACAGCGAACCACCCGACAGGCTCTGATCTCTACGTCTTTGATCTTGCTGGTTTGTCAGGCGAAGAGCCTAAGGTTTCTCAGCCAGTGAGAATATTCACCAGAAGCGGTTTTGTTGACTCGCATGGGATGGCATGGAGCAAGGGTAGTTATCTCTGGGTGACTGATCGTGCTGCCAACTTGATCGAGGTTGTGGATACCGCAACAACCGATGAGGTAGCCCAGATAGATCTGACGAAAGGTCGTGATGGTTTTGATCCTACGCCAGATCTGATCGTTTCGTCACCGCATAGGTATCTGGCTTTTGTTACACTACGAGGTGAAGTGCCTCTTACTGGCAATGCTCCTGAAGTGCACAATGCAGTAGGTAACTCTCCAGGTCTTGGTGTAATAAAAATCCATAAAGGTGGTACTTCTGGCAGCATATGGTATACAATTCCTATAAGCAACATGGCTGGTGGTAAAGAAACTGCAGATCCACACGGCATTGGTTTAAGAGAACTTCGTGATTAAAATCAAATCCAAAACTTATTTTTAGGGCAGGCATAACCTAGGGATATGTCAGAACAGCAGGAAGTTCACATTGTGCTTTTATCGAACGAACCTGGAAGAGCTTATTCTGCGTTGGTTCTAGCATTGGGAAGTGTGACCATGGGAGCAAAATGCAAACTCTACTGCACAATGAACGCACTGGATATAGTCAAGAAGGGTGGTGCTTCAAAGATAACCATGCCTGGTGCTCCTCCTTTAGAGAAATATCTCAAAGATGCAATACAGGCTGGCGTTGAGGTCACCGCATGCGGACCGTCGAAAGAAATGTTAGAACAGATGGGAGTTACCAGAGACAATCTTGAGCAAGGAGTTGAGTTCGAAGATGTTATTGGTTTCTTGAATACGGCACTGCCGGCTGCAAAGAACGGCGGCATGGTAGTGTTCATATGACATAATAATTATATTTGCGAATAAAGAGATGAATTTTGTGCAGGAACAACCAAAAATCGTAATTAACAAATCTTCGACCGAGCTCTTGCAGCACAAGATAGCAAAGTCGGTCGATACCAGAGGAATGTGCTGTCCCTATCCATCGTTTGAGGCAGTGAAGAACATGAATTCGCTTAATGCAAACGATGTGCTTGAAGTAATAACTGACAGCGATGAATCTGCGTTAGAATCTATCCCCAGCGTTTGTGATAGGCGCAAGTGGGAATTCCTCGTAATTCAAGAGGGCAAGGATCTCTGGAAAGTCAGGATCAAAAAGTAAAGATTAGCCTTCTACCTCAAGCATACTTCCATAGTCTGAAGCGCTCGTTATGATAGTTTCTTCTCTTCGTGTTACCCTTGTTTCTCCAAAAGTAGCACACCTTAGATTGTAGGTTTTTTCTAGATTTCTTGCATTTCGTAGATCTGCCAGAACGAGGTTTGCACCTAACAGCTGCGCGACCTCAAGGTTTGCATTTCTGAGATCCGCAAAGTAAAGATTTGCCTGCTTTAAGTTTACGTATTGAAGATTTGTATTTTGCAGATCGGCATGATCCAGTTCTGCATGCCTAAGATCGGTGTATATGAAATCCGTATTGCGAAGGTTCGCGAAACTAAGTATTGAATGTTCGAAGTTAGCATTCCATACGACGGAGCTTTCTATCTGTACGTATGGTAAGTATAGTCTAGGTGCCTTTACACCCGATAGGTCAGAATTATTGATCATTATAGGATACTTGGCAAGGTATTGCTGTTTCAAGTAATCCTGCATCTTTCCAAAAAGTTCATGACCGCTCAGATCAAAGTTGTACTCTAGCTCTATTCCATAAAAGTCTCTCTCGCCTGCAAGTATTCTTTTTATGAAATCTTCACCTTTCATCTGCTTTCGTTCTGTCTGCATTTTGAATCTATTATAGAAAAAGGCTGTCTAATCTTTATAAGAATTTAGATGTGTTTTTATGAATAATGATTGCAGGGAAGCTCATACAAATAGGATCACTTACACTTCAATAATTTCGTCCTTATTATGATCAATCATTTCCTTGATCTTCTGGTCCGAGATAAATTGATCAGTCTCCTCCTGCTTGTAGATGCTTATGCTACACTGCAAACATGTCCATACCTCGTAAGTCGCTACAAGATATCCGTAGCTGCCCTTGCTGGCTATCTTGGTCCTACCATCTGAGTACATCTGATGCCCTTTCCCGCACACTATGCGCATTCATGCTACCTTGTTGGACTGAAATTTATGAGATGAGATCTAGATTTGTGTACCTTTTCATGCATTTAACTTTGCAAGCATATAAGTGGCCGCTAGGAACATGACTCCGCTTATGGCCGTCAGAATAACTGCTTCCCACACAATGAATGAACTGAAAGTACCAAACAGACCGAAGCGCATTATGTCAACCAAATATGTAAGTGGGTTAACGTAAAACGCGCTCGCAAGAGCCTCAGGAGCGCCCTCAGCAGGATAAAATGTAGTGCTGACAAATGCAAAGAACAGAAACATCGTGTTTATAGTTATTTGAAATCTCTCGCTCGACCGCAATCTGATGGATGCAATTATTGCCAGCGAACCGAAGAATATCGACCCCAAAATTATGGATAGTATAACATAAGGTAATGTAGGCAACGATATTGGTGCATTTACAAATACAGTAGGTACACTGACTGCAAAGATCATACCGGCACTTAGGAATGCAATCATGGTTATAGTGAGTATGTTGCTGGCAATGTACTGCGATCTTGTGAATGGTCCCACAAGGATCTGCTCGAACATGCCGTTTCTTCGATCTGTCCAGATCATTGTTCCAGCTATAAGGCTGCTGTTCATGACGTTGAAGCCAATCATTCCTGACGCCATGAAGGCCGGGTAGTCTATACTTACATCACCGAGACTGACAGAACTTATTACAGCTGTGTAGGCATATCCTGCCACGAATATGTATACTAGAGGGAAGATTATCTGCCATATCAAGAACGGTTTGTCTATAGTAGCTGTAAGGTTTCTGTGAACCAACCTAAGAACTGGATCCATTTGCACCATCTACCATTGCGAGGAATATCTCTTCCAACGACGGAGGATTTACCGATATGGATGCAACCTGTGCATTGTTCTTGTTCAGTGATTCGATAACCCTGATTAGGATTTGTTCGGCATTCTCTGCAGATATTTTGATGCTGGTGCTATCTTGGAGCTCAACACTTGATATTCCTAGCGCATTTACAACCTTCTCTATGCCGTTAAATGGTTCCTTGAGTTTTATCTCTATAACCTTTACACCGCCAAACTTCTGCTTTAGACCAGAAGGCGTATCTAGTGCAATTATCTTGCCCCTGTTGATTATTGCTATTTCATCGCATAGGTATTCTGCCTCTTCCATTATATGTGTGGTAAAGAAAACTGTCAGACCTTGTTTGACCCTTTGCTTTATGTAATCGAGTAATGTCCTTCTGGCAGAAGGATCAAGGCCAATAGTTGGTTCATCTAGAAACAATAGATCCATTTCGTGCATGAACTCTCTTGCTACCTGCACCCTCCTTCTGTGACCTATAGATAACTCTTCGTTCTTTACATTTCTAATATCTTCGATGGCGAACATCTTTAGCAGGTCTTGAACGCGCTTGCTTCTTTCGCCATTGCTCATGTTCCATAATTTTCCATAAAGGTCAAGCGAACCTTCAACGGTGAGGTTTGACTCGAAGCTTGGTTTCTGCTGCACAACACCGATCTTCTGCTTTATCAAGTTAGGTTGTTTGAGCAGGTCGTGGCCCAAGATACTCACTTTGCCAGAGGTTGGCTGTATTAGCGTAGTGAATATCTTTATAGCTGTAGTCTTTCCAGCACCGTTTGGGCCCAAGAATCCAAATACCTTGCCGTAATCTACATCAAGCGATATTCCATCTATCGCCTTCACAGTGCCATAATATTTGCATAAATTATCTGCAGTAATACATGACATGATGATTGAATGTGATCTTACCCGCTTAATTTAGGTTAGGATTAGAATACGATGAATTCTGACGATAAACCGCATGGCAAGGCTCCGGAATTAACCCTTGAGGTGATTGAATGCGTTACGTAATGGAAATCGAAACCGGGGAAGAACTGAAAACCGTAATAAAATGAACTTCAATTCCTTTCTTCTTATCATATCACGAGCAAAAGAAAAGAGGGGACGTGCGCATGGCACTATTGTGGACGGAAATCTACTGATTCTGCTATTTTTATCAAGTCTGCTAAGTGGATGTCAGCAGATATATTGTATCTTGCACCATTGAGGTAGAGATTTATGTATGAGGGTAGGACGACTTCTGGATTTCGTTCTACACCTGCCGCCTCCACTCCATTAATCACTATTAATTTTCTTACGCCTGGATTTGGATTAGCAGCTATGAATGTCTTCAAAGCTTCTTTCTCATCTACATTGGATGGGATGCTCTCTCCAGTTACCAATATTCCCTGATACCTAAACCACAGATCCTGTTGTGTGGCATTTGCCGGAATCTGTGAAGGCGAGTATATCAAGGCAAAGGTCTTACTCACCGCGCCAACCTTTACCATCCTCAAGGTGGTTCCTTCAGGTGGATTTTGTATCGTCGGGATATGGTAGGGTATCATAATTTTTGCCTGCGCGATGTCCGTTGTCATGCCAAACGACGCGAGTGGAAGGGGTGGTGGACGACCGATGAAATTTACTTTGTCATCCGTTTGCTGCGTAACTGAAGTACCAGGAGTGCTATTTATGAAACTATATGCCAAAAGAGCCGCAACAACGGCTACAGATAACATACCGATGCTTATTCTTGCTTTCTTATTCATTCTAATTCACCTAACATGTTGGCATCACATTTTTCTTGACTTTAACATGGTATTGTGTACATTCTTTGATTTTGTAGGGAGGGTCGTGGGGAACAGCATTGCCACTAGGCCACAGCTGATAGAAAATCCAGTAAAAGTGCAATTGATCCATATCAGCTTCAGCAGTGGTGGATGAAGTAGTATCGTTAGTTTCGATACCTGCTTGAGTTGAACCTGAATATATCGCAAAATTATATTGAGCCAAGAAGTTGCTTGGACTAGTGCTGCCATAATATATCTTCCAAATGCCATTATTGTCTTTATCCTCGATTTCATACCAATACCAATTAGGTACCAAGGCAGTGAATTGACCTGCGCCGACATTGGCACCATCTAAGTATATCGCCCAATCTCCACGTTGGTTATTAAGTCCGGTCTTTATGTAACCTACTTCAAGCCAATCGCCTGCTCCGAGATGTACCCACAAATGGTTATTTATTAGACTACCGCTACCAGTTGTCATTGTGAAAGTTTTGAATTTCGCCTTGGCAGCTCTCGTCGCTCCAGCGTTGTAATCAAAGGTGGTGACTGCATAACATCTGTCGGTACCGCCAAAACAGTTGTTTGCTGAGGCCTGCTGAATTGGAACATTCATCAGCACCAATGGTAGTGTCAATATCCCTGCGGCAAATATACCAGCCATCCTAAGAGCTCTCGATTCACGCGTTTTCAGAGTAATTAATTTCGTTATTTTCGTCATTAACACAAGTATTATCTCCAGAACTAGATAAACCTCGCTCACAAAATTGTCAGAACAAAATTGTCAGAACAAAATTGTCAGAACAAAATTGTC
>Ga0187892_10010392_pt1 | contig 11827 bp, 8 predicted proteins | sample MA1701073metaG_FD_139345 | JGI IMG/M metagenome (GOLD analysis project Ga0187892, IMG submission 139345) | Bio-ooze microbial communities from a basaltic lava cave in the Kipuka Kanohina Cave System on the Island of Hawaii, USA - MA170107-3 metaG ... | reverse complement strand
GGTAGGATCCGTCGCCGCGTGTCGTACCCAGGGTAGCCGCTGACGCGTCAACCCTGGGCTATGTCGCACAACGCCTTCGGCGTAGTCAGCTCATCCAACGCAAGGAGCGCAGCATTAGGTTAATTAACGCTTATGGGGTGAAGCCCTGGGCGCGAGGTCTGCACGGCGACGGCTATCCGATAATTCTCGTGAACCCCCGTGCCTCTGCCCCTGCCCGAATTTGCCGGATGCGCGACCGATCGTCTGAACCGGCAGAAACATCCGCGATGCGTAGAGTTTGGGCATTGCGCGAGTTTCGGGCTCGACGAGTCCCATTCTCTAGGACCTTATCTGTGCACCACCGAGACCAGACGTTTTGGCACAGGCGGTGCTCATGCGGGCACCCAGACATTTCAGCAGGTGTCGGACGCGACGCAGATAGGGTTCGCATGACAAAGTCACGAGAGGAGATGTGAGATGAGCACAATGCCGAGGACTTGGAGGTTCGGTTGCAGCCGCGCCAGTTTGATGGCGGGCCTGGTGGTACTGCTGTCGAGCGCGGCATGGGCACAGGAAGGAGCGGCGCCGCCGGCGATCGACACCGGCGACACCGCATGGGTGCTGACGGCGTCGGCGCTGGTATTGATGATGACCTTACCAGGCCTGGCGCTGTTCTACGGGGGGTTGGTGCGGGCCAAGAACGTGCTCAATGTCTTGATGCAGTGCTTCATCTCGGCCGGCATCGTCGGGGTTCTGTGGATTTTGGTCGGCTACAGCTTGGCGTTCGGTACCGGCGGTTCTTTCGTCGGTGATCTTTCGAAGGTCGGATTAGCGGGTGTGACGCTCGATTCCGTCACTGCCAATTTCGCATCGCCGCCTCGCAACATTCCCGAGTACGTCTTCATCATGTTCCAGGCGATGTTCGCCATCATCACACCGGCGTTGATTCTCGGAGCAGTCGCCGAGCGCATGAAGTTCAGCGTGTGGATCGCGTTCATCACGATCTGGCTGCTGGTCGTCTACTGTCCGCTCGCCCACATGGTGTGGTCGGCCGAAGGCTGGATCTTCAAGGCCGGCGCCATCGATTTTGCGGGCGGGCTCGTGGTGCACATGTCCAGCGGTTTCTCGGCGATCGTGGCCGCCATCATGCTCGGTAAGCGCTGGGGCTTTGGCAAGGAGCCCATGCCACCGCATAGCCTGCCGTTGTGCCTGATTGGCGCCGGCCTGCTCTGGGCGGGATGGTTCGGCTTCAACGCCGGTAGCGCGCTCAGCGCCAGCCCACTCGCCACACTGGCATTCCTCAACACGGGAACGGCAGCGTCGACCGCGGTCATCGCGTGGGCAGCGATCGAGTATCTGCATCGCGGCAAGCCGACGGCGTTGGGCGGCGCAACCGCCGCTGTCGCCGGCCTGGTTGCCATCACTCCCGCATGCGGGAACGTCAGCCCGATGGGCGCCATCTGCATCGGCTTTGGTGTCGCGGTCATCTCGTACGCAGCGTGCACCTTCCTGAAGCCGGCCTTCGGGTACGACGACTCCCTCGACGTGTTCGGCGTCCATGCACTGGGTGGGGCCTGGGGCGCACTGGCGTCGGGTATCTTTGCGGTGACCCTCGGCTCGGGCGTTGAGAGCAATGCCCAGCAAATCATGGTGCAACTCTCCGGCATTGTCTTCACCGCCCTGTTCGCACCGATTGCGACTTTCGCGATCCTGTCGGGGCTGAAGCTGGTGTTCGGTTCCCTGCGGGTCGACGAGGAAGAGGAGATCGAAGGACTCGACCTGTCACAACACAGCGAGAGCGCCTACACGCCCCTCGGCGGTGGCTCCATGGTTCACGAATCGGCAGCGCTCAAGAGTGTCAGCGCTCCGCTCCTCGAGCCTGCCCGTCACGCCCGTTGAGAGGGTGCGATTCGCGCTCAGTCGCGTGTACAACGGCTGAGCAACCATCTGCCTAGCATACACCAGCCCGGCGACTTGCACTTTGCAGTCGCCGGGCTGGTGCATCTTGCGATTTCCAACCCCGCCATCGCCCACCTGGTCAGAACTGAGTAAGTCCACTCGGCATGGCTGCGCGCCACGGGCTGGCTTCACACTTGCGTGTGTTGGCTGGAGGAGGCGACATGCCTGATCTGATCTTCATCACGGTGACCATCGCGTTCTTTGCTATCGCCTGGGCGTATACGCTTGGCTGCGACCGTCTCTAGGGACGACAACATGGAGCTCGAGTACATCGTCGGCGCGATTCTCGGGGTGTTGTTGGGCTTCTACCTCGTCTACGCATTGCTCTTCCCCGAAAGCTTCTGACCCTCATCATGACAGCAAACGGCTGGTTTCAGATCGTCCTCTTCTCACTCGCCATTCTCGCGGTGACCAAACCGCTCGGCGCGTACATGTACGCCGTCTTCGAAGGCGACCGGCAACCGCTGCCACGTTTCTGCGGACCCCTCGAGCGTTGGCTCTACCGACTAATGGGCGTCGATCCGACGCGCCAGCAGGACTGGAAGGAATACACACTGGCCTTGCTGCTCTTCAGCACACTTGGCGTTCTCGTGACCTATGGCTTGCAGCGCCTGCAGGGGGTGCTGCCCTTGAACCCGCAAGGCTTCGGCGCCGTGGGCGCCGACTCGGCCTTCAACACCGCGGTCAGCTTCACCACTAATACCAATTGGCAGGGATACTCCGGTGAAGCGACCATGAGCTACCTGACCCAGATGATGGGGCTCGCGTGGCACAACTTCACGTCAGCGGCCGCCGGGATCGGGGTGGCGTTGGCGCTGGCCCGCGGAATCACGCGCCGGCCATCGGCCGAAGGCGCGCGCGGGGTCGGCAACTTTTGGGTCGACCTGATGCGCGGCATCGTCTATCTCCTCTTGCCGCTCAGTATCGTCTTCGCGCTGATCCTGATCTCGCAAGGGGTCATTCAGAACTTCAATCCCTACGTCGAGGTCACCACGCTCGAAGGCACGACCCAGACTCTCGCCATGGGGCCGACCGCTTCCCAAGAAGTGATCAAGCAGCTCGGCACAAATGGCGGCGGCTTCTTCAACGCCAATAGCGCCCATCCGTTCGAGAACCCGACGCCGCTCTCCAACTTCGTAGCGATGTGGCTGATCTTCGCGATCTCCGCTGCCCTGACCTACACCTTCGGCCGCATGGCCGGCGATCAGAAGCAGGGTTGGGTGCTGTTTGCGACCATGGGCGTGTTGTACGCGGTCGGCGTCACGGCCGCCTACCACTTCGAAGCGAGCGGCAATCCGATCGCGCAAGGCCTCGCCATTTCGCAAGATAGCGGCAACATGGAAGGCAAGGAGGTGCGCTTCGGCATCGCCAACTCTGCCCTCTTCGCCACCGTCACGACCGACGCGTCTTGCGGTGCGGTCAACTCGATGCATGACAGCTACACGCCCCTGGGCGGCCTCGTGCCGCTGGCGAACATCCAGCTGGGCGAGGTGATCTTCGGTGGAGTGGGCGCCGGGCTGTATGGGATGCTGGTCTTCGTTCTGCTCGCCGTCTTCATTGCCGGCCTGATGGTCGGGCGCACGCCGGAATATCTCGGCAAGAAGATCGAACAGCGCGAGGTCAAGCTCGCGATGCTGTACATCCTGATCTTCCCCTTCATCGTCTTGGGCTTCAGTGCGTGGTCAGCGGTGGCGGCCTACGGTGTGTCGTCGCTCAACAACTCCGGACCGCACGGCTTGAGCGAGATGCTCTATGCGTTCAGCAGCGCCGCCGGCAACAACGGGTCGGCGTTCGCCGGTCTCAATGCAAACACCCCGTGGTACAACGTGAGCCTCGGCTTGGCCATGCTAGCCGGGCGCTTCTTGATGATCGTCCCGGCGATCGCCATTGGCGGCTCGTTGGTTCAAAAAAAGATCGTTCCGCCTTCCGCCGGCACGTTCCCAACTGACGGGATGCTGTTCGTCGTCCTCTTGATCGGCGTCATCGTGATTGTCGGCGCCTTGACGTACTTTCCTGCCCTGGCGCTCGGGCCGATCGTCGAGCACTTCCTCGCCGACAGCGGCAAGCTTTTCTAACGCCTGGAGGCGGTCCAACTCATGGCGAGCAAACCGAAAGACTTCTCGTTGTTCGACACGCAAATCCTCGGCCCGGCGGTAATCGCCAGCCTGCGAAAGCTGGCGCCCCAGCATGTCATCAAGAACCCCGTCATGTTCGTGGTCGAGATCGGCAGCCTCGTCACCACGCTCGTGTGGTTGCGCGATGTCGTGGCGCCGGCAGCCGGTGCGGCGCCGACGTGGTTTACCGCCGGCGTCAGCCTGTGGCTGTGGTTCACCGTCGTCTTCGCCAACTTCGCCGAGGCCGTCGCCGAAGGCCGCGGGCAGGCGCAGGCCGCGAGCCTACGCAAGATGCGCAAGGACACGGTGGCACGACGCCTCGGCAGCGGCGGACGTGAGGAGCGCGTGCCGGCGTCACAGCTGCGGAAGGGCGACACCGTTGTCGTGGCAGCGGGCGAGCTCATTCCTGGCGACGGCGACATCATCGAGGGCATTGCTTCCGTGGACGAGTCCGCCATCACCGGCGAATCCGCTCCCGTCATCCGCGAAAGCGGCGGCGACCGGTGCGCGGTGACCGGCGGAACGAAGGTCCTCTCCGATCGGATCATCGTCCGCATCACAACCGATCCAGGGGAATCGTTTCTCGACCGCATGATCGCGCTGGTCGAGGGCGCGTCGCGTCAGAAGACGCCCAATGAAATCGCACTGCACATTCTCCTCGTCGGACTGACGATCATCTTCCTGATCGCCTGCGCCACACTCGTGCCCTTGGCGCTGTATTCCAATATCACGCTGTCGGTCACTGTGATCACCGCCTTGCTCGTCTGCCTCATCCCCACCACCATCGGCGGGCTGCTGTCGGCCATCGGCATCGCCGGCATGGACCGCTTGCTACGCAAGAACGTCTTGGCGATGAGCGGACGGGCAGTCGAGGCAGCCGGCGACGTCGACACCCTGCTTCTCGACAAGACCGGCACCATCACGCTGGGCAACCGCATGGCGACGGAGCTCATTCCCGCCAGCGGCGTCAACGCCGACGAGTTGGCTGATGCCGCGCAGCTGGCGAGTCTGGCCGACGAGACGCCAGAGGGTCGGTCCATCGTCGTGTTGGTCAAGGAGCGCCATCAACTGCGCGGTCGCGACGTCAGCGACCTCGGCGCGCATTTCATTCCGTTTAGCGCGCATACGCGCATGAGCGGCTGCGACGTCGATGGGCGCGCCATTCGCAAGGGCGCGGTTGATGCGGTGCTGGCGCATGTGCAGAACCTGGGTGGCCACGCCCCCGTCGGTCTCGATGCAATCGTTCACCGCATCGCCGACACCGGCGGGACGCCGCTGGCCGTCGCCGATGGAACCCGCCTGCTCGGGATCATTCATCTCAAAGACGTCGTCAAAGGTGGCATCAAGGAACGCTTCGAGCGCTTCCGCGCGATGGGCATCCGCACCGTGATGATTACCGGCGACAACCCGCGCACCGCGGCGGCGATCGCGCGCGAGGCTGGGGTGGACGACTTCCTCGCCGAGGCTACGCCCGAGGCGAAGATGCGGCTCATCAAGACCGAGCAGGCGAAGGGCAAGCTGGTGGCGATGACCGGCGACGGGACCAATGACGCGCCGGCTCTTGCCCAAGCCGACGTCGGCGTCGCCATGAACACCGGCACGCAAGCGGCAAAGGAGGCCGGCAACATGGTCGACCTGGACTCGAACCCGACGAAGCTCCTCGAGGTGGTCGAGGTCGGCAAGCAGCTCTTGATGACGCGTGGATGTCTAACGACGTTTTCGATCGCCAACGATGTCGCCAAGTACTTTGCCATTCTGCCGGCGATGTTTCTCGTCGCCTTTCCGGAGATGAAGGCACTCGACCTCATGCGTCTGACCTCGCCGTTCAGCGCGATACTGTCCGCCGTTATCTTCAATGCATTGATCATCATCGCCCTCATCCCGTTGGCCTTGCGCGGCGTGCAGTACCGGCCGTTGGGCGCGGCCGCTCTGTTCCAGCGTTCGCTGCTGATCTATGGCATCGGAGGGGTGATCGCACCGTTTGTAGGCATCAAGTTGATTGATGTCCTATTGACCGCCGCCGGACTCGTCTAACACCGGCGGGAGAACGTCCGATGACAGGCAGAGCAGATTCCGCTCGAGGAGAATCGTCGATGGGAGACACGCTTCTGATCGCGCTCCGTGCAACCCTCGTGACCCTGGTGCTGACCGGTGTCCTCTATCCGATCGCCATCACAGGAGTCGCGCAGATCCTGTTCCCCTATCGTGCCAATGGCAGCTTGGTGACCGATCCGAAAGGCCGCGTCATCGGCTCCGAATTGATCGGCCAGAACTTTTCCACCCCCGGCTACTTCTGGCCGCGACCGTCGGCTGCGGGCGCCAATGGCTATGATGCCACGGCGTCGTCCGGGTCCAACCTCGGCCCGACGTCGCAGAAGCTGCGCGACCGGATCACCACGGAGATCGCCCGCCTGCGCGAAACCAACCCCGACGCGCCGTTGCCGATCCCGGCTGAACTGGTGACCGCATCGGCGAGTGGTCTCGATCCGCACTTGTCGCCGGCCGCGGCCCATTGGCAGGTGGCGCGCGTCGCCCGCGCGCGCGGCATTGCACCTGGCCGGGTCGCCGCCGCCGTCGACGCCAATATCGAGGGCCGCGACCTTGGCGTCTTCGGCGAGCCCCGGGTGAATGTGTTGCTGCTGAATCTCGCCCTCGATCGTCAGTTCGGAACAGCGCCCTAGCAGCCCGTTGAAAAACTGATGAGAGCACAGAACCCAGAGCCCAGACGGATTCATCGGAATCATTGAGCATTCGTCTGTGCTCTGTGATCTGGGTTCTGGGTTCTGCGAGTTTTTCAACAGGCTGCTAGACCTTAGAATGCTCGATGGACACCGTTCGTGGCCGCCCGGAAGACTTCCTCGAGCTTGTCGAGCGCGCCAAGCGCGGACGGCTGAAGGTATACATCGGTTTTGCCGCTGGCGTTGGCAAGACCTATCGGATGCTCGAGGAAGCCCACGCCCTGCAAGTGCGCGGCGTCGACGTCGTGCTCGGCCTCATCGAAACGCACGGACGCGCCGAGACGGCTGCGCTCATCGAAGGACTTGAATACGTGCCGCGGCGCCGCGTCGCGTACCGCGGGCTGACCATCGAAGAGATGGACGTCGACGCGGTCATCGCTCGCCAGCCGCAGGTCGTCGTGATCGACGAGGTCGCACATACCAACGCGCCGGAGTCTCGCAATCCGAAACGGTATCAAGACGTTTTCGAGGTGCTCGATGCGGGCATCAACGTCATCTGCGCCTTCAACGTCCAGCATCTCGAAAGCTTGCGGGACCTTGTCGAACGCGTCACCGGCGTGGTGATTCGCGAAACCGTGCCCGACAGTTTTCTCAAGCAAGCAGATCAAGTCGTCAACCTCGACCTGGCGACCGAAGATCTTCTCGAGCGTCTGCGTGCCGGGAAAATCTACGACCAGGAGAAGGTCGAGTGGGCGCTCGGCCATTTTTTTCGTACCGGCAATCTGGCAACGTTGCGGGAGCTGGCGTTGCGCGAGGTTGCCGAGAGCCTGGAACGCGCCAACCCGCCAGACACCCCGACCGCGTCCTTACAGCGACGCCCCAACACCGCCGGGCGTCTCATGGTGTGCATGTCGTCGTTTTCGCCGCGCGCCGCGACCTTGCTTCGGCGCGGCTCGCGCATCGCCGGGCGTCTCAACACCGATTGGTATGTCGCGTATGTGGAGACGCCCGAGGAAGCCCCGACCCGTATCGACGCCGAAGCGCAACGCCACTTGCTCGCCAACATCCAGAAGGCCCGCGAGCTCGGTGCGATTGTGGTGCGCCTCCAAGGAACGGATCCGGTGCGTGCCCTGCTCACCTACGCCCGATCTCATGGGGTCGGGCATGTGATGATCGGTCGTTCGCACCGACCGTGGTGGCGCCAGTTGCTGGGTCGTTCCTTCGTCGCCCGCATGGTCAAGGAAGCCTCCGACTTCGACTTGCACATCATCGCCGTCGAAGAAGACGACGAGGAGCGTCGATGAGCCTGCGCGGCAAGCTCCTCCTCGCCCTCCTCCCGCTGGGCATCGCGTTGGCAATCGTCGGAGCCATTGCCGTTGGGACGGTCTCGTCTCTGGGACAGCAATCCGATCTGATTCTACGCGAGAACTACCGCAGCGTGCTCGCTGCGCAACGGATGACGAATGCCATCGAGCGCATCGAAGACGCCGCCACACTGGCATTGCTGCAACGGGATTGGGGACACCTGCGTGCGGTGCCGGCATACCGTCAGCGCTTCGAAGCCGAGCTGCAGGCCGCCGAAGGGAACGTTACGGAAGCGGGCGAGCACGATGCCGTCCAGCACCTGCGTCAGATGTGGGGGGCGTTCCAGGCAGAGTTCGAGCGGCTTCCACAGGTCGATTGGCAAACCGCCAGCGCTGACATTTTCCCGCAGCTCGAAGTCCGCTTTGCCGCCGTGCGCACCGGGGTCGATGAGGTGCTGGTGTTGAACCAGGACGCCATGGTGCGCAAGGCCCAGGACGCGCGGCGTCACGCGCAACGCATGGTGACGTCGGTGATCCTGGCGGCAATCGCCGCGATCCTGGTTGGCGGCCTCTTGTCGGCCACCATGACGACCCGTCTCCTGCAGCCCCTCGGCTTGCTCACTCGCACCGTGCGACGCATCGGCGATGGCGATTTCGAAGCACGGGTCCATATCACGGGACACGACGAGTTGACGCAGCTCGCCGACAACGTCAATGCCATGGCGGGACGCCTGAATCAGTATCGCCGCAGCTCGTTGGGAGACCTGCTCGCAGCGCAGCAAGCCTCGCAGGCGGCGATCGACAGTCTCCCGGACCCGGTCGTGGTCTTCGACATCAACGGCGCCGTGCTCAGCGTCAACAACGCCGCTGAGGCAGTGCTGGGCATCGCCCTGGGCGCCGGGGGCGGCGAGGTGCTGGCCGGCGTGCCGGCGCCAGCGCGCGAGCTGCTCGAGCGCACCAGTCGTCACGTGCTCGGCGGCAAGGGAGCATACGTACCCAAGGGTTTTGAGGAAGCCGCGCAAGTGCCCCTTCCCGATGGCGAACGGTGGCTCTTACCACGCGCCACGCCGTTGTACGGCGAAGGTCATAGTGTCGCCGGCGTCACCGTCGTCCTGCAGGACGTCACGCGCCTGCGGCACATCGACGAGCTGCGCAATGATCTCGTCGCCACCGTCGCCCATGAATTCCGCACGCCGTTGACGTCCCTGCGTCTTGCGATTCATCTGTGCGTTGAACAGACAGCCGGACCTCTCACAGACAAGCAGGCCGATCTGCTGTATGCGGCGCGCGACGACTGCCAACGGTTGCAAACGCTCGTCGACGAGCTGCTCGACTTGGCACGCATCCAAGCGGGACGCATCGATCTGCACCGCCAACCGGTCCCGCCCGCCGCACTCCTCGACGCAGTCGCCGCCACCTACCGCAGCGCAGCCGAGGCGAAGAACCTCGCCCTGGAGATCAGCGTGTTGCCGGACCTGCATCCGGTGTCGGCGGATCGTGAGCGTCTGCAGGTTGTGTTGTCGAATCTGGTCGGCAACGCCATTCGCCACTCGCCACCTGGCCAGACGGTGCAGCTACGGGCGAAGGCTCTCAACGGAGCCGTACGCTTCGAAGTCAGCGATCGCGGTGAAGGCGTGCCGCCCGACTATCAACGCACCGTCTTCGACAAATTCGTGCAGATCCCCGGACGCGAGTCCGGCGGCGCCGGGCTCGGGCTGTCCTTCTCCAAGGAAATCGTGCAAGCCCACGGTGGGCAGATCGGCGTGGAGAGCGCCGTCGGGCGCGGCAGCACGTTCTGGTTCACGGTGCCGACGTCAACTTGACGATCCCTCTTGATCGTAGCGTTTGCGCTTGCGCCACAGGGTCGAGGGATCGACTCCCAGAATACGTGCGGCGTCCTCGACGCCGCTACTGCGCGCCAGGACCCGTAGAATGTGCTCGCGCTCTAGCGCCTCGAGCGTATAGTCGCCCCCCAAGGTCGGGCCCGACCCGGCAGCGCCAGCGACGCGTTCCGGCAAGGCGGCTGGCTCCACCACCTGCGCGGGCCAGAGAATCACGGCGCGTTCGATGGCGTTGCGTAGCTCGCGCACATTGCCGGGCCACGCATATGCCAGCAGTACGTCTGCCGCCGCCTTCGACAGCTCCATAGCGGGACGATTGTTGGCGCGTGCGAAGAATTGCAGGAAGCGTCCTGCCAAACCCAAGATGTCCTCCGGCCGTTCGCGCAGCGGCGGGATATGGATCTCCACGACATCAATCCGATACAGGAGGTCCTCCCGAAAACGTCCCGCGACGACGTCGGCCTGCAGATCACGATTCGTCGCCACGACGACGCGCACGTCGGCACGCCGTGTATGCGTCTCGCCGACCCGTTCGAACTGTTTCTCCTGAAGGAAGCGGAGCAGCTTCGCCTGGAGCGATAGCGAGATCTCGCCGATCTCGTCGAGAAACAGCGTGCCCCCTTCGGCTACCTCGACGCGACCGGGTTGGTCGCGCACTGCACCGGTGAAGGCTCCTTTGGCATGCCCGAAGAGCTCGCTAGCCAAGAGTTCGTCCGACAGAGTCGGGCAGTTGACGACCATGAACGGCCGCGCCGCCCGCAGGCTGCGCGCATGCAGCGTGCGCGCCAGCACGCCCTTGCCGGTGCCGCTCTCGCCGTGCAACAAGACGGGCGCCTCCGAGGCTGCGGCGCGGGTCACCATGTCGAGCACTGAGCGCATGCGCGGCGAGTGCGTCTCTAGATCGGCTTCCGGCACCGCCTCCTTGAGCTGCTGTTCCAAATCGGCGAGGCGGTGCTCCAGGCTCCGCCGCGCGTTGATCTGATCGACAACATGTTGGATCTGGGCAACCGAAAAGGGCTTGGGGAGATAGTCTGTCGCGCCCCCCTTGATGGCGGCCACGGCCGTATCAATCGTCGCGTACGCCGTGATGATCACCACAGCAGTTCCTGGGCTCTCGGTCAGCAGTCGCGGCAGCAGATCAAGGCCGTTGTCGGCTCCCAACCGCAGGTCCACGAACGCCAGATCGAACGACTGTCGGCGCACCGCATCCAAGGCGCTCGACGCGCTTGCAACCGCCAGCACCTCACAACCCATCTCCTCCAAGCACAACGTCAGCGTCGTGCGGATGTTGCGTTCGTCATCGACGACAAGCGTTCGCAGGCGTTGCTGCGTTGGCGCGACCGGCGATGCGCCCTGCCCTGCAGGTTCCAATGCCACTGGTGCCTTGGCTAGCACCGATGGGGTGACGCGACAAACCACCCGGCGACGTAGGCCCGATTGGGGGTGGAGCTGGCGAAGAGACACACGCACCGACCGCAAAGAACGGCTCGCAGATCTCACTCCGCCAGAATTCTCAATCGCGCGTTCCTCGGCCGCGTCGCGTCCGACGGGATCGCACTGCGGATGCGGGCGGTACGGTGGTGACCGGGTCGCTCATTGGGTGCTTCTCTTCTCGAAGCGCAGTACGTGGCGATAGATGAAGGTCTCGCCGCGCTGCCCGCGCAGCCACGCCACATCGGGACCGTCGAGCGCACAGCTGTAGTCGTAGACGACGTGTTCGTCGTCGGTCGCGCCTGCGATTACCGCTGGAAAACAGCAGTCGCCCCGCGACGGTAGATCGAACATATACGCGAACCGGTCCCCGCCACGGTCGTATCGCCACAGCGCAGTCCGTTTTGGTGTAAGGCTGTAGTTGACCTGGTTCCAGACCGTACGCAGCAACCGCGGGCCGCGGCCGAGATCGTACTCACCGGTACCGTTCAGGTTACGCCGTGCGATCAAGTAGGGATCGC
>Ga0187892_10010391_pt1 | contig 11828 bp, 7 predicted proteins | sample MA1701073metaG_FD_139345 | JGI IMG/M metagenome (GOLD analysis project Ga0187892, IMG submission 139345) | Bio-ooze microbial communities from a basaltic lava cave in the Kipuka Kanohina Cave System on the Island of Hawaii, USA - MA170107-3 metaG ... | reverse complement strand
GCGCGTGGAAGGGGAAGACGGTGGACGCGGCGGCGATCGCGGGGCCGGACGGGGCGTTCGAGGCGCGCGTCAAGCTGGGCGCCAACGCGCCGCGGCTGGTCGCGGGCATGAAGGCGAAGGTGTCGGTGAACGCGGGGGACGTGAAGGGCGCGCTGCTGGTGCCGGTGAGCGCGGTCGCGGACGGGAAGTGCATGGTCCAGGGGAAGTGGGTCGACGTGGAGACGGGGCGGTCGGACGGGAAGATGATCGAGGTCACGAGCGGGCTGAAGGAGGGAGACGAGGTGACGATCAGCCCCAAGTGAGCTCCGACGTGCAGCGAACTCCCAACTCCCAACTCCCAACTCCCAACTGGGGCGCCATGTGCGCCCTGGGGGCGCTCCTCCTCGCCGGTTGCGCGTCGCAATCCGTCCGCGCGCGGCCCGTCGGCGAGGCGGTGCGGGAGGGGATCGACCATCTGCTGCGCACGCAGAACCGCGACGGGTCGTGGGGGTCGGCAGGCGATACGACGGGGTTCGACGTGTGGGCGCCCGGGTGGGCTTCGCACTACGCGTTCCGGGTCGCGACGACGGCGCTCTGCGTGATGGCGCTGCGGGCCACGGTTCGACTCGAGCCTGACGGCCCTCGCTCACCGCAGGCGGCCCGAATGGACGACGCGGCGGCGCGCGGCGTCGAGTATCTCCTCAAAAACACGGACATCGGGCGCCTCGACAAGATGGTGATGTACAACGTGTGGGGGCACACGTACGCGGTGCAGGCGCTCTCGGCGGAGTACGCGAAGCGGCGCGACGAGCGGCTGAAGCGGGCGGTCGAGCGGCACGTCAAGTGGCTCGACAACTACGAGACGATGTACGGCGGGTGGAACTACTACGACTTCACGATCGGCACGCAGAGGCCGGCGTCGAGCGGCACGAGCTTCGGGAGCGGCGCGGGGGTGGTGGCGCTGGCGGAGGCGAAGAGGGCGGGCATTGCGGTGCCGGAGCGGATGCTGGAGCGGGCGCTGCGGGTCTGCCAGTGGTGCCGCAATCCGGACGGAAGCTATCTCTACGACTACGAGTTCCGCTTCGTGCCGCTGCACCTGGCGAACCGGCCGAAGGGGAGCCTCGGGCGGGCGCAGGCGCCGAACTACGCGCTGTGGACGCACGGGAGGCTGGTGAGCGACGACGACGTGCGCGCAGGGCTCGAGGCGATGTTCCGCGAGCGGAGATTCCTCGAGTGCGGGCGCAAGCGGCAGTTCCCGCACGAGGCGTACTACTTCAACTCCGGCTACTACTACTATTACGGGCACTACTACGCCGCGCGGATCGTCGCGGAGCTGCCGCCGGCGGACCGCGCGAAGTACGCGCCGCAGGTGCTGGCGGGCGTGCTGCCGTTCCAGGAGGACGACGGCTCGTGGTGGGATTACCGGATGTACGGGTACCACAAGCCGTACGGCACCGCGCTGGCATTGATGACCATCGCGAAACTGGAGAACCCAGAGCCCAGGACCCAGTAAGAGAGTCGCGACGGACGGCCTCATCGACACTCAGTACGGCGCCGCGCAACTTCGTGACCATCTGGCGCCGAAAGATCAGACTGGATCACCAGGTGCGGGGTTTCAGCTCGCGGAGGGGCCAGGGTTGCGTGCACGACTTCTGTCTCCTGCATTCTGGATCCCGTCTTCTTCCCGAAACCCCTGTACTTTCCATGGGGGCGCCGGTACATATGGGTAGGGGCGAGCCAGGTTAGTGGTTGGGGGTGGGTATGAGGCACCTGGCGTTGGCATTGGTTGTTGCTCTGTCCGTCGTTCCCGGCTGCAAGAGTCGCAGTTCGGACGGAGGCGGGGGCAGTCCGCCGCCACCGCCGCCGCCGGGGTTCCCGGTGATCGGGCTCGTCGTCAGCACCACGACTCCCCGCATCTGGCAGCCGGTGACGTTCGACGCGCGCACGACGACGGGCGACCCGGTGCTCGCGTTCGCGTGGAGCTTCGGCGACGGCACGACCGGCGCCGGGCGCGAGATCACCCACCAGTACGTCCAGCCTGGCACGTACAGCGCAACGCTCTCGGTGACGAACCCGGTCGGCACGGCGTCGCAGATGGTGTCGATCACGGTTGCCGCCGAGGCCGCGCCGTCGATGACCTACCGCTCGCAATTCGCGCTCTCGAACTGCGGCGGGCTGTGGGGGAACGGCAACTTCGCGTACGTCCCGCGGCTGTCGCCCGCGCAGATCCACATCATGGACTGCACGAACGCGACCGCCCCCGTCCAGTCGTCGGTCGTCACGGGCATCCTCGCGCCGCGCGAGTGCCGGATCTTCGGCGGGCACTACATGGTCGGCGGGTCGGAGCCGCAGGTCGGCGGCTTCTCGTGGACGATCACGGACGTGGCGAACCCGGCGGCGCCGGTGGTGATCGGGTCGTTCGGTCCGGGCCTCGCGGCGTCGCACACCGTCGGCGTCTGGGACAACATGGTGATCGTGAACACGTCGCGCACGGCTGCGCCGCAGGTGGTGATGTACGACGTGTCGGACCCGACGTCGCCGGTGCAGGTCGGGACGTGGAGCGGTTCGGCGGCGGGCGTGCACGACTCGCAGCGCGTCGGCAACAAGCTCTACGTCGCGGCGCTCGGGGACGGCTTCTTCATCCTCGACGTGACGAACCCGGGGGCGCCGACGCAGATCGTCCACAAGACGTACATGGGCGCGTTCTGCCACAACATCTGGCCGTCGAAGGACGGCACGCACGTCTTCACCACCGACGAGAACGCGGGCGGGCACCTGCGCGTCTGGAACGTGACCGACCCGATGAGCGTGGTCGAGGTCGGCTCGTGGTTCCCGGGCGCCACGAGCGCAATCATCCACAACGTGATCGTGGTGGGGGACTACGCGTACGTCGCGCACTACAAGTACGGCTTCGTGGTGCTCGACGTGTCGAACCCCGCGACGCCGACGCAGGTGTACCGGTACGACACGTATCCGCTGGATGACACGAGCGGCTACAACGGGGCGTGGATGATCTACCCGTTCGGAGACCGCGTCTACGTCAGCGACCTGGCGAACGGGCTGTTTGTGTTCACGAAGTAGCCATTAGCCTTGAGCCATTAGCCGTTAGCCCGAGGCGCTGCCGCAGCACGAGGGATCTCGGGCTTATGGCTAATGGCTAATGGCTAACGGCTACTTATGGTCGTGCTTGTGCGGATCTTCCGGCTTCTTCGGCTCGTCGGGCTTCTTCTCCTCCTTCGGCTTGACGAGATCCGCCCGGCCCTTCCGCAGCTTCTTGAAGTAGTCGGCTGAGATCACGTAGTACCAGTCGGCGAAGCGGTCCGTCAGCTCCTGCGCGCGCTTCTTGCCCGCCGCGAACTTGTCGTCGAACTCCTTCTTCTTCCGCTGGTGGTCCTCGACCGCGATCTTGTGGTCCGCCTCCTTCTGCTTCTTCTGCTCCTCCGTCCACGCGGGATCGGGGACCAGCGGAGGCGGGGCCGCGGGAGGCACGCCGAGCGCCCCCTCGTCGAAGCCGGCCGTCGCGAACAGGTAGCGGTTCTCCGAACCCTCCTTCTTCGGGTCCTTCGGCTCCGCGCCCGACGTCACCTCGTCGCCGTGCCCGAAGAGCACCTCGCCGAACCGCAGCGTGTAGACGACGCCGTCGTCGCACTTCGCCTCGATCTCCCCCTCGTTCGAGAAGATGCCCTGCCGGGTCACGAAGAAGCCGCGCCGCTGCAGCTCGATCGCGGTCGCCTGCGAGATCTTGCTGATGTCGCCGTTGATCCGCAGGTCGCGCGAGATGGCGTCGGGCTTGCGCCGGACGCCGACGATCCGCAGGTCGTCGAGCGCGCCCGTCATCGCCGTCACGTTCTCGGTGTTGATCTCCTCCTTGTCGGTCATCTCGAACAGCTTGAACGCCGCGACGCCGTCGTCGCGCGCGAGCGCGTACGTCTGGCGGTTGATGAGCTTGCCCTCCTGCTCGTCGACCGAGTAGTTGTCGATCGTGATCCGGCGCAGCGTCGACGCCGTACACTTGAGGAGGTCGGTCTCGATCCAGTCGGCGAACTTGCCGGAGACGTCCGCGCGCGTCTTCACGCCGTACACGCGCTTCTGGTCCGGCAGCCGCACGTAGCGCTGGCCCGACCCGTCGCGCGTCTCCTTCCCCAGGATGAAGTCGGCGAGCACCTTGCCCTCGGCGTCGCGCAGCGTGACGCGCTTGCCGCGCCCCTTCAGCGGGGTCTTCTCGTTCGCGTCGAGCGGGTCGATGACGCCGAACGCCTCGTGGTCCTTCTCGCGGTCCGACCGCACGACGTCGCGCTTCAGGTCGATCACGCTCGCGGCGGTCCTGGCGAGCCGGTCCTTCGCGTCGGCCGGGTAGTTGTGATGCGACGGGATGATCCACTTGCCGTTGCGGAACTCGACCTTGAACGGCCGCGCCGTCGCGGTCGGCTCGTCGAACTCGACCACCTCGAGCGCCGCGGCCTTCATCGGGTCGGTGAAGTCGGGGTAGAACGCCTTGCCCTGGTCGCCGAACGATTCCGCCGGCTTGTGCCGCGGCATGCGGAACGCGGCGCCGACCGTCAGAACGGCGGCGACTCCGACGAAGGCGAGCGTCTTCTGCACGTCGTTCACGCGGTCCCCCCTTCGGAGCCCTTCCGGAACACCAGCACCAGCAGGCCGACGAAGAGCGCCGGCAGCGGGGCGACGAGGAAGGAGATGAGCTTGACCTTCCCCTGGATGTCGCTCACCGCCTCCTCGACGGTCGCCTTGCTCCGCTCGATGGCGGCCTGCTTCTCGTCCTCGATCTCCTTCTTGGCGACGTCGAGCCGGCGCTGCTCGACCTGCTGCAGGTTCTCGAGCATGATCTCCTTGGTCTGCTCGTCCAGGTCGGTGCGCTTCTTGTACTCGTCGAGCTTCGCCTGCAGGCGCGCGTTGGCCTCGTCGAGCTTCTTCTTGGCCTCGTCCTCCGCCTTCTTCGTCTCGTTGAGCTGCTTGTCGCGATGCTCCTTGAGGCGGCGCTCCAGCTCCTCGAGGGTGCGGTGTTTCGGGCGGCGCTTCCGGATGGTGACGAACGACTCGTCGCCCGCCAGCACGTCGACGCAGTTGAGGATGAACGTGATGTTGTCGAAGTGCATGTCCCCCTCGCCGCGCCGGCGGAACTCGAAGAACTGGTTCGAGATGAGGTCGACGTCGGCGACGAAGACGACGTGGATGGTGTCGGCCGGCGGCGCCGGGCTGCCGTCCTTGGGGGGCTCCGGCGCGGGGGCCGTTCCCTTCACGTGCGCCGCGAGGACGTAGTCCATGTTCGACGGCACGTGCTTGCGGTCCTGGTTCCACCCGCCGAACATCCGCGAGAAGCACTCGCTCGCCTGGAGCGAGCCGCCCTTGCGCGTCGTGCGGACGAGCGGGGTGAACGTGAGCGGGCGGCCGGCGTGCGGGAGCACCTGCCCCGCGCAGAGGAAGACGCTCTCCTGGAGGCCGCCGCTGACCGCGTGGTTCGGGTTGAACGCCTCCGCTCCGCTGCCGGGGCCGATGAACATGATCTCGCGCGGGATCTCCTGCCACTGCGGGTGCGGGTTGTAGGTGTCCCACACGACCGTCTCCGACGGCCACGAGAGGCCGAGCGTCTGGAGGAGCTTCTCGATGTCCCCCTTCTTCTCGTTCGACGGGGGAGGGCCGAACGGCCCGCCGCGCCCCGCCCCGCGCTTGGGCTCGTGCGGCGCGAGCCCCGGGTTGAAGAGCGGCATCGGATCGTCGCAGAGGAGGGCGGCGCCCCCCTGCCGGATGTGCGCGAGCAGGTGGTTCATCTGCGGCTGCGTGAGCGACGACGGCATCGCCACGAGCAGGACGTCCATCTTCTCCGCGACCGGCTGGTCGAGCGAGACCTCGAAGACCTCGTACTGCTTCTTCAGCTCGTCGACGATCTCCCACGACGGCGTCTGGGAGAAGGTCTCGAAGTTCATGCCGCCGAAGAGCTTCGCGTCGGTCGTGGCGATGCCGACGCGCTTGCGCCTGGCGCCGGTGGCGACGCCGAGCGAGCGCGTGAGCTCGTACTCGATGGAGAAGCCGCGGTGCATGAACGGGATGACGGTCTCCTCGGCGCCGCACGTCATCGCCACGCCGAGGAAGACGCGCGCGGTGGTGCGGCGGCCCGCCTCCTCGCGCAGGACGTCGGTCGGCTTGATCCCGAACTTCTCGTCCGCCTCGCGGGCCTCCGGGCTGTAGCGGTTGGTGTCGATGATCTGGAGCTGGATGCGGTCGCCGCCGAGCGACGCGTACTCGCGCAGGAGGGCGATGAGGTTCTCGCGCGTCTCCGCGTAGTCGCGCGGCACCTCGGGGCTGACGTACGCGTGGACGTAGACGGGGTTCGCGGGGTCGATCTTCCAGACGAGCTCGCGCGTCTCGCGGGTGAGCGAGTAGAGGCGCTCGGACGTGATGTCGACGCGCGTGCCGTAGCGGCCGCAGAGGACGGTGAGGCTGGCGGCGGCGACGAACGTGCACGCGGCCCGGGCGCCGAAGTGGACCCACGCGAGCGCGCTGTCGGGGCCGCCGGAGATGTGGCGTCGCGCGAGGAGGACGAGGTTGAGGTAGAGGGCCGCCGCGGTGAGCCCGCCGAAGTAGGCGAGCGCGCGCATCGAGACGACGCCGCGGGAGATGTCGGCGAAGGCCTCGATCGCCCCCCAGGCGTCGAGGCCGACGGAGCGCAGCAGGACCACGACCACCAGGCAGAAGACGGCGCCGAGGATGAACGCGACGGTCATGCTGCCCGTGAGGAGCGACCCGACCATCCCGATCGAGATGAGCGTCGCGCCGAGGAGCCAGTAGCCGGCGTACGTGCCGAGCATGACGCCGAAGTCCGGGCTGCCGAGCGAGCCGACGACGAGGATGAGCGAGAGGGAGAAGAAGAGCGAGACCGTGTAGATGCCGAGCGCGGAGAGGTACTTGCCGGCGACGAGCTCGACGTCGCGGACCGGCAGGGTGAGGAGGAGCTCGTCGGTCCCCTGGCGGCGCTCCTCCGCCCACGTGCTCATCGTGATCGTGGGGATGAAGAAGAGGAGGAAGTAGGGGAAGAGGGCGTTGAGCGGCGCGAGGTTCGCGAGGCTGTTGGCGAAGAAGGGCTCGTGGACGATGGCGCCCCAGACGCACAGCCAGATGAAGAGCACGATGAAGATGTAGGCCGTGGGCGACGTGAAGTAGGAGACGAAGTTGCGCCAGAAGACCGCGCGCACGACGTGGGCTCTCATGCGAGCTCCGGTCGCGAAAGACCAAAGATGAAAGATGAAAGATGAAAGGCGATCCCCCCCATCCCCCCTGGGGGGAGCGAGGGGGGCCCCACTCTGATCTTTGATCTTTGATCTCTGATCTTTCCGGCGCTCATGCGACCGCCCCCGTCAGGCTGTGGAACACCTCGTCGAGCGACGCCCCCCTGGCCTGCATCTCCTTGGGCGTGCCGTCGAACACGATCTCGCCGGCGTGGATGAAGATCACGCGGTCGGCGACCGCCTCGACTTCCTGCAGGATGTGCGTGGAGAGGAGGATGGTCTTCTCGCGGCCGATGTCGCGGATCAGCTTGCGGACGTCGCGGATCTGGTTGGGGTCGAGACCGCTCGTGGGCTCGTCCATGATGAGGACTTCGGGCTCGTGCAGAAGCACCTGCGCCATGCCGACGCGCTGGCGGTAGCCCTTCGACAGCTTGTAGATCGGCTTGTTGAGGACGGGTTGGATGTTGCAGAGCTGCGTGACGGTGGCGATGCGCTCCGCGAGCTTCTCGGGCGTCATGCCGCGGACCTGGCCGAAGAAGGTGAGGAGCGACTTCGGCGTCATGTCGAGGTAGAGCGGGCCGTTCTCGGGCAGGTAGCCGAGGTGGCGGGCGGCCTCGATGCGCTGCGTCGCGACATCGAAGCCGGCGATGCGCGCGGTGCCGGAGGCCGCGGCGAGAAAGCCGGTGAGGACCTTCATGCAGGTCGTCTTGCCGGCGCCGTTCGGGCCGAGGAAGGCGGCGACCTGCCCCTTCGGCACCGTGAAGCTGACGTTGTTCAGCGCCCGGAAGTCGCCGTAGAGCTTGGTGAGGCCCTGGGCCTCGATCATGAGCGGCGCGTCGGTCATGCGGTCGAAATCCCTTAACAAAATACGACGCGGAAGTACAAGTGTTGGTTTGTGACTCGCGACACCACGGGGCGCGTCCGCGCGATCGTGCGGGAGGCGGCGGTCCGCACGCCGCTCGTCCCGTTCGAAACCGTCTGGCTGAAGCTCGAGAACATCCAGCCCTTCGGCTCGTTCAAGATCCGCGGAGCATACCATGCCGTGCGGTCGTTGTCGAAGGAGGAACGCGCGCGGGGCGTGTGGACGGTGAGCGCGGGCAACATGGGGCAGGGGCTGGCCTACGCGGCGCGCAAGGTCGGCGTGCCGTGCATGGTCGTGGTGCCGGACAGCGCGCCGGAGACGAAGTGCGCGTCGATGGAGTCGCTCGGGGCGCGGCTGCTGCGGGTCCCGTTCGAGCGCTGGTGGCAGGCGATTGAAGAGCGCGCGTTCCCGGGGGCGGAGGGGGTGTTCATCCATCCGTGCGACGACGAGCGCGTGATCGCGGGGAACTCGACGATCGGCGCGGAGATCATGGAGGACATGCCGGACGTCGACACGGTGATCGTGCCGTGGGGGGGCGGGGGGCTGGCGTGCGGCGTCGCGCAGGCGGTGCGGGCGACCGTGTGGGCGGCGGAGGTGGAGACGGCGGCGCCGCTCAAGGCGTCGCTCGACGCGGGGGAGCCGCGCACGGTGGAGCGCAAGCCGTCGTTCGTCGACGGGATCGGCGGGTCGAGCGTGCTGCCGCGCATGTTCGAGATCGCGAAGGTGCGGATCGCCGGGTCGATCGTGGTGTCGATCGACGAAGTGCGGCGGGCGGTGCGGGACCTGGCGGTGAAGGCGCATGTGGTGGCGGAGGGGGCGGGGGCGGCGAGCGTGGCCGCGTCGCGCAAGCGCGGGCCGAAGATACGGAAGACGGTGTGCGTGATCAGCGGGGGGAATATCGAGGCCGCAGTGTTGGCGGAAATCCTGGCGGACAGCCGTTAGCCGTTGGCCATTAGCCGTCAGCCGGAGGTCGTCCGTACTGCGGAAGCGCCTCTGGCTCAGGGCCAATGGCTAAGCGCTAACGGCTTTCTTGCGGCGGATGCGCCGCACGACGAGCACCACGATGGCGATGAGCGCGATCCACGGGCCGGCGAGCGAGAGCCCGACGAAGAGCTTCTCGACGGACGTCATGAGCGCGCCGTAGCTGTTGGCGAACGTGTCGCGGATCGTGCGGCCGATGCCGTGCTCCTCCTTGATGAGCTGCGGCGGCGTGGCGATCGTGAGGTCGATCGACGCGCGCTCGCGCATCGGGCGCGTCTCGCCCGGCTTGGCGCTGGGCGGGAGGACCTGCTCGACGGTCGCGTTCTTGACGGTGCCGAGCGCCTTGAGGGCGTCGACGAGCGCGGCGAACTTGTCGGCGTCGACTTCGGCGCGCAGGGTGGCGCGCATGCCGTCGGTCTGCCCCTGGAGCGTGCCGCCGACGATCTTGCCGCCGGCGAGCTCGACGGAGCGGCGCGCGGACGTGTAGGCGTCCTCGGCCTTCGCGGTCTCGACGGTGATCGTCGAGGCGCGGGTCACGGCGATCGGCGGCGTGGCGATCGTCACGTCGATGACCGCCTGCTCCTTCTTGACCGGCGCGTTCGGATTGCCGGCGCCGTGGCCGCCGCGGGCGGTCTGCTGCTGGTCGAGCGTGTCGTTGTCGACGTGCCCGAGCCGGCGGAGGGCCTCGCGGACGGACGGGAACTTCGCGGCGTCGACGCGGCCGCGGACGAACGCGGCGATCGAGCCGTCGCTCTGGCGCGTCATCTTGCAGTCGGCGACCTGGCCGCCGGCGTCGGTGATCGTCTTCTGGGCGGCGGCGTAGGTCGCGTCGGCGTCCTGGACGGTGAGGCCGATGTTGGACTGGAGAGTCTGGACGTACTCGAACGGCTGGCCGAGGTCCTTCTCGGCGAGCTGAAGGGTGATCGTGGCGAGGCCGACGAGGTTGTCGTAGTACTTCAGCTCCCCCTTGATCTGCTCGATCGCCTCGATCGTCTGGCCCATCGCGACTTCGACTTCCATGAGCTCCTTGACGTTGCCTTTGCCGTCCTTGAGCGTGATCTTGAGCCGCTCGACGAGCGCCTCCTTCGACTTCAGGCGCGACTCGAGATCGACGTACGCCTTGCTGACGTCCTGCGAGGAGATGTTCTGGTGGCGGACGGTGCCGAGGTCGCGGAGCCTGGCGAGGGCGGCCTCGAAGCGGTCGGGCGGGATGCGCAGGGTGATCGTCGCGCGCATCTTGCCATTGGCGAGCCGCTGGGAGTCGGCGGTGGCGATGAAGCCGCGCTCGTTGGCGGCGATGTCGGCGACCGCTTTGTAGGCGGGCTCGTAGGACTCGACTTCGAGGTAGAGCGTGCCGTTGCGGATGATCTTGCGGTCCTGGAGGAAGGGGTTGGCGGGGGGGGCCTCGCTGCGCTTCTCGCCGGCCTCCGCGCCCGCGTCCTTCTTGGCTTCGTCGCGTCGCTTCTCGTCTTCGAGGCTGAAGGTGGCGCCGGTCTTGGGGGCGTCGGGCGCGGCCTCGGGCGCGGGCCTGTTGGAGGGTGCCTCGATCTTCTTACCGTACTCCCGGATCTGATCCTGCATCCTGCCGAGCTTGTCGACTTCACGCGCGGCCGTGAAGCCTCTGGTACGGCCGCCTTCCAGACTGTTGATCTCATCAACGTCGGTAAAGCCGACACTATTGAATGACCCTTCCACGCCCGACCTTGCAAGGTGCTTGGCGCGAACGCCATCGAGGTAGTTCCCGCGCGACGCATTGAACGCGCCGCCCAGCATGACGAGCGCGATCACCGCCGCGACGCCCGCGATCGCGCGCATCCATCCGCGCGAGAGCGTCGGCAGCCTGCGCTTCGGCTTCGACCCCTCGCGGAAGCGCGTGATGATGCGATCCTCGAGGTCGGCCGGCGGCGCGTCCGGAGCGGCCGCCCCGCGCACCCAGCTCGCGAAGGTCTCCGCGTCGTGCAGGAGCGTTCCGCACGGCGCGCACGCGCCCGCGTGCTCCCGCGCTTCGCGGCTCTCGCTCTCGGGCAGGCCGCGGGCGATCAGCACGTCCACGATTTGCTCAAACTTCTCGTGCATGTTGGACTCCGACTAAGGACTAAGGACTAAGGACTCTGGCGCGTTCGCCAGAACGGCGCCAGTTCGGTTCGCAGCTTCGCGACGCCGCGGGCGATGAGCCCGCGCAGAGACCCGTTCGCCAGACCGGTCGATTGCGCGATCGCGCCGTACTCCATGCCGTTGACGAAGTGGAGCGTCACCGGCAGCCGGTAGCGCTCCGGCAGCCGCGCCAGCGCTGCCTGCACCTGCTCGCGGGCTTCTTCGGGGTCGAGCGCCGCGTCGGGGGTAGGGGCTGCCAGCCCTCCGCCGCCGTCCGACAGTGGACGGGATTGGTTTGGAAGGCTCCGGAGGGCAAGCCGCCGCGCGATCTGCAGGAGCCAGCCCTTGAAGGCCGCCGGATCCTTCAGCTCGCCGATCGACTGCCACGCGCGCATGAACGTGTCCTGCACCAGATCCTCGGTCCACGACGGATCCCGCACCATCCCGTACACGGACGCCCAGACCAGCCGCGCCGTCGCGCGGATCAGGTCCTCGAACGCCGCCCGGTCGCCCCCCTGGGCCCGCCGGACGCGGTCCAGCTCGGTCGCGGGTTCCATCGGGTCTCTATTAGACAGGAGCACGCCGCCGCCCGCATAGCACGGTGAATCGTATAATTCCTCCGTGGGACTCTCGATCGACGAAATCGTGCGCGGCCTGATGTCGAAGGGATG
>Ga0187892_10010390_pt1 | contig 11828 bp, 6 predicted proteins | sample MA1701073metaG_FD_139345 | JGI IMG/M metagenome (GOLD analysis project Ga0187892, IMG submission 139345) | Bio-ooze microbial communities from a basaltic lava cave in the Kipuka Kanohina Cave System on the Island of Hawaii, USA - MA170107-3 metaG ... | reverse complement strand
TGGGCGTGATGCAGGCGTTTCCGCGACGGGCGAAGCGCGACGCTCGCGTCGAGCGGGCGCAGGCGACAGTCGCTCGCGAGGCGGCACTGCGTGACGTCGAGCGGCTCGGCGTTCGCGAAGCGGCGGCAAAGGCGTGGATCCTCGTGTGGCGAGCCGAGCGCCAGATCGCGCTCATGCGGTCGCTGAAGACGCGCGCGGACGCGCAGGTGAGCGCTGCCGATGCGAACCTCGCCGCAGGGCGCGCGAGCGCCGCCGACGCGATTGCCGCGCGCGAGCAACGCAGCGCACTCGACGATCGATTGACGGAAGCCGAGCGTGACGTGATCGCCGCGCGCGCCGGGCTCGCCCGCTGGCTCCCCGACGATGCGGCCCTGCCGCTCGCCGACCCGCCCGATTTCCGGACGCTGGGACGCGATCCCCAGACCATCCTGGCGGCGATCGACCGCCATCGCGGCTTGTTGACGTTCGACGCCGAAACGCGACTCGCCGAGGCCGAGCTCGCGCTGGCGCGCGCGGACAAGCGTCCGGACTGGGCGCTCGAAGTGAGCTTCGCCGACCGCGGCCCGGCGTTCTCCGACATGGTCAGCGTCATGGCGCGCATCGATCTGCCGGTGTTCTCGCGCCGGCGACAGGATCCGGTGATCGCAGCCCGTCAGGCGTCGCTCGAACGCGTCGAGGCGGAGCGCGAAGCCGCCCGTCGCGAGCACGCGGCGGAGCTCCGTGCGGCACTCGCCGCGTGGCAGGCGGCGCGTGCTCGCGTCGAGCGGTCCGAGCGCGAGCTGTTGCCGCTCGCGGAAGCTCGCGGCGACGCGGCGCTCGCGGGCTATCGCGGCGGGCGCGGCACCCTTACCGAATCGCTCTCGGCGCAGAGCGATCTGATCGAGCTGCACCTTGCTTCCGCGACGCGCCTCGCCGAGCTCGGCGAGGCATGGGTGAGCCTGCGCTACGCGTTCCTGGAGGAGCACTGACATGCGACGGATCCACGTCGTACTGATCGCGCTGGCGGCCTTCGTGGCGGGCGCTGTCGCGTTCGCGCTGGCGCAGCGCGGCCGGGACGAAGCGCAACCCACGACGTCGGCGCATCAGCCGAGCGCGGCCGGTGAATCGAAGATCCTGTACTGGTTCGACCCGATGTACCCCGACAAGCACTTCGACCAGCCGGGGAAATCGCCATTCATGGACATGCAGCTCGTGCCGAAGTACGCGAGCGGCTCGGGTGGGTCCGACCAAGGAACGGTCACGATCGAGCCCCGGCTCGTGCAGAACCTCGGCGTTCGCACGTCGCTCGTGACGAGGGCGCATCTGGCGCGCACGGTTCATGCGACAGGCGCGGTCGCGTTCGACGAGCGTGCCGTCGCCGTGGTGTCCGCACCGGTTGCGGCGATCGTCGAGCAGCTGCACGTCCGCGCGCAGCTCGACCCGGTGCGTGCCGGCGAACCGCTCGTGACGCTACTCGCCCCGGACTGGACGGCCGCGCAAGAAGAGTATCTCGGGCTACGTCGCGCACGCGCGCCGGGCCTGGAGCCCGTGCGCGTCGCCGCGCGCCAGCGTCTGGTCTTGCTCGGCATGACCGAGGGCCGCATCCGTTCACTGGAGCGGCGCGGGCGAGCAGACCCGCGCATCGTCGTCACGGCGCCGCGCACCGGCGTGATCGGCGAGCTTTCGGTCCGCGAAGGCGTTTCCGTCGTGCCGGGCATGCCGCTCGTTCGCATCAACGGCCTCGATCAGGTGTGGATCAACGCCGCGGTGCCGGAGCGCCATGCCGCAGTCGTTCGTAGCGGTGCCAATGTCGAGGCCACGGTGCCGGCGTTTCCGGGAGAACGTTTCGACGGCAACGTCGAGGCCGTGCTGCCCGCGCTCGACCCCGCTACGCGCACGGTCACTGCGCGTGTCGTGCTCGACAACGCGGACGGCCGCCTCGTGCCCGGCATGTTTGCGCAGCTCGCCTTGACGCCGAGGGAGCGCGAGCGCGAGCTCCTGCTGGTGCCGACCGAAGCGATCATCGCCACGGGCTCGCGTCACGTCGTGGTCGTCGCCGAGGACGCGGGCCGTTTCCGCGCGCAGGAGGTCCGCGTCGGTGTCGAGGACGGCGGTCAGACCGAGATCGTCGCGGGGCTCGAGGAGGGAGCGCGCGTCGTCTTGTCGGGTCAGTTCCTGATCGACTCCGAAGCGAACCTCACCGGCGCGCTGGCGCGCCTCGATGCTACGGCAGCCTCCGACCAGGCGATCCGGCCGGACGCGTCGTTGCCCGTGCGGCACGAGGTCGGCGGCGTGATCGAACGCATCGATGGTCGCGAGTTGACGATTGCTACCGGCGCGATCCCGTCGCTGCAGATGGGCGCCATGACGATGACGTTCGTCGCGCCCGCGCGGAAGGCGCTGCCCGCCCTGAAGGCGGGCGACGCGATGCGGTTCACGTTCTTCACGAACGCCGACAGCGAGTACGAGATCGACGAGGTTCGATACGTCAACGGAGAGCGACGGTGATCGCGGCGCTGATCCGCTGGTCCGTCGCGAATCGATTCCTGGTGCTTCTCGCGAGCGTCGGCCTGGCGGTATCGGGCGTCCTCGCGGTGCAGCGCACGCCGGTCGATGCGCTGCCGGATCTTTCGGACGTGCAGGTGATCGTCCGCACCACATGGCCCGGGCAGGCGCCGCAGATCGTCGAGAACCAGGTCACGTACCCACTGTCCACGACGATGCTGTCGGTGCCCGGCGCCAAGGTCGTGCGCGGCTATTCGTTCTTCGGCGATTCGTTCGTCTACGTGCTGTTCGACGACGGCACCGATCCGTACTGGGCGCGATCGCGTGTGCTCGAGTACCTGAATCAGGTGCAGTCCCGCCTGCCTGCGGCTGCCAGGTCCGCGCTCGGACCCGACGCGACGGGTGTCGGATGGATCTACGAGTACGCGCTCGTCGATCGATCGGGAACGCAGGACCTCGGCATGCTGTGCGCCCTGCAGGACTGGTTCCTCAAATACGAGCTGAAGACGGTGCCGGATGTCGCCGAGGTCGCGACCATCGGCGGCATGGTGCGCCAGTATCAGGTGGTGCTGGACCCCGACCGCCTGCGCGCGTACGGGATTCCGCACGCGGAAGTCATCGACGCCATTCGGGCTTCGAACGGCGAGACGGGCGGCGCCGTGCTCGAGCTCGCCGAAGCCGAGTACATGGTGCGCGCAACCGGGTACTTGGCGTCGCTCGAAGACTTCCAGTCGATCCCGCTGCGCGTCGGCGAAGGCGGTGTGCCGGTGTTGTTGACCGACGTGGCGCGCGTGCAAATCGGCCCCGAAATGCGACGCGGCATCGCCGAGCTCGACGGCCAGGGAGAGGTCGTCGGCGGCGTCATCGTGATGCGCTCGGGCAAGAACGCGCGCGCGACGATCGACGCGGTCAAGGCGAAGATCGAGTCGTTGCGCGCGAGCCTGCCGCGCGGCGTCGAGCTCGTCGAGACGTATGACCGCTCGCTCCTGATCGACCGCGCCGTCGAGAACCTGACCCGCAAGCTGGTCGAGGAGTTCCTGGTCGTCGCGCTCGTCTGCGCCGCGTTCCTGTTCCACTTGCGCTCGGCGCTGGTCGCGATCATCGCCTTGCCGCTCGGCATCCTCGCGGCCTTCACCGTCATGCACGCCCAGGGCATCAACGCGAACATCATGTCGCTCGGGGGCATCGCGATCGCGATCGGCGCGATGGTCGACGCGGCCGTCGTCATGATCGAGAACGCGCACAAGCACCTCGAAGCCTGGCGACACGCGCATGACGGCTGCGAACCGCCGCCGATCGAGCGCTGGACGATCGTCACGGATGCGGCCGTCGAAGTCGGACCGGCGCTCTTCTTCAGCCTGCTGATCATCACGCTGTCGTTCGTTCCGGTGTTCACCCTGCAGGCACAGGAGGGCCGTCTCTTCGCGCCGCTCGCCTACACCAAGACGTATGCGATGGCGGCCGCCGCGGGACTCTCCGTCACGCTGATCCCCGTGCTCATGGGGTACTGGATCCGTGGCCGGATACCGGACGAGCAGGCGAACCCGCTGTCGCGCGGGCTGATCGCGGTGTATCGACCCTCGCTCGACGCTGCGCTCGCTTGGCCGAAGTCGACGTTGGTATTCGCCGGACTGCTGCTTGCGCTGGCGCTGTGGCCACTGACGCGTCTCGGCGGCGAGTTCATGCCCATGCTCGACGAAGGCGACCTGCTGTACATGCCGACGGCACTGCCCGGACTCTCCGCCGGCAAAGCATCGCAACTGCTCCAGCAGACGGATCAGCTGATCATGTCCGTGCCGGAAGTCGATCGCGTCTTCGGCAAAATCGGTCGCGCCGAGACTGCAACCGATCCCGCGCCGCTCGAGATGGTCGAGACGACGATCCGGTTCAAGCCGCGCGACCAGTGGCGGTCCGGCATGACGCCTGAGACGCTCGTCGAGGAGCTCGATCGCGTCGTGCGCGTGCCGGGGCTCGCGAACCTCTGGATCCCGCCGATCCGCAATCGCATCGACATGCTCGCAACGGGCATCAAAAGCCCGATCGGCGTGAAGGTCTCGGGCCCCGAGCTCGGCGGGATCGACGCAGTCGCCGGGGCGATCGAAGCGGTCGCGAAGGTGGTGCCCGGCGTGACGTCCGCGTTCGCCGAGCGCCTGAGCGGTGGTCGCTACGTCGAGATCGACATCGACCGGGCCGCCGCCGCGCGCTACGGGCTCGGCATCGCGGACGTGCAGAGTATCGTCTCGGCCGCGATCGGCGGCGAGACGGTCGGCGAGACGATCGAAGGCCGCCAGCGTTTTCCGATCGCGGTGCGCTATCCGCGCGAGTTGCGCGACAGTGTCGGAAAGCTGCGCGCGTTGCCGGTGCTGACGCCTGCAGGCGCTCAGATTGCGCTCGGCGACGTCGCGCAGATCGACATCGCCGACGGCCCGCCGATGCTGAAGAGCGAGAACGCGCGGCTGTCGGGGTGGATTTACATCGACTCGCGCGGGCGCGATCTGGCGTCTGTCGTCGCCGACCTGCGCAACGCGGTCGCGCGCGACGTCGTGCTGCCGGCGGGCTATTCGGTCGCGTGGTCGGGACAGTTCGAGTTTCTGGAGCGCGCGACCGCACGTCTGCGTCTGGTCGTGCCGGCGACGCTCGCGATCATCTTCGTGCTGCTCTACCTGATCTTCCGCCGCGCCGATGAAGCGGCCCTGATCATGCTGAGCCTGCCGTTCGCGCTGATCGGCGGACTGTGGCTGCTCTATGCGCTCGGGCACGCCGTGTCGGTTGCGAGCGTCGTCGGCTTCATCGCGCTCGCCGGCGTCGCGGCCGAGTTCGGCGTGATCATGTTGCTCTACTTGAAGCACGCCTGGGAAAGGCGCGTGGCTGCCGGCGAACCGGCGAATCGGGACACGCTGATGGCGGCAATCCGCGAGGGCGCTGTGCAGCGCGTGCGTCCCAAAGCGATGACGGTCGCCGTGATCCTGGCCGGCCTCGTGCCGATCATGATCGGTACCGGCACCGGCTCCGAGGTCATGCAGCGCGTCGCGGCGCCGATGGTCGGCGGCATGGTCAGCGCGCCACTGCTCTCGATGCTGGTGATCCCCATCGCCTACGTCTTGCTTCGGGGAGCGCACCTTCCGCGCTAGGTCGTGCCGCGGGAATCACCACGAGAGTCGCCGAGGTTCGCGTCTCCTGGTCAGTCGTCGTCGTCGTCGTCGCGCGCGAGCACGCGCAGCCGCTGCGGCGCGCGGAACGGTCGGAACGCACGCGGATCGAATGCGAACTCGCGTACGCTGCCGCGGTAGCCGAGAAACGTGCCGTTCGGTGCGTGTACCGGATACCCGCCGAACCGCAGCATGGCGGCGGCCCCGCCGCGCGCGGTGTAACTCAGGTAGCGGCGCGTCAGTGGCACGCGTTGCGCCATCGTCGCCGCGATCTCGTCGAGCCCGCGCGCCTCGGGCAAGGCGATGCGCAGCAGCGCTTCGAGCGTCGCGCCGGGCACGGGCTGCGCCAGCCCGAGGTGACGCATGAATGCGGGGTCGACATACGCGAGATCGCCTTCGGGTGCAGTCTCCCAGTACCAGTTGCCGGGCATCGCCGCGAACGCGGCGAAGCGGCGCTGCTGGCGCTCGGCCGAGCGCGTCGCGTCTGCGGCTGCGGCGCGCGCCTCGGCGGTCTCGCGATCGAGGCGCGACGCAGTCGCCGTCACGCGAACCGCGATCCAGGCCGCGACGGGCGCTGCGAGCGCGAGCGCGACGCCGAAGCGCGCGAGGTCGATCGGTTCGGATGCGGCGAGGCCTGCGACCAGCGCTGTGCCGATCGCGCCCGTCCAGATTGTCGCATCGCGCCCCGGTAGCGCGTGACGCGCGATGAAGACGAGCATCGGCGCTAGGCCGATCGCGGCCGTGCCGCTGCCGCCGGTCGCACGATCGAGCGCGACGGCGGCGAGCGCCAGCGCAACGAGCAGGGTGTGGCGCGCGCGACGCGTGCCCGACCACGCCTCGTCGCCGTAGCCCGTCGCGGCGCGACGCAACACGACGCCCGCGATACGCAGCCGCTGGACTGTGCGCGCGACGACGCTCGCGCTCACGGGCGTCGCGCCTCGCCGCGCATCCGTCGACGGATGCGGCAGTCGCTCGCGTCGACCGCGACGCCACGGTATCCGGCGAAACGCTGCGCTTCGTCGAACACCGGGTCGCCGTGCACGAGCCAGATGCGAACCGTGCCGCCGCGATCGCGCCAGGCGAGCCTCAGTGCGCGCACCGGGCGTCGTGCCCGCATCGCGCCGAGCCACGCGGCGGCGCGGCCCGGACGCCCGACCAGCCGTTCCGCGACTTCGACGGGGTTACGGCCGAGCAGGGTACGCGGGTCGCGCCCCGCGGCGCGCTCGAATCCGGAGGAGACGTGGCGCAGCCGCAGCGCAGCGTCGGTCTCCCAGAACACGTCGTCGACCGCGCGCTCGAGGTGGCGCAGGCGCTGGTCCGCTGCGATGCGCTGAATTCCGGCGGCCCGGCGCAAGACGTGCGCGGCGTCCCGTGCGGCGCGCTGCGCGCCGAGCCGCCGCGCCACGCGACGCTCGAGCGCGATCGCCGCGAAGCACAGCAGCGTGGCGATCAGGAAGGGGAGCGAGGCGGCGAAGGGCATCAGGGGACCATAGCGGTCCAACCGGCGCACATCGGTGGCGCACGTTGCGGTTTCCGCACGACGGTGATCGGTCGGGCAAATCGGCCCACCCACCTTCGACGCCTGCCGGTGGCCGAATCCCCCAGTGCCGGGCCGGCGACGGGTTGCGCCGGTCAGCCGCCGACCATGCCTCGGATCACGTCCAGCAGCGCGCGATAGCGGATCGGTTTCGAAACGTAGGCGTCGCAGCCCGCCTCGGCCATGCGGCGGTCGTCGCCGGTCATCGCGAACGCGGTCACCGCCACGACCTTGATGCTCGCGGTGCGCGGGTCGCGTTTCAGCGCACGGGTCGCGTCGAGCCCGTTCATGCCGGGAAGCTGTACGTCCATCAGGATCAGGGCGGGCGAGCGCTCGCGCGCGAGCGCGATGCCGCTGTCGGCATCGGTCGCCTGCAGCACTTCGTAGCCGGCCTGCTCGAGCAGCAGGGCCGCGAGCTTCATGTTCGCGGGGTTGTCCTCGACGACCAGTACGCGGGTCATGCGACCGACTCGAGATCGGCGCGCGTTTCGACGCGCGTCGCCAGCGCGCGTCGTACCTCGTTGAGGAACGCGTCGCGACCGAAGCCCCCCTTGCCGACGATGCTCTGAACCCGGCGATCGAGCCGCTCTCGCTCATTCGCGTCGAGCACCTTCGAGGTGAGCACGAGGATCGGGATCTGCGCCGTGCGCGCGTCGGTGCGCAGTTTCGCGACGACGTCGAAACCGTCTACGTCCGGCATCAGGAGGTCGAGCACGATCAGATCGGGTTGCGCGGCGAGCGCCTGTGCGACCCCCTCCGAACCGCCGTACGCGCGCAGCACCTCCCAGCCGGCGTCGCCGAGCACGAGGCCCGCGAGCTCGACCGCGGCGGGGTCGTCGTCGACGACGAGGATGCGCGCGGCACCGCGCGCTCCGGTGATCGCGTGCCGGGTAACCGCCGCGAGCAGCTCCTCGCGCCGCAACGGCTTCTGCAGCACCGCCGCGGCGCCGAGCGCGCGTCCCTTCTCGCGGTCGGCGACCATCGACACGATGACGACCGGGATGTGCGCGAGCGCCGGCGTCTGCTTGAGCCGCGCGAGACACTCCCAGCCGTCCATGCCGGGCAGCAGGATGTCGAGCACGATGACGGCCGGGAGCGCCTTGGCGAGCTCGAGGCCCTCTTCCGCGGTGCGCGCGGCCGCAACGCGATAGCCTTCGCGCACGAGCAGCGCGCGCATCAGCTCGGTCGCGTTCCCGTCGTCTTCGATGAGCAGCGCGGAGATGCCCTGTGTGGCGACGGGGAACGCGGGTGTCACGATCGCAAGCTCCGGTGCCGTCGCGGGCGCCGCCGGCGCGACCGCTCGGTGGGGCAGCCAGACGGTGAAGCAGCTCCCCTGGCCCGGCGCGCTCGTGACTGCAACGGTTCCGCCATGGAGCTCCGTGAGCCGGCGCACCATCGCGAGCCCGAGCCCGGTGCCTTCGTACTGGCGGGACAACGAGCTCTCGATCTGCACGAACGGCTGGAACAGGCGCGACATTTCGGCCGGTGCGAGGCCGATCCCGGCGTCGCTGACGGAGATCTCGACGAAGCGCTCGGCGTCGCCGTCGGGCAACGGGAGCCGGAATCCCGGTCCCTCGCCCGGCGCCGCGCTCGCTGCGCGCGCGCGGTCGACTAGGCTCGCGCGCAGCACGACCCGGCCGCCTTCCGCGCTGAACTTCACGGCGTTCGAGACGAGGTTGTAGACGATCTGCCGCGTCTTTCGCGGATCGCCGCGCAGGGTCCCGATCGCGGGATCGGCCGCAAGCTCGAGCTCGACCCGGCGCGACGAGGCGCGCTCGCGCACCACGGCGAGACAGTTCCGCAGCAGGGGCTCGAGCGTCACCGGCGCGAGCTCGAGCTCCAGCCGTCCGGCCTCGATCTTCGAGAGATCGAGGATGTCGTTGATCAGCGCGAGCAGGTGCTGGCCGCTCTCGAAGATGTCGTTGACGTACTCGCGCTGTTTCGCCGCTAGCGGGCCGAGCAGGCCGTCACGCAGCACTTCCGAGAAGCCGATGATCGCGTTGAGCGGCGTGCGCAGCTCGTGCGACATGTTCGCGAGGAACTCGGACTTCATGCGGCTCGAGTCCTCGAGCAATGCGTTCTTGCGCGCGATGTCGTCGACGCTGAGCTTGAGCTCAGCCGCGAGCGCGCGGACGTCGTCGAACTGCTTCAGGTTGTGCAGCGCGACGCCGAGCTGCGCCGCGAGGCGTTCGACGAAAGCCTTCTCGCCGGCGGTCGTCGCGCGGCTCGCCGCGAGCACGAGCACGCCGTGGCGGTGCTCGCGGTGCACGACGGGATGGACGAGCACCTCGGGCGGCGTGAACGAAGCGACCCCGGCGTCGATCGCGAGGCCTTCGACCTCTTCGGAGAACGCGAGCACGATGGGCCCGCGTCCTGCCGCTGCCTGGCCGATCATGCCTTCGCCCTCGACGAAGCGGCGCCGGATCGACTTCGTGGTGCCGTGCGACGCGACGAGCTCGTAGCGGCCGTGGGCCGAATGCGCATAGAACGCCGACACCGGGAACGGATGCGCCGCAGCGAGCATGCCGAGGAGCTCGCCGAGCAAGGTGCTGCGCTCGCCGGCGACGTTGAAGAGCGTCAGCGCCTCGCGATGGGTCGCGTCGAACCTCGCGCTCTCGCGCACGACCTCCTCGGCGCTGCGGAACTTCGTGAGGTCCTGGAATACTGCGACAGCGCCGGACAGGCGGCCGTCGCCGGCGCGCAACGGGGCGGCGGCGTTCAGCACCATGCGGCGTGTTCCGTCGCGGGCCTGGATCGCGAGCTCGTGCGCGGCGGCCGTCTCGCCCTTGAGCGCGCGCGCAACCGGCCACTCGTCGTCGGCGACGCGCAGGCCGTCGTCGGGCCACCAGCCGCGCGGCGGGACCGGCTCGTCGCCGTCCGTGCCGCCCCACAGCTCGCGCGCGACACGGTTGAGCTCGAGCACGCGTCCCTGCGCGTCGACCAGCGACACGCCGACGGGAAGCACCTCGAGAATCCCGCGCAGCCGCGCCTCGCTGCGCTGAAGGTCGTCCTCGCTCGCGTACCGCGCGGTCGTCTCGCCGCGCACGCGCCAGAACAGCCAACCCTGGAACGCGAGCAGGAGCAGCAGCGCGGCCGCGGCCGTGCCCTGCGCGAAGCGGGTCTCGGACGCAAGCTGCGCGCGCTGCGCGGCCAGGCCGCGCCGCTCGTCGACCGTGAGGGCGGTGACGGCGGCATCGATGCGCTCGGTGAGCTTCGGCCCCACCGTCGTCGACCAGTCGCGGCGTATCGCCTCGAGCCCGTGCGCACGAAACGCTTCGGTGCGCTCGGAGAATGCCGCCACACGCCAGCGCAGATCGGCTTCCAGATCGCGCATCGCACCGAGCTGCACATTGCTCGTTTCGGTGAGGTCACGCAGTTTCCGGAGTTGGCGCGAGGCATCGTCGAGCGACGCGTCGCGCGCGGTCAGAGAAGCGTCGTTCGCGCTGAGGTAGTACGCGCGCTGCGCGCTCTCGGCCTCGAACACGGCACCTTTGAACGATTCGAGCGTCGTCAGCACTTCGCTCGCGCGCGCGATGCGCGCCGAGGTTTCGAGCGCGCTCGCGACGACGCGCGAGACCACCGCGCCGACCAGCGCCAGAACCAGCGTCGCGGCGACGAAGCCCGCGAGCACGTTTCTTTCAATTGAGACGAGCCGTCGCGTCTTCATCGGCGTTCGGGTACTCCCTACGAATCCGTGCGAGCCGCTCGCCGAGCCGGCGGCTCTCGTCGGCCGCGGTGTAGTGGCGCAGCGCCTCGTTGACGTTGGCGCGGAGCTGGTCGTCCTCCCAGGGCTTGGTCAGCACCTTCGAGACGGCGCCGCGGTTGACGGCATCGAGCAGGGACGCGACGTCGGCATGGCCGGTCAGCAGGATGCGGATGCTGTGCGGGTAGATGCCGCGCACGAGGCCGAGAAATTCGGTGCCGGTCATGCCGTGCATACGCTGGTCGCAGACGATGACGCCGACGTTCGCGGTCGCGAGCAGCTCGAACGCCTCCAGCGCACCCGGCGCCGTGAGCACGTCGATGCCGTCCGTACGGAGCACACGCTTGACCGCGGCGAGCACGCCGGGCTCGTCGTCGACGACGAGCACCGACGCGCGGCCGACTTGCGGCTCGGCGTCGCCGACCGGCAGCTTGAGATCCTGCCGCAGCATCAACGCGATATCCGCCGGGGGTAGCGGCGCGCTGAACAGGAAGCCCTGGATCTCGTGGCAGCCATGGCGTTTCAGATAGCCGAGCTGGCTGCGCTGCTCGACGCCTTCGGCGACCGTCGACATGCCGAGGCTCGAAGCCATCGCGAGGATCGTGCGCACGAGCGTCGCGCAGCTCGGGTCGGTTGCGATATCACGCACGAAGCACTGGTCGATCTTGATGCGGTCGATCGGCAGACGGCGCAGATACCCGAGCGCCGAGTAGCCCGTACCGAAATCGTCGAGCGAAAGCGTCACGCCGAGGCGCTTGAGCTCCTGCATCACCGCGATCGCACGCTGCGTATCGTCGAGCACGAGCCCTTCGGTCAGCTCGAGCTCGAGCAGGCGGCCGGTCGCCGCGTCGTCGCGCATGGTCTCGTGCACGGCCTCGAGCAGCGTGTCGTTGCGCAGCTGCTGCGACGAGACGTTGACGCTCATCCGCAGCGACGGCAGCCCCGCGTCGAGCCA
>Ga0187892_10010389_pt1 | contig 11829 bp, 6 predicted proteins | sample MA1701073metaG_FD_139345 | JGI IMG/M metagenome (GOLD analysis project Ga0187892, IMG submission 139345) | Bio-ooze microbial communities from a basaltic lava cave in the Kipuka Kanohina Cave System on the Island of Hawaii, USA - MA170107-3 metaG ... | reverse complement strand
CTCGCATGGAATTGTCCACTTGCTTACGCTCGTGGCTACGAAACGGATGACCACCGAACTCCAAGATTTCAAATCCCGCGCCGCTGAGAAGACGACGGATCCCGCACGTGCGGGACATCGCGGCATCATCGCGAAGGCGATTCGCACTTACGATGAGGCGGTGACGCGCGGGAAACGGCAGTTCACGGATTGGCAGGCGGCGCGGGCGGAGGCGGCGGCGATTAAGTGGGACGCCGTCAATCATCTCGACCGTTATCTGGAGCAGTTCGAGGCGAATGTCATCAAGAACGGCGGGCAGGTGTTTTGGGCGGAGACGGCGGAGGAGGCGCGGCAATACATTCTGGAGTTGGCGCGGCGCAATCGCGTGACGAAGGTCGTGAAGTCGAAGTCCATGACGACCGAGGAGATTCATCTGAACGAGCACTTGGAGCGCGCAGGCATCGAAGCGGTGGAGACCGACCTCGGCGAATTCATCGTGCAATTGCGGAACGAGCCGCCCTATCACATCGTCACTCCCGCGATGCATTTGACGCGGGGGCAGATCAGCGAGCTTTTCCATGAGAAGGGGGTTATGGGGGAGGGAGAAAAAACTCCCACAGGCAGGGACGCCAAATTATCCACAGGCGGGGACGCCTATGCTCCTAAATTAGATACAAGTGCGGAGGAACTGACGATGGCGGCGCGCGCGCGGCTGCGCGCGGAATTTTTGAGCGCGACGATGGGAATCACGGGCGCGAATTTTGCCGTCGCGGAGACGGGACAGATTTCCATCACAGAAAACGAAGGCAACGCGCGGCTGACGTTTGGTTTACCGAAGATTCACGTCGCGGTGGTGGGGATCGAGAAAATTCTGCCGCGCTTCGAAGACCTCGCGTTGTTTCTGCCGTTGCTGGCGGCGAGCGGGACGGGACAAAAAATCACCGCCTACAATTCATTCATCAGCGGTCCCCGTCGCGACGGTGAAACAGATGGACCAGAAGAATTTCACGTCGTGTTACTGGACAACGGTCGCACAGAGTTGCTAGCCGACGTGGAACAACGCGACGCGCTGCATTGCATTCGTTGCGGCGCGTGTCTGAACGCTTGTCCGATTTTCAAAAACATCGGTGGTCATTCCTACGGCACAACATATCAAGGCCCGATTGGCTCGGTCATCACACCGCACTTGCGCGGGATAAAAGATTGGGGGCATTTGCCGTATGCGTCGTCGCTGTGCGGGGCGTGCACGGATGTTTGTCCCGTGAAAGTGGATTTGCATCATCATTTGCTGCACAACCGCAGAAACGCGGTGCACAGAAGAATGGGGGAATGGGGGAATGGGGGAATGGGAGATTGGAAAGAGAAGATGACGTTCAGTTTTTACGCATGGATGATGGATTCGGCAATGCGATACAGCGCGATGATGACAGTGGGGAGATTGGGGCAATGGGTTATTGGGGTGATGGGATTGCGAGGAAGCGTGGTTGACCCGATGCGAGCGTGGACGAATACAAGGGAATTTCCCATGATGGCGAAACAAAGTTTTCGGCGATGGTGGGAGAAAGAGGACGAGCGAAGGGAGAAGAGCGAAGAGCGCGAAAGCCAGAAGCAAGAGACGGCAACACCTCTGAAAAAGACGACGTTGAAAATCAATGTGCCTGTGTTTGACGACGAGCAGGCGCAGAAGATGGAGTTGCCGAAGACAAAGATTGAGTGATGTAGCCGCACCCTTGATGGGTGCGCTTGGTGACGCGGGCGTAAAGCCCGCGACTACATATTATATAATGAGTGGACGAGAGAACATTTTGAACCGTGTGCGGGCGGCGGTGGCGCGGCCTGCTCCCAAACTCTTTGAGCGGGATGAGCCGCCCCACGGGACGGTGCCTCAGTTCCTGCCTGTGGGGGACGGGTTCGAGGCGATGCGGAATCGGTTTGCGGAGGAGTTGACGGCGTTGCGCGGGGAATTTTTTGCGGCGACGGACGGGCGGGAGGCGAACGCGAAGTTGCGCGAGTTGGTCGCGAGGTTTGAGTTTAAAAACGTGGTGGCGCAAGACACGCCTGAAATGCGGTGTTTGTTGCATGAGATTCCAGTGAAATGGTTGGGAGATGGTTATCACTACACAGGCACGGAGGCCGATGCTGCCAAATTCGAAACGGCGCGGGGCGGAATCGCTTTGGACGGGTTTGATTTGGCCGTGACGCACTGCGACGCGTTGGTGGCGCGGTTGGGGTCGGTGGTGTTGACGGCGAAGAGCGCGGGCGGACGGGCGTTGTCGGTGCTGCCGCCGAACCATTTGGTGGTGGCGAGGCGGGAACAGTTGGTGGCGGATTTGTCAGATGCGCTGGCGTTATTGCGGAAAAAATACGGCGTGCGTTTGCCGAGTTTCATCACGGTGACGACGGGACCGAGTCGGACTTCGGACATTGAGAAGATGCTGGTGTTGGGAGCGCATGGGCCAAAGAAATTGTTTGTGATGGTGGTGGGGTGAAAGGGTTGATGGGAGATGGGTTCATGCGGTGATGGGAAAGTCCAAGGAGATTCTCCGCTGCGCTCAGAATAGAGGAAATCGGCGCGCCCAGTCCCGCAGGGCGGGAGTCCCTACCCTTTTCTGTTGCCGCACGAGTTTAGTTTGTTAGATTCACGGCGCGTTTTTTTGCCGCGGTGGCGGAACTGGCAGACGCGCTGGACTCAAAATCCAGTGCCCGCAAGGGCGTGTGGGTTCGATTCCCTCCCGCGGCACCCATTATTGTTCGGAGTGTCCTGCGGATGTCCCGAAGGACATGATGACGCTTCCCGTTGCGATTTTTTTCAATTTTTTCCGCAACTATTTTTGCGGAGCGGTTACTAACCTATAGACACGCGGCGCGAGGTTTTTCGTGAATGGGCTTGACGCATGGAAACGATTTCCATAGCCTCTGCGCGCTTTACGCCGCACTTCAGAAATCGGGCATGAAAAAACTGAATCGTTCTCTCGCTTTTCTCCTGGTCGCGGCGGTGTCTTCGATGGCGGCGGCACCCCTCACGCGCGCGGCTGATGACAAACTGCCGAGCGAAGCCGACCTCTCGCTGCGGAAGGAGGTTGATGGGGCCGTTGACAAATCCATCACGTTCCTTTTCTCCAAACAAAAGGAAAACGGCTCGTGGTATGACAACCCCGCGATCACGGGACTGGCGATGACGGCGTTGCTGCGGGCGCCGCGCTCGCTCACCGACGACCAGCGCAAAAAGCTGGAGTTGGCGGCGCGGTTCATCGTGAAGTTCGCCAAGAACGACGGCAGCATCCACGACGGAAAGTATGCGAACTATTCCACAACGGTTTGCGGCATGGCGTTGCTGGCGACGGGAAAGCAAGAGTATCTCGACGTGGTGAAACGGGCGCGCGACCACACGTTGAAATCGCAACTCAGCGAGGCGCAAGGCTTCACCAAGGATTACCCAGGTTTCGGCGGCATCGGTTACGGCGATCGTCCCGAACAAAAAGACCGCCCCGACTTGTCGAACACGGGATTCGCCGTCGAGTTTCTTGCGTTGACGGAAGACCTCGACCCGAGGGGGACTGACGCAAGCAAGCCCGAAGTGAGGAAGTTGCATTTCCGCCGCGCGCTCACGTTCCTGCAACGCTGCCAGCACCTTGCACTGGAAGGCGAGACAGGCAACGACAAGGCGCAATGGCGCAGCGACGACCCCGACCACAAGGGCGGCGGGATTTACAGCACGATCGAGACGCGTGGCAAGACGGAAAAAATCCGCAACGAAAAAGGCGACGTGATCGAGATTTATCTTCCATACGGCTCGATGACTTACACGCTGTTGAAGAGCTACCTCTTTTGCGAGTTGGACCAGGAAGACCGCCGCGTGAAGGCGGCGATGGACTGGCTCTCACGCAACTTCACAGTGGAGGAAAATCCAGGCCTCGGCGCCGAGGGGCTTTATTATTATTACCTGGGCATGGCAAAGGCGTTGTCCGTCGCTCAGCTGGATTGGATCACGCAGCCCGACGGCAAGAAAGTGGACTGGCGCCACGCATTGATGAAACAACTCGTGAACCTGCAAAAAGCCGACGGTTCATGGGTCAACGACAAAGGGCGCTGGCAGGAAAACGATCCCGTGCTCGTCACGTCCTACTCATTGCTCGTTTTGGATATCGCGATGGCGCGAAGGTATCCTTGACGCTGACGAAAATTTTCAGTAACAACTTTCAGTCCCCGACTGGAACAAACCAACAGGAGAATCCGTAAATGAAGATCGAATGCCCCAACTGCCACCAACGCCTTGAATTGGACGAAACCCAGGTTTCCGAGATTCGTCTTTCGGGCAGCACCATCCAGTGTCCCACGTGCAGCAACCACTTCGGGCTGCCCAAAGCCGCGCCCGTGACGGCGCATCGCCCCGAAGGCGGCGCGCAAATCAGCAATGACGACGTTGCCGCCGTGCAACGCCTCAACGAATGCTACGCCAAGATTCGCGCCGAAATGCACAAGGTCGTCGTCGGTCAGGACATCGTGCTCGAGGAAGTGCTCACGGCAATTTTCGCGCGCGGTCACTGTCTGCTCATCGGCGTGCCTGGTCTGGCGAAAACGTTGATGGTCACGACGCTTTCCAAACTCCTCGCCCTTGCCTTCAAGCGCGTCCAGTTCACCCCCGACTTGATGCCGTCGGACATCATCGGCACGGACATCATTCAAGAAGACCCTGAGACGGGACGCCGCGGATTCCAATTCATCAAGGGGCCGCTGTTCGCCAACATGTTGCTGGCGGACGAAATCAACCGTACTCCCCCGAAGACGCAAGCGGCGCTGCTCGAAGCGATGCAGGAACACCGCATTACCGCGTCGGGCAAGACTTACGTGCTCGATCAGCCGTTCTTCGTGTTGGCGACGCAAAACCCCATCGAACAGGAAGGCACGTATCCGCTGCCTGAAGCGCAGCTCGACCGTTTCATGTTCAACACGGTCGTTGATTATCCCAGCCGCGACGAGGAAACGGAAATCGTCAAGCGCACGACTTCGATGTACAAAGGCGACATTCAACAGGTGTTGACGGGCGCCGACATCATCCAGTTGCAGGACATCGTGCGCCGTGTGCCCGTCGCCGAACACGTCTATCAATACGTCACGCGCCTCGTCCGCGCCACGCGCCCCGTCAGGAGCAAGATTGGCGACGAAGACAATCCACGCGCCAACCCAGACGGAACGAAGTATGACTTCATCCAAGACTACGTTTCGTGGGGCGCGGGTCCGCGCGCGGGCCAATATCTCATCCTCGGCGCCAAGGCAAAGGCGATTCTGCACGGGCGCTATCACGTCACAACCGAGGATGTCCAGTCGGTGGCGATGCCCGTGTTGCGCGCGCGCTTGACCACCAATTTCACGGCGGAAAGCCAGGGAATCAATTGCGACGAAGTGGTCCGCCGTCTGATCGAAGAAATCCCAGTGGAAGCGTAGCGCGAAGAGCAGACTGATTCGCAGGACGTTTGAAACTGACAACGCCACCATTCCGTCATGGCAGAAACATTATACGAGAATCTGGATCCCGCCTCGCTGGCGAAAATTTCCTCGATGCAAGTGGTCGCCCGCCTCGTGGTGGAAGGTTTCATCATGGGCATGCATAAAAGCCCCAACAAGGGCTCCAGCGTCGAATTCGCCGAGCACAAATCGTATGTGCCTGGCGACGACATCCGCCGCATTGACTGGAAGGTCATGGCAAAGACCGACCGCGTCTATATCAGGCAATACGAGGAGGAAACCAACCTCCGCGCCTACCTCATCATTGATGCGAGCGGCTCGATGGCTTACGGGTCGGGTGACGTGTCGAAATTCCGTTACGCCTCAATGCTCGGCGGCGCGCTCGCCTACCTGATGTTGCAACAGCGCGACTCCGTCGGGCTGGTCACGTTCGACGACAAACTGCGCACCTATATTCCCCCTCGGTCGAACCCGACGCATTTGCGGACGATCTTCACCGAGTTGGACCGCACGAAAATCGGCGGCGAGACGAGCATGGGCAACGTGTTCCACGGGCTTGCGGAAAAGTTCAAGAAACGCGGGCTGGTCATCATCATCAGCGACATGTTTGACAACTACGAGGCGATCTCGATGGCGTTGCGCCACTTCCGCCACAAGAAAAACGAGGTCATCGTGTTCCACATCCTCGACGAGGCGGAACTCACCTTCCCGTTCACGGGTTGGACGATGTTTGAGAACCTGGAGCGCAACATTGACCGCGTGTTCGTGGACCCGAAGCAGTTGCGCAAGACGTATCTCAAGGAGATCAACGATTACATCGAGAAACTCCGCAAGAACTGCTGGAGCTCGCGCATTGATTACGTCCCCGTGCAGACCAACGAACCGTTTGACACCGCGCTGACCAATTATTTGGCGAAGCGCATGAAGAAATAAGCGGGGATTTCAGGAAATGGACTTCCTTAATTTTGCCATGGTTGCTGGCGGCGCCGCTGCGAGTGTGCCGATTCTCGTTCACCTGCTGAACAAGCGCCGTTTCAAGCGCGTGCCGTGGGGCGCGATGATGTTTCTGCGCGCCTCGCTCTCCCGCGTGTCGCGTCGCCTCCGCATGGAAAATTTTCTCCTGCTGCTCCTGCGCATCCTGATTGTTGCCGCCATCGTCTTCGCGTTCATGCGCCCCTACATCAAAACCAAGTTCACGCTGTTCGGCGGACAGCAAAAGACGGCGATGGTCATCCTGATTGACGGCTCGTTGAGCATGCAATACGAGCGCGACGGCAGAATGAACCTGGAGCACGCCAAGCAAGCCGCCAAGGGCCTCGTCAACAGCTTGAGGAAAGGCGATTCCGTTTCGATTTTTGTTGTCACCGACCGCACGGAACCTGTCGCGGAGAATCCCATCTGGGACTTCAAACGGGCGGAGGACGGCATCAATTCCATCAAGCCGTCGTTCAAACGCGCCGATTTCGTTCACGGTGTGGACACCGCGATTCGCCACCTGCCCAAGCTGAAAAATCTCGCCAAGGAAATCTTCGTCATCACCGACCTCCAGCGGTCAGGCTGGAGTCCCGAAAAACTCGAATACTGGCGCGACATCGTCAAACCACTCAGCGTCACCAAGGACTACCCGCAACCGCCGCCGATCAAAATCGTGGACATCTCCGAGGGCAAAACCGAGAACACCGCCATCACCAGCGTGACGTATGAGCCGCGCACCGTCGGCGTGAATCGCGATGTGAGCGTCCTGTTCCAGGCGTGGAACTACGGCAAATCAGCGCGCGCCGTCCGCGTTACCCCCAGCGTCGGCGCGTTCGAGCGCCCGTTGCTCGCCAAAAGCCCGACGGTGGACGCGGAACGTTCCGTGACCGATTCCATCACGCTCAAGTTCGACTCGCCTGGCAAACACGCCGTCATTCTGCGTGCGGAGCCTGACGAGATGAAGCCCGACAACGTCCGTTACATCGTCGTGAACGTGCTCAAGGACGTGCCCGTGCTCGTTGCCGACGGCGCGCCTTCGTTGCAACCGTTCAAGGGCGAGACCGACTTCCTCGGCGCCGCGCTTTCGCCTCGATTGAGCACGCAGATTGGCGGCGAAACGCTCGCGCTCGCCAAACCCAAAATCGTACGCGTTCCCGAATTCCAAAACACCAACCTCAGCGAATATCCCGTCGTGATTCTCGCGAACGTTTCCAACCTCGACGCGGCGAAGACGACTGAATTGGAGCGTTACGTCGAGGAAGGCGGCGGCTTGCTGATTTTCCCTGGCGACCTTAGCGACACCCAGTTTTTTAACACGCTGCTCTACCGCGATGGCAGGGGCATTCTCCCCGCCGCGATGGTGGAAACCGAAGGCGACGACAAGGACCGCGAAAAATACGTCAACATCGGCGGTCCTCCCTACCCCCACCCCGCGCTCAAGCAGTTCAATGACGTGAGCAAGGGCGACCTCACCGTCGGACGCATCCGCAAATGGTTCAAACTCGACGTGCCTCCTGGCGATGACAAGCTCACCGTGCTGGCGTCATTCGTGAACGGGCGTCCGTGGCTCATCGAGAAAAAGGTCGGGCGTGGGCGCGTGATTCTGTGCTCGACGCCGTGCGACGCGGACTGGACGGATTTGCCCGTCCGCAAGTTCTACGTCCCGTTGATCCACGAATTGGTGTATTACCTCGCCACGGGCGAGCAGACCAGCAGCAATCTGATTGTCGGCAGGGGGATTGATCACCCGATCCAATCCGAGACGCTCGACCAGGAATCGGGCGCGTTGGTTTATCCTGACGAGGAGAAGGGAATCCCGACTAAGGAATCGAAGCGGACGAAGATTGAGTTCGCGCAGGATCGCGGCGCCTGGGTTGCGCGCAGCGAACCGCTCAATCTCCCTGGCATTTACCAGCTGGTGTATAAGACCGCCGAGGGCGAGCAATCGGTCTTTTTCGCCGTCAACCTCGACAACGAGGAATTCAACCTGACCCCGCTCGCCGAAAAAGAGACGCGCGATTTGCGGGAGGCAATGGGCGGCGTGGTGGTGAAGGCGGGGGAGATTGAAGGCTTGGAACAACAACGATTCGGCGTCGAAATCTGGCGTCACATCGCTTACATCCTTCTGGTGCTGTTGTTCGTGGAGTTGTGGATGACTTCGCGGCGCACCAAACGGCAGGACGTGGACGCCGTGGAAGTGCCCGATGCGGTCCTGAACAAATAAAATCTCATGAGCGAATGGTGGAATACATTTAAGGACGGGTTTAAGAACTCCGAGTTGCTGCTGCTGCATCCCTGGCCGATCTGGCTGGTGGCGCCGCTGCTCATCGGCTGCGTGGTGCTGTGCATCTATCTTTACAACAAGGAACGGCGGATGTTGCCGTGGTTCTCGGGCATCTCACTGCTCATCATCCGCGTCGTCCTCATCATGCTCGTGCTGCTGATGCTGCTCGAGCCCGTCATCTCGACGTCCTACGAAAAACCTGTCCGCGGCGTGGTGCTGGTGCTGGTTGACAAGTCCCGCAGCATGAGCGTGCCTTCCGAGCTAAATTCCGAGGGCAACCGCCTGATGCTCGCCGAGGCGTTGGGGCTGCTCAAGCAAGGCAAACGCAAACGCGGTCCCGAATCCGTTTCCCAAACCGCCGACACCGCCTACCGCATCTACGAGGACGAGTTCAGGCGCGCGTTCGGCGAATATCGAGCCGCGCTCTCCAGTAACAGCGATTTGCAGGCGCGCTACCGTCAGGAAGTTGAAGCTGCCGCCCGCAAATACGTCGAGCGCATCAACAAACTCCTCGCCGACGAAGGCGCCGCGCTCGCGGGCATGGACAACGTCGCGCCTGATTTGATGAAGTCGTTGCGCGACAGCATTGACAAACTCAGGAAACAAAAGAACGACCTCGCCGCGTGGGCGGGCAAACTGACTCCCCCCACTGCTGCGCCTGGCGCGCCGCAGTTGTCGCGCACTTCGGGCGCGGACGCGCTGCGGAAACTCTTCGATGCCGCCCGCGAGCCGCTCCACGAAATCAGAGCATTGGCTGAAGCCGTCCAGCGCAAGGCGGACGAGGAGCTTGCGAAATCCGCCGACCCCGACGTGAAAGCGGCATTGGCGGCAGTCAACAAAATGTCCCGCTTTGACCAAATCAAGACAATGCTCGCCAAGGCGAACATCGGCGCGCAGAAGATGAGCCTCCTTGAGCGCCTCTATGAAATTCACGACCTGAGGTTCGCGTTGTTCGATTCCGATGTCCGCGTGCTCAACATCCCCGCCAACGCGACCCCCGATGACATGGGGAAATTACTGGGCGCGCCTGACGGCGCTTCCACCGCTGGCGACACGCTCCAGCGCGGCGTGGACGCTGCGAAGGGCGATTCGCAATTGGCGGGCGTCATCTACATCAGTGACGGTCAGATCAATAAAGGACAACCGCCGACCGATTACGCCGAGCGCGCGCGCTTCCCCATCCACACCATCGGCATTGGCGACACCGAGCCGCCGCGCGACATCATCACCACGAAGGTTGAAGGCACGGAGACGGTTTTCAAGACGGACAAGGCGGTCCTCAATGTTGCGTTTGTCGCCGCGGGTTTTCAGGAGCGCGACCTGCCCGTGAAGGTTGAGCGCGTGGAACGCGACGGCACCACCCTCCCGCTCGACGGCGCGGAAACCATCGTCCGACTCAAGCCCAGCGAAAAGACGGGCGTCGCCAAACTGACCTTCACGCCCAACTGGGACGGCGAATCCATCCTCCGCGTCGGCATCCCCGTTCAGGAAGGTGAATTCATCCAGGACAACAACTGGCGCGAAATCCGCATCAACGTCGTCAAGGACAAGCTCAAGGTGCTGCTCATTGACCGCGACCCGCGATGGGAATACATCTTCCTGAGGAAGGAGCTTGAGCGCGACAAATTCATCCAACTGAATTCCATCCTTCTTTCCGCCCTGCGTCAGGGACAGGAAATGCCGCGCGGCGAGCAGGCGGGACAATTCCCCGCCAACCGCGCGCAACTCGACAAATACAAGATGATCATCATCGGCGACCTCTCGCCGCAATCGTTCACGCCGACGGACTTGGAGAATTTCAAGTCCTACGTCTCGAATAACGGCGGGGTGCTCGTCCTGATTTCAGGCAAGGCGTATATGCCCGCTGCTTACGCCAACATCGAGGCGATGACGGATTTGTTGCCCGTCCGCCCGTATTCGTATCCCGAGGGCTACACGCTGCCTGGTAGTTTCATCGAGCCGTATCGCATCCGCCTGACCGCTGAGGGCAAGGACGAATCGTTTCTCCAACTTAAAGCAGACCCGATGGCGAACGCCGAAGCGTGGGCGAACCTGCTTCCCATCTACTGGTTCGCGCCCGTTTATGAAGTGAAGCCTGCCGCGACGGTTCTCGTGCAGGTTGTGCAAACCGCGGCGAGGGGCGAGCAGCAGGCAGGCGCCGCCAAGGGGGCGGGACCTGGCGACCAGAAGGACGCCTTGAACAAGTTCCGCGAAGACCCGCTCGGACCTGGCGCTCCGCTGATTGCAACGCAGCAGGTCGGTCTCGGCAAAGTCTTGTGGCTCGGCACCGATTCCACGTGGCGCTGGCGTTACAAGGTTGACCGCGAATACTTCGCGCGGTTCTGGGGACAAATCCTGCGCTGGTCAACCACGGGACACCTCACGGGCCGCGACACCCTCACGCGGTTCGGTCCCCGCAAGGGCGATTACGACGAAAACGAATCCATCATCATCGAGTGCATTCACATGCAATTCGACGCGCAGAAGGACATCGTTCCCTACAACATGGGGTCGGTGACCGCGCAGATTTTCCGAGGCACCGACCCGCGCGACCCCGAAGCCAAACAGGTCGCCGAGATTCCGCTCAAGTATGTGGAAGGCAGCGGCGGGTTGTATCGAGGCACGCTTGCCGAAGGGCTCAAAGGCGGCGAATTCCATATCCGCATCAAGTCTGATCCCGTAATCAGAACGCTGAATCAGACCGAGCGCGGTTACGCGCCGCTCCGCGTTGCCAAGAATTTGTCGGGCGAGCTTTACAACGTGATGCTCAACGAGAAGCTTCTCCAGCAAATGTCGGAAAAGAGCGGCGGCAAATATTACACCGTGTCCACCGCGCGCGATCTGCCCGATGAATTCGAGCGCAACCCGCACAAGGAGCGCATCCACACCGAAATCGAAGCGTGGAACCACTGGGCGTTCATGGTGCTGTTCTTCGCATTTCTCTCGCTCGAATGGGCGGTGCGCAAGATGAAGGGGCTGGTCTGATTTTTCCCAACCTCTCTTGGGCGCATCTTGAGAAGGTGTCCGACGATTGGCTTTTTTTATGCAGGGACCCGTTGTGATGTGGACGGCGAGCGGTGGGGCTCTCAAGTCGGGGGGACTGGGGCTGCTTCGGTGGCGTCGGG
>Ga0187892_10010387_pt1 | contig 11829 bp, 15 predicted proteins | sample MA1701073metaG_FD_139345 | JGI IMG/M metagenome (GOLD analysis project Ga0187892, IMG submission 139345) | Bio-ooze microbial communities from a basaltic lava cave in the Kipuka Kanohina Cave System on the Island of Hawaii, USA - MA170107-3 metaG ... | reverse complement strand
TTTTGAAAGTTCGTTGAGAAAACTGAGGCAGGAAGAAAAGCGAAAAGGATATAAATACTCAGTCTGGGAACATCATCCGAACGCCTTTCGAATTACCGGCGAAGATACGTTTATGCAGAAGGTCCATTATATCCATCAAAATCCAGTTCGGGCGGGACTTGTTGAACATGCGGAAGACTATCGATTTTCGAGTGTTCGGCTTTGGAAAGGAAATCCGCTGGACGATGAACCGTTTATTACTGACCACAAGCAGATCAAATGGCGTTCGGCGGCGTAGCCGCAAAGAATTAGTTAGCCTTGCGGTGAGTCAGAGACTCACCGCACATCGAACGGCATAGCCGTAAGACTCACAACGAGAGAAATAAGGGGAATCGAGTCACAACGGAGCGAGCAGACAACGCTCACCGCCACTTGGATAACGTCGAAGCCATCAGCTTCTGCTTCGGTGATCAGGTTCCCATTCTCGAGAGTCTGCCAACCGAGTTCGTAAGTAGTGGTGATCGAGTGGTCGGGCAGAATTTTTCGAAGCGGAACCGGCGTTCCCTGATCGAACAATATCTTCATGCCGCTTTCTTTAGTTCTTCGATTTCGTGATCTAAAACGGCGATTACTTGTTCGCGTTTGACGCCGGGAAACCATTCTATAAATTCGTCGATCGAAACGCCGTCTTTCAAATTTTCGAACAGAGCAGAAATAGGCACGCGCGTGTCACGAAATATCCACTCGCCGCTTACCTTTGCCGGGTTTCGATCAATGGCCATCTCATAGGTTAAACTTGCCATATCAGCATTATTGCATACTCTTAATTATTGGCGGAAAAAATCTGATGAAAACACTAATCAAAAACCGACAAATCGTAACGGCGGATGAAGATTATCGTGTGTATTTCTACGGATGCAAATTCGGATTATCGGTTGTGAAACCTTCGGCAACTGCGGCATCGAGAAGTTTTTCGTCGGACGCTAAAAATATCGGCTCTTGTAATCCGGCACTCAGCAGCGAGGTGCGAACGATAATGGCTGAGGCAAGTTGGACAGTATCGCCCGCTCGTAACGGATATTTCTCGAGAAGATCCTGCGCAATGGTTATTGCGGAGTCGAGTTTGATAAATTCGTACTCATTGCCTGCAAGCAGAAATGCATCTCTTGTTCTGTCATAATCAGTTTTAGTTAAAGAAGTCTCCCGCAACCGGCGGTTAAAGGCACTTAGCACTTCGAGAATGCTTAGATTGGAAGTAAAAAGGGAATTACGCTGAGACAGATCGGTTAAGGAACCGACCCAACTGCTGCCGACCTCCTTTAGGTGGCGTTTGACCAGAACGCTGCTGTCGGCGTAAAAAGATTGGTTCATATCGAGTCATCTCTGGAATCTCTATCCTCACGTATGTAGCTGCTTACGGGGGGATCGCCGGAGAATAGTTCGGCAAGCTCTGCACGCCGGGCCTCGCTTACGGGCTCGGCATCGTACTTGTATTCCACTCTGTGAGAGCCAAGCGCTTTGCGGACTTTGTCACGAAATGAGTCATCGTGCGCCCGAGCGACGTTATCGTTAAGAGAATCACCATTCGCATGAATGGTTATTTCAACCTCCGAATGTTCCGGTAAATCGAGGGCGACAGCCGGACGCAATATTCCATTTTCGTAAATTGCGGTGGTTATTTGATCCATGACAGCATTATAATAACCCGAATTCAGCTTAAAAAGAAAAAGAAATTAAGAGATGAAAACCCTAATCAAAAACGGACGAGTTGTTACTGTGGTTGACGATTATACCGCAGATATTTTTATCGATGGCGAGACCGTGACGACGATCGGGAAGTCGCTGGATATCGAGGCCGAGGGTTGTTATCGACGCGGCGGGTAAGCTTGTCATTCCCGGCGGGATTGATCCGCAGACGCATATGGAACTGCTGTTAGTGTAAAATTTTGCTATGAGTGAACTAAAACTAACCCAAATAGAACTAAAACGGCTTTACGACCTTGCCGCCGAATTAAAGGAGCTCGCTCCGTGGCGTTGGATGGAAGAAGGCGATATCTTTGGCGTTGAAAACCCCGAGACGGGCGAGATAGGTTTTGTCAGCTTAATGGGCGCATTGGGCGAGCACACGGCACTCGCCGTTTATCTCGGCGCGGAAGGTTTGTATGGATTCCTGGATCTTGACGAAGAAGAACTGTTGATCGATCCGTTCGAGCTGGTCGAGATTCCGCAGCTTCAGGTTTCGTTCGAGGACCGAGATGTTCTGGAGAAACGGGATCGCGACGAGATCAGAAAACTTGGTTTGAAATTTCGCGGAGCGGGCAATTACCCATTGTTTCGGAGCATGGGTTCGGGGTTCTTACCCTGGTTTATCACGGCGGACGAGGCTCGGGTTTTGATCTATGCAATTGAACAGACTTTGGACGTCGCCCCGCGTGTCGAGGACGATCCCGACATTTTGATCCCCGAGGATGATACGGACGGGGAAACATATCTTATCCGTGTCGCGGAAAACCAAAACGGTGTTCACATATGGCGCGACGAAATGAGACACATACGGGAACCGGAGCCCGAGGTCGTTTCTTTCCAGCTTTGCCAGGAAACGATAGATCTGCTCAAGGGTTTTCCGCAAAATAATAATTTTGTATTCGAGATCGACCTTTTTCCCGCTCCGGCTCCTTTGTTAAACGAGGAGAATCGGCCCGTTCTCCCCAAAATGCTGATGATCGCCGAAAGCCGAAGCCGATTTATCCTGGGTGTCGAGCTAATCGAGCCCGCCGAAAATACATCGAAACTCCTCGAATCCGTCGCGGAAAGCGTGACAAAAATATGGTCGCATCATAAAAACCGGCCCAAGGAGATCCGCGCTGGCTCCGATCTGATCTACAGCCTGTTCAGAGGCTCTGCCCAAAAGCTAAACATCGAACTCCGCCAAACCAATGACCTGCCCGCCATCGACGAGGCCTGCGAGGAAATGTTTGGAAAGTTTTAGGTGCTATTATTTTGTCGCTCGGGAATCATTATGAAAGTTCTTATAAAATCGGGCCGCATCGTAACTGCGGTTGACGACTATCATGCGGATATCTTTATCGATGGTGAAACTGTTACGACGATCGGCAAGTCGCTCGATATGGAAGCGGATGTTGTCATCGATGCGAGCGGAAAACTTGTAATTCCTGGCGGCATCGATCCGCATACGCACATGGAGCTGCCGTTTGGCGGGACGTCTTCGAGCGACGACTTCTTTACAGGGACGCGTGCGGCAGCGCACGGCGGGACGACGACGATCATTGATTTTGCGGTGCAGACGAAGGGCGAATCGATGACGTCGGGCGTCGATGCGTGGCACAAAAAAGCTGAGGGCAAGACCTGCATCGACTATGGTTTTCATCTCATCACGACCGATTTCGAAGACGGCGACGAGAAAGAGATGTATTCGCTGATGGACGAGGGCATCACCTCGTTCAAGCTGTTTATGGCGTATCCGGGCGTGTTTTTGGCGGACGATGCGACGATCTTTCGAGCAATGTCGGCTGCTGGCCAACGCGGCGGGCTGATCTGCATGCACGCCGAGAACGGCATCGTCATCAACGAGATCATCAAACGATTTCTCGCCGACGGACGAACCGCTCCGAAGTATCACGCTCTGACGCGTCCGACGATTGCCGAGGCCGAGGGCGTTCATCGTGCAATAGCAATTGCCGAGATGGCCGAGTCGCCGGTTTATATTGTTCACCTGAGTTGCACCGACGCGCTAAATCAGGTCCGGCAGGCGCGCAATCGCGGCATTCCGGTGTTTGCCGAGACTTGTCCGCAGTATCTTTTTCATTCTATAGACGATTACGGCGACGGCTGGGACGGTGCGAAATACGTGATGACGCCGCCGCTGCGTGAAAAACACAACTGTGCCGAGTTGTGGAAAGGCCTCAAGATGGACGATCTGCAAGTCATCTCGACCGACCATTGCCCGTTCTGCATGAAAGAGCAAAAGGAACTTGGGCTGGGTGATTTCACCAAGATCCCGAACGGCGCTCCGGGCGTCGAAAACCGCTTGCCGTTGATCTACAACGGCGGCGTGGTCGAGAACCGCATTTCGCTCAACCGATTTGTTGAACTGACATCGACAGCCGCGGCGAAAATGTTTGGCATGTTTCCGAAAAAAGGAACTATCGCCGTCGGCTCTGACGCAGACATTGTCATCTTCGACCCGAACGGCGAAACGAAATTCGGCGTCGATCACGAACATATGAACGTCGATTATTCCTCATACGAAGGCTGGAAGATCAAAGGCAAGGTCGAAACCGTCCTCTCACGCGGCCGCGTCGTTATCCAAAACGGCGAGCACACCGGCAATCAAGGCGACGGGCAATTCCTGAGACGCGCTGAGTGTGTAAAAGTCTAGAGCGTGTCCGTAGCCCGCACGTAAGTAAGGGCTCAACGCGGCGTACAGACCTGATGGTGGAACGGAGACTCAATTAGTGAGCGCTCATAAGCAGAGTTGAGAGGATGATCGATGGTGCGAGTAGGCTGACTAGAGCCCTTACTTACGTGCGGGCTACTGACACCTCCCTCGCCGGCCAGAAACCATTCGGCGGGAAGTTTTTGGAGGAATGAAGCGGCCGCCGACGGGCAATTTCTCAAACGCGGCGAGTGTGTGAAGATTTAAGTTATGGGAATTAAGCGAATCAGGCGAGCGATTCGCGAAGGGCGATATGAATATACCGTTCATGCGTTGGAGGAAATGGACGAAGATGATCTTGACGAATCCGACGTCAGATATGCGATTTTGAATGGCGAGATCAGCTCAGAATTAACCGATGATCCGCGTGGCATTCGTTTGTAGTGCTTGGTAATACACAGGATCAGATTCGTTCTTTGGAAGTTGAGTGTCGGTTTCTGCCTTCGGAGTTGTTGCGCATAATTACCGTGTATAATGTAGATGAATAAAGTTATGGAACAAGACTTTTGTGAATATTGCAACGCAACCCTGCCTGAAGCCGAAAAACTGGTAACGGTTTATCGCCACCGACGCGGACGGCATTTCATCTTTGAGCGCGTCTCAGCCAGGGTCTGTCAAAAATGTGGCGAGCGGTATTTTTCGGCAAAATCTGTAAGCGATATGCATCGCGAAATGACGACAACCCACCCGTCACCTCATACCGTGGCTGTTCCCATCATCGAGCTTCAACCAGCCTAAGGAATTTTAATGCTTGCCGCCGCGTCGCCATCCAAAACAGCGAGCACACCGGCAAACAAGGCGACGGGCAGTTCATCAAACGCGGTGATGTGAGAATCTAACTGAATGAACCAACCGCTTTCCTCAATCTTGGCTTCTTCTTCGTCGGTGCCATATTTTTTATGGGATGAGCCGATGACAATTGGGGAGTTGCGTTTGCGAATGGCCGCGTCCGACGATGAACGATTGCGGCTTTTGGGAAAGATCTTGCGCGAGGCTCGCGATACGGATGTGTGGCAATTTACGACGCCTAAAGAAGTTCTCGAAAGATGGAACGAATTGTCGAGATATCTTGGGCGACGGCGTGAGTTTTGGCGGCGGCTGATCGGTTTTTGGGAAAAGGAAGGGTTGATTGACTAGTATTTCGCTCGACAGGCTACAGACGGACCTTTTGAAGGCGTTCTTTTGTCCGCGAACACAGCTTTTTTCTTTCGGGCGGAGCGGCCTTGGTAGGCTTCTATTTTGGCCATCGAGAAACCCGCGATCTCGATCTTTTTACACTTGAAAACGAATTAGAAAATGGTTTCCGGCTGATCAATGAGATCGCACATGAGATGGCCGCGACCGTTGAGGCGATTCAGACAGCGCCGGACTTTCGTCGGCTTTTGGTCAAGCGCGGAGACGAAGCAGTAGTCGTTGACTTGATGAAGAACGATCGCGGCTTTTGCGAAAGATTTGCGCGAGGCGCGCGATACGGATGTTTGGCGGTTGGCCGCGCTGTCATTGGGCCGACGTAAATTTTGCTTACGTGATAGAATCGCTTTGAGGTTTTAGATTATGGAAATTACCGTTAGTTTGCCGGATAATGTGTTTGTGAATGTCACAAATTTGGCGAGCAGAACGCATCAGCGGGTTGATGAATTGATTGCTGAAAAGATTGAACGCGATTTTTCGCTCGATGTTGTGCAGATGGAAAAGCAAATTGCCGTTTGTTCGGATAAAGAAGCCGTTGAACTCTCAAATCTGCAAATGCCCGACAAAGAAGATAGACGCTTGAGTTTTTTGTTGGAAAAACAAGGTCGGGAAGTTTTGACGAAAACTGAACAGAAAGAATTGTGGAAATTGATGGAGTTGAACAGGCTGACAACTTTGAAAAAGGCTTTTGCCCTGCGCGAAGTTTCCCGACGCGGTTTGAATGGCAAAGATTAGCAAAGATTTAGCCGCAAAAATTCGCCGAAAAGCAAAAAATCGCTGCGGTTACTGCCTCAATCCGCAAGAGTTAATGCCTTTTAAACTCGAAATCGAACACCTTTATCCGCAAGCCTTGGGCGGCGAATCGGTTGAAAATAATTTGTGGTTGGCGTGTCGTGAATGTAACGCTCACAAGGCTACAAAAATTAAAGCCATTGACCTTCTGACAGAAAAAACCGTCAAACTCTTTAACCCGCGCAAACAAAATTGGCACGAACATTTTGAATTTAGCAAAGATTTTTCCGAGATTATCGGCAAAACAGCTTGCGGACGGGCGACGGTTGAGGCGTTGCAAAATGAACAGCATTTATCAAACAACGGCGCGTTTGGCTTGGACGGAAACGAACAAATTTCCGCCGCAAGATTAAATCGAAAACGGCGAATGTTTGGTTGAAAAAGGCAGCGGCCAATTCATCAAACGCGGCGAGTGCGTAAAGATCTAACCGTGCGACGCATCGGCGTTCTCGGCATCGGATTCTGATTCAGCGGCCTTTTTTGTAAACCCCGAAATGTCCCAGCGGCTCTCGATATTTTTGAACATTTTCAATGTATCGAAGAAGCGATCTGAACCACCACCGCCACCTGCCAACTTCGAAGCAGTTTGACCGGGCATCTTCGAGGCAGTTTGACCGGGCATCTTCGAAGCCGTTTGACCCGGCATCTTCGAAGCGGTTTGACCGGGCATCTTCGAGGCAGTTTGACCGGGCATCTTCGAAGCGGTTTGACCGGGCATCTTCGAGGCAGTTTGACCGGGCATCTTCGAGGCAGTTTGTCCGGGCATCTTCGAGGCAGTTTGTCCGGGCATCTTCGAGGCGGTTTGACCCGGCATTTTAGAAGCAGTTTGACCCGGCATCTTTGAAGCGGTTTGACCGGGCATTTTCCCTTCCGATTCGGACAAACTACCTTCAAATTCGACGAACGTGCTTTCTGCAAACGATTGTTCGTCAAATTTCACTCCCGAGTAATAACGATATTTCGCTCCAACTGAAACGACGTCTTCGGGCATTTCAAATTTGCGCATTGCGACTTCGTTCAAATACTTTTTAAGAAAGCCCGCCCATGTGAATTTTTTTGCGGTGCCGAGGTCCTTGACAAACCAAAGCCCTTCGTAATTTTTCTTCGAGACCGCGTAGCCTTCACGCGACCACGGGAAAAAGACCGAGACGCCGTTTGAGTATTGATAGTCGCCACCGCTGAAGCCGCTGATTATCACGGCTTTTTGAAGTTCGTCGAGCACCTTTCGACCGGCTTTTTGCAAGTCTTTGAGGATGAGAGTATCGTCGCCGTCGCTGAGTTCGTCTATCAGCGACGCGCATTCACGATCGAGCAGTTCGCAAAAATCACCGAGATCGACGTTTTGATCGAACATATACGACTGACACTTCCAGTGAACTTGGAGAATGACGCGTTCCATCTGCCGGTAAATTCGGCTCCGCGGATCCTCAAAACAAGCGAGCAAAAAGAACGACAGATCGTCGAACGCCTTCGACAGATCACCGCCATCGCCAAAGCGGCTGAGGTCCCAGGCGGCCATATCGACGGACGAACCGCCGACGGTAAAGGCGTCTTGCGATTTGATAAAGTCGCGGACAAACTGTTCGCCGACAGCGTTCGAATCGTCGTGTTTAGTGCGCGCCAGATTGCCGAGGATCTTCGCGTAGGTCCAACCGGCGCTCGGCACGCTGCCCTCGGATGCGATCATTGTTTTAGCGATGTCGCTGAACTGATAACCGACCTCGAGCATTCCCATCACGCACGCGTCAAAACCGAGTATGTCGAATTTTTGCCCGACAAGCATAGTTCGCTCACGCTCTTTATCTTCACCTTCGAGACGTCCCTTCTTTACAAAGTCGTCAAGCTGCTGCTGTGTCGCGACTGTCTGCGCCAACGTGAAGTAAAGGTCCTGCATCTTCATCGTTTTGCCGGTCGTCTCGTCTTTGAACAATCCGATGTCCTGAAAACCGAGCGAGTGACCCGAGATGATGAACGCGTATTTATTTGCGCGTCTTCCGTAAGTGATCTCGCCGTTCGCTCCGACAACCTCGACGTCGTTGATGCACCAATTAATAAAGTTGAGCATCGACTTACGGTCGGCGGCGTTCTCGTTTTGTTTTTCCGGAACGTCATACATCTTTTCGGGCACCATGAACGAGCGAACGTATTTCGGACGTTTCGGATCGGAGAAATCGCAATACAGCGTTGGTATCGACGGCGAATTACCGTCGTAGTAAACAAACAAATTCGGGCTATCAGGGCCTTCGCCGGCGACGCCCTTTATCTGTTCCAACGCGTAAGCCATATCGACGGCGAGGTTGTTGTCGCCCGCCATGTAGATCATGATCGTCCATTCTTTGTTACTCATATTTTCTGAAACCTCCGCGTATCAAGCGCGACAAAAATTTTAAATGGGCTGAGCGTTCAATTTCCCGGTGCGTGGGACCCAAAGTAAAGTTTTCTCGATTGCCTACACTATATGTCAAAAACGTTTTGCAGCAAAGCTCGACGACCGTTTGTCTGAGAAGTGGGAGACAGTCGGCGCATGTGGGCGTTGCTGTATTCAGCGCCGAGGTTCGAGGACGATCTCGCGGGCGAGTCTGTCTTGCAGCACTTCGCGTATCTCGAGACGATCTTTGTAGCCCTGCATTTGCTTTGCGTCGTTTCCTACCACTTGTTGTGCGAGGGCGTCCGCCTTTGCCTCGTTCGCCTCCATCGTGGCGAGGTCCTTGTATTCGGTCAACAGCATCACGTTAAAATCTGCCGCGCCGTGAGCTTCGGTTGTCAGCACCTTGTAAGAAAGGATGATACCTTCTTTTTTTGACGCTTCCTGATTCTTTTTCCAGTCGTTCGCGAGATAGTTCAGGTAAGCCGTGTCCATGCCGGGCTTGATGCGGATGAACGCGACGTTCCACACCGAGCCGTTTCGATACGGACGGCTGACCTGTGCGTAAACGACCGCGCTCACAGCGAGCAGGGCGATAACGAGGAAGCAAACGAAGATGTTTTTGTGTTTCATATTTTTTTTCTCCTTTTTTGTTTTGTAAACGGAGAGCTTCCTCGATTTAATTCATGTCACGAATTGCTCTCTCTACTCGGCTAAACGGAAACGGTTCGGCAAAAGGGTCACGATGGGATGAAAATTTCAAAATTGTTCGATTTTGCTCTATACTCATTTGGTATTCAGCGCCACGTTAATAAATGCAAAATTCGAGTTCGCATCAGATCTCTCTGTTGCTCGACCGTTGGAATCACGGCGATAAGCTCGCGCTCGAACAGCTGATGCCGCTCGTCTATGACGAGCTGCGTCGAATGGCTCGTGGCGCGTTGCGCCGTCAGCCGAATCAGTCTTTGCAGACAACCGATCTGCTCCACGAAACTTACATAAAACTTGCCGGTCGCGACGAGCACGACTGGAAGAATCGTGCTCACTTTTTCGGAGTTGCAGCGACGGCGATGCGTCACATCCTGGTCGATTACGCGCGCGGGAAAGTCGCGCAGAAACGCGGCGGCATGCAGGAACGTCTTTCGCTGAAAGACAACATCGCCAATACGGATATAGTTTCGTCGCAGGTTATTGCGCTCGAGGACGCGCTTAAGCGGCTCGCCGATCTCGATGAGCGCAAATGCCGCATCGTCGAGCTGAAATTTTTCGGCGGTTTGACGAATGAAGAGGCGGCCGAGGCGTTAGATATTTCGGTCGAAACGGTAAAGCGCGATTGGCGTTTCGCGAGAGCGTGGCTGCTGCGAGAGTTAGACGCATGACCTGATTTGGCGAGTTTTCTCGTTTATCAGCTAGAGGGACAAATGGATAAAGGCCGATTTACAAAACTCGAAGACATTTACCGTGCGGTGCTCGGCCAGCCGCCGGCGAATCGCGCGCAGTTCATTATCGATTCGTGCGGCGGTGACGAAGATCTTCGCAGCGAGATCGAGTCGCTGCTCAGCTATGACGAACTTCATTCGCAATTTCTCGACAGCTCGCCCGATCTTTTGATCGCCGAGGCGTTTGCTGATAACGGTCAAAGCAGCGAGCCGATGAAGCGTGAGATCAGCCACTATCGAATCGAGCGGCTGATCGGCGAAGGCGGAATGGGCAAGGTTTATCTGGCCGAAGACATCAAACTCAATCGCCGCGTCGCGCTAAAAGTTTTGCCCGACGAGCTTGTTGGCGATAAAGATCGTCTGCGAAGATTCGAGCGCGAGGCACAGGCCGCTTCTGCTCTCAATCACCCTAACATTCTCACCGTTCACGAATTTGGTGATGACGACGGCGTTCATTTTATCGCGACCGAGTTTGTCGATGGCGAAACTCTGCGTGACAAACTCAAAGACATCGACACAAAAGACGCGCTCGAAATTGCGGCCCAAGTCGCGTCGGCGCTGTCCGCCGCGCACGACGCCGGCATCACGCATCGCGACATTAAGCCCGAAAACATAATGGTTCGCAGCGACGGCTATGTGAAAGTTCTCGACTTCGGTTTGGCAAAAGTAAAAGAAGCTGATGCCTCGGTCGGTTCGGAAGATCAGACTCGCGCGTTGCTCAAAACCGAGCCTGGTTCGATACTCGGCACCGACGCGTATATGTCGCCCGAACAGGCGCGTGCAAAAGCTGTCGACGCACGCAGCGACATCTGGAGTCTCGGCGTCGTCGTTTACGAAATGCTCGCCGGCAAGCGTCCGTTTCGCGGCGAAACTCGCGCCGACATCGTCGCGGCAGTGCTCAAAAGTGAGCCGCAGACAATTTCGTCATTAAATCGCAGTCTTCCGCCCGAGGCCGATTGGATAGTTTTAAAAGCGCTTTCGAAAGACGTCGAGGCGCGTTACCAAACCGCAAAAGAACTCCGCGCCGATCTCGTTAAGTTAAATGAGCAGATCGCTGTCGGCGAAACAAGCGGACGAATTCATTCAACCGTCGGCGACAGGATTCACTCGACGCTCGATGTCGATCAAGCTACAAACGCCGGACAAAAACGAAGCACCGGCTTTGCGTCGATTTGGCCGACGGCGGCTTCGGGTATTTCAAGCGCTTCGTTCGCGAGCAGATTGGTGATGCCGATGTTCGCGGTCGCTTTGCTTGCCGTAATCTCGGCTGGCATTTACTTCGCGTTCTTCAAGGCAATAGACCGTGACAAGATCGACTCGATCGCCGTGCTGCCGTTTGAGAATATAGGCGGCAACGGTGATCTCGCCTACGCCGCAGATGGATTGACCGATGCGCTGATCGACCGGTTTTCACAACTGCCTCAGTTAAAAGTCATCTCGCGCAATTCCAGCTCAAAATTTCGCGGCCCCGACATTGATGTAAAAACTGCAGCTACGCAGCTCAGTGCGCGCGCCATCGTTACCGGCAGCGTGCAAAGAGTCGGCGACGACATAGTTGTTCGTGTCGACGTCGTCGATGCAAAAGATGATAGACAGCTTGCCGGTGC
>Ga0187892_10010386_pt1 | contig 11830 bp, 6 predicted proteins | sample MA1701073metaG_FD_139345 | JGI IMG/M metagenome (GOLD analysis project Ga0187892, IMG submission 139345) | Bio-ooze microbial communities from a basaltic lava cave in the Kipuka Kanohina Cave System on the Island of Hawaii, USA - MA170107-3 metaG ... | reverse complement strand
GCGTGACGCCGATGAAAGCCGGGGAGTTGTCATTCCTGAAAAACGAACTGCTGTTCGGACGCAACCCGGTGGCCGGCATCGTCGCAGTCGAGCCGGTGCCGGGCGACCAGATGCGCGTGTTTCGTCGTGAGAACGGCAAGCTCGTCAGCGAAGACCAGCCCTTCCGGCCGTTCCTCTGGGTCAGCGAAGCGGCGTTGCTCGCTCAGTTGCAGGCGAAGCACGAGATCGTCGAACTCAACGGGAACGGGTCCTACCGGCATCTCGTCTGGCTGAACTCGTGGAGGGATTCTCTCGCCGCCCGCAAGTACCTCCAGAAAGCCACGAACTACAGCGGCAACGACCCGGCTTCGCCCTACTTCCTGCTCAGCGATCCCGTGCAACAACACCTGATGGCAACCGGGCAGACGTCGTTCAAGGGGATGCGCTTCGAGGAATTGCATCGCCTGCAACTCGACATCGAGACCGACTGCGGCGAAAACTACCAGTTCTCGAATCCGCAGCGCGAGTCGGACCGCATCCTGTGCGTCGCGCTCTCGGATAGTCGCGGCTGGGAACATTTCCTCGCGCACGAAGACGAGACGAAGCTCTTGGAGGAACTCGTCGCCGTCATCCGGGAACGCAACCCCGACGTGCTCGAAGGGCACAACATCTTCAAGTTCGACCTCTGGTACCTCGCCAACCGCGCCAGGCTGCGCAAAGTGAAGCTCGCGCTCGGACGAGACGGGAGCGAGTTGTCCGTGCATTCCTCCCGCATCCAGATCGCCGAGCGCACGATCAATTATCCCAAGTACGAGATCTTCGGACGGCACGTCGTCGATACCTTCCTGCTCGTGCAGGCGTACGACGTGTCGAGCCGGGAACTCGAGAGCTTCAGCCTGAAGGAAGTGGCCAGACACTTCGGCGTCGCCAGCCCGAAACGGACGTATCTCGCGGCGGACGAGATCGCGGCGACGTTCCGCAGCGACCGGGAACGCGTGAAAGCGTACGCGCTCGACGACGTGCGCGAGACGCGCGCCGTGGCGGATTTGTTGAGCCAGAGCTACTTCATCCAGGCGCAGATTTTCCCGTTCGCCTACCAGGACGTCGTCGTGCGCGGCAACGCGACGAAGATCGATTCGCTGTTTCTGCGCGAATACCTCGCCCGGCGCCAGTCGGTGCCGCAACCCGACGCCGCGCGCCCCTACGCCGGCGGCTACACGGACATTTTCTTCACCGGCGTGGCGCGCAACGTCTGGCATTGCGACGTGCAATCGCTGTATCCCTCGATCATCCTGAGCTTCGACGTGCTCCCGAAGCGCGACGAACTGGGCATCTTCCGCTCGCTGCTGGCGGACCTCCGGCAATTCCGTCTCCAGGCCAAGGCCGCAATGAAAGACGCGAAGCAACAACGCGAGCGCGAGCATTACGACGCGTTGCAGGCGACGTTCAAGATCCTGATCAATTCCTTCTACGGCTACCTCGGGTTCGCCCAGGCGCATTTCGGGGACTACAACGCCGCCGAGACTGTGACGGCGAAAGGCCGGGAGATCCTGACGCAGATGATCGAGTGGTTGAAGGAACGCGGCGCGCAATTGATCGAGATCGACACGGACGGCATCTACTTCGTTCCCCCGAAGAAGGAGGCGGACAAGCTGGAGGACCAATTGCAAGCGACGCTTCCGCGCGGGATCGACGTCGAGTTCGATGGAAAGTTCCGGGCGATGTTCAGCTACAAGGCCAAGAACTACGCGTTGCTCGACGAGAACGGCCGGCTCACGCTCACCGGCGGGGCGTTGCGCTCGCGCGGCCTGGAGAAATTCCAGCGGGAGTTCCTGGAGGAATTTCTCGTCCTGGTGATGACGGACAAGGTGGACGATTCGCCCGCGCTGCTCGAACGCTACCGGGAGGCGATCCGCAACCGCGCGTGGCCGGTCGAGATGTTGATGAAGACCGAGACGCTGGCGGATTCGCTCGAAACCTATCAGGCGAAGGTCCGCGAATCGGCCCGCAACAAGAGCGCGCCGTACGAGCTGGCGTTGAAAGCGGGGCGCGGTTACCAGCCGGGCGACCAGATTTCCTTCTACGTGACCGGCACCACGCGCAAAGTGAGCGCGTACGAGAACTGCAAGCTGGCCAGCGAGTTCGATCCGAAGCAGCGGGACGAGAACGTGGATTATTATCTCGACAAGCTGGACCAGCTTTACGCGAAGTTTGCGCCGCTGTGCGGACTGAAGGTGCAGCGCACCAGCACGGAGGACCCCCGGCAGGGATCACTGTTTTAGACCAGCGACCACGCTTTCCCAGTGTGACGCCTGTGCGTGAATCGCGACCATCGACCATGAACACCGATCTGCCGCAACGCATCTCGCTGGTGTCCCAGGTGGCGGACATCCTGCGCCGCGACCTGCGTCAGAAGCGATGGACCGATTTTCTCCCCGGCGAAAATGCGCTCTGCGGGCTGTTGCAGGTGAGCCGGCCCACGATTCGTTCGGCGCTGGCAACGTTGCGCAACGAAGGCTGGATCGAGATCGCCAAAGGCCGTCGCGCCCGGGTCGTCGCGCGCACATCCGCCCGCCCCGCGATGCCGTCGAAGGTCGTCGGCTTCCTCTCCGGGCTGGACTGGGAGGAAATGGAATCGTACACGTTGTTCCGCATCGGCGAACTGCGGCATCATCTCCAGGACGCCGGCTACAAGCTCGAAGTGCATGCCGACCCGCGGCTGGATCGCCGCCGGCCGTTCAAGGGATTGGAGCGGATCGTTCACGAGTTGCGGTCGTGTTGCTGGCTGCTGCACCTGACGAATCATTCCGTTCAAGCCTGGTTTCAGGAACAGCGCCTGCGCGCGATCGTGCTCGGTTCGCCGCAACCGGACATCCATTTCCCGTCCATCGATCGCCACTACCAGGCCATCGTTCGCCACGCCGTGGGCGTCGTGCTCGGCCAGGGGCATCGCCGGGTGACGTTGCTGTTGCGCGATACGCGAGAAGGCGGCGACCTGGCCACGGAATTGGGATTCAGCGAAGCGTTCGAGAATGCCGGCCATCCCGACGCGCTGCCGCGGATCGCGCGGCATGACGCGACGGTGGAGGGGATCCGCTCTCTTCTGAACACTCTCCTGCGCGCGCGACCGCGTCCGACGGCGTTGCTCGTGCGAAATCCCGGCGCGGTGTTGACCGTGATGAGCCATCTCATGCATTCGGGAATCCGCGTGCCACAGGAGATTTCCGTGGTCGGGTTGGACGACGAACGGTATCTCAATCACCTGTCGCCGGCGCCGGCCCGGTATCGCCAGGACTGGAACGCCTACGCCGCGAAGTTGTCCCGCATGGTGATCCAACTCGCCACCAGCGGCACCCTCGCGCAACGGAGGACCCTCGTGATGCCGCAGTTCGAGAAGGGCGAGACGGTGGCGCCGGTGTAGGTCGGGCCATTCCTGGCTGACCGTTGCGGATAACTCTTGCCGGGCGGGCCGGCCAGGAATCGCCGACCTGCTCACCGTGTCAGCAAAAGTGACACCTTTTTGCGCCTGTAATCCTGGCTCCGTTTTGGTAAGAAGCGTGGCACGCATGACGGAGGTATATCCATGAAACGCTTTTGCTTGTCTGTTGGGGTCGCATTGTTGATCGGTTCGATGGGAGAGGAAGCCGGCGCAGGCCGGGTCGGTTTTTGGAAAGGCGAGGGCAACGCAACCGATGAGGAAGGGAACAGCAACGGCATTTTGCTCGGCGGCACCACCTTCGCGACCGCCGCCGTGGGGCAGGGTTTCCAACTCGACGGCGTCAACGACCAGGTGCGAATCCCCGACGTCAACGCCTTCGACGTTACGAACCTCACGGTCGCGTTCTGGTTCAAGCCGACGGTCAACGCCGTCCCAGTGGACGAAGACCTCGTGGGCAAGAACGCGTTGAATGCGCTCGGCTGGGGGTTCGCCGCCGACACGCAGGGAAACGGGAACCGTCAGGTCAAATTCCGTGCGTTTGGCTCGAGCGGTCCGACGCTGGGCGCGGTCATCGCCACGGACGCGTCGTCGTATCTGAACCATTTCTTCCACGTGACCGGCACGGTTCAGACAGGCGGCGACATCAAGCTCTACATCAACGGCGCGGAATTTGCCTCTCAGGCATTCCCGGGGACGCTGGTCACGAACAACCTCGACATTGATGTGAGCCATGCCACCGGTGGCGCCTACTTCGGCGGCCTGATCGATGAACTGCAAATCTGGGACCGGGCGTTGTCGGCCAACGAGGTCGCGAACTTGTTGCCCGAGCCGTCCACGGCGACTTTCCTTCTCGCGAGTCTCGTCGTATTGTCCCGCCGATGGCGGCGATGAGGATGCATGGAAGGATGGAAGGTTGGAAAGATGGGATGAGCCGGTCCACCCAATCTTCCAATCTTCCAACCTTCCATTCTTCTGCCGCTTTCACCCTCATCGAACTGCTCGTCGTCGTTGCCATCATCAGCATCCTCGCGGCGATGCTGTTGCCCGCGCTCCAGAACGCAAAGGAAAAAGCGCGCGCGACGGAATGCGTGAACCGGCTGCGGCAGGTCGCGCTGGCGAACCTGATGTACACCGAAGACAATAACGGCTGGTTCCAGATGAACGTCTCGATCCCCTCCCCGGGATACAACGGGGTTGTCATCCAGTATCATTTCTCGGATTGGATGACGCCGCTCTTCCTCAGCTACCTGAAAGAGAACTTGCCGGTGTTCGAGTGCCCGTCCCAGGAAGAGAAACGCCAACCCTGGGCGCAACCGGTCGGCCCTTATCCACCGCGGGTCCACGTGCCTGGCTACGCGAACTCGTTTGAGATTTTCCCAGGCTCGTACACGGTCACCGGCAACGGCCAGTACGTGTGGCGTTTGACCGACGTGAAGAATCCCACCGAGAAAATCTGGCACGGCGACGCCGGTCGGGTCAACGCGTTCTGGCTGGAATGGAAAGCCAAATTCCGCCACGCCGGTGATGGCAACTACTGCGTCCCCGACTGGCGTCATCAGCGGCGGCCGAACTTCAGCTTCTTCGACGGCAGCGTGCGCAGCATCGCGTGGGAAAAGGTCACGCCGTTCACGCCCGGCGACGCGGCATGGACCCAATACTGGGACACGGACGGCGACGGGACGGAAGGTTGAGGGCAGCCGGTATGTGATGAGTCGGCGATGGCAGTTGGCTCACGCCGTAACTTGTCCTGAAAGATACAACCGAGGGCAGCTTGTTTCGGGAGCATTCGCCGGGCAGTATTTTGCCAATCGATGAGAACGACGCACCGCACGCAGTTCGATTCGCAACTTCTTCTGGAAAGTGCCGCACCTCTTATTTGCCACAACCATGGACGGCAAATGGTCGCGACGGAAAACGGTTCGGTTGTCACCGCGCTCGCCTGGGGCGGGGACTCGCCAGCACTTCGTGGGTGGGTGGGGCATGAGCTGATCGCCGAGCATCCATTGAGCGGTCAACCATCGACTCCGTGCCTGCTGGCCAATGGAAAAGACAGTGTGACGCTGTGGTTGACCGTGGACGGCAAGGTGCATTCGTCCTCCGCCTTGACCGAAGCTCCCGTTCCAATGAAACAAGGCGAGGGCATCCTCGAAGATGTCGCTGCTGACTCGGTGGGACGCACGGTGCTTGCATTGCGACGTGGAACATCGCTCGCACTCGTCCGGGCTGATGCCGGCGAAAGCGAACTGCTCCTCGACGAAAACGCCAGCCACGCGTCGGTCGAATTCGATGAAGCGGGAACGCTGCACGTCGCGTTCGAGAAACTTCACGGCATTGAATATTGCCAACTCCAACTCGATGGATCGAAGCTGCAAGTGATCCGCTCAGAACGTGTCGCGCAGCCATTCGGTTCTCATCCGGTTCTACTCGCTCACGATGGTCGGCTGTTCCTCGCGTATCTGGGTGAAAGCTGGCCGCAGTCGGACGAGGACCGTCTCTTGTGGGAGAGCAAAGGACGAAGCCGGCGGATCGGGCTCGGCGGTTACATCGCCGTCCTGCTGTTCGAGAACGGCCAGTGGAACCGGTTTCGCTTGGCCGACTCGAAGCAGTTCGCCAAGCCGCTCTGGTCGAAGACGAAACGATTTGCCTACGACTATCCGGGCGTGGACGCGCGCGCGCGCGTCGATCTGTTCAGTCCGCCTGCTCTCACGCTCGGTCCCGATGGCGTGCCGCGCGTTTTCTGGGCGAACCCGGCGCGGCGATGGGTGTACTCCAGCCGGTTCCTGGGCGGAGAATTCTCGGTGGCGGCGGAAGTGCGCGGGCCGCTCGAACAACTCACCGGCCCATGCTTGCTGCCGAAGTTTGTAGCCCCGCCTTCTTCACGCGGAATTTCTGCAGAACCGCCTGAAGGCGGGACTACGAACTCGCTCCCGATCCTCCTCGCCACCAAGACCCGTGTCTATCTCGATGCGATCCGACTTGCCTCGCCCAATGTGGATCGAGGTCGGCGCATTGATTTCATTCAGCCCGATGAGTTGGCGGTGTCCCGCGGGGTCGAAGTGCGAGTGAACCAGATGACCAGACACGAAGGCAACCCCGTCATCCGCGTCAGCGGCCCGAACGACGACGGCGGAATTTCCGCGACGGTTTGCCGGGAAGGAAGTGGCTGGCGCGCACACATTCTTTGCAAGCCGGGCGCGCAGAAATGGAGGAGCGAATTTCCTGCGACCAGCGCCGACGGAATCCATTGGAAGCGCGCGGGCCTCATTCCCGAAGACTTGACGGACGAAATTGAAGGCGTTTCGCAATCGCTCGCCGCCCGCGCGATCCGCCATATCGAAGACGCCGGGGAACGGAATCCAGCGCACCACTTCAAAGGCTTGTGGCTGAAGCCCGGCGCGCCGTGGGGGACTTTCGTGTCCGTCACGTCGCCCGATGGGAAACGCTGGAGCGTCGTGAAGGACGCGCCGATCCTCATGTGCGACGAGGATCCATACATCTGGAGGGACGAAGCCGATGTCCCCGAGCGGCGGTTCAAGGCCACCGGCAACGCGCGGAGTTTTTGCGGACGGGTTTGCGCGCAATGGTCCAGCCCGGACGGAATGCACTGGAACGACATTCGCGCCACGTTGGACTGGGACGATCCGTTCGGCAGCGACCCGTACTGGTGCGATGATTTTCCGAATGGCGGCGTGGGACGAATTCTCGTCGATCCGTGGTCGGGTCCGGAAGACGAGGAGGAGATCCACGGCGGTTTCGTGTTTCGCGAAGGCGATCGGTGGCTCCTGCATTACATGAAATGGACGCCCGACGGGCATATTCTCCTCGCGCTGGCATCGAGTCGCGACGGGATCAACTTCACGCGAGTCGCCGGTGGCGCACCGACGTTGCCGCTGGGCGAGCCGGGCACGTGGGACACCGGCCGCATCGCGATTCGCAACCCGCCGTATCTCGTGAACGGAATGTGGCTGCAACACTACACCGGCTCGGGCTGGAAACATGGTTTCGGCGGAACGGGAAAACGTCCGCACCCGTCCATCGCCGCCGCCGCCTTGGCGAGTCCGATGCAGATGGGGTTGGCGACGGTTTCGGAAGGTCATTGGACCCATCTCCAACTGTGCAGAGATTCCACCGCTGCGGAACTCGTCACGGTCCCCTTGCTCATCGCGTGTCCTCACGAACTGTTGCTCGACGTGGATGGACTCGATCAGCCGGGCAGTTCCATCGCGTGCGCGTTGCTCGACGCGACCACAAAGCTACCGGTGAAGGGATTCACCGCTTCGCTTTGCGATCCGATCCGTCGCGCGGGGCAGAACGTGACGTGGCAGGGCGCGGGATTGGAGACAATCGGCCCACGCAGGATCCGGCTCGAACTTCGACTGACGGGGCACCGATTGAAATTGTTCGGAATGAACTTGCGGCCGATGTAGAGTCACATGGAACCAACGGAGAACCACCTATGGCGATTCAGGAAACAGACGTTTGGGAGATGAGAAAGGAGTCGGCACTGACCCGTGAGGAGATGCGTCACTTCAACGAGCAAGGCTACGTCCACCTTGGCCGGGTCGCGACCGAGCCGGAGATCGAGGCATTGTGCGGACGGATCGATGAGATCATGTTGGGCGAAGTGAAGTACGACGGAATGCGGATGCAACTGTGTCCTTCCTTCGAGCAAGGGTCTCACACGACGAAGTTCACCGAGGGCTTCAAGCAATCCACGCTCAAGTACCGGAAAATCCAGGACCTCGAGGATGACCCCTTGTTTCGTGCGTACATGCAGGCGCCCGCGTTCCGCGCGATCACGCGGCAGTTGATCGGCGAACGAGCGTCGGTGTTTCGGGCGATGTTCATGAACAAACCGTCGGGCGGTGGCACGCGGTTGCGCTGGCACCAGGACGGGGCGTGCTACCAAAACCTCGATAGCGGCTGGGACATGACTCTCCCGCCGCGCGTGACGATCTGGACGGCGTTGGACGCCACGACGCGCGAAAACGGTTGTCTGCAAATTGTTCCCGGCACGCATCACGGAGTTCTCTCTGCGACGAAAAAGGACCTCCTCACCGAGGAGGAAACGGCCCGTTTCTGCACGCCCGACAAGATCGTGCACCTCGAGATGCAACGAGGCGAGGTCGTGTTGTTGCACAACTGGACCCTCCACAGTTCCGATCCGAATCGCACGCCATATCCGCGCCGCGCCTTCAGCGTTTGTTACCTGGATGCGGCGACGCGACAACTCTCCACCGGCCGGGCGTATCCGCAGATTTTTCCTGATTACCAGCCGGTGAAAGACAAGGTGCTGTCGGAAGAGAAGTATTGAAGCGCGTGGATGAGCCAGGTCCACAGCGGCTCACGCTGGTCTCACAAGCCGTCCCAATGCAGCGGCATGCGGCGTGTTTATGCCATGGGCCAGGCTAATCGCTTGCCTCGCGCCATGCCGCTCAGTTACTGTCGCGCGCTCGCATGCTCGACCTGGCGAAACTGAACCCGCAGCAGCAACACGCCGCGAAAACCGTGGACGGTCCCGTGCTCGTCCTCGCCGGCGCGGGCAGCGGCAAGACACGCGTCATCGTGTACCGGATCGGGTCCCTGATCGGGCGCGGGATTTCACCGAAGAACATCCTCGCCGTCACGTTCACGAACAAGGCCGCCCGGGAAATGCGCGAACGGGTCGGCAAACTGCTCGGCGCCGCAGCGACGAAAGGGCTGACTGTTTCGACGTTCCACTCGCTCTGTGTGCGCATCCTGCGCGAGGACATCGCGGCGCTCGGTTACACGCCGAACTTCGTCATCTACGACGAGTCGGACCAGCTTGGGATCGTGCGGAAGATCATCGGCGAGTCGATCCGCAAGGACGAGAAAGCCGATCCGAAGGTGGTGCTCGCGTTGATCAGCCGGGCCAAGAGCACCGGGCGGTTCCACGACGACCTGGTGCGCTACGCCGTCCAGCGCTACAACTCGGCGCTCCGCAACGCCAACGCAGTCGATTTCGACGATCTCTTGCTCCTCGCAGTGGAACTTCTGGAAAAACACCCGAAGGTCCTCGCCAAATACCAGGACCGATACCGCTACATGCTCGTGGACGAATATCAGGACACGAACCATTCGCAGTTCACGCTTCTCAAGCTCCTCGCCGGCAAACGCCAGAACGTCTGCGTCGTGGGCGACGACGACCAGAGCATCTACGGCTGGCGCGGGGCGCAGCTCAGCAACATCCTCGAGTTCGAGAAACATTTCCCGCGACCGGCGATCATCAAGCTGGAGCAAAACTACCGTTCGACGAACACCATCCTGCGCGCGGCCAACGCGGTCATTTCGCACAACACGGGGCGCCGCGCCAAGGACCTCTGGTCGCGCAACGGCGACGGCCAGCCCATCGACCTTTACACGCTCGCGGACGACAAGGAAGAGGCGGAAACGATCGTAAACCTGGTCCAACAGGCGCGGTTCGCCGACAAAGTCCCTTACGAACACCAGGCGATTCTATACCGCACCAACGGCCAGTCGCGCGTGTTCGAGGAGGCGCTCCGTCACGCGCGCGTTCCGTACCGGCTCATCGGTGGGCAAAGTTTCTACGACCGGCGCGAGATCAAGGACATTCTCGCCTATCTCAAGCTGCTGGTGAACCCCGAGGACGACGCCAGTTTGTTGCGCGTGATCAACGTCCCGGCGCGCGGTCTCGGGGAGACGACCGTTGCGTTGCTGCTCGGCTGGAGTCATGAGAAAAAATCGTCGGTGTTCGTTGCGATGAACAACCCGGAATGCCTGGAGCGACTCTCTGCCCGAGCGCAGGAATCGGCCCGGGCTTTGGTCGCGTTGATCGAGAAGTACCGGGTCGGCGGCGAAGGAAAGCTTGGCGCGCGCGCGAAAGAGTTCATCGCCGAGATCGGCTATGTGGAGGAGATCCGCCGCACCTGCCGCGACCCCGAAGACGCGCTCAATCGCACGACGAACGTGCAAGAGATGGCAACGGCGATCGTCGAGTTCGAACTGGCCAACCCGAATTGCGGTCTGCGCGATTATCTCGACGAGGTCGCGTTGGCCGGCGACGACGAGGCGGAAGAAGACGAGAAACAAGGCAGCGGTGTCACGCTGATCACGTTGCACTCGTGCAAGGGGCTTGAGTTTCCGCACGTGTATCTCGTCGGGCTCGAAGATGGCTTGCTGCCGCACGAACGGTCGAAGGACGAAGGCGGCATCGAAGAGGAACGCCGGCTGTTTTACGTGGGGATCACCCGGGCCATGAAGACCTTGAGGATCAGCCACGCGCGTTCGCGGACCAAATTCGGCGAAGCCACGCTGCGCCAGCCCTCGCCGTTCCTGAAAGAGCTTCCGGCCGCGTTGGTGGAGCGCAAAGCCGGGCCGGACCGCAACGCGCCGCCGCCGCCCGAAATGGCGAGCGCGTTCTTCGCGCAGTTCAAACAGACGGCGGCCAAAGACGGCGCGGCGTGACGGGAACCGGTTCAGGGTTCGGAGAAGGCCGGGCTTGATCAACGTCAACGCCGGACTCAAGCGTCGCAATGTTCCGCCAACGCGCGGTTCAATGCCTCCGCCACGCGCCGGCAATCTCGCGGCGTCCACCATTGGTCGATGCCGACCGTGATGGCCCGATTGTAGAGATCGTCCGCCACGGGGCACACACCCTTGAGCGGCATGTGCTCGCGCAAGGGAAACATGTCGGACGCCAGATGCCAATCGGGACCGGCGTTCGGACCGCGCATCCCGCAAGCGATCCCCGCCGCGTTCAACGTCCCGACCAGTTGGTCACTCAGCTCGAAACTCTCGGGGATGATTCGCAGATGGTAACCCACGTGACCGTCGCTCTCGTTCAACCGTTCCAAACGAACTTGTCGGAACGACCGCAGTTGCCGCCGGACGCGCTCGTAGTTCGCGCGGAACCGCCGCACGATGCGGTCGAGTTTCTTCAATTGCACGACGTCGATCGCGGCTTCCAACTCGGACATGCGGTAGTTCGACCCGCAGAACAATTCGCCTTTGTAGCGAGGCGGCGCGAACCGGCCCGGCCACCGCCATAGTCCGCCGCACTCGGCAAATTGCGCGGCGCGCTCGAACAAGCGCTGGTCGTTGGTGACGAACATCCCGCCCTCGCTTCCGCCGATGATTTTGTACGCGGAGATGCTGAAGCAGCCGATGTCGCCGATCGACCCGACGTAGTGTCCGCGATATTTGCCGCCGGGCGCTTGGGCGCAATCCTCGATCACCTTGAGTTTGTGCTTGCGCGCCGTCGCAAGGGTCGGCGCCAGGTCCGCAATCCCGCCCGACCAATGGGTCGGCGCGATCGCGATCGTGCGCGGCGTGATCAGCGGCTCGATTTTGTCCGGATCGATCTGGAACGAGTCGTCGATGTCGCAGAACACCGGCTTGCCGCCGAGCGTCACCACCACCGCGCTGGTGGCG
>Ga0187892_10010385_pt1 | contig 11831 bp, 7 predicted proteins | sample MA1701073metaG_FD_139345 | JGI IMG/M metagenome (GOLD analysis project Ga0187892, IMG submission 139345) | Bio-ooze microbial communities from a basaltic lava cave in the Kipuka Kanohina Cave System on the Island of Hawaii, USA - MA170107-3 metaG ... | reverse complement strand
GATCCGCGTGGTCGGCCCCGGCTTCCCGGCGGAGGATGCGGGCACCGCGCACCTGTCCGTGGCCGACGCCGCGGGCAACGCCGTCGCGATCACCGAGACCATCAACACGCCCTACGGCTCGCTGGTGATGGTGCCCGGCACCGGGATCCTGCTGAACAACGAGATGGACGACTTCGCGACGCGCCCGGGCCAGCCGAACGCGTTCGGACTCGTTGCGGTCGCGGGTGCGAACGGCGTAGCCGCGGGCAAGCGTCCCCTCTCGAGCATGGCGCCGCTGATCGTCGTGAAGGACGGCGCGCTCCGCTTCGTCGCGGGCAGCAACGGCGGCCCACGCATCATCACCACCACGCTGCTCTCGCTGCTCAATCACGTCGAGTTCGGCATGGACGTGTCCGAAGCCGTCGCGGCCCCGCGCTTCCACCACCAGTGGCTGCCCGACGAGCTGCTGCTCGAGGCCGGAAATCCGCCGGACGTGGTCGAGGCCCTCGCCGCGCGCGGCCACACGGTGAAGGTGGTCGACGACCTCGGCGGCGGCGTCGAAGCCATCGCCTTCGACCCCGCGACGGGCCTGCTGAGCGGCGGCGTCGACCCACGCCGCGACGGAGCCGCGGCCGGGCCATAGGGCGGCGGATCCCTCCCAGCCCGGCCTCGCACTGGTACGTTCTCGCGCCATGGTGGGGAGCGAGGCGCCGCTCGAGGCGCTGCGTGCGGTGGTGCGGCGGGTGTGGGGCTACGCGGAGCTGCGTCCGCTCCAGGCCGAGGCGATGCTCGCCTCGCTCGCGGGCCGCGACGCGCTCGTCGTGCTGGCCACGGGCGGCGGCAAGAGCCTCTGCTACCAGGCGCCGGCCGTGCTGCGCGAGGGGCTCACCTGCGTGATCAGCCCGTTGATCTCGCTGATGCAGGACCAGATCGCGGGGCTCGTCGAGAGCGGCGTCGAGGCGGCGATGCTGTCGAGCGCCCAGGACGGCCGCGAGAAGCGCGAGGTCTACGCGCAGCTCGAGCGCGGCGTGCTGAAGCTGCTCTTCGTCGCGCCCGAGCGCCTGGTGCAGCCCAGCTTCCTCGCGGAGCTCGGCTCGTTCGGCCTCGCGAGCCTCGTCGTCGACGAGGCGCACTGCATCAGCCACTGGGGTCACGACTTCCGTCCCGAGTACCGCCGCGTCGGCGAGCTGCGCGCGCTGCGCCCCGACGTGCCGATCCAGGCCTTCACGGCGACGGCGACGCCGCCCGTGCGGCGCGACATCGCGGCGCAGCTCGGCCTGGTCGAGCCGCTCGAGCTGGTGGGCGGCTTCGACCGGCCCAACCTGACGTACCGCTTCCTGCCGCGGGGAGACTCGGTCGCGCAGGTGCTCGCGGTGATCCGCCGGCACGAGTCCGAGGCGGGCATCGTCTACTGCCTGCGCCGCTCCGACGTCGACGACCTCGCGGCGTCGCTCGCGCGCGCGGGCGTGCGCTGCCTGCCCTACCACGCAGGGCTCGACGCCGCGACGCGGAAGCGCAATCAGGTGCGCTTCCTGGCCGAGGAGATCGACGTGATCGTCGCGACGGTCGCGTTCGGCATGGGCATCGACCGGCCCGATGTGCGCTACGTGGTGCACGCGTCGCTGCCGAAGGGCGTCGAGCAGTTCGCGCAGGAGACGGGCCGCGCCGGCCGCGACGGCCTGCCGAGCGAGTGCGTGCTGCTCCATTCCGGCGCGGACTTCCACGGCTGGCGCTCGCTCGCCGAGCGCAGCGCCGCGGAGGCGGCGGCGGCCGGCGGTGCGCCCGATCCGGACGAGGCCGCCCGCGCGCTCGCGCGGCTCTCGGAGATGTACGCCTTCGCGACGAGCGCGAGCTGCCGCCATCGCTTCCTGGTGGAGCACTTCGGCCAGAGGGCCGCGCCCGGGTCGTGCTCGGCCTGCGACGTGTGCCTCGGCGAGCTTCCTGCGCTGCCCGACGCGCAGCGCGTGGCGCAGATGGTGCTCTCGTGCGTCGCGCGCTGCGGGCAGCGCTGGGGCGCGCAGCACATCGCCGACGTGTTGCGCGGCGCCGACACCGAGCGCGTGCGACGCACGGGACACGGCACCCTCTCGACCTTCGGTCTACTCGCGGAGCGCTCGTCGCGCGAGATCCGCCACTTCATCGAGCAGCTCGTCGGCCTCGGCCACCTCCAGGTCTCGTCCGGCGAGTACCCGACGCTCGCGCTCACGCCCCCGGGCCTCGAGGTGATGAAGGGACGCACGCCGGTGGCGCTGTTCGCGCTGCCCGTGGTCGCGAAGGGGCGCCGCGCGCGCGGCGCGGCCGCCGCGGGCCTCGAGGCGCCGCCCTACGACGAGCGCCTGTTCCAGCGCCTGCGCGCGCTGCGCCGTCGCCTGGCCGCCGAACGCCGCGTGCCGCCCTATCTGATCTTCGGCGACCGCACGCTCCAGGAGCTCGCCGCCGCGAAGCCGACGACGCCGGAGCGGCTGCTCGGCATCCGCGGCATCGGAGAAGTCAAGGCGCGCGACCTCGGCCCCGCGTTCCTCGCCGAGATCGCCAAGGAATGACTTCGCTCGCTCCGCTCGCTGCGCGCACGGGCACGAGCAGGGCTGCCGGATTCGCCGGCTGCCAGCCGCGCTTGCGGCGGGGCGCGGAGGTCTCCCGATCACCTTCTCCGCGTCGCGCCGCAAGCGCGGCTGGAAACCCTACGACCCGGGCAACCCCCTTCGTGTCCGCGCGCGCAGCGAGCGGAGCGAGCGTAGTCAAGGCCTGATCGCAGCGAGCGTATACGCGTCGAGGTCGATCACGCGGCGCGCGATCTCGAGCACGTCCTCGGCGCCGACGGCGCGGATGCGCTCGGGGTAGTCCACGTCGAAGTCGCCGTGGAGCCCGTAGCGCGCGTCGAGCGCGAGCTGGAGCGCGCGCGCCCCGCTGCGCTGGCGCTCGATGGCGAAGCTGCCGAGCAGGAAGCGCCGCGCGCGCTCCAGCTCGGCGGCCGGCGGCGGGCCGTCCTGCACGCGGCGCAGCTCGGACAGGATCCCGCTCTGCGCCTCGTCGAGCTTCTCGGGCGCGGTCGCGATGGAGACGGCGAGGAAGCCGGGCGCGAAGCCCTCGACGTTCGTGGCGCCGACGGAGTACGCCAGGCTCTGGCGGTCGCGCAGCTCGAGGAAGAGCCGGCCGCCCTGGCCCGACAGGATCTGGCACAGCACCTCGAGCGCGTGCCGCTGGCGATCGTGCACGTCGAGGCCGCGGAAGCCGATCACGAGGTGCGCCTGGGCGCGGTCCTTGTGCTCGACGGCGGTGCGCACCGCGCGCGGCGCGGGCTCGCGCGGCGGCAGGCCGGCTTCGACCGTGCTCCCGCCCGCGAGGTCCGCGAAGCGCCGCTGGAAGAGCGCGGCGGCCCGCTCCGGGTCCACGTCTCCGGCGAGCGCGATCACCAGGTTGTCGGCGCGGACGAGCCGCTCGTGGTGCGCCACGACCTCCTCGCGCGCGAAGCGGGCGACCGTCTCGGGCGTGCCCGGCAGCGGCAGGCGGTACGGGTGTCGCTCCCAGTGCGCGCTCGTGAACAGGTCGAAGGCGCGCACGCCGAGCCGGTCCTCGCGGCGCGCGAGCGCGGCCAGCGTGTCGCGCCGCTCGCGCTCCAGCTCCTCCGCCGGGAAGGCCGGCTCGAGCAGGGCCGCGGCGAACAGCTCCAGCACCTCGGGGAGGCTCTCGCTCGGGCAGTCGAGCCTGACGCCGCAGCTGCTGCGACCGGAGAAGGAGTCGACGTCCGCGGCGAGCGACTCGACGCGGCGCGCGAACTCGGCCGCGCCGTGCGCCTGCGTGCCGCGCAGCCACAGGTTGGCCGTGAAGCTGGTCAGTCCCGCCGTCGTCTCGCTCTCGACGAGCTGGCCGCCGAGCAGCGCGGCGCGCGCCGCCACCACCGGGATTTCGCGGCGCGGCTGCACGAGCAGGCGGACGCCGTTGCCGAGGGTGTACGCGTGGGTGCTCGGCGCGCTCGCGGCGGCGCGCGCCGGCGCGCCGTAGCGCCGCGCGGCGTGCTCGGCGCCGCGCGCGAGCGCCGCGCGCAGCTCGGTTTCGGCCGGCGCGGTGCCCGTCGGCGCCACCAGCGCGAGGCTCTGCCGCTCGGGCGCGAGCCACTCGCGCGCCACCCGGAGCAGATCTTCGCGCGTGGCCGTGCGCACGCGGGCCAGGTAGGCGTCCTCGAAGCCCGGGTCGCCGGTCAGGAGCTGCGAGCTGCCGAGCTTGCGCGCCATGCCGGCCACGCTCTCCTGCTCCCAGGCCTTGGCGGCGAGGAAGTTGAGGCGCGCCTTCTCGAGCTCCTCCGCGCCCACCGGCTCGCGCCGCAGCGCCTCGACCTCGCGCAGCACGGCCTCGAGCAGCGCCGGCGCCTGCTCGGCGTCGAGATCCGCACCGATCCCGAACATGCCGGCGTCGAGCGGCGTGTAGCAGGACGCGTCGATGCGGTCGGCGAGGCCGAGCTCTTCCTTCACGCGCCGATCGAGGCGCGAGCTCTCGCCCTGGCCGAGCACGAAGGCGAGCAGGTCGAGCAGCGGGGCATCGGGGTGACGGAACGGCACGGCGGGCCACGCGAGCTCGAGCGCGGCGCGCTCGAAGTCGCGCTCGACCACACGCAGGCGCAGGCCGCGCTGCGGCGGCTCGACGGGTCGCGCGCGCCGCACGCCGCTCGGCGGAGCGCCCGCGAATGCGGCCTCGGCGCGGCGCAGGAAATCGGCGGCGTCGAGGTCGCCCACCGCGACGAGCGTCAGGTTGTCCGGCGCGTACCAGCGCCGGTAGAAGCGGAGCAGCTTCTCGCTCGTGAAGGACGCCACGCTCGCGCTCGTCCCCAGGACCGGCGCGCGATACGGGTGCTGCTCGAAGACGGTCTCGAACAGCGTGTCGCCGAGCACGTGCTGGGGATCGTCCTGCGAGCGGCGGATCTCCTCCAGCACCACCTCGACCTCGCGCGCCACCTCCACCGGCTCGAAGCGCGAGTGCTGCACCGCGTCGGCGAGCACGTCGAGGCCGAGCGCGAGCGAGTCCGAGGGGAGCGTCGCGTGATAGCAGGTCGCGTCGAAGGAGGTGAAGGCGTTGATGCGGCCGCCCGCGCCCTCCACCGCACCCGCCACCTCGCCGACGCCGCGCGTGGCCGTGCCCTTGAACAGCATGTGCTCGTGGAAGTGCGCGAGCCCAGCCTCGCCCGGGCCTTCGTCGGCCGAGCCCACGCCCGCCCACACCTGCACCTCCGCCACCGGGGCCAGGCGCGCCTCGCGCAGCAGCACCGTGACGCCGGACGACAGCTTGTCGACGCGAATCCCGGACAAAGCGGCGGGAGCTTACCCGATGGCCTCGCATCCGCTCTGCGCAGGCAGGGGCTGCTGGGAGCCGTCGTGAACGTCGCGGTCGTCGTCAGCGCGAAGTAGGGTTGCCGCGATGGATGAAACGGTCGGCGCCTACCTCCACGTGCCCTTCTGCGAGCGCGTGTGCCCCTACTGCGACTTCGCGGTGGTGGCGACCCGGCGCCTCGCGGCGGCCGAGGAGGAGCGCTACGTGGCGGCGCTGCTCAGCGAGCTCGCCGCCCGGGCGCCGCTCTTCGCCGGCCGTTCGCTCGACACGATCTACTTCGGCGGCGGCACGCCGGCCCTCCTGCGGCCGGACTCGATCGGCCGGCTCGTGGAAGGGCTGCGCGGCGCGTTCGGCGGCGCGCCGCGCGAGGTCACGCTCGAGGCCAACCCGAGCACCCTCGAGCGCGAGCGCCTCCCCGGCTTCCGCGAGGCCGGCGTGAACCGCCTCTCGCTCGGCGTCCAGTCCTTCGACGATGCCACGCTGAAGCGGCTCGGGCGCGCGCACCGGGCGGGGGAGGCGCACGCCGCGCTGGCGGCCGCGCGCGGGGCCGGCTTCGACAACGTCTCGCTCGACCTGATCGCGGGCGCGCCCGGGCAGCGCCTCGCCGACTTCGAGCGCGACCTCGCCGCGGCGCTCGCGTTCGGTCCCGAGCACCTCTCCGGCTACGCGCTCACGCTCGAGCCGGGCACGCCCTTCGCCGTGGCGGCGGCCGACGGGCGGCTCGAAGTGCCGGACGACGACGCGGTCGCCGAGCAGCTCGAGCTCGCGCAGGCGCGGCTCGAGGGCGCGGGCCTGCGCCGCTACGAGGTGTCGAGCTGGGCCCGCCCGGGTCGCGAGTCGCTGCACAACCAGCGCTACTGGCGGCGCGCGCCGGTGCTCGCGCTCGGAGTGGGCGCGCACTCGAGCGAGCCCGCCTCGGCTGCGGCGCCGTTCGGCGCCCGCGCCGCGAACGAGCGCAGCCTGCCCGTGTGGCTGGCGCGGATCGAGGGCGGCGGAGGCGCGGCACCGCCCGTGCGCGAGGCGCCGGACGCCGCGACGGCGCGCGGCGAGGCGGCGTTCCTGGCGCTGCGCACGAGGCGCGGCCTCGACGCCGCGCAGTTCGCCGCGGAGTTCTCCGCCCCGCCGCGGCGTTTCTTCGCCGAGGCGATCGACGAGCTGCTCGCACTCGGCCTGCTCACCGAGGGCGCGACGGGCGATCTGCGACCGACGCCGAGGAGCTGGCTGTTCGCAGACACGCTGGCCGCTCGCTTCGTGGCTGCGCCGGTTGACTCGGCGCGGAGCGCGTGATACCCCGCGAGGGATGCCGGGCTTCACGCGACCGCACGAGCCGCTGCTCTCGCCGCGCCAGGCGCAGGTGCTCCATGCCCTCGTCGGCGCGTACGTCGGAGACGCCGCGCCGGTCGCCTCCGACACCGTCGCCGCGCTCCTGCCGATGCGGCTCTCATCGGCCAGCGTCCGCACCACGCTCGCCGAGCTCCACGAGCTGGGGTTGCTGGAGAAGCCGCATCGCTCCGCCGGCCGCATCCCGACCGAGCTCGGCCTGCGCGCGTTCGTGACGGCGCTGCCCGAGCGGGAGCTCGCGCCGTACGAGAAGCGCGAGCTCGAGGGCCACCTCTCGCGCGACGGCGTGATCGAAGCCGCGTCGCGGCTGCTCACGGAGCGCACCCGCCAGCTCGGCTTCGTGCTGCCGCCGCGGCTCGACGGCGTGGTGCTCCGCAACGTCAGCTTCGTCCGCGTGTCGAGCGAACGCGTGCTGGCGGTGCTCGTGGCGGAGGGCGGGCGCCTGTTCCGCCGCGTGCTCGAGGAGCCCGGCCGCGGCGACCAGAGCGAGCTCGACCGCATGGCGACGGCCCTGCGCGAGCGCGTCATCGGCCGGACGCTTCGCGCGGTGCGCGACCAGCTCCTCGCCGAGGCCGCCGCGCTGCGCTCGCAGGCCGACCTCTTGCTGGAGCGCGTGCTGCGCGCCGTGCCGGACGGGGAGGGCGGCGACGAGCTCGACCTGGTGGTGGGCACGCACCTCGCGCTGCTCGACCAGCCGGAGTTCCGCGATCCGGAGCGCGTCCGCGGGCTGCTCCTCGCGCTCGAGGAGAAGGAGCGGCTGGTGGACATGGTGAGCCGCATGCTGGACGAGCATGGCCCGTCCGTGGCGTTCGGCCGCGACCTCGGCGAGCCCGCGCTCGCGCACCTCGCCGTGGTGGCCGCCCCCTACGGCCGGGAGCGCCTCGCTCTCGGCTCGGTGGGCGTGATCGGCCCGGCCCGCATGGACTACGCCCGCGTGATCCCGCTGGTCGGCTACGTCTCGCGACTCCTCACGGAAGTGCGTGACGCGTGAGCCCGAAGGACCCGAAGCAGCCCGAAGCGGAGGGCTGGGAGTCGCTCGCCGAGGAGGCCTCGGGCGGCTCGCTCGCCCCGAGCCCCGAGCTCGAGGAGGCGCTGCGCGAGGCGGAGGCCGCGGTCGAGGCCCGCCAGGCCGCCCGCGCGGCCGGCCGGCCCTCCGGCCACGAGGCGCTCGAAGGCGAGCTCGCCGCTCTCCGGGAGGAAAAGGCCGCCCTCGACGACCGCCTGGTCCGGCTCCACGCCGACTTCGACAACCACAGGAAGCGCACCCTCCGCGAGAAGCAGGAGGCGCTCAGCTACGGCCACGAGAACGTCGTTAAAGACCTTCTGCCGGTGGTCGATAACCTGGAGCGCGCGATCGAGCACGCCTCGGCGAGCTCCGGCGCGGACTTCGAGGGCATGTTGCAGGGCGTCGAGCTGGTTCGGCGCGAGCTCCTCGCGGTCCTCGCCAAGCACGGGGTAGGCGTGATCGAGGCCGAGGGGGAAGCGTTCGACCCGAACGTCCACGAGGCCCTGGCGCAGATGGAGGACGAGAAGGTTCCGGCCGGGCGCGTCTCGCGCGTGCTGCAGAAGGGTTACCGCCTGCGCGACCGGCTGCTGCGACCTGCACGAGTCCTGGTTTCGAAAGGTTCGGGTGAGTAGCTGGTGACCGTTCCCCGCGGCCCCGGCACGAGGGAGCGAATGGGGAAGGTCATCGGCATCGATCTGGGCACCACGAACTCCTGCGTGGCCGTCATGGAGGGCGGCGAGCCGCAGGTCATCCCGAACGCCGAGGGCTCGCGGACGACGCCCTCGATGGTCGCGTTCACGGATCGCGGCGAGAAGCTCGTCGGCCACGTGGCGAAGCGGCAGGCGGTGACGAACCCCGCGCGCACGGTGTACGCCGCGAAGCGCCTGATCGGCCGGCGCCAGGACACCGAGGAAGTGCGCCGCTTCGCGAGCATCGCGCCCTTCGGCATCGAGCCGTCGCCCAAGGGCGACGCGTGGATCCGCGTCGGCGAGCGGCTCTGCTCGCCGGAGGAGATCTCCGCGGTGGTGCTCGCCAAGATGCGCGAGATCGCGGCCGACTTCGCCGGCGCCGACGTCGCGGACGCGGTGATCACGGTGCCCGCCTACTTCGACGACGCGCAGCGCCAGGCCACCAAGGACGCCGGCAAGATCGCGGGCCTCAACGTGCTGCGGATCATCAACGAGCCCACGGCGGCGGCGCTCGCGTACGGCCTCGGCGAAGCGAACGCGAAGACGATCGCGGTGTTCGACCTCGGCGGCGGCACCTTCGACGTCTCGATCCTCGAGATCGGCGACGGCGTGTTCGAGGTGAAGAGCACGAACGGCGACACCTTCCTCGGCGGCGAGGACTTCGACCAGCGCATCGCCGACTTCCTGATCGAGCAGTTCCAGCGCGAGTCGGGCATCGACCTGCACGGCGACAAGATGGCCCTCCAGCGCCTCAAGGAGGCCGCGGAGCGCGCCAAGCACGAGCTCTCGTCGGCGACGACCACCGACGTGAACCTGCCCTTCATCGCGGCCGACGCCTCGGGCCCGAAGCACCTCAAGCTCTCGCTCACCCGGGAGCGCCTCGAGGCGCTGGTGGCCGACCTGATCGACCGCCTGGTGGAGCCCTGCGAGACCGCGCTCTCCGACGCCACGCTCGACAAGAGCGCCATCGACGAGGTGATCCTGGTCGGCGGCATGACGCGCATGCCCCGGATCCAGGAGAAGGTCGCGGAGATCTTCGGCAAGAAGCCGCAGAAGGGCGTGAACCCCGACGAGGTGGTCGCGATCGGCGCCGCCATCCAGGGCGGCGTGCTGAAGGGCGAGGTGAGCGACGTCCTCCTGCTCGACGTGACGCCGCTCTCGCTCGGCGTCGAGACGCAGGGCGGCATCTTCACGAAGATCATCGAGAAGAACACCACGATCCCGACGCGGCGCAGCCAGGTGTTCTCGACCACCGAGGACAACCAGAACGTCGTGCGCATCCACGCCCTCCAGGGTGAGCGCGAGATGGCGGCGGACAACAAGAGCCTCGGCCGCTTCGAGCTGTTGGGCATCCCGCCGGCGCCGCGCGGCGTGCCGCAGATCGAGGTGAGCTTCGAGATCGACACCGATGGTGTCGTGAGTGTCACGGCCAAGGACCTCGGCACCGGCAAGGGGCAGCAGATCCGCGTGGCCGCCGCGGGCGGCCTCACGCAGGAGGAGATCGGCCAGCTCGTGGACGAGGCGCAGAAGTTCGCGTCCACCGACAAGGAGCGGCGCGATCTCGTCGAGCTCATGAACAAGGCCGACGGCCTGATCTACTCGACGGAGCGCTCGCTCGAGGAGTACGCCGAGCACATCGGCGAGGACGAGCGCCAGGGTCTCACGGCCGCGATCGAGAAGGCGCGCGCCGCGCTCCACTCGCGCGAGGTCGGGTCGCTGTCCGTCGCGGTTGACGAACTCTCGGCCCTCTCCTACCAAATGACGGAACAACTCTACGCGAAGCTCGGGAGCAGCGGCTCCCAGTAGCGCGGCACGCCCACGAACCTTTGGCCAAGCGCGACTACTACGACGTCCTCGGAGTCGCGCGCAGCGCGACGGACGAAGAGCTCAAGAAGAGCTACCGCAGGCTCGCGCTGCAGTTCCATCCGGACCGCAACCCGGAGGACCCCGAGGCCGAAGACAAGTTCAAGGAGGCGTCGGAGGCGTACGCCGTGCTCTCCGACCCGGAGAAGCGGCGCGCCTACGATCGCTTCGGCTTCGAGGGCGTCGGCGCGGGCGGCCCCGGCGGCTTCCCGGGCGGAGACTTCGCCGCCTTCGGCGACCTGTTCAACGACCTGTTCGGCGACCTGTTCGGCGCGCGCATGGGTGGGCGCCGCGGCGGCCGCGGCCAGCGCGGCGCCGACCTCCGCTACACGCACGAGATCGAGCTGCGCGAGGTGCTCACCGGGGTCGAGACCTCCATCTCGATTCCGCGCATGATGCGCTGCGAGACGTGCAGCGGCTCGGGCGCGCGGCCGGGCACGACGCCCGAGACCTGCGCGCGCTGCGGCGGCAGCGGCCAGACCATCTTCCAGCAGGGCCTGTTCCGCATCAGCCGTCCGTGCGACGCCTGCCGCGGCGAGGGCCGCGTGGTGCGCGACCCCTGCAAGAGCTGCCGCGGCAGCGGGCGGGTCGAGGGCGAGCGGAGCATCAAGGTGCGGATCCCGCCCGGCGTCGAGGACGGCATGCGCCTGCGCGTGGCGGGCGAGGGCGAGGCGGGCATCAGCGGCGGGCCGCCGGGCGACCTCTACGTCGTGATCCGGGTCGTGCCCCATCCCCTCTTCGAGCGCGAGGGCGCCGACCTGATCTGCGAGGTGCCGATCCCGTTCGTGCAGGCGGCGCTCGGCGCGGAGATCGAGGTGCCGACCCTCGAAGGCAAGGTGGCGCTGCGCATCGTCGAGGGCACGCAGTCGGGCAAGGTGCTGCGGCTGCGCGGCAAGGGCCTGCCCAGCGTGGCGGGCGCCGCGCGCGGCGACCAGCTCGTGCGGCTGTTCGTCGAGGTGCCGACGCACCTGAAGGGGCGCCAGCGCGAGCTGCTCGAGGAGTTCGCGGCGGAGACCAGCACGGAAGTGTCACCCGTGACGAAGGGCTTCCTCGACAAGCTCCGGGACCTGTTCGATTGAGCCGCAGCAAGGCGGTCTTCGCCGCGCTCGCGCTCGGCTGGCTGGCCTGCGCAGGCGGGCTCGGCAGCGTCTCGTCGCGCGGCGAGGACCAGCGCGAGTGGTCGGAGGCGATGCGGCTGGCGAGCGCCGATCCCAAGCGCGGGGCCGAGGCGCTCGCCGCCTTCGTGCGGAACCACCCGAAGAGCAAGCTCGCGGACGACGCGGCGCTGCGTCTCGCCGAGCTCACGGTGGCGAAGGGCGACCCGGCGACCGCCGCTCGCCAGCTCGAGTGGGTGGTGAGCAACCACCCGAACGGGGACCAGAGCGATCGCGCGCGGCTCGCGCTCGCGAAGCTCGAGCGCGCTCGGGGCGAGCCGGCGCGCGCGCGCGCCACGGCGCGCCGCATCCGCATCGGGAAGCTGGCGCCCCCGGAGCGCCGCGAAGCGCAGCGCCTGCTCGCGGACCTCGCGGGCGAAGCGCACGACCCCGCCGACCAGCTCCGTTGGCTCGGCGACCTCGCGAGCGACCCAGGGCCGGGCGCGAGCGGGCTCGACCCCGAGATCGACGCCGTCG
>Ga0187892_10010384_pt1 | contig 11832 bp, 13 predicted proteins | sample MA1701073metaG_FD_139345 | JGI IMG/M metagenome (GOLD analysis project Ga0187892, IMG submission 139345) | Bio-ooze microbial communities from a basaltic lava cave in the Kipuka Kanohina Cave System on the Island of Hawaii, USA - MA170107-3 metaG ... | reverse complement strand
GAAACCGACAAGCGAGCGGTCCAGGTCTTGACGGCTGCCGGCAAGGGAGAATCGTTGGCGAGGAAAGACGGGCGCGGAGTGTTCGTGCAGATCTTGCTGTCCGGTCTAAAGGGAGCCGCCGATACGGACAAAAATGGATGGGTGATGGCCAGCGAACTGGGCGCATTCGTGAAACAACAGGTGACGGAGGCTGCTGGAGGCAAACAGCATCCGCAATTCGCACGGCTGGACGGCGATGGTGATACGATCCTCATAGAGGGAAAGAAAGCCTTCTTCAAAATCAGACCAGAGCCGAAAACAGACGCCGAACGCATGACCGCAGCGAAAGAAGAATATGAGGAGGCGTTTTCACTCTTGCAACAGCAGAAGTCTGTGCAAGACGCACTCGACCATCTGAACAAGGCGATCAGGTACACCCCCGCCTACGGGGACGCCTACGTCCTCAAGAGCTTCCTCTATCTGGACAGGCTGTCCAATGTCGAGGAAGCCTTGGCCGCGGCTCAGCTCGCGACTAAGTATGCCCCGACCAATCCAGACTCCCACTACACGTTAGGACTCGTGCTTCAGCGGAAAGGCCAATTCGCTGAGGCCGAGAAGGCTTTGCAGCAAGCACTTACCGTGAATCCGAATTACAGTGACGTGTATCTTTCTTTAGGGGACCTTTACGCAGAGGATCTCAAGGACAGGAAGAAAGCTGTTGAGGCCTACCGTCGGTACATGGAAACCGGAGGGACCGAAAACAAGGCCAAGGCTTATCTCGAAGAAGCAGAACCATCACCGGCCCCGTCCAAGTAAGAACCCGCTCAGTCTTGCGCCCCGCCCTTGAGATAACCCAGGCCGATTTTAATAGCGCGCCTCGTGACTTCGGCCCACCGAGCCTCTGGATATTCCGCCAGCACCGCTGCGGCTCTCGGGTCCTGGACGTCCAGTTCGATCACTTTGATAATGCCGTCTTGAATCTTGACCTCTGCCACCAGTCCTCCTTCCTGCCTGGGTTGTACAACCCTGAACACCGCTCTTGCCAGCCCCCAAAAGTGTGCGTTCCCGGTCAACCGGATGGCTCCTGCTGCGTTGACAGTCCCCAGGACGCATGTTAGCATAAATCAACGTGTCTCGCGGTGATCCGAGGGCCGACCTCTGAAACAGCAACACCCTCCTAAAAGACCACAAAGGTTATAGATGACAGTAAGTGTGACCGTTCAAGCGGCGGTGAAGGAAGGAGGACGCACATGATTTCAAGAAGTGGTCTTCTTGCTCGACTCATGAGTAGCGGGCTGGCTGTCGCCATGCTAGTAGGGTTGACCGCCTGCGGGGGACCGCCGAATTGGGTGAAGAAAGGGTCCGGCGCGTTGAACAACAAAGATGATAAGGCGTTCTATGGGGTCGGGTCGGTCGTCGGGGTGAAGAATGAACCTTTGGCCTGGGATACGGCTGAGAACCGGGCGCGCGCTGAGTTGGCCAAGAACTTCGAAACCTACACGGCGTATCTCATGCGGGATTATGCCGCCTCCACGACGGCCGGTGATTTCACGAGAAACACCGAAGAGCAGAACGTGGAGCGAGCCATTAAGACCTTTGCCGCCGTGACGCTAAGCGGAGTCCGGCCAGTGGATCGGTACAAAGACGACAAAACCGGGACCTATTATGTCTTGGCTAAGCTGTCCCTCAAAGATATGCAGGAACAGATGCTGCAGGCCAAAGAGCTGAACAGCCAAGTCCGGGATTTTGTGCGAAAGAACGCCGAGCGGCTGTTCGATCGGCTCGAAAAGGAAGAAGACAAACGGGCTGGCACGAAATAGAGACTGGGAACGTCGGCTCGCGCACGTTCCATGCCAGAAGGAGGCGGCGATGCAGGATCTGCTTGTGGACCCGATACTGGGTCTGAGAACAGCGATGGCTGTGCTGGTAGTCACAGTGCTACTCGGCGGTTGCGCGAGCGAAACCAAGGTCACTCGAGTTGATACCGGGGTGGTCACAGACCTGAGCGGGCGTTGGAACGACACCGATTCCAGGATGGTGGCCGAGACCATGGTCAAAGAAGCGCTGGGGAGTCCTTGGTTGGAGAACTACACGCGGAGCAAAAACAAGCAGCTAGTCGTGGTGGTGGGAACGATCTTGAACCGCAGCCACGAACACATCAACGTCCAGACTTTTGTCACAGACCTCTCGCGCGAGTTAACCAATTCCCAGAAAGTGACGTTTGTGGCCGGTAAAGGGGAACGAGAAGAGATCCGCGAGGAACGTCGCGAACAAGCCGTACACGCGCTAGAGGACACGCAGAAAGCTCCGGGGAAAGAAATCGGCGCCGACTATATGTTGAAGGGGAATATCTCGACAATCCTGGATGAGTCGCAGGGTGTCAAGGCGGTCTTCTACCAAGTGGACCTCGAACTGATCGACCTGCAGAATAATGTGAAGTCCTGGTTCGGGCAAAAGAAGATCAAGAAAGTGATCGAACGCAAACGAATGCTGTTTTAGGCTCCACGCATTCTGTTGAGTCCTTCCACGCTATTCTTTTCGCACTCGGTGACAGGGCCTCGCTTCGCCGTCTTTCCGGTCTCCCTGCTGGTCATGGCCGCCACGCTCGCGCCGTTGGAAGGGTGTGGACCCAAGATCAGCCACTACGTCCTCGTGGAGGACAGCCTTCGCGCCGGAGACGCAGCGAAGGCTGACCAGATTCTCGAGCGGTCGGAAAAGGAGTACGGAACCAAGAGTCAGGTGCTGTACCGCATGGACAGAGGCATGACCCTCCAACTGGCTGGCCGATACCAAGACAGCAACACAGTCCTCGAACAGGCGGAGGAAGAGGTGGATCGGTTATTCACCCGCCGTCTCCGCACCGAGACAAAGGCCTTTCTGATCAACGACACGGAATTGACGTATGAAGGCGACGCATATGAGCAGGTGATGATCAACGTGCTCAAAGCCGTCAACTACGCGGTCATGGGCGCGTGGAACGACGCAGCGGTGGAGGCGAGAAGAATTGACCATCGCTTGAACGTGCTCTCCGATCGGGTCCAGGAAAAGGACGGGTATCGAGACGATGCCTTTGCCCGGTACTTCAGCGGGGTTGTCTATGAAGTGACCGGCGAAGTCAACAATGCCTTCATCGCGTACCGGAATGCCTATGAAGAGTACCGCCGGGTGCGTTCCTGGTCCCGCACCCCGATTCCGGCGACGCTCCGCGCAGACTTGCTGCGAGTGACTGAAGCGTTGCATCTGAGCCAGGAGCACGAGGACTATCGGCGGGAGTTCGCAGACGTCACCTGGCAGCCCATTCCGGACCAACAGCAGCTCGCGCAGGTCATCGTCATCGGCTATAATGGGCGCGCGCCTCGCAAAGAGGACCAGTTCATTGATCTGCCCATCAGTCTCGACGCGCTCAAACTGGTCTTGCTGACTAAGGGGGCTGTAGGCCCCAGCAATCAAGACAGCCGGGCGGTAGAGAGTGTTTTATACGGTCTCAGCGGGCGGGTGGTGCGCGTGGCGCTTCCGAGGTTGGTCCCGCAGAAAACCCAAGTGGCCTATGGGCAGGTGAGCTTGTCCGGAGCTAACGGATCATTCAACGCGAAGACGGAGCTGGCGCAAAACCTGACTGCTCTTGCGGAGAAAAGCCTCTCTGACCGGTTTGCCGGCATCGCAGTGAAAGCAGTCGCACGGGCGGCAGTGAAATACTCACTGGCTGAAGGAGTCGGTCGAGGCGCGCAGGCTGCAGCAGGAAAGGATGCCGGTCCATGGGTGGGACTTCTCGCCGGTGCATTGGCCAAGACGCTGGCCGTCGCTTCAGAGGAGGCGGACAAACGGAGTTGGCGTACTCTGCCGGATGAGGTGCAGATAGCAAGGCTCTGGGTGCCGCCGGGTGACTATGAGCTTCGGGTGCGCCCACTGGGCCGCGATGGCGCGAGGGTCGGGCAGGAATCTCTGCGGACCGTCACGCTGCAAGGCGGAGAAACCAAGTTGTTTATTGAACGGGCGTTGCCCTAGACGAGGGGGTGCCGATGCTGCGCAGATGGTCCCTCCTGATTGTCCTGGTCGGGGTTCTCGACGGATGCGCGCGACTCGGTCTGAGCCAGAAACCGTCCTGGATCGATGGAGTCAGCGAGCAGTATCCTTCTAGTCAGTACCTGCTGGGCCTCGGGCAGGCTGACTCACGCCCCGTCGCCGCTGAGCGAGCCTATGCGGCCGTCGCCAAGGTTTTCAAGGCCGAGATCAGCGCCCAGGCGAGGGATTGGGAATCCTATTTGGTCCTCGAGAACAGAGGCAAAGCGAGCACGGAACGACGACTCACCCTCGATCAGGTCACCCGCGTCTCCACCGACAAGGTGTTAGAGAATGTCCAGATCTTAGACACCTGGTTCGACCGACGAAGCGGTCAACACTTTGCCTTGGCCGGCATGAACCGGGCTCAGTCCGAAGCCGCGCTGCTGGAACGGATTGCGGAGTTGGACCGGATGGTGGACACTGAGATCAGGGAGTCCCGGGAGACCCAGGACAAACTGACTCGAGTCAGAAATATCAAGCGTGCAGCCAAGAATCTCGTCTTGCGCGAAGTCTATAACGCCGATTTGCGTGTGATCCGATCGAGCGGGCAAGGCGTCGCCCCGGTGTACCGGGTGGCGGAATTGACGGCTGAGCTCGAACAGTTCCTGGCAAGAAATCTTGTCATAGGGGTTCAGGTCACAGGGGAGCAGGCGGAAACCATCCGTCGTTCAGTCATGGAAGGGCTGGTCCGGGAGGGTTTGCCTGTGACCGGTCGTCAGGTCGGCGCGGAGACCGTACCTGGCGGAGACGATTCGGGGCTCGCGCCGGAACTGCTGGTCAAGGGAACCGTTCGGTTGTGGAATGTGGACGTCCGAGATCCGCAGTTCAAGTATGCTCGCTGGTGCAGCGATTTCGTGATCGTCGAGATCGGAACGCAGCGAGTCGTTGGCGCGGTCTCAAAAGCGGGGAGGGAAGGGCATCTGTCCGAGCGCGAAGCCATGGCAAAAGCGGTGCGGATCATGCAGCAGGAGCTGGCTTCGGATCTCGCCAAGACCCTTGCCGGCTATGTGTACGGAGAGACGGATCAGCCGTCCGGCGCGATGCCGCCGGCGGCCTGCCCGCGTGAGGAGGGGCAGGCGGGTCAACGTTCACCGGGCATGGGACCTTTGTGAGGTTCGTGCAATGTCTAAGATGACGAAAGCGAAGCGGCGAGGAACGTCACGCCGGTCACGAGCCGGAAAGCCGGGCAAACGGACGGGAAACCGCCGCAGGACTTCCAGCCGGCTGGCCAAGGCCCGCATCCTCGATCGGATCCGACAGGATACGCAGGAAGTGAATAGTGGGAGCCTTGTGCCCACTCTGCGAAGGCAGGGGTATGAGGAACTCCCGCTCGAGGAAATCCAGGATCGTCTCACCAAGCTCCGTACGACTCTTTCAGAATTCATCCTCGCCGAGAGAGGTTGACTCATGCCGTTTTATTATTTTGATTCGACCGCATTGGTGAAGCGGTATAGCCGGGAACGCGGAACCAGTCTCGTGAACAAGTTACTGGCAAAACGTGGGAAGACCGCGATCCTTCCCACATCGGCGATCTCGGATCTATACGCAGTCCTGGCCGTCAAGGCCCAGCAAGGGGAACTGACCAGGGACGACTGGTATTCCGTCATCTTCAAGTTCGAAACAGAGTCTGCCCGTGGACTCTTTCACTATGTGGCGCCAACCAACCGCACATTCGTTTCGACCAAGCAGTTGCTTCTCGAGTACCCCTCCCTGCGATCGTCGCAGGCAACCCATCTAGCCCTGGCGCTGGAACTGAAGCCGCTCAGGCTTTCCATCGTCAGCTCGGACAGACAGTTATTGGAGCTGTGCCTTCCATTCGGGATTACGGCGATCAACCCGGAAGACAGTTGAACCAACCAAGGCAGCAGGCTCGAGGCGAGGGCCGGATCAGCCACACTGAAAGTCGGCGATCATGCCCTCGACGGTCTTTACCCAGTCGGCAGTGGTAGCTTGAAGACGTGTCGCCCGTTGGGCGAGATTCGGATCGGTCCCCGCCGAAGCCTGTTCGCTGAGCAGCTTCATGGAGTGGTTGAGGTGTTGCTTGGCAAGCTTGACGGTGCTGCAGACCCCTGAGGAAGCGGGAGGTTGCCCACCGGCCCGTTTGAAAAGGGCAAGCGCCCGGTAAGCCTGCTCCTGTCCCCTGAACAGTGCTTCAGCCCCCTGGAACAGCACGCTGGCTCCCGAATTGGGTTGATGTTTGGCTAACTGAGCAGCCATGAGCGCAGCCTTCCCGCTGCTCATGGCAGCCCCCTCCGCATCGTCGTTCGCGATCGCTTCCTCAGCTCGGCTCTGGAGCCGCTCCATCTCGGCTTCATCCCCAACAGTCTGGGCAAACACCCCATCGCTTGCCATCCATGCGATGGCTCCTGCCAAAATGCTGATGAGACCCGCCCGCAAGGCACCAGCCAGCTTCTGCTTCTTCACGTGCGTCCGGGAAGCTACTGAATGTATTCCCAGGTATCGATTTGTTTCATGCTCCAGTTCAGCGCTTCCTTGAGTTTTTTGATCTGAGGATCGGCGTCGGGGCCACGCACGTTCTGCAAGGGCTTGTAGATTTGGTAGAGCGGCTCGTAGGCCTGCCGATCAGGCAGCTTGCCCAGAGCCCAGACGACCTCCGTTTTGAGGGCAAGGTCATCCGTCTTGAGCGCCTCAAGCAGCGGGGGAATAATGGACGGGTCCCCGTGAAGCGCGCCGACGATCCCCAGTCCTTTTGCAACCTCAGCTCGGAGCTCGGAAGGGCCGGATCGCATCACCTCGATCATCACCGGGATGCTTTCCTTCTGGCCGATGTTCCCCAAGGCAACCGCCGCTGCCTTGGCGACTGTGAGGTCTGGCTCCTTGAGCGCAATCAACAAACGCGGCACGGCCTTGGTGGAGAACAGATAGCCCAACATGGAGATGATTCGCACCTTGCGCGGCTGGGTCGTGGACGGATCATCCAAAATTTTGAGCAGACGGTCTTCTTGTCCCCATTCTGTAGTCACCAGAACCGGGAAATCGTATTCCTCGAGTCGCTCCTTCAGCTTAGCCATGGCATAAGCTCCTGGATCAGGAGCTTTCGCCGCCTCGGCCGCTTGGATCGAATCCTGGAACTCGGTGCGAACTTCTTTCCGCCAGCTCATCTTCTTCTCTTCCAGAAGATAGGTGAGTTGGCAGGCCGGCCCCTTCCACACGCGCAATGGGGAGTCCGGGAGATCGGCGTCCCCGCCATGCGCACTGGGGCCCTCATAGACCTTCCGTTGCTCACACTTGACCCTGAACACCAGATCGTGTGGTTGCGCCGGATCGGTCACAATCGTGTATCCGACTTCTTTCAAGCGTCTACTCACTACCTCAGCCAGGGATGCAGGGTCGATCGAGCCACGGTCCGTAATGGCAATGGCCTCGACCAGAACACGCTCCGCCTTCTCCAACATCTCCTTCTGCTTGGATGTGAGAAGTTCTTTTCGGGCGGAGCTCTCAGCAACGATCAGGCTAAGAAAGAGCAACACCGACAGAGATATCGCGGTTTTCATCATGGCCTCCTGCGATCGTGCAGGGATAATCCGTGCAATCATCTAGCACCAATGTACCCAAGTCCCGGCCCCATCGGCAAGGTGTAAGTTGAAGGTGAGAGGTGGGATCAGTATAATCGCGCCATGTTGCTGGGCAAACGGATTGCCTTGATCGGCGCTGGGAATATGACCGAGGCATTGGTCGGGGGGATGCTCGCGGCCGGCGTGGCGCATCCTGATCAGTTGTACGCCACCGATATCCTTCCTGAGCGACAGGCCCATTTCCAGGACCGTTACAAAATCAAGGTGGGCAGCGACAATGCGGAGGCGGTCAGATTTGGCCAAATCATTATCTTATCTGTCGAACCTCAAGTGCTTGATGAAGTGCTTGACCGCGTGAGCTCGGCCCTGCAAGGTCCGCGTCTGATCATCTCAGTAGCCGCGGGCTATCCAATCTCCCGCGTCACAGCCCACCTCAAAGCCGAGGCTCGAATCGTGCGGGCCATGCCGAATACTCCGTCAAGCGTGCTCGCGGGAGTCACAGCTCTGTCGTTCGGGCCCCGCGTCGCAGCGGAAGACCAGCAGGTGGCGCGGACCATTTTTGAGTCGGTGGGGAAAGTCGTCGCGACGGAGGAACGGCTCTTGGACGCCGTGACTGGTTTGAGCGGAAGCGGGCCAGCCTATGTCTATCTGATGATCGAGGCGCTAGCCGACGGGGGAGTGAAGATGGGGCTTTCGCGCCAGGTGGCGGAATTGCTGGCGGCCCAGACGGTACTAGGCGCCGCTCGCATGCTGATCGAAAGCGGAGAACACCCAGGGCGACTGAAAGATCGAGTGGCCTCTCCCGGAGGCACCACCATGGCCGGGATTCACAAGCTGGAAGAAGGCCGCCTGAGGGCTACTCTTATTGCCGCGGTCGAAGCAGCGACAAAGCGCTCGCAGGAGTTGGGGAAGGGCAACGCCGATGGCTGATAGCGAATGGTTGACGGTCAATATTCATCATCAACCCTTAGCCATCGAGCATCAACCATAACCGGAGGAGTGAACGGTGCAATACTGGGTCAAGGTGGTCTTCACCGACAATCAGGAACTGTTCATCAATGATGCGATCCGCCATACGATCAGCGAGGACATGGAAGTGCTGGAAGTGGATACGGCCAAAGAAGTTACCATCATCCCGATGAAGCAGATCAAGTACATCTCCTGCGACGCCACGGTCTTCGCTCAGAAAAGCAGCGACAGTAAAGTGAAGACTTGAGATGACGCGGGTTCCCGCATTCGGCCCTATCCTGCTACTCACCACTGCCCTGTGCGTGGCGAACGTTCGCGCACAATCAGTTATCCAATCGTCTCCTCCACCTCAGCAGCCCGAGAGTCTGCGGGCTGTTCACACGCTGCTGTTGACCGGGCAGGTCAGCACCTGGATGGATCTGCCGGAGCCACCCTACAAGGTCGCGATTGCCATCAAGATGAAGTTGGAGCGTGTTGGGTTCCGTGTGGTCTTTGATCCAGCCGAGTCGCACGAGGCCGTCTTGATGGTTCACTACCAAGAAACTCCGGGACCGGAGTATGGCAGGCTGGAGCAGGGCACGAAGATTCTGTGTGAAGTCACGCTTCAACGACCTGGCGGTGGGACACACGATCCGAATTTCGCCCATCGATTTGAAGCTGCGACGAGCTGGCCCACACCTGTCGGAAGTCTCTATTGGGATGCCGTTCAGCATTTGGAGGAGAATCCCTACTACTATTACCTGGGCGAGCTGCTGCAAGGATGGCTCACAACAAAGAACGATGCAGGAGCCATATTCAGTAAGATGCTCAGACAGCCACCCTTGACCATCTCTATGGGCGGGGAGGACGCTCATCTGACAGCCCAGGCTGCCGCGAATCAGGTTGCGCGTCTGGATGCGATCCGCGAACTGGGACGGATGAAGGACAGGCGGGCGATCGAAACGCTCTGGGAACTTGTTGGGCGACCCAACCAACAGGAATGGGCGGCGGCAGTGGCAGCGATCGGTGAGATCGGCGACCCGGCCGTGCTCGACCGTCTCATACAACTCCGCGAATCCCAGCAGGAGGCGAGCATGCGCGCCGTGGTGGAAAAAGCCATCACGCGGATTCGGCAGACCCGATAAGCATGCCGAACCATCAGAACGAAACCGTTCCAGGCCCTGTCATCCCTGCCAGTGTTGATCTTCCAGAAATCACGTTCAAAGGCGTGGCGCTCTCGGTGATCCTGGCCGCTGTGCTGGCCGGGGCCAACGCCTACCTGGGCCTCTTCGCAGGGATGACCGTGTCCGCCTCGATCCCGGCTGCCGTCGTCTCAATGGCTGTGCTTCGCCTCTTTCGCCGCTCCAACATCCTTGAGAACAACATCGTGCAGACTGCCGCCTCCTCGGGCGAGGCCTTGGCTGCAGGAGTGATTTTCACAATCCCCGCCTTGCTGTTGATCGGATATTGGACGAAGTTCGACTACTGGCAGACCACCACCATCGCTCTAGTCGGAGGACTGCTGGGCGTCCTCTTCACCATCCCACTACGACGGGCGCTGATCCTAGGGGCGCGACTCCGCTTTCCTGAGGGTGTCGCGACCGCGGAGGTGCTGAAAACCGGATCAGGAGGATCTTCAGGATCTGAAGAGGAGAGAGCGAACGATGCAGCCGTTGGGTTTCGGACGCTCTTCACGGCCGCAATTGTCGGAGGCACGGTCAAGCTAGGCGAGAGCGGGTTCCGCTTCTGGGCAGAGGCCTGGGAAGGAACGACGCAACTAGGACGGGCCGTGGTCTATCTAGGGATCAACCTCTCGCCGGCGCTACTTGCGGTCGGATTCATCATTGGCCTGAATACGGCTTCGGTGGTCTTCCTGGGCGGAGCCATGGGGTGGCTGATCTTGATGCCGGCCTATGCCGCGCTGATCGGCATGCCCGAGGGCCTAGCTGGCATCGTCGCCGCGCAATCGCTGTGGAGTAACAAGATTCGCTACGTCGGCATCGGAGCCATGCTGGTCGGCGGCCTGTGGACTTTGATCCAGCTCCGCGAACTGGTTTTGCAGAGTCTGCGCCAGTTGGCCACCGCCTACAGTAACGCGACGGCCCGTCTTATACCAGCCGATCAGACTGCTCGCCTCAACCCAATCGTGGTACCCCGTACGGAACAGGACGCCTCGCTTCCCTGGATCATCACGCCGTTTTTCCTCTCACTGATCCCAATGGCGCTGGTGTATTGGGGAGTCGTCCGGAGCGCTCCTATCGCTGTAGGTATGACGATTGTCATGGCACTGGCGGCATTTCTTTTTTCCTCCGTCGCGGCTTACATGGCCGGTATTGTCGGGAGCTCGAGCAATCCTGTCTCCGGCGTCACAATCGCCACCCTCATGCTGGCATCGCTGCTGTTGGTGGTCTTGATGGGGCGCGGCAACCCAGCCGGGCCGGCGGCTGCCCTACTCATCGGAGCGGTGGTCTGTTGTGCGGCAGCGATGGGCGGTGACAACCTACAGGACCTGAAGACCGGCCATTTGGTCGGGGCGACTCCCTGGAAACAGCAAGTGATGCAGGTTGTCGGAGTCGTCACCGGCGCGCTGGTGATCGTGCCGGTCTTGGCATTGCTGCAAGCCAAGTACGGCATCGGCAAGGTGACGGTCGAGCACCCCCATCCACTGAGCGCACCGCAAGCGACCTTGATGGCGAGCCTGGCAAGTGGGGTGTTTGGGGAGGGGCTCCCCTGGTCGTTGGTCGGGCTGGGCGCGATGATCGGAGCAGGGGTGATTCTGTTCGATCACCAACAAGCCACAAGGAACGCAGCCATCCGCATGCCGGTGCTCGCGGTTGCGCTGGGAATTTATCTGCCGCTGAAGCTCTCCGCCGCGATTTTCGTCGGCGGACTCATTGCGGAGTTCGCGCAGAGGAGGGGAGCAGATCCCACCACACGTTCCGCACGCCAAGGGCTGCTCTTCGCGGCCGGCCTCGTGACCGGTGAGGCACTGATGGGCATCCTGCTGGCAGTGCCGATCGCGCTGAACGCTCTCTGGCCGACTCTTGGCACAGACCCACTGAAACTCTTTGATGCTCCGCCGCTCGGAGCCTGGCCCGGCGTAGCTGTGCTGGCAGCAGTGGCGACACTGTTGTATCGCGTCTCCCGCACTCAAACAGTGTGATTCTGACTTCTGTTAACCGACGTGAAGCGCTGAATGGATAGCAGATTGCCGACCGCATCGTAGTTGTACACCGCCGCATTGCCCTGTCCATCCACCACCCCCACCAGCCGCCCCAACTCGTCATAGAAATACTGGGCTTGGTCG
>Ga0187892_10010383_pt1 | contig 11833 bp, 12 predicted proteins | sample MA1701073metaG_FD_139345 | JGI IMG/M metagenome (GOLD analysis project Ga0187892, IMG submission 139345) | Bio-ooze microbial communities from a basaltic lava cave in the Kipuka Kanohina Cave System on the Island of Hawaii, USA - MA170107-3 metaG ... | reverse complement strand
GCCCACGTCGCCGTGGACGATGTGGAGGCGCGCCCCGGTGTCGAGCTGGGCGTCCTGCAGGCCCTCGGCCGGATCGAGCTTGCGGTGCGACAGGGTGGCGTCGTCGAGGATCTTGGTCAGGGTGCGGACGACGTGCTCGCCGTCGTTGAAGACCTCGTCGTGGTAGCTCGAAGGCGCGTGATGGCGCTTGACGAAGACCAGGTCGGGGGCGTTGATCATGATCTCCCAGACATCGTCGTCGTCGAGGAGCGGTTCGAGGGGCCCGTAGCCGGCCAGGTTGCGGAAGGCCCGCTCGGCCACCACGTCGGGGTCGGCCAGGTCGAACGACCGCAGGCCGCGCTGGAAGTCGGACGACCAGGCCCGGACCTCGACGTCTATGAGGGCGCGCAGCTTGGCCTTGCCGCCCTCGGCCGCCATCTCGAGGGAGATCTCCTTGGCCCGGGCCTGCACGCGTCGCTCGATCTCCTGAAGGGGGGACAGCTCGCTCACGAACCGGCCGCCTCGGCGGTGTAGTGCCCCAGCGCCCCCGGCCGGACCGGCTCCGGCACGCCCGGCTCATCGGCCGGGCGGGCGCGCTCGGCGACGGCTCGAAGCGCGCCCGCCAACGGCGATGCAAGCGCCCCGGGCAGGCGCGTACCGTCGCGGAGCGACTCCTCGAGACGGCGCTCGGGGAGGAAGAGGGGCCCGGCCAGGCCGGTCACGCCGTCGACGGTCAGCGGCAGCAGCGGCCCGACCAGCTCGGCCAGCGCCGCCGAGAGCGTGGAGCGGGTGCGGCCCGAGCGAGCCGCCCGGTTGAGCACGGGCACGATCCGTTCGGGTGAGACGCCGACGCTGAGCAGCCCCTCGATCACCCGCACGAGCCCGTGCAGCCCCTTGAGCGATGGCGAGCCCACCACGAACACGGCCTGGGCCCTGGTCACCGCGGTGCGACTCATGATGTTGCGCTCCTCGACGTCGAGCGAGCCGCCGTCCTCCTCGCCCTCCACGTCGGGATCGACGTCGCACACCACGACCCGGTAGGCGCGCTCCAAGGACTCGAAGGCGGCGGCGAAGGCCTGTGGGCGCAGCGTCGCCCAGTAGCGGGCGCGCCGGAGCCCGAGCAGCAGCGAGTACGGCCGGCCGTCGGGCGACACCACAAGCCCCCGTACCTCGTCGGACGACGGCAGGCCCGCCCGATGGGCCTCGACGAGCTCCTGGACCCCGGGCCCGAGGTCGCCGGCGTCGTGCAGCATGGCCAGCTCGGCGTGCAGCCGGAGGTCGGCGAGCAGGACCATGCCCGACTGGCGGACGTCGTCGCCGAGGGCCTGGGCCAGCGCCATGGCCGCCGTCGAAGCACCGGTGCCTCCCGGGCCCGTGACCGCCACGACCGTGCCCCGCCAGCCGCCCGGTGAGGGCCGGCCCACCACGTCGTCGGCCCGGGCTGCGCTGCGCTGCACCACGCGGGCGTGGGCCGACAGGGCGTGCAACAGGTCGTCGCGCCCGAAGTCGGCGCCCAGCACCTTGGCCACACCCAGCGCCGACCAGTCGCGCGCCACCCGCCGGTCGTGCACGACGAACACCGCGCAGCCGGCGGCGGCGGCCCGGGCCACGAGGTCACGATCCACCGAGGGGAGGCAGCCGTCGGCCACCAGCGCGGAGAACGGCCGGCCCGAGGCGAGCCGTGCCCCGACCTCCTCGGCCGAGAGGCACTTCACGAACTCGGCGGGCAAGGCGCCGCTGTTGGCCCAACTGCCTACCGACCGGAACCACCCGGCCCGCGCCGGTGCCAGCCCGAGGACGACGAAGCGCTCGCCCGGCACCGCTCAGCCCCGCCCGGGGACGGCAGGTGCCGGCCGGAAGGTCGGTGCAGTGCCGGGGTACGGTGCCGCGCCCGTGGCCCGCACCACGGTGAGCTTGGCCAGCTGCACGGCATGGGCGACGGCCACCGCGTCAGCCGGGTCGTCGACGGCCACGGTGACCGACGCCTCCCGCCCGTCCCCGACCCGAGGCCGGTCACCTCGGTCGAGCCCCACCACCAGGGCAGAGCGCAGCACGACGGTGGTGAAGGCGTCGTCGCCCGAGCCGTAGGTGGCAACGACGTCAATCCGCTCGCCCGGCTCCAGCCCTTCGGCCAGGGTGCTGCGGGCCACCGCGAACGTGACCTCGCGGCTCGACGGGTCGCTGGGCTTGGCCACGACCGTGCTGGCCTGGATCAGGTCGCCCTCGGCCAGGGGGGCGATGACGGTGGTGCCGACCAGGACGTCGGGTTCGGTGAAGGCCCGGGCGGCGGTGGCAGGCGGGAGGTCAATGGCCAGCCGCACGAGATCGGCGGCCTGCAGCTTGGCCCCGGGTGGCACGTCCCGGCGGGCGACGACGTAGCTGCGCTCAGGCCCCGCCTCGGTGCGGGTGGAGGCGTAGAACAGCCCCACCACCGAGGCCGCCACCAGGAAGCCGCCCAGCACGGCCCGGCCCCCGGGCACGCCCCGCCGCCGCCCCGCCGGCTGCCGCCGGTGGCCGTTGGACGACGCCCGGTCGCCTCGTGTCCCTGTCGCCGTCTGCGCCATCCGCCCACTCCGCCCGTCGTCCGCCCGCCTCTTATGGTCGACCACTGTATGAAAGAACATCAAAGGACACAAGAGAGAATAACTTGTGATCAACCTGTGGAGAACCCGTGGAGACGTCGTGCAGGGGTTGCGAGCGGACGGTTGACGTCCGCCGCTGCGCGAGACTGGTCGGCCGATGCCACACATGCTCGACACCATGGCCGGGTTCGAGACCTTCGCCCGCAAGGCGGCCCTCGAGACCCCTTTCATGCGGGAGTCCGTCTGGAAGGAGAAGTACGAGGGGGCCTATCCAGACGTCTTCGAGGCCTTCTACGCCACCCACGGCTCGCCGTCGGGGCGGGCCGCCATCGTGCGGGAGCTGGCCCGGGTGCGGCAGAAGGCGGAGGAGGCGGCCCCCGTCGTCCGTGACGCCATCAAGACCGTCGAGGCCGGCCTGCCCGACCTGCTGGCCCTGCCCGCCGAGCGCACACCGCTGCACGTCGTCATGGTCGGCACCTTCACCACCAACGCCGCCGTGGGCCGGGTCAACGACGAGCTGGCCGTCTTCCACTGCCTGGAGTGGTTCCAGTCAGCCGAGGGGGCCCGCATCCTCGTGGCCCACGAAACCACCCACGCCTGGCACGAGCTGGCCTTGGGCACGCCGTTCCCCAACGACGACGCGGCGTGGATGGCGTTCTCCGAGGGCGTTGCCATCGCCGCCAGCCGGGCCCTGTTCCCGGGCTGCCCCGAGCTCGACTACTTCTGGTACGGCCACGGCGAGGTCGAGAACTGGCTGCAGTGGTGCACCGACAACCACCAGGACCTCCTGGCCCACTTCGGCGCGTCGATCGACGTCCCCGAGACGGTCGAAACCTACTTCGGCGGCGGCATGATCCAGGGCCAGTGGCGGGTCGGCTTCTACCTGGCCGACCAACTCGTCCGCAGCCTCGACCTCCCCCTGCCCACCCTCGTCTCGATGAGCGTCGACGAGGGCCGGGCCGCCATTCGCCGCGCCCTCAGCGAGGGCACCGAAGGCCTCCGCACCGCCGGCCCCCACTAGCGAGAGGGAACTGATGTCGCTGGCTGACCTCACAGGTCACCTGCAGACATCACTTCCGGTCGAGGGCGTCCTCCCATTCGATGCGGGGCGCGTCGCGCCACAGCCGTTCCAGCTCGTAGAAGCGGCGGGTCTCCTCCAAGAAGACGTGGACCACGAAGTCGCCGTAGTCGAGCAGCACCCACTCGGCCTGCTCGCGGCCCTCGATGCGCAGCGGCGAGCGACCTGCCGCGGCCGCCTTGACCTGGGCCTCGACCTCCTCGGCGATGGTGGCGACCTGGCGGTGGTTGCGGCCGCTGGTGAGGACGAAGGCGTCGCAGATGGCGAGGACGGCGCCCACCTCCAGCACCACCGTGTCCTCCCCGCCCTTGGACGAGGCGGCCCGGGCCGCCACCCGGGTCAGGTCCCGAACATGCTCCAGGGCGGTCACCAGCACCTGGGCGTCGGTGGGCGGACAGCAGCCGTCATCTCCCCCCAGCGTACAGACCCCGCTCCCGGATCACGGTCATCACCGCCTCGGGGACCAGCCCGTCGAGGGGACGGCCGTCGGCCGCCCGCCGGCGCAGGTCCGACCCCGAGACCTGCAGCAGGGGGATGGGGACCTGCTCGACGCGCCAACCCGGCCCCAGCCGGGACTCGGGGGCATCGGGGCGGTCGACCACCACCAGGGTGGCCAGCCGCTGCACCACCTCGGGCCGGTCCCACGTGCCTATCTCGGCGCCCACGTCCCGCCCCACGACCACGAACAGCTCCCGCCCCGGCGCCTCGGAGGCCAGCTCCTCCAGCGTGTCGGCCGTGTAGCTCCTGCCGCCCCGGTCGAGCTCGATGCGGCTGGCCTCCAGGCCCTCGTGGCCCGCCACCGCGGCGGCCACCATGGCGAAGCGGTCCTCGGCCGGCGTGAGCCGCCGGTGGGATTTCTGCCACGGCACGTTGGCCACCACCAGCAGCACCCGGTCGAGGCCCAGGGCATGGCGGGCGTTGACGGCGGCAACCAGGTGGCCCACGTGCACGGGATCGAACGTCCCCCCGAACACGCCGAGCCGCTCCATGCCGACAGTGGTTATCAGGGCGGAGTAGCGGTTCGGATGCCGCTACCGTTTCCACCGGCACCATGAGCACGTGGACCCCGAGCCGCTGGCGTACCCGGCCCGCCCTGCAGCAGCCGGAGTGGCCCGACCAGGCCGCCCTCGACGACGCCCTGGCCCGCCTGGCCATGCTGCCGCCGCTCGTCTTTGCCGGGGAGATGCGGAACCTCACCGCCGCGCTGGGCCAGGTCAGCGAAGGCAAGGCCTTCCTGCTCCAGGCCGGCGACTGCGCCGAGTCGTTCGACTGGTTCTCGGCCGACTCCATCCGCGACAAGCTCCGCGTCATCCTCCAGATGGCCGTGGTCCTCACCTACGGGGCGGGCGTGCCGGTGGTGAAGATGGGGCGGATCGCGGGCCAGTTCGCCAAGCCCCGCTCGTCGCCCACCGAGGAGGTGGCGGGAGCCGTCCTCCCCGCCTTCCGGGGCCACATCGTCAACAGCGACGCCCCCACCGCCGAAGGTCGCGTCGCCGATCCCGAGCGGCTGCTGCGGGCCTACCACCAGTCCGCCTCCACCATGAACCTGCTGCGGGCCTTCACCAAGGGCGGCTTCGCCGACCTCAACCAGGTCCACACGTGGAACCAGCAGTTCGTGAAGTCGAGCGGGCAGGGCCAGCGCTACGAGCTCATCGCCGCCGGCATCGACCGGGCCCTGCGTTTCATGTCCGCCTGCGGCATCGACCTGGGCGCCGAGTCGAGCCTCCATGAGGTCGACTTCTACACGAGCCACGAGGCCCTCCTGCTGGGCTACGAGGAGGCTCTCACGCGGGAGGACTCCCTCACCGGCCGCTGGTACGACTGCTCAGCCCACCTCTTGTGGGTCGGCGACCGCACCCGCCAGCCCGACGGGGCCCACGTCGACTTCCTCACCGGCGTGGAGAACCCGGTGGCGGTCAAGCTCGGCCCCACCGCCACCGCGGCCGACGCCTTGGACCTGTGCAAGAGGCTCAACCCCGACGGCATCCCCGGCCGGCTGACGTTCGTCTCCCGCATGGGGGCCAACAGGATCGCCGACCTGCTGCCGCCGCTGCTGCGGGCCGTGCGCGACTCGGGCGTGCCCGTGGTGTGGGCGTGCGACCCCATGCACGGCAACACGTTCCTGTCGCCGTCGGGGCGCAAGACCCGCCACTTCGACGACGTGCTGGGCGAGGCCACGTCGTTCTTCTTGGCCTGCCGGGTCGAGGGCGTGTGGCCGGGCGGGATCCACGTCGAGCTGACGGGCGAGGACGTCACCGAGTGCCTGGGCGGCTCGGAGGAGATCCTCGACTCCCAGCTCGACCAGCGCTACCTCACCACCTGCGATCCCCGCCTCAACGCCCGCCAGTCCCTCGACCTCGCCTTCCGGGTGGCGGAGCTGCTGCGCGATTAGCGACACCGCGCCGAGCCACACCGGCGGCGGCACACCGCTGCTCGTCCTGCCCGCCCTGGCGGCCGTGGCCGTGGCCGTGGTCGTCGCCCGCGGGGGCGCCTACCTGAGCCCTGACGGGCTGGCCTACGTGGGCACGGCCCGCCTCCTGGTCGACGGCCAGGGCTACACGTCGCCTCCGGGGTCCCCGCCCATCGGCAACTTCCCGCCCCTGTTCTCGCTGGTCCTGGCCGGGGTGGGCGCGTTGGGCCCCGACCCCCTCACCGCCGCCCGCTTCGTGAACCCCGTCGTGTTCGGGCTGCTGGTGCTGGTGGTGGGACTGGTCGCCCGCCGCCTCACCGCCTCGCTGGCCCTGGCCGTCGCCGCCCAGCTCCTGGTGCTGGCGGGAGCCGACTTCCTGGCCTACGCCACGTCCGCCCTCAGCGAGCCCCTGTTCCTGCTCCTGTCGCTCCTGGCCCTGGCCGCCCTGGGCGCGTGGATGGGCAGCGGCGGCGGCCGCCAGGTCCCGCTGCTGGCCGCCGCCCTGCTGGCGGGGGCCGCCTGCCTGACCCGCTACGTGGCGGTGGCGGTGGTCGCCGCCGGTGTGGCCGCCACCGTCCTCCTCGCCGAGCGCCGGGGGAGGGCGTGGCGCAGCGCCTTCGCCTTCGCCGCCGTGGCCGTGGCCCCGCTGCTGGGGTGGTTCGCCTGGGTCCAGGGCGAGCAGGGCCGGGCCACCAACCGGGAGGCCGTCTTCCACCCCCCCGGCAGCGACTACGTCCTCGAAGGGCTGCGCAACGCCTCCACATGGGTCACCACCGACGCGCTGTCGTGGCCGGTCCGGGGGATGGTGGCGGCGGTGGCGGCGGCCACCCTGGCATTCTTCGTCCGGCGGGGCATCAAGGACCGTCCCTCCTCCGACCCTGCCGGCCGCCGCCCCGCCGTCCTGGCCGGCCTGGCCGTGCTCGCCTACCTGGGGGCCCTGGTGGTCGACCGCTTCCTGTTCGATGCGACCGGTCGCCTCGACGACCGGTTCCTGCTGGCCGTGCACCTGGGCGCCGTCCTGCTCGGGCTGTGGGCCGTGCGGCGGGTGGACCTGGCCCGCAGCCACGTCGTGCGCCTCGGCCTGAGCGCCATCGTGGGGCTGCAGGTGGCCAACGGGGCGTCGTGGGTATGGGACGCCATCGACGATCCCGCCTCCCGCCCGGGTGGCTTCGTCGCCCCGGCATGGATGGCGTCGGAGGTGATCGACCAGGTGCGGGCCCTGCCCGACGGCACCGCCGTCTACACCAACCAGCCCGAGGCGGTGTGGTTCCACACCGGCCGGGCCGCCCTGCGCATCCCCGAGGAACGGGCCCTCCTCACCGGCGAGGCCAACGCCGCCTACGAGGCGGAGCTGGTGACGATGGCCGAAACCCTCCGCCGGGCGGGCGTGCTCGTGTACTTCACCGCCGCCCCGTCCCGCACCGTGTTCCTCCCGACCCCGGCCGAGCTGGAACGGGCCCTGCCCCTGCAGCGGGTGGCGGAGGACGAGGTGGCTGCGGCCTACGTGCTGCGGCGCTGACCCTCGCAGGCGGGCTCGGCGCACACGTGCGCTCCGCCTCGTCGCTCAACCCCGGATCTGCCCGTCCCCCGTGATCACGTACTTCACCGTCGTCAGCTCCCGCAGCCCCATGGGCCCGCGGGCGTGCAGCTTCTGGGTGCTGATCCCGATCTCGGCCCCGAACCCGAACTCCTCGCCATCGGTGAACCGGGTCGACGCGTTGACGACCACGGCGGCGGCATCGACCTCGCGGGCGAAGCGGCGGGCCGACCCGAGGTCGCGGGTACAGATGGCCTCGGTGTGGCCCGACCCGAACCGGTTGACGTGGTCGATGGCGGCGTCCAGCGACGGCACCACGGCCATCGACAGCTTGAGGTCGAGGAACTCCCGCCCGAAGTCCTCCTCGGAGGCGATCCCGCACCGCTCCTCGCCGACGACGGCTCGGGCCCGCTCGTCCCCCACCAGCGCCACCCCCTCCAGGGCGGCCGCCGCCCGGGGCAGGAACTCCTCGGCCACCGCCTCGTGCACCACCAGCGACTCGGCTGCGTTGCACACCGAGGGGCGCTGCGTCTTGGCGTTGACCAGAATGTTCAGGGCCTCGTCGAGGTCGGCGGAGGCGTCCACGTAGACGTGGCAGTTGCCGTCGCCGTCGATCACATAGGGGACGGTGGCGTTCTCGAGGATGCTGGCGATGAGCGACGGCCCGCCCCGGGGGATCAGGCAGTCGACATAACCCCGCAGCCGCATGAACTCCACCGCCGCCTCCCGCGACGTGTCCTCCACCAGGACGAGGGCGTCCTCGGTCAGGCCTGCCTTGGCCAGGCCCTCCCGCAGCACGGCGGCGATCGCCACGTTCGAGCGGATGGCGGCCGACGATCCGCGCAGGAAGGCCACGTTGCCCGACTTCAGGCACAGGCCGAAGGCGTCGCTGGTCACGTTGGGACGGTTCTCGTAGATGATGGCCACCACGCCCAGCGGCACCCGCACCTTCTCGAAGAGCAGCCCGTTGGGCCGGGTCCACCCCTCGACCACCTCGCCCACCGGATCGGGCAGGACCGACACCTGGCGCAGGCCGGCGGCCATGCCCTCCGCCCGGGCCGGGGTGAGCCGCAGCCGGTCGACCACGGTCGTCCGCTCGCCCCGCTCCTGGGCGGCGGCCACATCGGCCGCGTTGGCCTCCAGCACCTCGGCCGAGCGGGCCTCGAGCAGGTCGGCGGCGGCCCGCAGGGCGGCGTCCTTGGCCGAGGTCGAGGCCGTGGCCAGCAGGCGGGACGCCGCCTTGGCCCGCCGCCCCAGGTCTTCCATCACCATGGACACGAGACTACCGGCGCGGCGTTCTGGCCACGCAGGCCGGCGCCCCCGAATCTCCCGGCTGGAACTTTTTCGGCGGCGGTACCGTGGAAGACAGAGGAGGGACGTGCGGACCGATGGACATCAGCTCCCCTGACACCTGGCGGTGGGTGTTCCTCGTCCTGGCCGTCGGCTTCACCATCGGCGAGATCGCCATGGCCGGCACCTTCTTCCTGCTTCCGTTTGCGGCGGGGGCGGCGGCCGCCGCTCTGGCCGGCTTCGTGGGCGGGGCGGTGGGACTGCTGTGGCTCCTGTTCGTGGTCGTCTCGGCGGTGGCCTCGTCGGTCCTGTGGCCCCTACGCCGCCGCCTCGATGCAGGCAACCCCCGGGCTGAGATCGGGGCCAACCGCTGGGTCGGCCGCCAGGCCTACGTCCTGCGGGACATCCCCGGCGGAGGCGGTGAGACCGGCCTTGTCCGCCTCGACCGGGAGGAGTGGCGGGCCGAGAGCATGGTGGGCGTGCCGATCCCGGCCGGCTCGACGGTCCTGGTCAGCCGGGTGGACGGCACGCGCCTCGTGGTCCTCCCCCTCGAGATGAAGGAGTAGGTGATGACGGTGATCGTCGTGCTCGCCGCCCTGGCCGTCGTGCTGTTCGTGGTCGTCCTCAGTGCCGTGAAGATCATCCGGCCCTACGAGCGGGGCCTGGTCGAGCGGCTGGGCAAGTACCACGCCACCGAGGAGCCGGGCCTGCGCCTGATCTTCCCGTTCATCGACCGCATGGTGCGGGTCGACATGCGGGAGCGGGTGGTGGACGTGCCGCCGCAGGAGGTCATCACGTCCGACAACGTGGTGGTTTCGGTCGACGCCGTCGTCTACTACGAGGCGACCGACCCGCAACGGCTCGTCTACAACGTGGTCGACTTCTACCTGGCCGTCACCAAGCTGGCCCAGACCAACCTGCGCAACGTGATCGGCGACATGCAGCTCGACGAGGCACTCACGTCTCGCGACACGATCAACCTGCGCCTGCGGGAGATCCTCGACGACGCCACCGACAAGTGGGGCACCCGGGTCGTCCGGGTCGAGATCCAGCGCATCGACCCCCCGACCGACGTCATGCACGCCATGCACGAGCAGATGAAGGCGGAGCGCACCCGCCGGGCGGTGGTCACCGCCGCCGCCGGCGAGCGGGAGGCGGCCATCACCCGGGCCGAGGGCGAGAAGCAGTCGGCCATCCTGTCGGCCGAGGGCATGCGGGAGTCGGCCATCCTCGAGGCGGAGGGCCTGGCCGCGGCGACCAAGACGGCGGCCGAGGCGGAGCGCTTCCGCCAGGAGGCCGTCTCCGAAGGTGAGGCGGCCGCCATCCGCACCGTGTACCAGGCCATCCAGGAGTCGAAGCCCACGCCCCAGTTGATCGCCATCAAGTACCTGGAGACGCTCCAGTCGGTGGCTGACGGCCAGGCCACCAAGCTCTTCCTGCCCACCGAGATGTCGGCCGTTCTGGGCGCCCTGGGCGGCATGAAGGAGCTGTTCGCAGAGATGGACGGGACCCGCCGCTGAGGCTCGTCGGCCGGTCGGTCACCCTGCGGAGGATGGCGGCCGCCGACCTCGACACCGTGTCGGCCCTGTTCGAGATCCCCGAGCTGCACGAGGCGTGGCCCGGCGTCGACCGGTCGACCTTCGAGGACATGGTCGCGGGCGCCGACCCGGGCGTCGGATGGGTCGTCGAGCACGGCGGCGACGCCATCGGGTTCATCCAGTACTACGAGGACGGCGACCCCCACTACCGCTCGGCCAGCATCGACATCGCCCTCCACCCCGACCGCTGCGGCCGGGGCCTCGGCACCGATGCCGTCCGCACCCTGGCCCGCCACCTGTTCGACGACTGCGGGCACCACCGCATCACCATCGACCCGTGGGTCGGAAACGCCCGGGCCATCGCCTCCTACCGCAAGGTCGGCTTCCGCCACGTGGGCGTGATGCGCCGCTACGAGCTGGCCGACGACGGCACGTGGCGGGACGGCCTCCTCATGGACCTGCTGGCCGACGAGTTGCAGGACTGACCCTGCCCTTCCACGCACGACCGCGCCAGAATGCGACCGTGCCCCCGTTCGCACCGGTCGCCGTCCTGGTCGGCGCCGTGGTGGCCGTCGTGGCCTTCCTCGGGGGCACCGGCCTGCCCGCCGCCCTGCTGCTCGGGGCCATCGCCTGGGCCGGCGGGGCGGCCGTCGGCTTGCTGCGCCGGCCCCGGGCCGAGCGGATCGACCCCTTCACCGTGCAGGACCCGTGGCGGGCGATGGTGATGCGGGCCCAGTCCACCGGCCATCGCTTCTCCGCCGCCGTGCGCAAGACGCCGCCCGGACCGCTGCACGACCGCCTCGCCGAGGTCGGCGCGCGGGTCGAGACCGGCGTCCGCCAGGCGTGGGCCATCGCCAAGCGGGGCCACGCCCTCGACGACGCCGTGCAGGTGCTCGACCTTCCCCGCATACGCCGCGACCTGCAACGGGGCGGCGACGACCCGGTGGTCACTGCCCTGCGCAACCAGTTGGCCGCGGGCGAGCGGCTGGAGGCGGTCTCGGCCGACGCCCGCGCCCGCCTGGCCCGCCTCAACGCCGAGTTGGACGAGTCGGTGGCCCGGGCCGTGGAGCTGTCGGTGTCCTCCGGGGACGCCAGCCTGCTCCAGCCCCTCGGCACCGAGGTCGAGGCGGTGGTGCACGAGCTGGAGTCGCTGCGCCTCGCTCTCGACGAGGCCTCCTGACCGCATTCAGCGAGGGTTCATCGGGTGTCCCCGCAGCGGCAACCACGCGGAACGCCGCCGGCAACATGGCTCGCCCACACTGAAGGCATGCACGTCGCCACCGCCGTCGCCGCCCCACCGACCGACACCCTCGCCCTGTCCACCGCCCAGCTGGCGGCCGAGCACCGCCGCACCCTCGACACGCCCCGCCGCCGCTACGGCCTCGTCAGCCGCTTCCTGTTCACCACCATGGACCTCGT
>Ga0187892_10010382_pt1 | contig 11833 bp, 10 predicted proteins | sample MA1701073metaG_FD_139345 | JGI IMG/M metagenome (GOLD analysis project Ga0187892, IMG submission 139345) | Bio-ooze microbial communities from a basaltic lava cave in the Kipuka Kanohina Cave System on the Island of Hawaii, USA - MA170107-3 metaG ... | reverse complement strand
GTCCGCGCGGTCGATCCCCATCCCGAACGCGACCGTCGCGACGACGACGTCGACGTCGCCGGCGGAGAAGCGCTCCTGGGCGCGCGTTCGGTCGGCGTCGTCCATGCCGGCGTGGTAGGGCGCGGCGCGCACGCCTTCTCGCTTCAGGCGGCGCGACAGGTCGTCGACGTCCGCGCGGCGGATGCAGTAGACGATCCCCGCCTGGCCGGGGCGCGCCGCGATCTCGCGCATCGCGTCGGCAAACGGATCCAGGCGCTCGACGCAGCGGTAGTGCAGGTTCGGGCGGAAGAAGTCGCCGACGAGCACGGCGGGGTCGCTCAACGCGAGCTGCTCGACGATGTCGGCGCGCACGCGCGGCGTGGCGGTGGCGGTGAACGCGTGGACGGGCGTTCCGGGGAAGCGCTCCTTGAGCCGGCCGAGCTGGCGGTAGTCGGCGCGGAAGTCGTGGCCCCAGTGGCTGATGCAGTGGGCCTCGTCGATGGCGAAGGCGCTGACGCCGGCCTCCTCGAGGGCGCCGTAGAACGCGTCGCTCGTGAAGCGCTCGGGGGCGACGAAGAGGAGCGGGTAGGCGCCCATCGCGAGGCCGGTGCGCACGCGGCGGCGGTCCTCCACTTCGAGGCTGCTGTTGAGGAAGGCGGCCGGGATGCCGCGCGCGAGAAGGCTGTCGACCTGGTCCTTCATGAGGGAGATGAGCGGCGAGACGACCACCGTGACGCCGTCGGCCAGGAGCGCGGGGGCCTGGTAGCAGAGCGACTTGCCGCCGCCGGTCGGGAGCACGACGAGGGAATCGCGCCGGGCGCGCGCGGCCTCCATCGCCTCGCGCTGCAGGGGCCGCAGGGAGGTGTAGCCCCAGCGCTTTGCGACAACCTCGAGCAGGGCGTCCGTCACGCGCGCATGATACGGCGCGTCGTGCCATGGGGGGACACAGCGGGGAGGGCGGCGGGGATTGGAGCCGCCGCCCGCCCCGGGACCCGATCGAGGCGGCCGCGGCTGTCCTCGATCTGCGCCGGGCGACCCGCTCCACCCCGGCCTCGAGCCGCTGCTGCGTGAGCCGATGAAAGTCTGCGCGTCGCGCATCAAGCGGTAGACTGGCGGGATGAGGGGCCAGCGCGTCGGCCGCTACGAGCTCGCGCAGAAGATCGGCGCCGGCGGCATGGGCGAAGTCTGGAAGGCCTGGGACACCGATCTCGCGCGCTGGGTGGCGCTCAAGCTCCTGAAAGGGGTCGACCCGGACGAGGTCGCGCGCTTCAAGCGCGAGGCGCAGACTGCCGCGCGGCTCAGCCATCCGAACATCGCCGCCGTGTACGAGGTCGGCGAGTGGGACGGGCGCCCCTTCATCGCGATGCAGTACATCGCCGGGTCGACGCTCCCGTCGGGCGGCGATCCGCGGGCGCTCGCGGCGCTCGTCCGCGACGCGGCGCGGGCGGTGCACCACGCGCACGAACTCCGCATCGTGCACCGCGACCTCAAGCCGGCGAACATCATGGTGGAGGGGACGCGTGCGTTCGTGATGGACTTCGGGCTGGCGCGGCGGATCGACGCCCGCTCGTCGATCTCGGCCAGCGGCGTGATCCTCGGGACGCCGGCGTACATGTCGCCGGAGCAGTCGCGCGGCGAGGCGGTCGACGCGCGCACGGACGTGTACGGGCTGGGAGCGGCGCTCTACGAGGCGCTCGCGGGGCGGCCGCCGTTCGCGGGCGCGAACGTGGTTGAGGTATTGAGGAAGGTGCAGGAGGAGGAGCCGGCGCCGCTGGCGGGCGTCGATCCGGACCTCGCGACGATCGCCGCGAAATGCCTCGAGAAGGACCGCGAGCGGCGGTACGCCTCGGCGAGCGAGCTGGCGGACGATCTCGACCGATGGCTCGCGGGGGAGCCGGTGGCGGCGCACCCCCCCTCGCTGGCCTACCGCCTGCGCAAGCGTGTGGGACGGCACCGCGCCGTGGCGGCGGCGGTGGCGGCGGGCGTGGCGGCGGTGGCCCTGACCGCCGCGCTGGTGGTGCCGGCGTGGAGGGCGTCGAGGGCGCGGGCCGACGAGGAGAGGCGTGCGAGGGAGGACGCGGAGCGGCGGCAGGCGGCGATGCAGGAGCTGGGGCGGCTCTGGACGGAGGCGGTCACGATGCGGGAGTGGGTGCGCCAGGACTTCCGCCGGCCGGAGGAGATCCGCGCGGGGCTCGACGCCGTAATCGCGGGGCTCACGCGATACATGGAGAGCCACCCGAAGGAACCGCAGGGGTGGTACGCGCGGGCGCGCGCGCGGATCTGGCGCGGGGACGAGGCGGGCGCGCGGAAGGACATCGAGCGGGCGATCGAGATCGCCCCCGAGTTCGGCCCGGCCTGGGCGGTCCGGGCACAGCTCCTGGTCGCCGCGTGGGTGGACGACTTCCTGGGGGGCCAGGGCGACCCGGAACAGCGGAGCGAGCAGGCGGCCCCGCAGCTTGAGCGCGCCCGCGAGGCGCTCTCGAAGCTGCGCGGCGGCGCGGGCGCGCAGCGATGGGGCCTCGCGCGCACGGCCGAGGACGACGTCATCGAGACGGTCACGGCCGCGCTCGTCGACTACTTCATCGACAAGCGGCCCGAGTCCGCGGTGCGGCGGCTGGCCGAGGCCAGCGTCAAGGCGCCGTCCGAGGAGTACTGCCGGTGGCTGGCGGTCCTGGAGCAGCGCCCCAGGCAGAAGCGGCAGTTCCTCGACGACGGCCTGTCGATCGCGCCGCACTACGCGACGCTTCACCTCGAGCGCGGGATGATGCGCCAGGGCGGAGGCGACCTTGCCGGGGCGATCCAGGACTACACGGGCGCCATCGCGTTACAGGAGTCTGCGAGGGCCTATCTCTGGCGCGGCCGCGCGCGTCGAAAGACGAAGGAGAGCGCCGAGGCGGTTCGCGACCTCACGCGGGCGATCGAACTGGCGCCGGAGGAGGCGACCGCGTACGGAAGTCGGGGGCTGGCGCGGATGGACGCGCGCGACTGGGACGGCGCCATCGACGACTTCACGCGGGCGATCTCGATCGAACCGCGGCCCCAGGACTACGTCAACCGGGGAAGCGCGCGGCGCGCGAAGAGGGACCTTGCCGGCTGCGTCGAGGACTGCACGAGGGCGCTGGAGCTCGCGAGCGGAGGCGCGGCCGCCCTGAGGTGCCGCGGCCTGGCCCGGCACGCGCTGGGCGACGGAGCGCGGGCGCTCGCCGATCTCGACGCGGCGGTGCAGGCGGATCCGCGCGGGGCGGAGACGCTGCACGCGCGGGCCTGCGTGCGCCGCGAGACGGGGGACCGGGCGGGCGCGGCGGAGGACTACGGGCGGATGATCGCGCTGAACGACGGCGACTCCCGCGCGTGGATCGAGCGCGGACTCGTGCTGGGGGAGCTGGGCGACTGGCGGGGCGCGGAGCGGGACTTCACGCGGGCCCTCGATTTCGAGGACACGCGCGTCGACGCGCTCACGAACCGCGGCCTTGTGCGAACGAGGCTCGGCGACTCCGACGGCGCCGTGGAGGACTGGACGCGCGCGCTGGAGCTGAACCCGCGGCTGGCGCAGACGTGGGCGAACCGTGCGGCGATACACCTGTCGCGCGGGGACCGGAAGGCGGCGCGGGCGGACTACCGCAAGGCGCTCGAAGCGGCCCCGGCCGACTGGCCGAACCGCGCGAAGGTGGAGGAGCGGATCCGACAGCTCGAGGACTAGGAGCGCGCTAGGACGGCTTGTACAGCTCCACCTTGAGCCGGGCTTCGACGCGCTTCTGCCGCAGCCAGGTGACGAGCGTCCCGACGCCGGAGGCGGCGCCTCCGGCCGCGGCCGCGATGCCGACCGCGTCGAACTTCCGGGAGAGCCCCCAGAGAATGCCCGCGATCGTCAGGACGAGGAGCGCCGTCATGAGCAGCTCGTGCTGGCTGGCGGATTTCTTCAGTTTGTCCGCGAGCGCCGCCATGCACTTCGAGCAGAGGAGCGCCTTCTCCGGCCCGTGCACGACGAGGCAGGCGACGCAGCACGCCTTCGCGCACGCCGGGCACGGCCGGTGCGCCTCGACCGTCGGGTGCGCCGCGCACGGGTTCGCGGGCGGCTCGGGTTCGTCCTTCTTCGGGCTCACGCGTTCATGCTACACTCCGGCTTCCGTGAAGGTCAAAGTGAGGTTGTTCGGGTTCGTCGCGGAGCGCGCGGGGAGGCGCGAGATGACGGTCGAGGTGGACGGGCCGTCGACGGTCGCGGGCGTGCTCGCGGCGGCCGGGCTCTCGCTTCCGAAGTCGGTGCGCGCCGCGGTGAACGCCGAGTACGCCGACGCGGGGACGCCGGTGCGCGCGGGGGACGTCGTGAGCGTCATCCCTCCGGTCGGGGGCGGGTAATGAAGGACGTCTTCCGGGTGACGGGGCGGCCGCTTTCGGTCGACGCGGCCTATCGAGCCGTGCGGCGGCACGACTGCGGCGCGGTCGACGTTTTCGTCGGCACCGTGCGGAACGTGAACGACGGCCGGACGGTACGGCGGATGCGGTACAGCGCGTTCGCGGAGATGACGCTGCGGGAATTCGCGGCGATCGCGTCGGCGGCCCGGCGGCGCTGGAGGATCGGGACGGTCTACATCGCCCACCGCACGGGAACCTTGCAACTCGGCGAGGCGAGTGTCGTAATTGCCCTATCCGCCCCGCACCGCGCGGAGGCGTTCGCGGCGTGCCGCTTCGCCATCGAGCGGCTGAAGAAGATGGCGCCGATCTGGAAGGAGGAGTTTTATGCTCGCGGCAAAGCTTGGATTGCTTCTTAGCCTCGCGGCCGCCGACGAGGTCGAGCTGAAGGCCGACGACGGCGTCAAGATCGCCGCGAGCTGGACGAAGCCGGGCGAGGCGGGGAAGCGGCCGGCGCTCCTCCTCGTCCACATGCTCGGCGGCAAGAAGGAGGACTGGGACGGCTTCGCTGCGGCCGCCGCGAAGGCGGGGTGCGGCGTGCTGGCGATCGACATGCGCGGGCACGGCAAGAGCGAGAACCCGTTCGCCAAGGACCGCGAGAAGAAGAACGTCGAGAAGTGGACGAAGGACGAGTGGGTGAACGTCCTCAAGGACATCAGGGCGGCGAAAGACCACCTGGCGGGCCGTGCGGATGTCGACGCCAAGAAGATCGTGCTCGTCGGCGCCTCGATCGGCGCGAACCTGTCGCTGCACTACGCGGCGGCGGACAAGGACGTGCGCGCGGTGGCGGTGCTGTCGCCCGGCGAGAACTACAAGGGCGTGAGCGCGGTCGAGGCGATGAACGAGTACGGCGCGCGGCCGTTCTTCGGCGCGGCGAGCAAGGACGACCCGTACCCGGCGACCTCCATGGAGCGGCTCGTGAAGATGGCCAAGCACCTCATGAAGAACTCGCGCATGTACGCCAGCGCCGGCCACGGCACGAAGATGTTCGGCAACGAGGACGAGCCGGGCGACCTGACGAGGGAGCTGCTGGAGTGGGTGAAGGCGGCGACCCGGTAGGAGGCGAATCACGAATCTGGAATCTCGAATCTCGGCTGATCCGCCGTCGACGGGACGCCCCCGAGATTCGTGATTCCAGATTCGAGATTCGGCCTAGAACGAGAGGTCCAGCCGGTCCTCCTTCAGCAGCTTGAAGCTGAACGGGCGCTCGATCTCCTTCACCGCGGCGCCCGCCTCCTCGGCCGCCTTCCCGAAGGCGTCGCGCACCTCGCGGTCGGTCAACGCGGCGCTCAGGATCTCATACTCGCCGCTGAACCAGCTGAACTCGTCGTCGAAGAGGCGCCTCACGTAGACGCGCGCCCCGATCGCGCGGTCGTGCACGTTGAACTTGATCGCCCCGGCGAAGTCCCCGTCCGTCACGGCGCCGAGGAAGAACTCGCCGTCGGTCCACTGGTCCGCCGCGACCGCCATCTCCGGCGTGAGCTCGACGAGATTGCCGCTCACCGGCACGGGGCGGCCGAACGCGCGTTCGAGGAACCAGAGGTCCGACAGGGTGACGACGCGCAGCCCGGCCAGCGACCAGAGGAACTTCGCGAGCGGCAGGTTGAGGTACGCGTTGTCGTACCAGGCGGACACGCACCAGCGGCGGACGCCCTCCGGGAGGCGCGCGCGCTGGTCGGGGCGCCAGTGCCAGGCGGGCAGCTGCGGCTCCCACCCCTCGCGGATCGTCCACGTCCCCCCGGTCGGGCGGCGCGCCGCGGGGACGGCGGCGAGCGCGGCGAGCGCCGGAAGATCGAGCTCGACGCTCTCGTGCGTCGCGGCGTTCGCGGAGAGGACGACCTCGCAGTGGTACTTCGAGTACGCGCCCCAGCGCGACGGGAAGACCCTCGCGAGCGTTTCCTTCACCGCCAGCAGGTGCTCGACCGACTCCTCGGGCGCGAGCGTGTCGAGCACGAAACGCCGGTAGAACGGGTCGCCGGCGAGCTTCTGCGGCGTCTTCGTGGGGACGTTGCGCGCGGCGCGGATTTCGAACTCGAGCGTCGTGTCGGCGAACGTCGAGAGCCGCAGCCCGAAGTCGCGCGAGAAGAGCGGGTTGAGGTCGACCTGGAGGCGGAAGACGCGGCCGAGGGCGCGGAAGCAGTCGTGCGGAAGCCGTTCATGACCGGCGGTGAGGAGGGCCGCGAGCCCCTCCGCGCGCACGCGCTTCATGCGGATGCGCAGGATGATCGCCCCGATCGCGATCGCGGGCAGGCCGACGAGGAAGAGGAGGACGAGGAGCTTCGTCATGCGGGCGGGCAGCCGCACGGGATCGCGCGACAGCGGGGGCAGCCCTGTCCGTACTTGGCGAGGGCGGCGCGCTCGAGGTCGACGCCCGAGAGGCTGGCGACGGTCGAGAGCCACGCCAGCACGTCGGCCATCTCCTCCTCGAGGCCGGCACGGTCCCCCTTGCGGACGCCCTCGGCGAGCTCGCCGACCTCCTCGACGAGCCAGAGCATGTTCTTGTCGAGGCCGCGGTCGCGGTCGCGCTCGTGATAGGTGCGGCGGATGAGGTCCTGGAATTCGGAGATGCGCATCGCGCCATTCTAGCGGCGAAGGGCCTGCTTCGTCTCGTTCATGCCGATGGCGCGCGTGAGGCCGAAGTAGACGGCGAGCGCGACGGCGATCGGGACGCCGATGCGGATCGCATGGTGGAAGTGCTGCGGCAGCGCGTGGCGCACCCCCCACGCGGCGGCGCCCATCACGGCGGAGCAGACGAGCGAGAGCGCGAGCGTCCGCGCGACCGGTCCGTAGGAGACGGCGAGGCGGCGGCGGAGGAGCGCCTGCAGGAAGACGAAGCTCAGGAAGCCGCTGATCGAGGTCGAGAGCGCGATGCCCGCGGCGCCCATCGGCCAGACGAGCGTCAGGTTGAGCGCGAGGTTGAGCGCGACCATCGACGCGCTGACGCGGACCGGCGTCTTCGTGTCGCCGCGCGCGTAGAAGGCGCGGACCTGCACCTGGTTGGCGCAGTAGCACCAGAGCCCGAGCGCGTAAAAGGCGAGGACGGACGCGGAGTGGGACGTGTGCGCGGCGGTGAACGCGCCGTGCTGGTAGATGAGCTCGATGATCGGGTGGGCGAAGAGGACGAGCCCGACGGTGGCCGGCACGGAGAGAAAGACGGTGCCGCGCAGCCCCTTCTGCACGAGCCCGGCCAGCTCCTCCGGCTTCGCGGTCGCCGCGGCCGCGGCCATCGCGGGGAAGAGGGCGGTCGCCACCGACGTGCCGATGAGCGAGAGCGGCAGCTGCGTGAGCTGGTTGCCGTAGTAGAGGTACGAGACCGCGCCGTCGCCGGGGACGCAGAGCTCGGCGATGACGCTGTCGACGAGCTCGTTGACCTGCACGAGCGCGAGGCCGAGGACGATGGGGGCGAACCTGGCGCCGACCTCGCGCAGGCCGGGGTCGGAGAACGTCGCGTCGGGGGCGAGCGGAACGCCGCGCGCCTTGAGCGCGACGACCATCGTGAGGAGCTGCAGGAGGCCGCCGGCGATGATCGCCCAGGCGACCCAGCGCGCGTCGCGGAAGACGACGATCGCGGCGATCCAGACGATGTTGAGGAGCACGGGGGCGAACGCCGGGGCGAAAAAGTGGCGCAGGCCGTTGAGGGCGCCGCCGAGGACGGCCGCGAGGCAGATGAGGAGCAGATACGGCAGCATGATGCGGAGGAATTCCGCCACCATCTGCGCCTTGGGGTCGCGCGGGAGGAGCCAGGTCGCGCCGATGCCGACGGCGACGACGGCGGCGAGGAAAAGGCCGACCGCCGTGGCGACGCGGCGCAGGAGGAGGAAGGCTTCGTCGCGCCGCCCGGTTTCCAGGCGCGAGACAAACGCGGGGACGAGGGCGGCGGTGAGCGCCCCCTCGCCGAACAGGCGGCGGAAGAGGTTCGGGACGCGGTACGCGATGACGAACGCGTCCCAGACGGCGGCCGCGCCGAAGAAGTGGCTCGAGAGCACGTCGCGCGCCATGCCGAGGAGGCGCGAGAGGAGCGTGAGCGCTCCGATGAGACGGGCAGACCCGACGAAGGACGGCATTCCCCCTCCGCCTTATTATCGGCAGGGAGGCGCTGGCCCGTCTACTTGTGGCGAGCGAGGCCGGAGGCCGAGTCGAACTACTTGTCCTGCGTGGAGCAGCGCTCGATCGCGCGGCGCAGGAAGTAGACGGTCTCGAGGCGCGCGCGGTCCTCGTCCTTCAGGGTCTTCACCTTGAAGCTGCCCGTGACGAACCCTTCGCGCGTCTGCAACGCGATGCTGCTGGCGCGGGCGGCCGTCGTCGCGGTGTGCTGCTCGGGTGCGATGAACGTGACCGTGTCGGGCTTGTGAAGCAGCGTGAGGATGACGTCGCTCGCGGCGATGCTCTCGACGGTGGCGCAAGCGACCGCCTCGCCGTTGACCTCCAGGTCGACCGTGCGGCCGGCGTCCTTCACCGCGAGGGCCAGGTACGCGCGGGCGGACGGTTCGCTCGACGCGCGCAGGGCGGTCGTGTAGTCGGCGATGGCATCGGCGTAGTGCCCGCGGCTGCGGTTGGCCTGGGCCCGGAAGTAGAGGGCGTGCGACGCGTGCGGATCGAGCGCGATCGCCTGGTCGTAGTCGCGGAGGGCGCCCTCGGCGTCGCCGTTCATGGCGCGGGCGCGGCCGCGCACGAGGTAGGTGGCCGGCGTGTGGGGCGCGGCTTCGACCTGCACGAGCTTCTGGAGCGCGGCGGTCAGGCTCTTCTGGCGCGCCTGGGCCTGCGTGAGCTGCAGGTTCTTCTCCTCGATGCACTTGAGGAGCAGCTGGATCTCGACGACGTACTTCGCCAGCTCGGGGGACTTCGCCGCGTGGCGCTGCAGCTCCTCCGTGCGGCCCTCGAGCTCGAGGAACTTCACCTCGGTGGCGATCTGCTCCATGGTGGCGCCGGAAATGATCGAGTCGACGAGCTGGCCCGCGCCGGGGACCTGCTCGGCGACCGCCGGCCTGGCGGACTCGGGGATGCCGCGCGGCGGCATCACGAGGATGACGGCGAGGATGCCCAGGAGGACGGCGGCGGCGGCGCCGGAGGCGAGTGCGCCCGTCCAGCCGAAGCGCCGAGCGGGAAGCGGAGCGGCGGTCGAGGCATGCGCCAGGACGCGCTCTTCGAAGCCCGCGGGGAGCGGGACCGGGACGATGCGGCGCAGGAGCGCGTCGCCCGCGTCCATCTCCTCGTGCGCGCGGCGGCAGTCGGGGCAGCCCGCAAGGTGCGCGGCGAGCCGCTCCATCTCGGGCGCCGCGAGGCGGCGGTCGAGGGATTCCGAGATCCACTCCCGGCAGCGTTCGCAGTCGCTCATCGGGCCTCCAGTCGCAGGGCGGCGCCGGACGACAGGTACGGCGCCATGAGGTCGCGGAAGCGCTCGCGGCCGCGCGCGAGGCGCGAGGAGAGCGTCTTGACCGAGCAGCCGCAGGCCTCGGCCGCCTCCTCGTACGACAGGCCGTGCAGGACGCACATCACGAGCGCGCTCCGGAAGGGCTCCGAGACGGCGTCGATCGCCTTCTCGATCGAGCGCTGGAGTTCGCTGCGCTCGCCCCCGTCCGGCGGGGCCGCGGCCCAGTTGATCGGCTCGGGGCGGCGGTCGCGTTCGACGGCGCGGTCGCGCGAGTGGTTGAGCGCGAGGTGGCGCGCGATGGTGTAGAGCCAGGCACGGAATCCGCCTCCGGGAACGTATCGGGCCGCGTGGCGGTAGACGCGCAGGAACGCCTCCTGCGAAAGGTCCTCCGCCGTGGCGCGGTCGCCGGTGAGCTGATACAGGAAGTTCAGCAGCGCCGGTCCGTGCCGGTGGATGATCTCCCGCAGGGCGTCCGAGCGGCCCGCCGCCAGGCTCTGCATGAGCCCGTCGTCGAGCCCGTCATCCGCCATGCCCGTGTCCTCCGTGATTCAGTACACCTTATACGCACCAGGACTCCCGGATTTCGGCCACCAGCCATAAAGCCATAAGCCGTTAGCATTAGCCGTAAGCCCGAGGGCTTTCGCGCAGCGGAAAGCGCATCTGGCTAACGGCTGAAGGCTAATGGCTAATGGCTGTCTTACCCAGCTCCGCGAGCCGCGCCTTCACCCCCTCCGGGCGCAGCCAGCCGAAGCCCGCCCCCTCCAGCCGGCGGAGGAACGACTGGAACTGCTCCTCCGTCCACGCGGGCGCGCCCCGGCGCGACAGCCCGTCGGGGCCGATCGGCACCCGTTCACGCAGAAAGGCGTCCGCCCACGGCAGCGCCGCCTCGTCCCACATGAGCGGATCGCGCGCGACGACCTGCCAGTCGAAGTGCCAGACGCGGACGGTCCGGTCGCGCGATGCCGAGACCGCCGTGCGCAGGTCGGCCGCCAGAGCGACGCCCGTCAGGTCGCTCCCGTGCCCCTCCATCGTGCGCACGCACTCGCCGGTCGACGCGTTCCAGAGCCGCAGCGTCGCGTCGCGGGAGGCGGAAAGCACGAAGCGGCCGTCGCCGCTGACGTGCACTCCGGTGACCGCGCCCTTGTGGCCGGCGAGGATGCGCGCGCACCCGCCCGTCGCGAGGTTCCAGAGGCGGATGTCGCCGTCCTCGCCGCCCGTGGCGCCGGTGCGGCTGTCGGAGCTGACGGCGGCGCAGAGGACCGCGTCTCGGTGCGCGCCGAGCGTTGCGCCCGCGGCGCCGGCGGCGAGGTCGATCACGCGCGGCGGCGCGCCGGCCAGCGCGACGCGTCCGTCCGGGCTGACCGCGAGCACGGGCCCGGGCACGGCGACGTCCTTGAGCAGCTTGCCCGACGCGGCGTCCCATACGCGCACGAGCTGTTCGGCGGACAGGGCGATGCGCCCGTCCGGCGTGATGCACACGCCCTCGCCGGAACGCGTCCAGAGCGGGCGCCCCGTCGCGACCTCCCACGCGCGCACCGTGCGGTCGGCGCCCGAGGTGACGGCGAAGCGGCCGTCGGCGGAAAGCGCGACCGCCTGGATCGGCCCCGCGTGCCCCTCGAGCGTGCGCGCGCAGCGGGCCGGCTCGAGCTCCCAGACGCGCGCGCCGCCGTCGAGCCCGCCGGAAACGGCGAGGGCTCCGTCCTCCGAGAGCGCGACCGCATGCGCGTTCGCTTCGAGCGCGGCGCCGGCCCACGCATCGCGCAGCCCCGAGCGGCCCGTGCGCAGCGCCACCTCGCGCCAGACGGCGAGCGCCTGGGGCGAGCGCTCGTAGCCCGGCATCGCGCGCGCGCTGCAGACGAGCGTGACCGCCTGGCGCCAGTTCTTGCGCGCCATCGCCGAGCGCGTGCGGTCGAGCAGCTCCGTGAGCTTGTCGCCGCCGGCGGCCACTTCCTCGGTCCGGCGCGGGCGCACCACGAGCATCGGCGCCGCGGGCGCGTCGTCCGGGATCTCCCAGAGGCGCACGTCGGCCCCGCCCGTGGCGGCGGTGCGTCCGTCGGGCGAGATCGCGACCGC
>Ga0187892_10010381_pt1 | contig 11833 bp, 13 predicted proteins | sample MA1701073metaG_FD_139345 | JGI IMG/M metagenome (GOLD analysis project Ga0187892, IMG submission 139345) | Bio-ooze microbial communities from a basaltic lava cave in the Kipuka Kanohina Cave System on the Island of Hawaii, USA - MA170107-3 metaG ... | reverse complement strand
GCCGACGGTGCGCAGCGGTTGCGCCGCATGGGCATCGGCGCCGACCCGGCGGTCGGGATCGCCACCGCGACGCTGCCGGCGTCGGACGTCGAGGCCCTCTCCGAACAGCCGTGGGTGCGCCGGATCCGGCTGTCGTCACCGCTGAGGCTGCTCGACGACCAGTAGGTTCTGACGCGCCATGGAGTTCGTGCTCATCGTCGTCGCGATCTTTGTCGTCACCGGACTGCTCGCCGCCCTCATCGCCTCCCGCGCCCCCCGCAAGCGGCGGAGGGACGCCGAACTCGACTTGCCCCCCGCTCCGCCCAAGCGGCCGCCGGCGCCTCCGAAGCGCGAGAAGCGCACGATCCCCTCGGCCGAGGAGCTGGACCGCCAAGGCAAGGAGGTGGTGGCCGAGGCCGAGGCGCTGCTCGCCGCCGAGCGGGCCAAGCGGCCGCCCGACGCCGAGCCGACGCCGGAGGAGAAGGCGGCGGAGGAGGCGCTGGAGCGCGCCCTTGAGGCTGTGCCCGCCGCCGAGCCCGCCGCCGAGCCCGCCGCCGAGGCGGCCGAGGAGGCCGCGGCCAGGGCGGCCGCCGAGGCGGCCGAGGAGGCCGCGGCCAGGGCGGCCGCCGAGGGGGTCGAGGAGATCGGGGAGCCCTCAGCCCGGCCCCGCTTCCGGGACCGGCTGGGCAAGGCCCGCACCGCGCTGTCGGGCTACTGGGGCTCGATCCGGGCGCGCGACAAGATCGTCGACGAGACGTGGGACGACCTCGAGGAGGCTCTGTACTCGGCCGATGTCGGCCCCAAGACGACCCAGGCCATGCTGGAGGATCTGCGGCGACGGGTGAAGCAGGAGGGGATTTCCTCGCCCGACGAGCTGCTGAACGCTCTCAAGGAGGATCTCAAGAAGTCGCTGGCGGCAGGCGACCGGGGGCTGCGGTTCGAGCCCGGCCAGCCCAACGTATGGCTCTTCGTGGGCGTGAACGGGGTGGGGAAGACCACCACCGTCGGCAAGGTGGGGACCCGCCTGGCCGGGGAGGGGCGCACCGTCATCATGGCCGCGGGGGACACGTTCCGCGCCGCCGCGGCCGAGCAGTTGGAGCTGTGGTCCAAGCGGGCGGGGGCCCAGTTGGTGCGCGGCGCCGAGGGCGGCGACCCCGGTGCGGTGCTGTTCGACGCCTGCGAGCGGGCCGCGGCCCGCAACGTCGACATGGTGCTGGCCGACACCGCCGGGCGGCTGCACACCAAGGTCAACCTCATGGAGGAGCTGCGCAAGGTGCGCCGGGTCGCCGACAAGGCGCCGGGCCAGGTGACGGAGGTGCTGCTCGTCATCGACGCCACCACCGGCCAGAACGGTCTGGTGCAGGCCCGCCAGTTCACCGAGGCGGTCGAGGTGACCGGCGTGGTCCTGACCAAGCTGGACGGCACCGCCAAGGGGGGCATCGCCGTCGCCATCCAGACCGACCTGGGCATTCCCATCAAGCTGGTCGGCCTGGGCGAGACCGCCACCGACCTGGTCGACTTCGACCCCGACGAGTTCGTCGAGGCCCTGTTCAACTAGCCCGGTGTTCCGGGCTGGCCATGGCCCGGGCGAGGCGCCGTTCCTCGTGGGGAAGGCGGGCGAGCGGCTCCTCGTCGCCGTCGAGCAGCGCCACGGCCGCGGCGAGCAACCGCGTGGCCAGCTCGAGCGACGGCTCGGCGCGCCCGGCCAGCGCGGCCAGCACGCGGGACAGCGTGCCGGGCCCGACGCACCCCGAAGCCAACGCGGGCACGAGCCGGTCCGTCGCGCCCGCCCGCACGAGGGCGTCCACGACCGCATGCTCGGCGCCGGTCAGGTTCTCGACTCCGGCGATCGCGGCCATGCCGAGGACGAGCCCGATTCCCGGGCCCCGGTCGAAGCGCCCCAGCAAGTCGGCCACCTGCGCCCTGCCCGCGCTCGGCTCGTCGAGCAGGAGCCGCACCGCCGATCGGGCGAGCGGAAAGAAGACCGAGCCGACCAGCTCCTCGACAACCCGGCGCGGCAAGCGCGACAAGTCGCCGATTACGAGCTGGTTGACGACCTCGGGCGCATCGGAGCGTTCGGCCAGGAGCGCGCCGAACTCGCGGGCGTAGCCGACGGTGATGGGATGCTCGGCGCCGAGCTGGCGGGCGTACGCCGCCAGGGCGTCGTAGGTGGCGCCGAGGGCGGTGTCGCCGCTCGCTGAGGGGGCCGCCCAGCGAGCCAGTACGGCGCCGCACGCCAACGTGAGGGGGTGATCGGGCCCGAGCGACCCCCGGCACTCGTCGTGGAGGGCGCGCGCTGCTTCGCAGGCGGCCACGGCGTCGCCGGCCCGGCCGGTCCAGTAGGCCGCGCCCAAGCGGACGGCCAAGGTGTCCACGTGGGGAGACCCGAGCGCCTCGGTGGCCTCGGGCACGAGGGCGGCGTAGAGGACTCGTGCCTCGCCGGGCTCGCCCGCCATGCCGGTCCAGTGAGCCAGGTTGGCGCGGGCTACGAGCGTGTCCCGGTGACGGGGGCCCAGCCCGATGGCGCCGTCCTCGACCACGCGCCGCAGGAGGGCGGCGGCGCCCTGGGCATCGCCGGCGCGCCCCGTCCACCGGGCCAGCTCCGAGCGGGCCACGAGCGTGGCCGGGTGCGTGGGCCCCAGGACCCGGCGCCTGTCCTCGGCGAGGGCGGCGCACTGGTCGCGGGCGGACGCAGCGTCGCCCGCCTCGCCGGTCCATCGGGCCAGCGCCGTTCTCAATGCCAGGGTTTGGCGATGATCCGGCCCGAGCGTTCGCGCCGTGCGCTGGACGATGTCGGAGAGCTCATCCCGCGCCGCCTGCGGACTGCCCACGTCGCCGCTCTCGCCGGCCAGGGTCGGCCGGCGATAGGCGGGCTCGGCCAGCCACCCGGCCAGTTGCGCCCGGGTGGTGAGGGTGTCCGGGTCGTCCTCACCCAGAACGCGCACGCGCTCGTCGAGCACGGCGCGCGCGGCGGCGACGCCCTCGTCGCGCCGGCCGGCGTCGACGAGGGCGAAGGCGCGCTCGTCACGGACGGCCAGGGCGAGGCGGCGATCATCGAGATCCTCGGCGTCGGCCGCCAGCGCCTCGAGCGCCGGCAGCGCCGCGGCGCCGCCGGCGTTGGCCCGCGCCCAGCCACAGGCGAGGAGGCGGAGAGCCACGGCCTCGCCCCGCGGCAGGAGCGACGAACGGGCCTGTTCCGCCGCGGCGTCGAGGCGGGCGAGGATTCCTTCGGCCACCTCGCCGGCGGGGCGGTCTCGCCCGGTGCGTGCGGGCGGGCGGTCCAGGGCGGCGTCCACCACGGCGTCCACGACGGGGAAGCCGGCCAGCCGCACGGCCGCCGGCGCCGCGCCGGCGCGGGCCCGGGCGGCGGCGCGCGCCGCGTCCACGCCGTCCCACTCGGCGAGCACGGCCGCCTCCGCGACGGTCGCGGCGAGCCACGAGCGCACCCCCGCTTCGCCGTCGCCGCTGCCGCTGCCGTCGTTCCGCCACCGCCGGGCTTCCCCCAGCAGGTCGGCGGGCCACCCCGACGAGTACAGGGCGTCGCTGCCGGGCGGCGCCGTCCCGGCATCGAGCGCGGCGAGGAGGTAGCGCTCGCGCTGCGTCGCGGGCGGCGCGTCGACGAGCGCAACCCGGAGCGCGGCCGCCTCGTGCCAGTCGCGCAAGGCGCTCACGATCACCGAGAGCGGCCCGCCGCCGGTCTGCTTCAGTTCGAGGCAGTGGGGCAACAGCGGCTCGACGACCTCGTAGTAGGTCGTCCGCTGATCGGCGCCGGGCACCTTGCGGGACCGGACGAAACGGTCCCGTTCCAGCTCGCCCGGCTGCTTGGAGGCCGCCTGGTTGGTCATGTCGGCCGCCGACGCCAGGTCGGTCACCGTGCGCGCCCCTCCGGGACGGAACGGTCCGCCCCCCGCACCCACGCCGCAGAGGTGGTCCAGCAGCTTCGCTTTCGCGGGCGAGAGTTCGTCGAGGCGGGCCTTGTAGTAGGGGTTGAGCTGGTCGAGCAACTTGACGAAGAGCGGCGCCAGTTCGTCGAGGAGGTCGACGGTCATGCAGCCGGCCAGAAGGTGCCACAACCTCGGAAGCCCGCCGGCGAGGTCGGCGACGGCCCGAAGGCGGCGAAGCCCCCGGTCGGTGGCGAGGAACCGGGCGAGCGCCGAGTCCCCGTTCAGCTCCGCCACCCGTACCAGAAGGTCGCGGCCCTGCTCGACGGTGAGCTCCCCCACGTTGACGACCCGGAAGGCGCCGTAGAAGGGCGCCTCGTGGTTCGACACGCCCCAGAACAGCGACGGTGTCGACGCCACCAGCACGGCCTGCCCGCGGTTCTGGAGGAAGGCCCGCAACCTTCGTTGGCCGGGGACCCCCATCACCTTCGAGAGGCGGTCGAAGTTCTCCACCATCCACACGAGGACACGGCCGTCGAGCCCGTCGACCAGGGCCTGCTCGAGCGCCAGATCAGCCGCGGCGTCGTTGCGCCCGGCGTGGGCGACGGCGCGCAGCCGATCCTCCTGGGCGTCCCGCGCCGGCGCGCCGTCCATCGGCAGGCGGCGCACCGTCGCCCGCACGAGGTCGCGGTACGAGGTGATCCGGTAGGCGTCCTCCGGGAGGCGCACCGGCGTGAGCCGGGCGGCGAGGCTCGGATCGGTCCGGATGTGGTGCTCGGCGACCTTGAGCAGGTGTGTCTTGCCCGAGCCGCGCGGCCCGACGACCAGAACGTTCGGCCGGGCCTGCGAGCCGGCGGCGGCCCGGAATGCGTCGTCCAGCACCCCCAACTCGTCGTCGCGGCCCACGGTGATCTGAGCCAGCACGTCGGCGGGCACGGCGTTCGGCGTGAACGCGGCGATGACGACCGTCACCTGGAACCGACCGCGCTCAGGGATGCTCCAAGAGGCGCGTGACCCGCCAGGCGTCGCGCAGGACGTCGGACGAGAACGAGACCGAGCCCGCGTCGATGTCGATGTCGTCGTCCCGGCGGAGACTCTGGACCAGGTTGAGCAGCCGGTCCCGATGGACGGCGCCGGTGGCGGCGACGCCCTCGTCGAGGCGGACGCGATCGAGGAGCCTGTCGAACCCCAGCGCCCCGGACGGCGCGGCGGCCAGGGCGTCGAGCACGGCCAGCGCGAGCACGCCGTCGGGCCCGGGCCCGTAGTCCCGCGCCACTTGCTTGGGGTGATAGTCCAGCTCCCAGGGGTCGCCGCCGGTGCGGGCGACGGCGGCCTCCCTCGTGCTCCAGACGGCGGCGGTGTCGACGGCGAGGCCGGCGCGGCGGCGGAGATCGAGGCCGTCGGCCAGCTTGTGGGCGTAGAAGGGGATGCCGTCGGTGGCCCGCGCCATGGCCGCCGCCACCGGATCGTCAGCATCGGTGTCGATCCCGATGCCGAGCAGCAGCCGGCGCGCCAGCACGATCGCGTCCGCCCGGGCGAGGGGGCGCACGGGAATGGCGTGCAGGTCGTTCAGGGCGGCAGCCACCTCGACCTCGTCGTGGCGGAGGTGGTGGAAACCGATCGACCGGCACAGACGAGCCGGACGTTGCGGTGCTCGTGGCGGAGGGCGCGCAGGGCCCGCAGCAGGTGCAGGGCTTCCGCGGGATCGTCGTCGGCGATGGTGCGGACCATGATCGGGAGCTCGTCGAGGACGAGGAGCAGGCGCTGGCCGCCGTCCGCGAGCACGCGGGCCACCCGCGCCAGGCGTTCGGCGGGCGACAGCTTCCGGGTGGAGGCCTTGGCGCCCCGGGCCTCGATCTCGAGACTGGTGGCGAGCAGCGCGTCGATGGCCCGCTCCGGGCCCGGCATCGCCTCCCGAAGGCGGGCGGCAAGGACGTGCATCAGCTCCTCGACGGTGCGGAGCTGCTCGACGCCTTCCCTCGTCGCCGGCCGGCCACGAGGAGCACGCTGGTGCGCCGCGCCAGGTGGCGCCGGATCTCCTCGAGCAGCTCGTGGCGGCCGACGACATCGCCCGGGTCCGGATCGCCGAAGTAGATCGGCAGCGGGCGGAGGGGCTCATCGGTCACCCGAAAAGGTTAACTCTTTCCTCGTACGACGAATATGACGTACGACGGTTTCAGGGGATTTTGTGCGCCGGGGTCGGAGGGGTCACACGGCGCGGGCCGGCCGCTACCCTGGACGGGCCATGTTCGACGCGCTGAGCGACCGTTTCGAGACCATCTTCAAGCGCCTGCGCGGGCGCGGCCGGCTGGGGGAGAAGGAGGTCGACGAGGTCCTGCGGGAGATCCGCGTCGCCCTGCTCGAGGCCGACGTCAACTTCAAGGTCGTGCGGGACACGGTGGCCCGCATCCGGGAGCAGTGCGTGGGCGTCGACCTCTCGGCCAGCCTCAGCCCGGCCCAGCAGGTCGTCAAGATCGTCAACCAGGAGCTGGTGAACATCCTGGGGGGTCAGACGCTGAAGGTGACGTTCGCGTCCAAGCCGCCGACGGTCGTCATGCTGGCCGGCCTCCAGGGATCAGGGAAGACGACCGCCGCGGCCAAGCTCGCCCGCTGGTTCAAGCAGTCCGGCCGCCAGCCCATGCTGGTCGGGGCCGACCTCCAGCGCCCGGCCGCGGTAGAGCAGCTGGGCGTGCTGGCCAAGCAGGTCGGGGTGCCGATGTACTCGGAGGCGACCGACCCGGTCGCGGTGGCCAGGACCGGCCTGGCCGAGGCCCAGCGGCGCGGCCGCGACGTCCTGATCGTCGACACCGCCGGCCGCCTCCACGTCGACGCCGAGCTGATGGACGAGGCCCGGGACATCTCCGAGGCGGTCCGGCCGCACTACACGTTCCTGGTGGTGGACGCCATGACCGGCCAGGACGCGGTGAACGTGGCGGAGTCGTTCCACTCGTCGCTGGCCATCGACGGGGTGATCATGACCAAGCTCGACGGCGACGCCCGCGGCGGCGCCGCGCTGTCGGTCAAGGAGGTCACCGGCAAGCCCATCGCCTTCGCCTCCAGCGGCGAGAAGCTGGCCGATTTCGAGGTCTTCCACCCCGACCGCATGGCCTCCCGGATCCTCGGGATGGGCGACATGCTCACGCTGATCGAGAAGGCGGAGCAGGCCTTCGAGCGGGAGCAGGCGGTCGAGGCGGCCGAGAAGCTCCAGACGGGCCGCTTCACCCTGGAGGACTTCCTCGAGCAGATGCAGCAGGTGAAGAAGATGGGGCCGTTGCAGAACCTGGTCGGGATGCTGCCCATGATCCCCAAGGAGCTGCGCAAGGCCGAGATCGACGACAAGGAGATCGGCCGGGTGGAGGCCATCATCCGCTCGATGACGCCGGCGGAGCGGCAGGACCCGTCGATCATGAACGGCGCCCGGCGCCTCCGGGTGGCCAACGGCAGCGGCACCACCACCAGCGAGGTCAACGCCTTGCTCAAGCAGTTCAAGGACATGCAGAAGCTGATGCGGCACGTCGCCAAGGGCGGGCGCAAGGGCATGCCGCCGCCCAACCTGGCCGGACTGTCGTAGCGGCTACGCTGGTGGGCGGCCGCCGCCGGGCCGGCGCCGGGCCCGCAGAGGGGGGCCCAAGGTGCGCACGGCCGGGCCGGCGTGATCACGAAAGAGGCTGACTCGACATGGCTGACTTGACATGGCAGTGAAGTTGCGCCTGATGCGCATGGGAAAGAAGAAGCAGCCGACCTACCGGCTGGTGGCCTCCGACGCCCGTTCGCCGCGCGACGGGCGGTTCATCGAGATCGTGGGCACCTACGACCCGCGGTCGGAGCCGTCGGTGGTGCGCATCGACAACGACAAGGCGGTCGGCTGGCTTCGCAACGGCGCCCAGCCCACCGACACCGCCCGCAAGCTGCTGGAGATCTCGGGCGCCTGGGCCCAGTTCAAGGGCGCAGGGACGTGAGTGACACGTCCTTGACCGACGACGCGGCGCGCCAGGACGAGGGCGGACCGGACCCGAACCGCATCGTCGGCGCGCTGCCCAAGGCGGTGCTGGAGTACCTGGCCCGGTCCATCGTGGACGACCCCGACGCGGTGATAGTCGAGGTGGAGGAGGGCCGGCGGGCGACGATCCTGCGCCTCCACGTGGCGCCTTCGGACATGGGCCGCATCATCGGCCGGCGCGGCCGGACGGCGCAGGCCATCCGCACCGTCGTGCGGGCCGCCGGGGCCAAGGAGGGCCTGGAGGTAACGGTCGATATTGTCGACTGAGCCTGAGCGTCCCCCGCTCCTGCTCGAAGTCGGCCGGATCGTCAAGCCCCACGGCATCCGGGGCGAGGTCGCCGTGTACCCGATCACCAACCGGCCCGAGGCGCGCTTCGCGCCCGGGTCGGTGCTGCTCTCGGACCAGGGCCCGATGGAGGTGGTCGCGGGGCGGCCGCACCAGGCGGCGTGGCTCGTCTCCTTCACCGGGGTGCCCGACCGCAACGCCGCGGAGCGGTTGCGGGGGCGCGTGCTGCGGGCCGAGCCCATCGCCGAGGAGGACGACCCCGACGCCCTGTGGGTGCACGACCTGATTGGCGCCGAGGTGGTCGACGGCGGCGGCCGCTCGCACGGCCGGGTGGTGGCCGTCGAGGCCAACCCAGCGTCGGACCTGCTGGTGCTGGACGGCGAGCGCCTGGTGCCGCTCGTGTTCGTCGTCAGCCACGGGCCGGGTTTGGTGGTGATCGACCCGCCCCCCGGGCTGCTGGAGGACTAGCCGATGGAGATCCACGTCTTCACCGTCCTGCCCCAGATCCTCGAGGCGGCGCTCGGGGGCGGCCTTCTGGGCAAGGCGCGCCAGCGCGGCGTCGTCACCGTGGCCGTCCACGACCTGCGCCACCACACCACCGACCGCCACCGTTCGGTCGACGACACACCGTTCGGCGGCGGCGCCGGGATGGTGCTGGCGCCCGAGCCCATCTTCCGGGCGGTGGAGGCGGTGGCGCCGCCCCGGCCGCTGCTCCTGCTCGGTCCGGGCGGGCGCCGGTTCGACCAGACCGTGGCCCGCGAGCTGGCCGGGGCCGGCTCGTTCTCGCTCCTGTGCGGCCGGTACGAGGGTGTCGACCAGCGGGTGCGGGACCACCTGGTCGACGGCGAGCTGTCGATCGGCGACTACGTCCTCGCAGGCGGCGAGGCGGCCGCGTTCGTGGTGGTGGAGGCGGTGACGCGGCTCGTGCCCGGCGTGTTGGGCAACGAGGCGTCGGTGTCGGACGAGTCGTTCTCGGACGGGCTGCTCGAATACCCCCAGTACACCCGGCCCGCCGACTTCCGCGGCTGGGAGGTCCCCGCCATCCTCCGCTCGGGCGACCACGGCCGGGTGGCCCGCTGGCGGCGGGCCCAGGCGTTGGCGCGCACGCTGGTCGACCGTCCCGACCTGATCGCGGCGCGCGGCGGCATCACCGACGAAGAGCGCCGGCTGCTGGACGAGTTCGAAATCGCGCCCGAACTGGCCTATCCTGAAAAGTCCCCAGGGGAGTCCCCGCCGACCGCGCAGGAGCCTGCCGCGCCATGAACCCGACTGACCTCGTAGACCGCACCGCGCTGCGCGACGACCTGCCCGGCTTCGGGCCGGGCGACACCGTCAAGGTGCACGTCCGGGTCGTCGAAGGGAACCGGGAGCGCATCCAGGTGTTCCAGGGCGCCGTCATCCGCCGGCAGGGTTCGGGCGTCCGGGAGACGTTCACGGTGCGGAAGGTGAGCTTCGGCGTCGGCGTCGAGCGGACGTTCCCGGTGCACTCGCCGATCCTGGCCCGCATCGAGGTCGTCACCCACGGCGCCGTCCGCCGGGCCAAGCTCTACTACCTGCGGGACCGGGTGGGCCGGGCGGCGAAGATCAAGGAGAAGCGGGCAGCGCGCTGACCGAGCAAGCGGCGAAGCCACAGAAGAAGGGCTCGTTCCTCCGGGAACTGCTGATTCTCGTCGTGTCGGCGCTGATCATCGCCGTCGGGGTCAAGACGTTCGTGGCCCAGGCGTTCTACATCCCCTCGGGGTCGATGCTCCCGCAGTTGGAGGTCGGGGACCGCATCGTGGTGTCCAAGCTGTCCTACAAGCTGCACGAGCCGCGCCGTGGCGACGTGGTCGTGTTCGACTCGCCGACGCCCCGTCCCAAGGGCGACGGCGGCGGCGTGCAACGGCTCCTGCGGGGCCTGCTCCAGACGATCGGGCTCGCCGCCCCGTCCACCGAGGAGTTCGTCAAGCGGGTGATCGCCCTGCCGGGGGAGGTGGTGGAGGCCCGCGACGGCCACGTCTTCGTGAACGGCAAGCAGGTGGTCGAGCCCTACCTGCCGGCCGGCATGCAGACCGCGGACTTCACGCCGGTGACGGTGCCGCCCGGCCGCTTGTGGGTGATGGGCGACAACCGGTCCAACTCGTCGGACAGCCGGGCGTTCGGGCCGATCCGGGAGTCGTCGATCGTGGGCCGGGCGATCGTGCGGGTATGGCCCGTCCCCCACGCATCCTTCCTGTAACCGGGGGCCGTACAGTGGAGGGGATGAGCGAGCCGGATGCCCGATGAGCAGCGAGGATCTCGAACGCTACGAGACCGAGATGGAGCTCCAGCTGTACAAGGAGTACCGTGACGTCCTCCCGCTGTTCTCCTATGTGGTCGAGACCGAGCGGCGCTTCTACCTGGCGAACCACGTCGACATGCAGCTCAAGGACCAGGACGGCCGCAACCACCTGGAGCTGGAGCTGCGCGACGCATGGGTGTGGGACATCTACCGGCCCGGGCCGGCCCGGTTCGTGGCGTCGGTGCGGGTCGTGACGTTCAAGGACGTTAACGTCGAGGAGATCCGGGCGGCGGAATAGGGGGGAGCGTGACCCAGGCCCGCCGTGCGCTGGGGATGACGGGTGAGGACGCGGTCGCGGCGTGGTACGAGGCCAACGGCTACGTCGTCGTCGAGCGCAACTGGCGGCGGCGCGAGGGCGAACTCGACCTGATCGTCCGGAAGGGCCGGAACTACGTGTTCTGCGAGGTCAAGACCCGCTCGTCGGAGGCGTTCGGCGCCCCGGCGGAGGCGGTCGGGCGAGTCAAGCAGAACCGCATCCGCCACCTGGCCGCCCAGTGGCTGTCGGAGGCGACGGTGCGGGCGGTGGGGATCCGGTTCGACGTGGCGTCGGTGCTCGGCGGCGAGGTGGAGGTGCTCGAGGGCGCCTTCTAGTAGTTCTAAGGGCAGTGACCATTTTCCGACTCTGACATTGATTGTCACACCCTCTCGTTACTGTCGGCGCCGTGATCGCATCTGTGCCGTCCGCCACCCTGCTCGGCGTCGAAGGGCGCCCCGTGTCCGTCGAGGTCCACGTCGGGACCGGCCTCCCGTCGTTCAACGTGGTGGGGATGCCCGACGCCGCGGTGAAGGAGTCGCGCGACCGGGTGCGGGCGGCGCTGGCGTCCAGCGGCATCGCCTGGCCTATGCGCCGGGTGACGGTGAACCTGGCGCCGGGCGGGGTGCGCAAGGGCGGGCCGGGCCTCGACCTGCCCATCGCGGTGGCGCTGCTGGTGGCCGCGGGCGAGCTGGGCGCCGAGTGCGCCGGAGGTTCGGCGTTCCTGGGCGAGCTGGGGCTGGACGGGTCGGTGCGGCCGGTGACCGGGGTGGTGCCCATGGTGGCGGCGATGGACGCGCCGGCCGTGGTGGTGGCGGCGGCGAACGCGGCGGAGGCGGCGGTGGTGGGCCGCCACGAGGTGCGGGCGGTGTCGTCGCTCCAGGAACTGCTGGCGTGCCTCAGGGCCGAGCAGTCCTGGCGGGGGCCGGACGCGGCCGCGTGGGGCGGGGCCGGGCCGGCTGGTGGCGGGCCGGCTGGGGGCGCTGCCGGGCCGGGTGGTGGCGGCGGTCCGGGTGGCGGCGGCGGGCCGGCTGGGGGCGCGGCCGGGCCGGGTGGTGGCGGCAAGAGCGGGCCGGCAGGGGGCGAGAGCGGGCCGGCAGGGGGCGGCGGGTCG
>Ga0187892_10010379_pt1 | contig 11834 bp, 14 predicted proteins | sample MA1701073metaG_FD_139345 | JGI IMG/M metagenome (GOLD analysis project Ga0187892, IMG submission 139345) | Bio-ooze microbial communities from a basaltic lava cave in the Kipuka Kanohina Cave System on the Island of Hawaii, USA - MA170107-3 metaG ... | reverse complement strand
GTGAAAAGGAATTTCTGCGCATTCTCACGCAACGCGCCGGCAACCCGGTGCCCCGCAGCGAACTGGCCCAGCCTGGCTCGGAAGAAAGCGCCCGCAGCGTCGACGTGCAGATCAACCGGCTCCGCCAGAAGATCGAAGCCGATCCCTCAACACCGGTATTCCTGCGGACAGTGCGGGGTGCCGGCTATGTGCTGCATCCCGATTGAGGCAGGCCATGCACGATCCAAACAGCTATTATTTCCGCTTCAACCGGTTTCTCGAGCGCCACCTGCCGTCGGGCCTATACCAGCGCGCACTCATCATCCTGGTGGCGCCAATGGTGCTGTTGCAGTCGATCATGACCGGCATCATTCTTGACCGTCATTGGGACAATGTCACGAAAGTGCTGGCGCGCTCGCTTGCCCGCGAGATCGGTCTTGTCATCAATCTTTACGATACCTCCGACAAAAGCGATCAAGCGCTTGTCAGGATTGAGAAGCTTGCGAATGATCGCCTGAAACTTGGGCTCGATATCGTGCGGGGCGCGGAACTACCTGCACCGTTGCCAACGCCCTTGTTTTCACCCGTGGATACGAGGCTTACCCGATACCTCACCAATGATACGGGCCGTCCCTTCTGGATCGACAGTACCGGACTTGAAGGCTACGTCGATATCCGCGTCGAGGTGGAGAAGGGATTGATCTTTCGCATTCTCACCGACGAGAGCCGGGCCTATGCGGCCAACACCGACGTGTTGCTGTTCTGGATGATCCTCTCCTCGCTCGTGCTGCTCGCCATTGCCATCATGTTCCTGCGAAAGCAGATCAGCCCCATTCTGGATTTAGCCAAGGCAGCTCAGCGATTTGGCACCGGACGCGATATGGGTGATTTTCGCCCCAGGGGCGCAGCTGAAGTGCGCCAGGCGGGCGAAGCCTTTATCGACATGAAGGACCGGATTGCCCGCCACGTGGAGCAGCGCACCATCATGCTGGCGGGTGTCAGCCACGATCTCCGCACCATCCTCACGCGCTTCCGGCTGGGACTGGCCTTTCTTGGCGATGGTCCGAAGGTCGAACCTCTCAAGCAGGACGTGGCCGAAATGCAGCGCATGCTCGAAGCCTATATGGCATTCGTCAGCGGCGATGGCGGCGAGAAGGCCGAAGATACTGCTCTCACCGATCTCATCGGCACTGCCGCGCGTTTGAGCGAACGCGGCCGGGGCCAGGTCAGGGTCGATCTGCCGGAGGGACTTACGGCCCGCGTCAAACCCAATGCCTTTGGCAGGCTTCTCGGCAACATCATCGGCAACGCGGCCCGCCATGCAAAGCAAGTCGCCATCTCGGCTGGCGTTACCGAGCACATGCTGACAGTGACGATCGATGACGACGGTCCGGGCATTCCGGCGGATCAGAGGGCAGACGCCTTTCGGCCGTTCGTTCGCCTCGATAATGCGCGCAATCTTGACGAGACCGGAACGGGACTTGGCCTTGCCATAGCGCTCGACATTGCCCGCGCCCATGGTGGCGACCTCAAGCTCGACGACAGCGCCATGGGCGGTCTTCGCGCCATCGTGCAGATACCGGTGTAGGCTGCTGCTTCACACAACACGCGGGTGTCGAGTTCGATTCGAAGTTCCTTATTTCTATGGGACGCGTCAACCACCAACCAAGTTTGTTTTTGATTCCGATGTCAAAGGGCTACGCAAAAATATTGTGAGTGGAAAACCACAGCTTCGCTTCATCGACGAACACCGAAGCCGCCTTCGACAGGCGCTGGCGAGTGTCGTGGGCGAGAATGATCCGCTGCAGGGGAAGTGGATCGGAGATAGGTTTGCATACCAGCGGCAAGCCATCGTAGCTCCGATCGCCGTGCGGCCTGGTGTAACACACGGCAACGCCGAAGCCGTTGGCTACCATGCTGCGCTGGAGTTCGAACGAACTTGTTTTGCTCCCGGGTGCGGGCGAAAGGCCGCGGCTGCGGAAAAGATCGAGCGTGTGTTGCCAGCTGTAGGGCTGATCCGAGGCGATCAGCGGATATGCGACGAGCTCAGCGAGGCTTACATCTGGACGGCCTGCGAGCGCGTGGGTGGCCGACAGCAGGGCGTGGGGACGAAGCTCATGCAGCGTTATCCTTGCGATATTCAGGGGCAGGGCTAAATCATAGGTGAGGCCAAGATCGATCGCCGAGTCGCTCAAGCGCCGCCCCAGCGTGTCGAATGTTTCCTCGCGCACCGTCACTTCAATGGCGGGATGACGCCGGGCGAAGGATCGAATGAGTGCGGGCGCAAAATGCGGCGCCAAATCCTCGAAGCATCCCACGATCAATTCGCCGCCGATCGCGGCGCTGTCACTGCCCAAGGCTGCAAGCTCATCGGCTTCAGTCAAAACCTGCCGGGCTTTGGCCACTGCCTTGTGTCCGAACGAAGTAAGGGCGATGCCGCTGCCCCGCTGGCGCACAAAGATTTTCTGTCCATAGCCTTTCTCAACCTGGTCGACGGCAACCGATATCGAAGGCTGGGACACGTGAAGCGCCCTTGCGGCTGCGGTAATACTGCCGTGGCGTGCCACCGCCACGACATAGCGGAGCTGGGTAAGTGTAAGGTTCATAGTTATTCTCTAAGGGAGCAATCGAAAGTTATTATTTTACCAAATGCCGGAGAACAGCAATAGTTGAAACACCCATAGGGAGGACTTCACATGGCTTCCAAAGATTATCCCGTAAGTGCCGAAACTATATCGGATTTCCAGCGCGACGGGGCGGTGTGCATCCGGGGTGCCTTCAATGACTGGGTGCCGACCATCGCGGCCGGCATTGAGCGCAACATGCGAGAGAAAAGCGCCACCGCTTCCGACATTGCAGGGGGCAAGGGCAGTTTCTTCGACGATTATTGCAACTGGGAACGCATCCCGGAGTTTGTGAAAGTTGTGCGGGAGTCGCCGGCGGCTGCAATTGCCGCCGCGGTGATGCAGTCGAAGACGGCGCAGTTTTTCCACGACCACGTATTGGTCAAGGAGCCGGGAACCCAGAAGGCAACGCCGTGGCACCAGGACATGCCTTACTATTTCGTGGACGGGCGGCAGACGGTGAGTTTCTGGATTCCCATCGATCCGGTGAGGGAGGCGACGCTCCGGGTGGTCGCCGGCTCGCACAAATGGGACAAGATGATCCTTCCGGTGCGCTGGCTCGACGACAGCAATTTTTACGGCAACGCGGAAGACTACCGGCCGGTACCCGATCCCGACAACGAGCCCGGCATGAAGGTGCTGGAATGGCAGATGGAACCGGGCGACACGGTGCTGTTTGATTTCAAAACCGCCCACGGTGCGCGTGGCAACATGGCGCCCAGCCGGCGCCGGGTCCTCTCACTGCGCTGGGTGGGCGATGACGCGCGCTATGCGGAACGGCCGGGCCGGACATCGCCGCCATATCCCGGGCATAACATGAAGCCCGGACAGAAACTGCGCGAGGACTGGTTTCCGGTGATTTACGGGGCGGGTTAGAGGCCTCACCACAGCGTTTTGGATGCCCGGTCCGGCCACTCCGTGTCATAGGCGCGGCCGTCGATTTCCGATCTTGAAAGGATTTCAAGAATATTGCCGGGCGTTGAAACTTTGGAGGCATCGACATGCCGCGTGGCGTCTCAAAGTCCAGACCTTACGATGGCGCGAGCGCCTTGGAAGTAGGCCGCCTCCACCGTGATCACAATCGCCGTGCGCGGTGGCTTGCCCTCGACTGCGAAAGAGGCCAGCAGCTCGGGATCGGCCGAAATCACCGCCTTGCCATTCACCCGGAACGTTGTTCCCGATCCCGGAATAAGAAAGAGCAGCGCTACGCGGGGATCGCGCAGGATGTTGCGAAGGCTGTCGATACGGTTGTTGCCGCGCCGGTCCGGCATGACAAGCGTGCGCTCATCCTTGATATGCACGAATCCCGGTTTGTCGCCGCGCGGGCTGCAATCGAGACCTTCGGGACCCGATGTCGCCAGCACTGCAAAGGGGGAAACTTCGATCAATCGGCGATAGGCCGCTGTGAGGAACGCGGCTTCCTTTATGGTGGAAGCCTTCGTTGGGGGAATGGAATAGATTTTCTCAAGATCGGCAAGGGTGTCGACGATAGACATTATGTTGCTCACAATTTGCCGGTGTCGAGAATCGCCATCTTGTCCGCCATGTAGCGGGCAAGCCGCTCATTCAGCGTTCCCGTGTGGAGTTCGAACAGGTGGTTGTCGTCGTCGTGGAAGTAGATGGATCGGCCTTCACCGTCAACCCGGCTGCGGGATTCGCGCACGTCGAGGCCGAGTTCCTGGATTTTCGCCAATGCCTGCCCGTAGTCCGTGTCGCTGATCTTGAACGCAACATGATTGTAAGTACGCGACTGCAAGCTGCCGCCTTCCATGATGGCGATCCAAAGGGGTGAAGGCGCATCGGGTTCGCCGGGCCGCTCTCCGGCAATCAGGAAACGCTCGCGCGACAGTGAGTAGGTCGCGTTGCCGCTGTCATAAACCTTTCGCGCGCCCAGCACATTTACCAATATTTCCTCCATGCGGTCGAGATTGCGAACTACGAACGTGATGTGGCTGAGGCCTTCAATCATGGCGATCTCCGCTCGATGGCGCCTAGAATAGCCGGCCGCCGTTCGGCACGGGGCGCTCGGCGGCGGCGAGGACGACTTCGCCATCGGGATCGGGAAAGCCCAGCGTCAGCACTTCCGACATGAAGAGTCCGATTTGGCGCGGCGGAAAATTGACAACGGCGGCGACCTGGCGGCCCAGCAGTGCCTCCGCCGTGTAGTATTTGGTGATCTGGGCGGAGGATTTTTTAACGCCGAGTTCTGGGCCGAAATCGATCTTCAGCTTGTAGGCGTGTCTCCGCGCTTCAGGGAAGGGATCGACGGCGACGATGGTGCCGATGCGGATGTCCACTTTCTGAAAATCGCCGAAGGAAATTGTCATGTCAGCTCGCGAGTTCCCGGGAGCGTTTGGTTGCTGCGGCGATCGCCTTGTCGAACAGCGGCTGCATGCCGTTCTCCGCCATTAGTATCTGAAGGGCGGCATGCGTAGTGCCGTTGGGCGACGTGACGTTTTGGCGGAGCGTCGATGGAGGCTCTTCGGAAAGCCGCATCAGTTCGCCAGCGCCCGCCACAGTGGCGCGGGCCAATTGCATGGAGAGGCGAGGTGGGAGGCCCGCTTTCGCGCCGGCGGCAGCCAGGCATTCGGTCAGATAAAAGACATAGGCGGGGCCTGAGCCGGAGACAGCGGTGCAGGCATCGATCATCGTTTCATCCTCAACCACCACCACCTCGCCGATGGCGGAGAGCAGGGTCTTGGCCAGTTGCAACTGGGCGGGCGAGACGTGCGGGTTGGCGGCCATGGCGGTGATGCCGCGACCCACGGCGGCGGGCGTGTTGGGAATGGTGCGGATGATGGCGGCGTTCTTGCCAAAGTGACGTTCGAAGGAGGCGATGGTCTTGCCCGCTGCCACGGAAATGATGAGAGGGTTCGACACGCCCAGCGGGACGGCGCCCGGCAGCACATCTTCCATGATCTGGGGCTTCACCGCGACGAGGACGACCTCGGCATCGGTGATGTCTGAGACTGGCCGGTTCCATCTCACACCGTGCCTTTCGATCAATGCCTTTACCTCCGGCGGCGGTGAGGGATCTAGGGCTGCAATTTTCTTGGGATCGGCGCCACTCTTGAGCCAACCTTCCAGCATGGCGCCCCCCATCTTGCCGGCGCCGAGCAGGACAAGGGTGCCGCGTAACTGAATCGTCATGCTTCTCCCATGGTTTCAAACAGGCTCGATTCGATCGCTTCCGCGGCCGAGCGGCCGGCCCAGACGACGAATTGCACGGCGGGAAAATAGCGTTGGCAGCTTTCCACCGCCAGCCGGATCAGCGCCTCGCATTGGGCGTCATTGGCTTCGGCGCCGCCGGCGAGCAGAAGGTTGTTGCGAAACACCAGGCTGCCGTCCAGATGCCACAAGTCGAAATGGCCATGCAACAATTGGGCATTGATCATGGCGACGAGGCGGGCCATCTCGTCCTGCCGGCCTTGCGGCACCTTGGCGTCGAAAGTGCAGGCGACATGCAGGGTTTCGACATCGTCGCGCCAGTTCATGGAGACATGGAGGTCGCTCCAGGCGCCTTCAACCAGCATGGTGACTTCCCCGGCATCGGTGCGGTCGAAGGACCAGTGGCGCTGCTCGGCGAGCCGCTCCACGCGGTCGAGAGGGTTGAGTGTTGCTGGTTCAAACGCTTGTGTCGAGGCCATCGGGCAAATCCTCCGCCGGCTGAAGAATCATAGCTCAACCGTGGAGCGACCGTGCCCAAGCCTTTGAGTCGCAACAAGGCTTAAGGGCGGGGGAGGGTGATTCCTCCACATGATTTTGCCATCTCTGAACCCGTCATCCCGGCGAAAGCCGGGATGACTGAATTTGCTATGTCCCGGCGCGGGATTTAGGCGGCTTGGCCGCGAACTTTGCGTCTAATTCGTCGAGGCGTTTTGCGAGCTGGTCGTTTTCCTCGCGGGCCTTGGCGGCCATGGCTTTCACCGCCTCGAAATCCTCGCGTTTCACCACGTCGAGATTGTTGAGCACGCGCTCCACCTGGGATTGGACGAGGGTATCGATTTCACGGCGCACGCCTTGGGCCGCGCCCGCGGCATTGCTCATGAGTTTGGCAAGTTCATCGAAGAAGCGGGAAGACGTTGTGGTCATGGTGCGGCCCTTTCTGCCATTGTAGCTATTGCTTTCGGGAGCAATCTTCAAGACAGTATCCGCCGCCATGCCAGAGCTTGCGGTTCTTCCTTTTCCAAACATCGATCCTGTCATCTTCGCCATTGGGCCGTTCGCGGTGCGCTGGTATGCGCTGGCCTATATCGCGGGGCTGCTGTTCGCCCAGTGGTACATGAAGCGCCTGGTGAGGAATCCTGCCCTGTGGGCCGGAACCAAACCGGCGATGACGCCGCAACAGATCGACGAGTTTTTCATCTGGTCGATGCTCGGCGTGGTGTTGGGTGGCAGGCTTGGCTTCGTGCTGTTCTACGATCCGCTGCATTACCTGTCCCACCCCGGCGACATCCTTCGCGTCTGGGATGGCGGCATGTCGTTTCACGGGGGTTTTATTGGCGTCGTGGCGGCTTGCCTTATCTTTGGCCGAAGGATCGGCACGAGCCTTGACCGAATGCTGGATCTGGGTGCGGCGGCTGCGCCGGCGGGGCTGGGACTCGGACGGCTCGCCAATTTCATCAATGGCGAACTTTATGGCAGGGCCACCGACGTGCCATGGGCCTTCGTGTTTCCCGCCGATCCGTTGCAAGTGCCGCGCCACCCGAGCCAACTTTATGAGGCGGTGCTGGAGGGGCTTCTACTCTTTATTGCTGTCCGGATCGCCACCCATCGGTTTACGGCCCTGGCGCATCCGGGGCGGGCCTCCGGCATTTTCGCGTTGGGCTACGGCCTGTCGCGCATTTTGGTTGAATTCGCGCGCGAGCCCGATGCGCAACTCGGGTATTTCGCAGGCTTCCTCACCATGGGCATGATCCTGTCGCTGCCCCTTTGCGCCATTGGTGTGTGGCTGCTCGTGAGATCGCGGCGTGACACCGCTTGAGCGAATCATCAGGGAAATGATTGCGGCGGAAGGGCCCATGCGGCTCGACCGCTACATGGCCCTGTGTTTGGGGCATCCGCTGCACGGCTATTACATGGCGCGGGAGGCGTTTGGCGAAGAGGGTGATTTCATCACCGCACCGGAAATTTCTCAGGTGTTCGGCGAACTGATCGGCATCTGGTGCGTGGCCGCATGGCACGCGATGGGCGCGCCTGCTTTATTTAACTTGGTCGAACTGGGCCCGGGACGCGGTGCGTTGATGAGCGACATGCTGCGTGCGGCCAAGGCCATGCCGGGATTCCTTACGGCCGCAAAAATTCATTTGGTGGAGATGAGCCCACGCCTGCGAAGGATTCAACATGAGACAATTGCCGGTGAAGCCACGTGGCACGAGATGCTTGCCACCGTGCCCGAGGGGCCGATGGTGCTGGTGGCCAACGAATTGTTCGATGCTATTCCGATCCGCCAGTTCGAGCGCCGAGATGGACGTTGGCTGGAACGGAGCGTGGGGCTTGCTGGCGAATCATTGGCGATCGGATTGACAGATGCTGAAACCGCAGCAAGGCAAGGCGCGCCGGGGAAAGACGGCGATGTCCTCGAATTCGCACCGGCGCGGACCGCTATCGCCGGAGAAATAGGGGCACGGCTGGCGCGGCATCCCGGCGCTGCCCTGATCATCGACTATGGCCATCTTGTCTCGGCACCTGGCGATACGCTGCAAGCACTGCGAAAACACCGCCACGTGCCGGTCATAGATGCGCCTGGCGAATGCGATCTGACGTCCCATGTGGATTTCGAGGCTTTAACGAACGCGCTGCGTCAGGGCGGTGCTGCTGTGTGGCCCGCTATCGCCCAGCGGGCCTTCCTTTTGGCAATGGGAATTGAACCACGCACTGCGGCGCTTGCGGCACGGGCGGACACACGCATGGCTGATATGTTACAGCGGGCCATGGCAAGGCTTGTCGATGAGTCCCAGATGGGCAATCTGTTCAAAGTAATTGCAGCAACCTCTCCCGAAGTTGCCACGCCCTATCCATTCGGCAAAGCATGATTCAGGCAGAAGCCCTCATAATTCCTGGCGTTTCCCACGGTTTTTTTACGCGGGAAGGCGGATACTCGCGGGGGCTTTTCGCTTCACTCAACTGCGGCATGGGCTCGGGCGACGACAAGGAAATCGTGCGCCGCAACCGCGCCATCGTTGCGGAAAAGCTCAGCGTGGCTGAACCCAATCTCATCACCGCTTATCAGGTGCACAGCCCCGAGGTGATCGTGGTGAAGAAATCGTGGGCCGCGGGCGAACGGCCGCAGGCTGACGGTATGGTGACAACAACGCGGGGGTTGGCAATCGGCATACTCACGGCGGATTGCGGCCCCATTCTTTTCGCCGATACGGAGGCAGGCGTTATTGGTGCTGCCCATGCGGGATGGAAGGGAGCGCTTGACGGCGTCACGGGTAGAACACTCGACGCCATGGAGGCGCTGGGGGCAACGCGAGCCCGCACTGTCGCGGTTTTGGGGCCGATGATCTCGCGCTCGGCCTATGAGGTGGGGCCGGAGTTTCCGGCGCGATTTCTCGACGATGACCCAGCGAATGAGCGTTTCTTCACACCTTCGCGGAGGGCCGGGCATTCAATGTTCGATCTCGCCGGCTATATCGAAGCAAGGTTAAAGAGAGAGGGAGCCAGCGAGGTCGTCAATCTCGGCCTATGCACCTTCAACGATGAAGCTCGTTTTTTCAGCTATCGCCGTGCTACACACCGGGCCGAGAAGGACTACGGCCGGCAGGTTTCCGCGATTGCGCTTTCATAGGACGGGACATGGCACTGCATTTCGCAAAATCCGAATACGAAACGCGTATCGCCGCCACGATCAAGTCGATGCAGGCGGAAGGACTCGACGGCCTGCTCATGTTCCAGCAAGAGAGCATGTATTATCTGACGGGCTACGATACCTTCGGTTTCTGTTTCTTTCAGTGCCTGTATCTCGGTAGCGACGGCAAGCTGGCGCTGCTCACGCGCTCGGCCGATCTCCGCCAGGCGCAGCATACCTCGATCATCGAGGACATCCGCATTTGGACAGACGAAGCCGGGGCCAAACCCGCCGCGCAGTTGAAGGACATGCTGGAAGGCCTTGGTGCGCGCGGCAAGCGGCTTGGCATCGAAACCAATTCCTATGGCCTCACCCATTTCAACGGCAGGGCGGTGGAAGCAGCGCTCTTGAGCTTCTGCAAACTCACGGAGGCCACGCAACTGGTCAACCGGCTCCGCGTGGTGAAGTCGCCCTCGGAACTCAAATATGTGCGCAAGGCCGGTGAGCTGGCGGACGCGGCGTTGAAAGCGGCGATTCGCAAATCCAAGGCGGGAGCGGATGAGGGCGATATCCTGGCCGCACAGCAGGGAGCGATCTTCGCCGGTGGTGGCGATTACCCAGGCAATGAATTCATAATCGGCTCGGGCCGCGATGCGCTGCTGTGCCGGTATAAATCGGGGCGGCGAAAGCTTTCAAAACGTGATCAGTTGACGCTCGAATGGGCGGGCGTCTATCGCCACTATCACGCGGCCTTTATGCGCACCATCATTATCGGTAAGCCCGTGAAGCAGCATCTCGCCATGGATGCGGCGGCGCGAGAAGCGCTGTCGGCGGTGGAAACCAAGTTAAAGCCCGGCCACACGGCGGGCGATGTTTTCGAAGCCAATGTGCGCGTCATGGCCGCTCACGGCATGGAGCGGCACACGTTGAATGCCTGCGGATATTCGCTGGGCGCCAAGTTCACGCCAAGCTGGATGGACCCGCCCATGTTTTATAGCGGCAATCCCCATCCGATCGAGCCTGGCATGGTATTCTTTGCCCATATGATCATGATGGACTCGGACAGCGGCTGTGCCTTCTGTCTGGGACGCACCTATATTGTCGGCGAGAAAAAACCGGAGCCGGTTTCCCGCCATTCGCTGGATATGATAATCCGATAGGTCATGACACCGGCCGCAGCCATCGCTTCATGGCGCCGCATCGTTTTGCCCGCGGTGGCGGTGCTGTTTGTTCTTTTGCTGGCGGCGTGTTCGACGGGAAATCAGCTCGGCGATGACGGCACGCCGCCGGTCATCAAGGGCAAGACGCCGCCGCCCGTCACGGTGCAGGAGCTCACTGGAGTACCTCCCGCCAAGGCGAAGGAATTGAAAGAAGCGTTGGCCCTTTCGGCGGGGCAGCATGATATCGGCATCGTGGAAGGTGCGGTTCCGGCCGGCACCTATTCGCTCAAAGGAAAATTTCGTGGCGAGGTGCAAGCGGGGGTAGCGCAGATCGGCTACAGCTGGGAACTGCGCGACGATAACGGCGTGCTGCTCGATACGATTGCGGGGAGCGAGACGGCAGGCCCGGCAACCGGCAAGGATGCGTGGGCAGCCGTCACGCCCGCCGTCCTGCAGGTGATCGCCGAGGCCACGTCACGGGGCGTTGCAGCCAAGCTTTCGCAAATGGGATTTGCGACACGCGTGGGCTCTCTCGTCATGCCGCCACCCCATACTTTCATGGCGGCGGGACCGGGAGCGGAAAAGGAGATAGATCTTGAAACCCTCAACGGCCCAAAAGCCATCGCACCAGTGAGCGAAACTCTGGCCGCCGTAGTGGCCGAGCCTAAGATACCGCCTGAGCCCAAGCCCGATAAATCCGGCAAGGTAGAAATCAGGGTAGTGGCGGTCGTTGCGGTGAAAGGCTCGCCGGGAGCCGGCAACGGGGAGCTGACGGAAGCGATGCGGCGGACGCTGAAGGCCGCGGGCTGGCCCGTCGTCAACAGGCCCCGTTCCGATTCGCTGGTGATCAGGGGCAAGGTGGACCTGGCAAAGGCCGAAGGCGCCAAGCAGAAAGTGGCGTTGCGCTGGGCGGTCGAAACGCCCCAGGGCAAATCGCTGGGCGATGTCCAGCAGGCCAACAGCGTGCCGGCAGGCTCGCTCGATCAGGGCTGGGGCAGGGCGGCTCAGGCCGTAACCGATGCGGCGGCGAGCGGCATTTTCGATATCATCAAGCGGTACAGGTAGGATTGCACTCCACACTCTCTCCATCACCAGCCACCGAGCCGGTGATCCAGCCTGGATGGCAGGGTCAAGCCCACTGCTGTCCGGTTAACGATTTTTCGAGTTGATTCAAATGATTGATTCTGCAAACCAACCGACTGATTTCTGGCACTCAAGGCTCGAGATTGCGAAATCGAGTCGTTTGAATCACTTGACCCCCTTAACCGGACAGCAGTG
>Ga0187892_10010378_pt1 | contig 11835 bp, 12 predicted proteins | sample MA1701073metaG_FD_139345 | JGI IMG/M metagenome (GOLD analysis project Ga0187892, IMG submission 139345) | Bio-ooze microbial communities from a basaltic lava cave in the Kipuka Kanohina Cave System on the Island of Hawaii, USA - MA170107-3 metaG ... | reverse complement strand
TCGAAACCGAGCCGCTGGTCGAGGAGCAGCTTCACCTCGTCAGCGCGGCGACGAAGAAGGCGCGCGCGGCGCCCGTCGCCATGACCGAGCTCGGGAGCTACCCGGTCCTCATTCCGAGCCGGCCGAACGCGCTGCGCATGCTGGTCGAGACGCGGCTCGCGGCAATCGGCGTGAAGCTGGACGTGGTCTGCGAGATCGACAGCATCGCTTCCATTCTCGAGCTGGTCGCGGAAGGCGCGGCGCACGCCGTGCTTCCGCTCAATGCGCTGCCGCGCGGCCCCGACGCCGCTCGTTATCTCGCGCGCCCCATTGTGCGCCCGAAGCTCACCTGCATCCTGTCGCTCGCCAAGCCGTCGCAACGCCCGCTCACGCCGCTCGCGCGCCAGGTGTTGGAGCTCCTGCGCGAGCTCGTGCCGGGCGAGCTGTACCCGGGACGCAGGCCGAGGTCATGACGCGGATATAGCGTTTCGGCATAGCAGCTAGGCCAGCAGGTGCATGTCCGTGTGGATACGATGATGCCGCGCGTTACGCATCGAGGAGGACGCCGTGCTCGTGCTCAAACGGATCTTGTGCGTCGCCGCTGCGCTGGCCGCGTTCCTTCCGGCGGCTGCGCTCTCGCAGCCTTATCCCTCGAAACCGGTCCGCATCGTCGTCGCCTTCCCGCCCGGCGGGCTGGTCGACGTGGTGATCCGCGTGGTCGGCGAGCGGCTGTCGGCGCGGCTTGGCCAGCCGTTCATCGTGGAGAACCGGGGCGGCGCCATGGGCAACATAGCGAACGCGGCGGTCGCCAAGGCCGCGCCCGACGGCTACACGCTGATTGCGACGCTGGACACGAGCATCACGCTGGTGCCGGTGCTCTATCGCAAGGTGGAAAACAACCCGATGAAGGACCTAGCGCCGATCGCCATGCTCACGGACCTGCCGTTGGTGCTCGTCGTGCATCCCAGCGTGCAGGCGGACACGGTGCAGAAGCTGGTAGATCTCGCCCGCCGCAGCAATCCACCGCTCGTCTTCGCGAGCGGCGGCGTCGGGTCTCCTGCGCACCTCGCCAACGAGATCCTGCGCGAGCACGCCGGCATCGAGATGCTGCAACCCCCTTACGTCGGCTCCGCCCCGGCGGTGACTGCCGTAGTGGGAAACCAGGCGCAGGCGACGTTCGCGCCGCTGAACGTGGTGCTGGAGCTCGTCAGGTCGGGCAAGCTCAGGGCGCTGGCGATGGCGGCGGCGTCGCGCTCTCCATTCGCCCCGGACCTGCCTACCATGACCGAATCCGGCATCCCGGGAATGGAGACCGAGGGCTGGGTGGTCATCGGCGCGCCCCGGAAAACGCCCGACGAAATCCTCGCCACGCTCAACCGCGAGATCAACGAGGCGCTCGGCACACCCGAGGTGCAGCAGGCGCTGCGCCGCCTGGGCCTGCGGACGCTCGGCGGGCTGACCCAGCGGCAGCTCGCCGAGCGCGTCGCGCGCGAGCACCAGTTCTGGACGAAGTTCGTCGAATCGAGAAAGCTCGCGCTGGATTGAGGGGCTCATCATGCTCAGCATTCGCAACAGGGCGCAGCCTGGCAAGCCGGTGACGGATCCGGCGCTCTGGACGGGCGAGGAGATGCGGGGGCGCACCGACTGGATCCGGCGCTTCACCGACGGAGAGATCGACGGGCTCGAGGCGCTGATGGCGGCGACCCGCGGGCGGATCGGCATCGACCCGAATGGCCTGCTCCCGCTCTCCCCCGAAGACCTCGACCTGCGCGGCTTCGGCGCTGTCCTGCCCGCCATCCGGCGCGAGCTGCAGGACGGCCGCGGTTTCGTCCTGCTCCGGGGGCTGCCGGTGCAGCGCTGGGCGCCGCTCGATTCGGCGATCGTCTACTGGGCGATCGGCAGGCATCTCGGCCAGCCGGTGTCGAACAACGCCGACTGCGACATGATCGCCCACGTCACCGATCTCGGTAAGTCCTGGGACCACCCGAAGCACCGCGGCTACCAGACGCGCGCGGACATGGATTTCCACATCGACTACGCCGACGCGGTGCTGCTGCTGTGTCTCAGGACTCCGGCCTCGGGCGGGCGCTCGAAGATCGTGAGCTCGGTCGCCGTACACAACGACTTGGCGCAGCGCCACCCGGAGCTCGCCGCCGAGCTTGAGTTCCCCTTTTACTGGACGCGCCACGGCGAGATCAACCCGGGCGAGCACGATTGGTACCGCGCCCCTGTGTTCAACTATGTCGAAGGCACGTTGTCGGTCTCCTGCGGGCCCAAGCACATCGAGAAGGGCCACCTGCAGCCCGGCGTGCCGCCGCTCACGGAGAAGCAGACTCTCGCCCTCAAAGCGATGCACGAGGCCTGCGAGCGGCTGCACCTGTGGATGGACTTCGAGCCGGGCGACGTGCAGATCCTCAACAACTCGGTGATCATGCACAGCCGCACCGAGTACCAGGACTGGCCCGAGCCCGAGCGCAAGCGGCTGCTCTGGCGGCTGTGGCTGCGCGTGCCGGAGCTGCGCCCGATGAGCCCGTTCGTCAAGCAGTGGGTAAACGGCATCCGGGTCCAGGGAGCGACGCCGCGAATCGTCCTCTAGCGATGATTGCTATGCCATAAGAGGAGGAAACGTCATGAATCGTGCGCTTCAGATGACCTCGGCCGCGCTGATAGGCGCCTTGGCCGTACTGGTGTTCCCCGTCGCGCCGAGCCTGGCACAAGGATCCGCCCCGCTGTTCGACATGACGAAGGTGACCGAGAGTGCTTACAGCTTCCGGTTCGGCATTCACCGCAACATGGTGCTGGTCACCAGCGACGGCGTGATCGTCACGGATCCGATCAGCCCGGTCGCCGCTCAGCACATGATGGCCGAGATCAGGAAAATCACCGACAAGCCGGTGAAGCTCGTCATCTACAGCCACAATCACTGGGATCACATCGCCGGCGCCAGGATTTTCAAGGACCAGGGCGCGAAGATCATCCAGCATGAGGCGGGGGCGAGGGAGACCCGGCCCTCTCCGATCGTGGTGCCAGCGGACGAAACATTTTCCGGCGAGAAGCACGTGGTGACGATGGGCGATCAAACCGTCGAGCTGATCCACCTGGGCCGCAGCCACGGTTCCGGCATGGTCGTCATGCGGGTTCCCAGGGAGCGCATCCTGCATACCATCGACGTGGTGACGCCGGATCGCATCGCCTTCCGCATCATGCCCGACTTCTTTCCGCAGGACTGGATCAAGGCGCTGCGAAAGATCGAGCAACTGGATTTCGACCGCATCATCCCCGGCCATGGACCGGCGTCGTCGCCGAAATCCGCCGTCGCCGAGGCGCGCCAGTATCTCGAAGATCTCGGCGCGGCGGTGGCCGAGGGAGCCAAGCGGGCAGGCCCGTTTGCGTTCGACAAGATCACGGAGCACGTCAAGAACGAGCTCAGGCCCAAGTATGGCAAGTGGGACCAGTTCGACAACTGGATGCACATGAACGTAGAACGCATGATTCTTGAACAGCGCATCGGCTGGTAGATCGGTCGGCGAGTGATCTTGAAGATATGACGTGGAAACCTGGCGACAAAATTTCGTCCCCGGTGGATTCGATGATCAGCGTGGATCCGGCGACCGTCCAAGGGTCCGATTCGATCTACAAACTGATGATCGGCGGCATCGTCCCGCGCCCGATTGCATTCATCAGCACCGTCGGCCCCGACGGCGCCGGCAACCTCGCTCCGTTCAGTTATTTCAACGGCGTCTGCAGCGATCCTCCCTGCCTGATGGTCGCGATCATCCGCAAGAGCGACGGAGACAAGAAAGATACCCTGAAGAACATCGAGGCGACGCGTCAGTTCGTGGTCAACACCGTCGCCGAGTGGATCGCCGAACCGATGAATCACTGCTCGGCCGAGTATCCCTACGGCGTAGATGAGATGTCGAAGGCCGGGCTCACGGGGATTGCGTCCATCAAGGTGAGGCCTCCGCGGGTCAAGGAGTCGCCGATCCAGATGGAGTGCGAGCTTTACGACACTCTGCAGGTCGGGGACGGCGGCATCGGCTCCGCCACCATCGTCGTCGGACGCATCGTGCTGATGCATATCCACGCGGCCGCTTTCAAGGAGGGAAGGATCCTTCTTGATGAGCTCAAGCCCCTGGCCCGCTTGGCAGGATTCGGCTATACGAAGGTACCGGTCGCGAATACTTTCGATTTGCCCAGGCCAAAGGCGTGAAGCGACACGCAATCGATCAGGCGGCCGTGCCGAGCACGGTGAAATCATTGCGGCCTGGCAACGGCGAGAGGCCGAGGCCGGGAGCCGACGGGTCGATCTGGATCATTCCGTTTTTCACGATGGCACCACCGAACGGGTCTTCGCCATAGGCGTGAGCCTCGGGGACCTCGTGGGCGATGAAGACCTCCGGCAACACCGCCGCGACCTGGGCGATGGCGGCCTGCCCAAGGGAGGGCATGAAGCACATGCCGAAGCGGAACTTGACCCCTTCCTCCAGGCAAAAACGGGCAGCGAAGAGCGCCGCTTCTAAGCCGCCGAGGCGCGGCATGCGCAGGCAGATGGAATCGACGGCGCGGCGGCGCACGAGATCGCGGATCTCGAACAGCGAGCCCGCGCTCTCATCGGCCTCGATGGCCACGCTGGTCGAGCGTGTCACGGCGGCGAGCCCGTCCCGGTCGTGGCGGCCGACGGGCTGCTCGAACAGCAGAATGCCGTGGCGTTCCATGCGGTTGATGACGCGGACCGCAGTCTTCGCCTCATAGGCACCGTTGGCGTCGACCGTGATCGCGACGTCCTGGCCGGCAGCCTCACGCACAGCGGCTACGCGCGCCACGTCGAGGTCTGGCCTGCCGTCGGCCTTGACCTTGAGCACGCGCACGCCGCGGCCGAGGATGGCATGCACATAGGGCTCGAGCTCGGCGGGCTCGCGCAGCGGGACGATGACCGATGTCGGCATCTCGCTCTGCAGGGCTCCGCCCAGCAGGGCATGAAGCGGAATGCGCAGCAGCCGTGCTTGGAGATCGTAGAGCGCGCACTCGATCGCGGCCCGGACCGGCAGCGCGTGCATGTTGCGGGTGCGCATGGCGAGGTCGAAGGCCCGCATCGGGACGCGCGGCGCGAGAGCGTCGTGGCCGACGATGGAGGGCGCGACCGACCTGACGATCCCCATCGTCGCCTCGGCGCCGAAGAAGAACGGAGCGACCGTCTCGACGATTCCGAATCCCTGGGTGCCATCCTGCGCTTCTGCGCGGACGACGATGCTCGAAATGCTGGGCACCGCGCCCGATCGGATGCGGAACGAAGCGTCGGCCATGGTCTGCTCGATCGGCATGGCTGCAAGGGTCTCGATCTTCAACGCACCACCTGCTAATCCAGGGTTGCGCCCGAGCGTTGCACGATTGCTCTCCACTTCGAGAGTTCGCGCGCCAGAAGGCTCGCGAACTCGCTCGCGCCCTGGAATCGAACCTCGATGCCGAGCTCCGCAAGTTGCTTTTTCGTATCCGAAGAGAAAAGGAAGGCCTTCACCGCAGACTCAAGCTGCCCGGCAATCGCGGCCGGCGTCTTTGACGGCGCCACGATACCGAACCAGATGTCCGAATTCACGTCCGGGAAGCCCAGCTCTTGTATCGTGGGAATGTTGTCGAGCAAAGTGGTTCGCCTGGCTCCGGTCGTTGCGAAAGCGTTCAGTTTGTCGGCCTTGATCATGCTCATGGCAGAAGGCAACGAGGCGAAATACGCCTCCACCTGCCCTCCGACGAGGGCGAGCAAGGCGGGATTCGCGCCTTTGTACGGAACGTGCGTGAACTTCACGTTCGCCGCCGCTTCCAGCATGGTGATCGTCAGATGGGGTACCGAACCGCTTCCCGCCGACGCGAAGTTCAGCTTGGAGGGATTGGCTTTCGCGAATTCAACAATCTCGCCGGGGGAACGGAATGGCGAATTGCGGTTTACAACAAGGATTAGATCAGTGCTGCCGATCAGGGCTATCGGCGAAAAATCGTCGATGGGATCGTACCCGGTGCTCCTGTAGAGAAAGGGGTTGATCACATGACCGGTAGTTGCCAGCAGCAATGTGTACCCGTCCGGCGACGCCTTCGCCACGTGCGCCGTGCCGATGTTGCCGTTGGCGCCGGGTTTATTCTCGACAATGGCAGAACTACCCAGCTGCGCCGCGAGCTTCGCCGCAAGAACGCGCGCCATGATGTCGGCGCCGCCTCCAGGAGGATACGGAGCGACCAGGCTGATCGGTTTTGAAGGGTAGCTTTGCGAAAAGGCGGCCGCGCTGGAAACGCCAACCAGCAGGACGACGAGGCGGCTAAGGGAATTAAGCATGACGGCTTATCCTCGGTTGTGGATGCTGCTCACTTGTTCAGCTGCTTCCACGGGTCCTTGACCATGGGGATGGTCTCGAAGGCGACGTTGCCCAAGCCGCCGTTCGGCAGCTTCTCGACGCGGCGGATGTAGATGTTCTGCACGATATCGCGCTCCTCGGGGTCGATCAGGATCCTGCCGCGCGCGCTCGCTCCGGTGCTCCAGCCGCGCATCACCGCCATCGCCTGGTCGCCGTCGAACTTCGACCCGAGCTTCGCGATGACGTCCCCGATGAGGCGCATGCCGTCGTAGGACGCTACGATCTGAAAGGTCGGCAGCGACCCGTCCGGATATTTCTTCTGGTAGAGAGCGACGAAGCGCCGGCTTTCCGGCGTGGCGAGGTGCGGCGAATAATGCCAGGCGGAAACCGCGCCCAGGGCGTCTTCGCCGATCGCCGGCAGCTCGAGCTCGTCCACCGAGGCAAGCGTGAGCAGCTTCACTCCCGCCTGGCGCAGGCCGAAGGCCGAGAAGGTTTTGATGAATCCCACCCCCGGTGGCCCGGCGGGCGTGAACAGGAACACCGCCGAGGGCTTGAGGTCGCGGATCCTCTGCACATAGACGCCGAAGTCGGTGGTGGCGAGCGGCATGCCGATTTCGGCGAGCACTTTGCCGCCGCCCTTCAGATACGAGGCCTTGAACGCGTTTATCGCGTCCACCCCCGGCGCGTAGTCCGAATACGCGATCACGACGTCCTTGATGCCCGTGCGCGCCGCCCACTCGCCCAGTGTGTAGGTGCCCTGCCAGACGGTGAAGGAGACGCGCGCGAAGTAGGGCGAGCGCCGCGTGATGACGCTCGTGCCGGCGACGAGGATTACGCTTGGCATCTTCGCCTGCGTGATGAGCGGCGCCACCGCCAGCGCGGTCGGCGAAAGGTTGAAGCCGGCGAGGAACTGCACGCCGTCGCGCACGATCAGCTCCTGGGTCACCTGCTTGGCCTTCTCGGGGCCGCCTGCCTCGTCGCGGTAGATGACCTCGATGCGCGCGTTGCCGGCCTTGCCTCCGACCTCGTCGAGGTAGAGATCGATGCCGCGCCTGGTCTGATCCCCATACACGGCGAACGGCCCGCTGAAGCTCATCACCACGCCGACTTTCACCGTTTCCTGCGCCAGCAGGGTCACGGGCCAGGCGAGAACCAACATCATCCACCAGCGTTTCATGAGACCTCCCTGGTCAAGTGGAAACTCCGATCAATCCCTCGAGCCGCCCGGCGTCCCGCGCGAGCGACTCGCTGGTTCCGTCATAGGCGATCTTTCCGCGCACCAGCGCCACCGCGCGCGGCGCGAAGCCGAGCGCGAGCCGCGCGTGCTGCTCCACCAGCACCATGGCGAGGGCGGTCTCTTTGCGCAGGCGCTCGAGCGCGCGCGCCAGCGCCTCGACGAGCACCGGCGCGAGGCCCTCGAAAGGCTCGTCGAGCAGGAGGAGCGCCGGGCTGCCCATGAGCGCGCGGCCTACAGCCAGCATCTGCTGCTCCCCGCCTGAGAGCTGGTTGCCGAAATGGCGGCGGCGCTGGGCCAGGCGCGGAAAGAGGTCGTACACACGCTCGTGCGTCCAGTGCCCGCCGCGGCGGGCCACTGCCAGGTTCTCATCGGCCGTGAGCGAGGGGAAGATCTCGCGCTCCTGCGGCACCAGCGCAAGGCCCGACCGCGCGCGGCGCCAGGTCGGCCAGCGTTCGACTGCAGCGCCGCCGTAGCTGATCGCGCCCTCGTGCAGCGTGGTGAGCCCCATCACCGTCTCGAGCAGCGTGGTTTTGCCGGCGCCGTTGCGCCCGAGGACGGCGAGCGTTTCCCCGGCTTCGAGCGCGAGCGACACGCCGTCGAGCACCACGGTCGGGCCGTAGCCGGCGCGCAGCCGCTCGAGCTTGAGCGCCTCAGCCATGCGCTCGCTCGCCGAAGTAGATCGCGCGCACGTGCGCGTCGGACTGCACTTCGGCCGGCGTTCCGGTGGCCACGACGCGGCCCTGGTCGAGCACCGTGACGCGCTGCGCGAAGCGGAACACGAGGTCCATGTCGTGCTCGATGATCATCACCGCGATGTGCGCCGGCAGCCGGGCGAGCTGATCGAGGATCGCCTGCGATCCCTCGGCGGGCACTCCCGCGGCGGGCTCGTCGAGCAGCAGCACCGAGGGCCGGGAAGCGAGCGCGAGCGCCACCTCGACCATGCGGCTCTCGCCGTAGGCGAGCTCGTCGACGCGCCGGTGGGCGAGCGGCCCGAGGCGCAGGTCCTCCAGGGCGGCAAGCGCCTCGCCGGTCACCGCCCGGTAGCTCTCGGCGGGCCGGAACATGCGCCAGGCGAGGCCTTCGCGCTCGAAGATCGCGAGCCTCACGTTCTCCAGCACCGAGAGGCCCATGAACTGCGTGTTGATCTGGAAGGTGCGCGCGAGGCCGCGCTTCACCCGCTCGACCGGGGCGCGGCGCGTCACGTCCTCGCCGCCGAGCAGGACGCGCCCGGCGCTCGGCGCGAGCCGCCCGGTGACCAGGTTGACGAAGGTGGTCTTGCCTGCGCCGTTGGGACCGATCAGCGCGTGGCGCTCCCCGGGGTGCAGGCGGAAGTCGATCCCCGCGGCGACCACGATGGCGCCGAAGCGCTTCTCCAGAGCGAGCGTCTCGAGCGCCGCGCCGCTCAGCGGGCCCTCCGGTTGCGGAACATGACGATGCCGATGAGCAGCATCCCCAGCCAGAACAGCCAGTAGGTCGGGTCCAGCTTGGCAAACGTATCGGAGGCGATCATGTAGAGCGGCGCGCCGATGAACGCGCCGTAGAGCCGCCCGGCGCCCCCGAGGATCAGCATGATCAGCGCGGCACCCGAGAGCTCGAACGACAGCACGTTGAGGGCTACGAACTGGAACGCCTGCGCGTTCACCGCGCCCGCAATCCCGGCCAGCATCGCCGCGAGGCCGTAGGCGGCGACCAGCCGCCTGCGCACCGGCGCTCCGATCGCCTCCATCCGCACCGCGTTCTCGCGAATGCCGGCGAGGGAGCGTCCGAACGGGGAGTGGACCAGCGTACGCACGAAGACGAAACCGATGAACGCCACGGCGAGGCTGTAGAGGTAGGCGGTGCGGCCGAACATGTCCCATTCATACAGGCCGAGGAGCGGCGCCACCTGCATGCCCTGCAGCCCGTCGGCGCCGCCGGTGAGCCACGCGGCCCGGTTGGCCGCCTCCTCCAGCATGAGCAGAATGCCCAGCGTCAACATGAGCAGCGTAAGGCCGCGCGTGCGCAGAACCACCAGGCCGCAAAGCAGGCCTGCCAGTCCGGAAAGCGCCCCCGCCGCCGCCAGCCCGACCAAGGGGTCGCCTATCCCGCGCACGGAAAGGATGCCGGCGCAGTAGGCGCCCAGCCCGAAAAACGCCGCGTGCCCGAGCGAGATGATGCCGGCATAGCCGAGCAAGAGGTCGATGGAAAGCACGAACAGCACCATCACCAGGATTTGCGTGCCGAGCTGCAGGTGCCGGGGAAATACGAACAGCGCGAGCACGGCCGCCGCCCACGGCGCCACGTCCATCACCCGCAGGCGATGGCTCATGCACGCCCGAACAGCCCATTGGGGCGCCACAACAGGATTGCGATCATCGCCGCGAAGATGAAAAAGGCGCCGAACTCCGGCACGTAGTACTTGCAGGCGGTGTCGGCAATGCCCAGCACCAGCGCCGCGATGAAGGGTCCGTGCAGCGTGCCCAGGCCGCCGACCGACACCACGATCAGCACGTAGTTGAGCTGCTCGATCGGGTAGGTCGGGCGCATCGGCAGGATCTCGGCGCCGAGCGCGCCGCCGAGGGCGGCGAGCCCGCAGCCGAGCGCGAAGGTCAGCGTGAACAGCCGATCGGTGCGCACGCCGATCGCCTCCGCGATGCGGCGGTTGTCGACCGCCGCGCGCAGCCGCGCGCCCAGCGCCGTCTTTTCCACGGCGAGCCACATGAAGGCGAAGAGCATGAAGCCCGCCGCCAGCACCAGCAGGCGGTACGCGGGGAACTGCACGCCGAGATCCACCTGGCCGCGCAGCGCGTCCGGGATCGCGATGTTGACCGGCGAAGGCCCGAAGAAATACCGGGCGAGCGCGATGCTGACGAAGATGACGCCGATCGTGAACAGCACCTGGTCGAGATCGCCCGCGCCGTAGAGACGCGAATACAGCAGCCGCTCGACCGGCACGCTGAGCAAGGCCACCAGGATCGCGGCGGCGGCGAGCGCCAGCGCGAACGGCATGCCGGTTTTCTGGAGCAGCCAGATGGCGGCGTAGCCGCCGGCCATGGCGAACACGCAATGAGCGAGGTTGACGAACTTCATCAGGCCGAGCGTCACCGAAAGGCCGACGGCGATGATGTAGAGGATCATCGCCGACGCCACCCCGTTCAGGAGGATCCCGGCGAGCGTTTCCATGACGCTAGGCGGCGAGAATCTTCTTCACTTCGGGCCAGGTTTCGCGGCCGAAGGTCGCGAGGTCCCGCGTCAGGTCCGGCGGGCACCAGTCGAGGAACGCGCTCCTGAAGGTCTTGCGCGCCTTGACGCGCTCGAACCAGCCGGCGAGGCGCGGCCGGCTGCGGGTCCACATCTCGGACATGCCCATCATGTCGAGCCGGTTGACGTAGGGCGCCATGCCGACGTCGGCGAGCGTGAACGCTTCTCCCGCGAGCCAAGGGCCGTCCTTCAGCGCGTCCTCCATCTTCTGCAGGTAGCGGTCGTAGAGCCTGAACTTCGCCGCCACGCCGGGCGCGGCCATGCCCTCGCGCACCAGCACCTTCTTGCGCTCGTGCCAGGTCGGCGTTACCGACTGCGGCGGCGTGCTGTCGAGGAACTTCTGCACCTCGGCGGCGGGCAGCCGGCTGATGATGTGGCGGTGGCACGAGACGAAGGTGATCTCGCCGCAGGCCGGGTGCACGTCCTCGTCCACCGCCTTGGTCCACAGGCGCATCTTCGCGCGCCCGAGCGCGGTGGAGGGCTTGAGGGCGGAGCCGTCGAACACCTCGTCCGCGTACTCGCAGATGACGGTCGACTCGACAATCACGTTGCCGTCGTGGACCAGCGTCGGCACGACCGCTTTCGGGTTGAGCTTGAGGTACTCGGGCTTGAACTGGTCCCCCTTCAGAATGTCGAGGTAGTGGCCCTTCCACTCGACATCCTTCTCGCCGAGCGCGAAGCGCACCTTGGCGGCGCAGACCGAGGATCCGTGGTGGTAGAGCTCAAGCATCCGCAGACTCCCTTTGTTCCAGTATCTGGCGATGAAGGTCGACCAGCGCGGGGATGGATTCCGGCGCCTGACGTCCCAGGCCGCACTCGGTGGCGACGCCGAAGCGCGGCGCGAAGCGGGACGCAGCCGCGATGCGCCGCCTCGCGCCTTCGGCGCCGTCGGCCGCATGCACCAGGCCGAGATAGAGCTCGGTGCGTGCATCGAGTTGCAGGTCCGCGAGCGGCGCGAAGTAGGCCGTATCGTCCCGGCTGCGCGGCACCGGCATGTGGATCCAGTCGAGCGGCCTGGCGAGCTGTTGCGCTAGC